>PDWI01000796.1_pt1 | contig 168372 bp, 153 predicted proteins | sample 1430891 | NCBI WGS metagenome assembly PDWI01 (sample SAMN01162508, study PRJNA174530) | Oral metagenome, whole genome shotgun sequencing project. | biome: Marine environment; feature: Marine mammal; material: Swab sample of the gingival sulcus; isolation source: swab sample of gingival sulcus... | reverse complement strand
GAGGACTCTCACCTCCAAGTCACTTCCTCGTTCGCTTTCGCTCCCGAGTTATCAGCGCCGTAATGGCGCTTCGCGCCATGCCCGGCGCACCACAAAAAAGGCCTCCGAAGAGGCCTTTTGAGCAATAGTGAGAGAGGCGTTTAGCTTTCGCCCATCTGCGCCTTGATCAGATCACCGATAGTGCCCGGTGAAGCGGCTTCGTCCTGATCTTTCAGAGACTTCACAGCTTCTTTCTCGTCGTCGTAATCCTTGGCTTTGACCGACAGTGACAAACCGCGGTTCTTACGATCTACCGAGATGATCTTCGCTTCAACGGTGTCGCCCACTTTGTAAACGCTGCGCGCGTCTTCAACGCGATCACGGCTCAGCTCGGAGGCTTTAAGCACAGCGACAACCTCGTCTGCCAGCTCAACCATCAGTACTTTAGGCTCCGCTTCTACCACAGTACCGCTTACGATAGAACCGCGATCATGCTCGGCAATGTAGTTGGAGAAGGGATCGTCCTCAAGCTGTTTGATGCCCAGGCTGATGCGCTCGCGTTCGGAATCCACAGAGAGGATGACAGTTTCAATTTCGTCGCCCTTCTTGTAGTTGCGCACGGCTTCTTCGCCGGTTTCATTCCAACTGATGTCAGACAGGTGTACCAGACCATCGATGTTGCCTTCAAGGCCGATAAAGATACCGAAGTCAGTGATTGACTTGATGTTGCCGGTGATCCTGTCGCCTTTGCTGTGCTGAGAGGCAAACGCATCCCAGGGGTTTTGCTGGCACTGCTTGATACCCAGAGAAATACGACGACGCTCTTCGTCGATGTCCAGGATCATCACTTCCACTTCGTCACCCAGTTGCACGATCTTCGATGGGTGAACATTTTTGTTAGTCCAGTCCATTTCAGAAACGTGTACCAGACCTTCGACACCCTCCTCAAGCTCTGCGAAGCAGCCGTAGTCGGTGAGGTTGGTGACAATCGCTTTCACGCGGCTGTTTTCCGGGTAACGGTTTTTGATTTCCACCCAGGGATCTTCGCCCAATTGCTTCAGACCCAGGGATACGCGGTTGCGCTCGCGGTCGAACTTGAGCACTTTAACGTCGATTTCCTGACCCACTTCCACAATTTCAGAGGGGTGCTTGATACGGCGCCAGGCCATATCGGTAATGTGCAACAGGCCGTCAACGCCGCCCAAATCAACAAACGCACCGTAGTCGGTCAGGTTCTTCACGATACCCTTAACAGACATACCTTCCTGCAGGTTTTCAAGCAGCTCATCGCGCTCTGCACTGTTGGCTTCTTCCATCACCGCGCGACGTGATACCACCACGTTGTTGCGCTTTTGATCCAGCTTGATCACTTTAAATTCAAGCTCTTTGCCCTCTAAGTGCGTAGTTTCGCGCACGGGGCGAACATCGACCAGGGAGCCTGGCAGGAATGCGCGGATGGTGCTGATGTCCACGGTAAAGCCGCCTTTGACCTTGCCGTTAATAACACCTTTAACCACTTCTTCAGCTTCGTAGGCTGCTTCCAGCTCTTTCCAGCTCTCTGCACGGCGCGCTTTTTCGCGAGACAGTTTGGTCTCACCGAAACCGTCTTCTACGGTTTCCAGCGCCACTTGTACTTCGTCACCGATACTTAAGCTGCACTCGCCATTGGCATCCAGGAACTGCGACATGGGTATCACGCCCTCGGACTTCAAGCCGGCGTGCACAGTGACCCAATCGCTATCGATATCAATGACAACACCCGTCACGATAGAGCCTGGCTCCATATCAACGGTTTTCAAACTTTCTTCAAACAATTCAGCGAAATTTTCGCTCATTAGACATTACCTGTGTGGTTGCGGTGACCTGAAGTCACCTGGCCGCACCTCCAGCTGGTGCGGGTCTTTTCGTATTTGCCGCCTGCCAAGCCCTGCTGGAGCTCGCCGGACAAACAGCGGTTTCACTTTGTTTATCCGGGGGCGGGCTGCACAAATCCCAGAGCCTTGGCGGCGCTCAGAGCGCGCTCAAAAACCGCATCCACAGACAACTCACCGGTATCGATAAGCAAAGCGTCTTTCGCGGGACGAAGCGGAGCGACCGCGCGGTTCATATCCCGCTCGTCGCGCTCTTCGATATCCCGTTGAAGGCGGCGGATGCTAACAGATTGGCCGTTATTTGACAACTGCTTGAACCGGCGCTGGGCGCGAACCTCCGCGCTGGCGGTCAAATACAGCTTGAGCGGCGCATCGGGAAATACCACCGTGCCCATGTCGCGGCCATCGGCCACCAGGCCGGGCAGTTGCAGGAACTTGCGCTGGCGATCGAGCAGTGCTTCGCGCACCGAGGGAATTGCGCCCACCGTGGATGCGCCGCGCCCACCCTCTTCGGTGCGAATATCACGGGAGATGTCCTGTCCTTTGTAGATGGCCCGCACTTCACCCTGCGCCGACAGCACAAACTCCACCGCCAAATCCCGGGCGATAGCAGTGACCGCAGCGTGGTCGTCCCAGGATACTCCTTCAATTTCACAGGCCCTGCCCGTCACGCGATACAGTGCGCCGCTGTCGAGAAAATGCCAGCCCAGGTGCTTTGCCAAACGGTGGCTAAGTGTACCCTTGCCCACGCCGCTTGGCCCATCGACCGTAATGACCGGAATAGTCATTAGCTGGCCTGAGTGGACAGTTGCAAACCGAGGCCTCGCGCCATGGCGTCAAACCCGGGAAAGGAGGTGTTGACGTGGTCGCAATCTAAAATGCGAATCGGCGCACTAGCGCGCAGCGCCGCCACCGAAAAAGCCATGGCAATGCGATGATCCATAAAAGTGCGAATGGTACCCCCGCCCATTTCACCGCCATCGATAATGATGCCATCGTCCAGCACTTCGTTCGCCACCCCCAGGGTATTCAGACCTGCGGCCATAGCCGCGATGCGATCACTTTCTTTAACACGCAATTCCCCGGCACCGCGCAGCACCGTGCGCCCCTCCGCGCAGGCGGCGGCAATAAACAGTACCGGGAATTCGTCAATCGCCAGCGGCACCTGGTCTTCTGGAATAACAATGCCCTTCAATGGCGCATAACGCACATGGATATCCGCCACAGGCTCACCGCCCACGTCGCGCTCACGACTCAAGCTGATATCCGCACCCATGGCCCTTAAAATGTTAATCACACCGATACGGGTTGGATTGATACCCACATGGGATAACACCAGATCAGAGCCGGGGCTGATGCTGGCAGCCACCAGGAAAAACGCTGCCGAGGAAATATCACCGGGCACATCGATGTTCGTCGCCGTCAAACGACCTTTGCCCTTTAAGCGCATCGTGCGACCTGCACTGATGACTTCGTAGCCAAAGCCGCGCAACATTCGCTCGGTGTGATCGCGGGTGGGCTCAGGCTCGCGCACCGAAGTCTCGCCATCGGCGTACAGCCCCGCCAGCAGGATGCAGGATTTCACCTGCGCACTGGCCATGGGCAAATCGTAGGCAATGGCGTCTAGGTGCGGCACGGGCTCGATTCTTAACGGTGGCCTGCCCTCGTTGGCGCTGCTGATAGCCGCCCCCATTTTCGCAAGCGGGGTAATCACCCGCTGCATGGGGCGCTTTTGCAGCGAGGCATCACCGGTCAATTCACTGGCAAAGGGCTGCGCCGCGAGCAAACCGGCCAAGAGGCGCATACTGGTACCGGAATTACCCACATCCAGCGCCTGTGCTGGAGCTTGTAAGCCATTCATACCCACGCCGTGTACGGTGACCCTGCCGTGCACCGGGCCTTCTATGTCAACGCCCATGGCGCGAAACGCTGCGACGGTGGCCAGGGCATCTTCACCCTCTAAAAAACCCTCAATCTGCGTTACCCCGTCGGCCAATGCCCCTAACATAATGGCGCGATGGGAAATGGACTTATCCCCCGGCACACGCACCTCACCAGTGAGCGAGCCACCGGGCATTAAATGAAACTCCATGTTGCTACTCCGTACTGTCCTGACTGCGCTCAGCCAGTTCTTTGGCAAAGGCATCCCGAGCGGTTTTTGCCCGGGCAAAAATATCAATCAACGCCGCACCGTCAGCGCTATCCACTGCATGGCGCAGCCGTTTCAGGTGACCCTCAAAGGCGTCCAACTCCTCCAACAAGGCCTCGCGATTGGCGACCGCGATATCGCGCCACATCACCGGGTCGGACGAGGCAATACGGGTAAAATCGCGAAAACCGCCTGCGGCAAAACGAAATACGTCCGTCACCGCCGTGCTCGCCGCCAGCATATCCACCAAGGTATAGGCGAGCATATGCGGTAAATGGCTGGTACCGGCGAGCACGACATCGTGTTGCTCGACGGACATCTGCAATACCTCGGCGCCACAGCACTGCCACATGGCCGTCACCAAGGCCAGGGCTTTTGCATCTGTGGTATTAAACGGCGTTAAAATCACCCGATGGCGGTTAAACAAATCAGCCTTCGCAGCGGCCACACCACTTTGTTCAGAACCGGCAATGGGGTGGCCTAACACGAGATTGGCAGGCATATCACCGCAGGCACTTTGCGCCGCGCGTGCGAGATTGCCTTTCACGGAGGCCACATCGGTAATGACCGGCGCGTTCTCCTTTGGCAGTTTTTTCAGCAAAGTCAGTAATTGCTGCTCGGCGATTAAAGTGGGGGTGGCAATCACCACAATATCCACGTCTTTAAGCGCCGTGTCTAAATCCAGTTCGTAACCATCAATAACGCCGTTGGCAACACCCAAAGCCAGGGATGATTCACGGTGGCCGTGAGCACGCACTTCAGCCGCAAACCCCGCGCGTTTCAGCCCCAGCGCCAGCGAGCCGCCCATCAAGCCCAGCCCCATAATCAGGACGCGCTGCACGAGGGGCTGTTCACACACAGGCATTACAACACCGCCTGCGGGTAGGAGCCCAGAGGTTTTAACAAAATGGATTGCTCCTCAAGCTCTTTGACCACTTTGCTGACAGCCTCGTCCTGCAAGTGCCCTTCAAACTCGATAAAAAACACATAGGCCCATTTTTCGGTGCGCGACGGGCGGGTATCAATGCGGGTTAAGCTGATGCCATTTTTACGAAACGGATCGAGCAGCTCATATAAAGCACCGGGTTTGTTACGCGATGAGACAATAATCGAGGTTTTATCGCGCCCGCTGGGGGGCACTTCATCGCGACCAATGATTAAAAAACGCGTGGTGTTATCGGCGTAATCTTCGATATGTTCAGCCAGTTTTATTAAACCGTAGGACTCGGCGGCCATATCCCCCGCCACCGCCGCCACCCCCGGCGTACTGGCGGCGATACGCGCCGCTTCACCGTTACTGTTGACCGCTTCTTTTTCTATCTGCGGCCAGTGGCGATCCAACCAGTTGCGACACTGCGCCAGCGCCTGCTGGTGGGCGCAAATACGCGTAATTTGCGAAGGCTCTGTGCCCGCCTGCGCCAATAGATGATGGGCAATGGCCAGCTCTACCTCACCGGCAATTTTAAGCGGCGAATCCATAAAACTGTCCAGGGTGTGGGTGACCATGCCCTCGGTGGAGTTTTCCACCGGCACCACACCGTAATTGCAGTCGCCGGATTCCACCTGACTGAACACAGTATCGATCGTGGCAAAGGGTACGCTGACCGCCGCATGACCAAAATGTTTGATCGCCGCAGCCTGGGTAAACGTGCCTTCGGGGCCGAGATAGGCGATTTGCAGCGGGCGCTCAAGGGCCAGACAGGCGGACATAACCTCGCGAAAAATATGCGCCATATTGCCATCGGGCAGCGGGCCCTCATTGCGCGCCAAAATGGCCGACAAGACCTGCGCCTCGCGCTCCGGGCGATAAAACACCACTTCCTGATCTGGCTCGCCCTGCGCCTTGGCGGCGTTGATTTCCGCCAGTTTGATATCCGCCACTTCCTGGGCACAGCGGGCGCGCTGGTTAATCAGGCGCTGAATTTCACGATCCAGACTGTCAATATCAGCCCTGACACTTTGCAGATCGCGCGGGGAATCTGTCATAGTTCGACCTCTTGTCTAACCGTAGCGACGGGAAAAATCCTGCATGAAATCGATGAGCACATCCACCGCAGCTTCGGGCACGGCGTTGTAGATGCTGGCGCGCATACCGCCCACTGAGCGATGACCTTTAAGGTTTAGCAGCCCCGCCTGTTCGGACTCGGCCAAAAAACGGTTGTCGAGACCGCTATCGGCCAGGGTAAACGGCACGTTCATCAGCGAGCGACAGTGTTTGGCAACGGGGTTGGCGTAAAAACCGCTGCTATCAATGTAAGCGTACAGTTTTTCGGCCTTGCGACGATTGATCGTTTCCATCGCAGACAAGCCGCCCTGTGCGGCGATCCAGTCAAACACCAGACCCGCCAGATAAACAGCAAAGGTGGGCGGTGTGTTATACATGGAGTCGTTTTCCGCAGCGACCTGGTAATTGAGCATTGTCGGGCAGTGCTCACTCGCCCGCCCAAGCACATCCTTGCGTACAATCACCACGGTGAGTCCCGCAGGGCCTATGTTTTTTTGCGCACCGGCGTAAATCACCGCGTATTTATCCACCGCCATGGGGCGCGATAAAATAGTGGAGGACATATCCGCCACCAGCGGCACGTTGACGTCTGGCTCTGCAAAAAACTCCACGCCGCCGATGGTTTCATTGGGGGTGTAATGCAGATACGCCGCGCCATCGTCCAGCCGCCAGCTATCGAATGCGGGAATATCCGTAAAATTGCTGTTTTCAGCACTGGCCACCACGTTGACTGTGCCAAAACGCTTTGCCTCGGCAATGGCTTTTTTTGACCACTGCCCGGTATTGACGTAATCGGCTCTGCCCGCCTGCCCCATCAGGTTAAGCGGTACAGCCGCAAACTGCATGGATGCGCCGCCCTGTAAAAACAGCACCGCGTAAGCGTCGGAAATGCCCAACAATTCACGCAGCCGTGCTTCTGCGGCGTTCGCCACGCCGGTCACCTGCGGGCTGCGATGGCTCATTTCCATCAGCGACAAACCTGCGCCGTGCCAATCCAGCAGCTCGTTTTTGGCTGTGGTCAGCACCGCCTCAGGCAGTGCGGCAGGGCCCGCACAAAAATTATAGGCTCGGCTCATGGTGCGCTATTCCTCCTCATCACCACCTGCGGGCGCGTCATCGTCTTCGGGCTCGGCAATACGAGCGATACCGACCAGGGTCTCTTCGTTGCGGGTGCGCATTATGCGCACACCCTGGGTGTTTCTGCCCAGAACCGACACTTCGTCGGTGCGGGTGCGCACCAGCGTGCCCTGGTTGGAAATCAGCATCAGTTCGTCGCCGTCAAACACCTGCACCGCACCCACCAGGTCGCCGTTGCGCTTGCTGGTGGCCATGGCGATCACACCCAAATTGCCGCGCCCCTTGGTGGGGAAATCCGTCACTTCAGTACGTTTGCCGTAGCCGTTGACACTGGCGGTGAGCACTTTGCCACCCTCGGCGGGGATAATCAGCGAAATCATGTGGTGGCCCTCGCCCAGGCGAATACCGCGCACACCGCGCGCGGTGCGGCCCATCGCGCGCACATCCGATTCCTTGAAGCGCACCGCCTTGCCCTGGGAGCTGAACAGCATAACATCGCAATCACCAGTGGTAACCGCAGTGCCAACCAGTACATCGCCCTCATCGAGTTCGATCGCGCGCAGGCCCACGCTGCGCTGACGGGAAAACTCGGTCAGCGCGGTTTTCTTCACCGTGCCATTGGCGGTGGCCATAAAGATAAAGTGACCTTCGGTGTATTCTTCCACCGGCAAAATAGAAGTCACGCGCTCGCCGTCGTCCAGCGGCAACAAGTTCACCATGGGGCGACCGCGCGAGTTGCGACCGGCCAACGGGATTTGATACACCTTGAGCCAGTACACCTTGCCCACGTTGGTAAAACACAGAATCGTGGCGTGGGTGCTGGCAATCAGCAGGTGTTCGACAAAATCTTCGTCTTTAACCGCAGTGGCGGATTTACCCGTACCGCCGCGGCGCTGGGCGTGGTAATCCGTCAACGGCTGGGTTTTGGCATAACCCAAGTGGGAGATCGTGACCACGCGGTCTTCTTCGGTAATCAAATCTTCCACGGTGAGATCCGCTTCCGAGTCGTTGATCTGGGTGCGGCGCTCATCGCCGTACTCTTCGACCAGTGCTACCAACTCGTCGCGAATCACGCGTTTCAAGCGCTCGGGATCGCCCAGAATCTCCAGATAATCGGCAATTTCTGCCAGTTTGTCCTGATACTCTTTGAGCAGCTTTTCGTGCTCAAGCCCGGTCAAACGGTGCAGGCGCAACTCCAGAATCGCCTGGGCCTGGGCGGGTGACAAATGGTACTGCCCATCGCGCAGGCCAAATTCCTGCGGCAAATCGTCCGGACGGCAGGCGTCGGCGCCGGCGCGCTCTAACATGCCGATCACTTCACCGGGCGCCCAGCCTCTGGCCAGCAACTTCAACTTGGCCTCGGCGGCGCTGGGCGAGGCTTTAATCAATTCAATAACCGGGTCGATATTGTTGAGCGCAATCGCCAAACCTTCGAGCACATGACCACGCTCACGCGCCTTGCGCAGCAGGTATACCGTGCGGCGCGTAACCACTTCGCGGCGGTGACGTAAAAAGGCCTCCAGCACTTCTTTGAGGTTCAGCGTTTTCGGCTGACCATCAACCAGCGCCACCATGTTGATACCGAATACCGACTGCAACTGGGTTTGCGCGTAGAGATTGTTCAGCACCACATCGCCCACTTCACCGCGGCGCAGCTCGATCACCACGCGCATGCCGTCTTTATCGGACTCGTCGCGCAGCTCGGTAATGCCCTCAATTTTCTTGTCTTTCACCAGTTCGGCAATTTTCTCGATCAGCCTGGCCTTGTTGAGCTGATAGGGAAGTTCGTGCACCAAAATGATGTCTTTGCCGCGTTTATCGTCGTGTACCACTTCCGCTTTGGCGCGCACATAAATGCGACCGCGACCGGTGCGGTAGGCCTGCACAATACCCGCGCGGCCATTGATCATCGCGCCAGTGGGAAAATCGGGACCCGGGATATACTGCATCAGGGCGTCGATATCCAGCGAGGGCTCATCGAGCAGCGCCAAACAACCGCCGACGACCTCTTTTAAGTTGTGCGGCGGAATGTTGGTGGCCATACCCACGGCAATGCCGGATGAGCCGTTGACCAGCAGGTTGGGCACGCGGGTGGGCAAGACGGCAGGAATCTGCTCGGTACCGTCGTAGTTGGGGACAAAATCTACCGTTTCTTTATCGAGATCAGCCAGCATATCGTGGGAGATCTTCTGCATACGGATTTCGGTATAACGCATCGCCGCGGCGGAGTCGCCATCCACAGAGCCGAAGTTACCCTGCCCGTCAACCAGCATATAGCGCATCGCAAAGGGTTGGGCCATGCGCACGATGGTGTCATACACCGCGGAATCACCGTGGGGGTGGTATTTACCAATCACATCACCCACCACACGGGCGGATTTTTTGTAGGCCTTGTTCCAATCGTTGTTAAGCTCGTTCATGGCGAACAGAACCCGGCGGTGCACGGGTTTCAGCCCATCGCGCACATCCGGCAGCGCCCTGCCCACAATCACGCTCATGGCGTAGTCGAGGTAGGATTGCTTCAACTCATCTTCAATATTGACCGGTAGAACTTCTTTGGCGTTATCACTCATTGGGAGTGTTTTCCTTCCTCAAGCTGTGAACCTGCAACGACCGCTAAAACCGCCGCCAGGCCCGTAAAACAAACGACTAATTATACGGGTTTTGGGGCGGCTTGGCTAACCTTGAGGGATCGCCGGACCGCGCAACTCGGCGATTTAAGGGGCGAGCTTAGAGAAACCGCATTTGCGCACTCGCCGCATGGGCAGACAGCGATTCACCTTTTGCCAAATTCGCTGCGTGTTTGCCCAGTTCTGCCACACCTTCGCGGCTACAGTGGATTATCGAGCTGCGTTTTTGAAAGTCGTACACACCAAGCGGTGAGGAGAAGCGAGCGCTGCGGGAGGTGGGCAGCACGTGGTTGGGGCCCGCGCAGTAATCACCCAGGGCTTCGCAGGTCCAGATGCCCATAAAGATGGCGCCCGCGTGAGCGATTTTTTCCAGCAAAGCCTCTGGTTCTGCCACGGACAATTCCAGATGCTCCGGTGCCAGTCGATTGCTGATTTGCGCGGCCTCATCCAGATCGCGGGTTAAAATCATCGCGCCGCGGTTGTTGAGCGAAGCCTGAATGATGTCCGCGCGGGGCATAGTGACCAGCAGTTTTTCGATGCTTTCCGCCACAGCGTCGAGATACGCCGCATCGGGGCACAATAGAATCGACTGCGCGCTGGCGTCGTGCTCTGCCTGGGAAAACATATCCATCGCCACCCAGTCGGGGTTTGCGCTGCCATCTGAAATAATGAGAATTTCCGACGGCCCGGCCACCATATCGATGCCGACTTGACCAAAAACCTTGCGCTTGGCCGCGGCCACAAAGCGATTGCCCGGCCCGACGATTTTATCCACTGCGGGAATGGTTTGCGTACCGTGGGCCAGCGCCGCTACGGCCTGGGCACCGCCGATGGTAAACGCCCGATCCACCCCCGCCACCGCTGCGGCGGCGAGCACCCATTCGCTGAGATCACCCTTGGGCGCGGGCACCACCATCACCACCTCGCCCACGTCGGCGACCTTGGCGGGAATGGCATTCATCAATACCGAGGATGGATAACTGGCCTGACCGCCCGGCACATACAGCCCCGCCCGATCCAGCGGCGTAACGCGCTGACCGAGGGTGTTGCCGTAAGTGTCCTGATATTGCCAGCTCGTGGCCACTTGTCGCAGGTGAAAATCGCGGATTCTGTCCGCGGCAAGTGTCAGTGATTCGCGAGCACTGTCATCGAGACTGTCCAGTGCTGCCTGCATCCGCGCGGGAGGGATTTCCAGATCTGCCACGCTCTTGGCCGCAACGCCATCAAAACGCTCGGTGAACTCCAGCAGCGCCGCATCACCGCGCTGGCGCACAGCGTTGATAATATCATCCACCGCGCGCTCGACGCTGTCGTCGGCCACGGATTCCCATTCGGTCAAGGCCTGTAAGCGCTTGTCAAAATCTGCTTGATTTGAATCTAAACGTAACATCGTCGTTCCTTGCTTGTCGGCGTTGGTGCCTGGTGATGGCCAGTATAAACCCTGCGCCCTGCTCCATCCCAGAATGGGAAATGACAGCCCCCGAAGGGAAAGAAACTCCTACGACAGAGCCGCAGACACCGCTTCGAGCAGGGCGTTGATCTGGCTGGAGCGGGCGCGCATTGACGCCTTATTGACGATCAAGCGCGAGCTGATGTTGGCGATCTCATCGTAGGGTACCATGCCATTGGCTTTCAAAGTGTTGCCCGTGTCGACAATATCGACGATCTCATCCGCCAGCCCCATCAGCGGTGCCAACTCCATCGCGCCGTAGAGCTTAATGATATTGGCCTGCACCCCGCGCGCGGCGTAGTAGCGGCGCGCCACCGCGGTAAATTTGGTTGCCACGGTAAGGCGTTGGGCATTTTTGTGCGGTCTCGCAGCAGGGCCCGCGGTCATCAATTTGCAGCGGGCGATACCTAAATCCAGCGGTTCGTATAAGCCGTCCGCGCCCTGCTCTAACAGCACATCTTTGCCCACCACGCCCACATCGGCCACGCCGTGACGCACATAGGTCGGCACGTCAGAGCCCCGCAGAATGACCATTTGCACGTCGTCGCGGGTGGTCGCAAAGATCAGTTTACGACTTTTGGCAATATCTTCAAGCGGAGCGATACCCGCCGCCGCGAGGAGCGGCAGGGTTTCCTGTAGAATGCGCCCCTTAGTCAGGGCGAGGGTCAGCACTTGGCTCATGGTATTCCTTCGCTGCCTTACTCTGCAATGCGCCTGATATCCGCACCGAGGGTTTGCAGCTTTTCTTCAATACATTCGTAACCGCGATCGATGTGATAGATACGATCGACACAGGTTTCACCATTTGCAACCAGGCCGGCAATCACCAGGCTGGCAGAGGCGCGAAGGTCAGAGGCCATTACCGGCGCTCCGGTGAGTCTTTCCTGGCCGGTAATAATTGCGGTGTGACCTTCAATCACAATATTTGCGCCCATGCGGTTCATCTCATGGGTCTGTACCAGACGGTTTTCGAACACGGTTTCAACCACCGTACCCGTACCCTCCGCCACCGCATTCATCGCGGTAAACTGCGCCTGCATATCGGTGGGGAAACCGGGATAGGGCAAGGTCTTAAGATTCACCGCTTTGGGCCGTTTCCCGTGCATATCCAGGGAAATCCAATCCTCGCCCACCTCCAGATGCGCACCGGCCTCTTCGAGCTTGTGCAGCACCACTTCCAGGGCGTCGGGGCAGGTATCGCGCAGCATTACCTTACCGCGTGTCGCCGCTGCAGCCACCAGATAGGTGCCGGTTTCGATGCGGTCGGGCATCACACTGTAGGTACAGCCATGCAGACGTTCGACACCGTCAACCGTGATGGTATCGGTGCCGTGACCGCTGATTTTGGCACCCATAGCGATCAAACACTCGGCCAGATCCACCACCTCTGGCTCCCGCGCAGCGTTTTCCAGCACGGTGCGCCCCTCTGCCAGAACCGCCGCAGTCAGCAGGTTTTCCGTGCCGCCCACGGTCACGGTTTCCATCAGGATACGCGCCCCTTTAAGCCTGCCGGGGCTGGTGGCGTTAATGTAGCCGCCATCAATGGTGATCTGCGCACCCATGGCTTCCAGACCCTTAAGGTGAATATCGACCGGGCGCGAGCCAATGGTACAGCCGCCGGGAAAAGAGACCCTGGCCTTACCAAAGCGCGCCACCAGGGGGCCCAGGACTAAAATCGAGGCGCGCATCTTTTTCACCAACTCGTAAGGCGCGGAATAATCCGTCACATTGGTGGCATTGATTTCAAGATTGAGCTTTTCATCGACAACGACATCGACGCCGAGACAGCCCAACAGCTCGATCATGGAGGTAATGTCGTGCAGATGCGGCAGATTTTTTACGGTGACGGAATCATCGGCCAGTAAAGTGGCCGCTAAAATGGGCAAGGCGGCGTTTTTCGCACCGGAGATACGCAGCTCGCCCTCCAGGGGTTTGCCGCCGGTAATAAGCAGTTTATCCAAAGTTGTGTCCTGTAAGCGCGCCGGTTAAATCAAAGCCTGGGCTTCGTCGGGACTGAAGGCGCGAATAGTCACCGCGTGGATGCTGCCATCAGCGATGGCGCCGTTCAAACCAGCGTAAACCGTTTGTTGACGTTTTACCTGGCGCATCCCCTCAAACTGGGCATCAACCACGACCAGTTGATAGGCGTTACCCTCACCGGCAACTTGAACCTCGCAATCCGGTAAAACCGCCTTCACCAGTTCCTCGACTTGCTGTGCATCCACGCCTGCCCCCTCCCGTGAAATCGCCAAAAGCGAGGCATTTTAGGACACTTTTCCTCAAATAGCGACAGGGTCGGCGCTTATTGGGTCGCCGCTTCGGTCACCACCTCGGGAGCTTCACCTTCCCATTGCCCGATCACCGCATCCAAATCGCCGTTTTCACGACGCGCTGCGGATTCAAATTGGTTGCGATACACCTTACCCAGATTAACCGCCTCAATCACCACGTTACGCAATTGCCACTGGCCTTTTTTATTCTGCGCCATCAGGTAATTCACGGTCTTCGGCGCACCACCTGCGGCGTAGACTTTTTGCGCGATGGAAACAACACGCTTGCTGTGATCCTCCGCCTTGACAGGCAGGGTTTCAATTTTACTGCCGGCAAAGGCCAGCAAACCCTTGCCATAGGTTTCGACCAGGCTGCCCTTAATCACCGTGGTAAAGCGATTGAGCTGTTTGCGAAGCTGCGCCCGGCCCGTTTTATCCAGTGATCGATAGCGCTCTGAGCTGGCATAAGCCCCCATCACCCCGCGGGCAAAACCTCGATAATCGATGACGGGATCCAGCACTTGATGTAAGGCCGCGTAATACCGTTCAGGATCGTCGGCTGCATAGCTGGGCGCCTGGGTCAAAATATCCTGGATACTTACCGTGGCCTCGGCCACCACTTCATAGGCGCTGTGGTCGGTCGGCGCTTTTGCCTGAACCGCACTGGCAACACCCAGCAGTAACGCGAACATCCAACTGGCGGCTTTTATCCGTTTCGTCATGTCTTAAACCTCTACGTAGTGACATTGGCGGGAACAGGCTATAATGCCGGGTATTTACCGGCGAAGCACGTTTCGCCCAGCTTGGACTTATACCTCGCCGACAAGTTCCCGATCCTCTGGCGGCGACTTTAACAGGATTTGCGCACTTATGCTGCTCGCGATTATCGCTATTATTTTCGGTTTTGTCTGTTTAATGTGGAGTGCCGACCAGTTCGTCGACGGCGCTGCAAGTATTGCCAGGAACATGGGCATGTCACCGATGATGATCGGGATCACCATCGTATCTGTGGGCACCTCAGCGCCAGAAGTGCTGGTGTCCATCGTGGCAGCGGCCACCGGCTCTGGCGACTTGGCCATCGGCAATGCTATCGGTTCCAATATTGCCAACGTCGGCCTGGTGCTCGGCATCACCCTGTTAATCGTGCCTCTTCTTTCTGGCGATCACTATATCAAGCGGGAAATTCCCATCCTTATCGTCGCCATGCTTGCTGTGGGTGCGCTGATTGCAGATGGCAACGCCTCGGCCATAGACGGTACGCTGATGCTCGCGGCGCTGATAGGCATATTGTGGTGGATGGTTCACAGGCAATCCAAAGACCAGCAGACGGAATCGGAAGTGGCAGAGGAACCACTGCCGGACCTGTCGCCCCTGCGCGCATGGCTGACCTTCTTAATGGGGCTGGCTTTGCTGATTGTCAGCTCGCGCGTGCTGGTGTGGAGTGCCACTGAAATTGCCCGGGAGCTGGGCATGAGTGAACTGGTCATCGGCCTCACGATAGTGGCCATTGGTACCAGCCTGCCCGAGCTTGCCGCCAGCGTCGCCGGCGCACTGCGCGGCCACACCGATATCGCCCTTGGCAACGTGGTTGGCTCCAACCTGTTTAACCTGCTCGGCGTGATGGCCATTCCCGGTATTATCCAGGTTCAGCCCATTGGCGAGTTAACCCTGATGCGGGACTATCTGTCCATGGTTGCTGTTACCGGCGTACTGGCGCTGGCCATGCTGTGGGGGCGGCGCTCACAGCACGCGGGGAACAAGCAACTCTATTTAAGTCGGCCGGTCGGCGCGCTGTTACTCGCGCTGTATGCGGGTTATTATTACTGGCTATTCGCCACGATGCTGCCCGGTGCGGGTCAGTAATCTCGCGTAAAACAGCCACACTGCAACGGGATCAACACTATGGCAAGCCCCACATCGGCTTATGATTTCAACGCCTCCGCCAAGCGCACCATCACCATTGAACGCGATGCGGTAGACGCCTTGTTGCACCGTGTTGACGAAAACTTTACCGCCGCCTGTAAGCTGCTGTTAGCCGCGCCGGGGCGAGTCATCGTTACCGGCATGGGCAAATCCGGCCATATCGGGCGCAAGATAGCTGCAACCCTGGCCAGCACCGGCACACCCGCCCACTTTGTCCACCCCGGCGAAGCCAGCCACGGCGACATGGGCATGATTATCCGCGACGATGTAGTTATCGCCCTGTCCAACAGCGGCACCTCGGCGGAAATTGTCACCTTGCTGCCCCTGCTCAAACGCCTGGGGGTCAAACTTGTCAGCATGACGGGTAATGACAACTCCACCCTCGCCCAGGCCGCCGACGCCCATCTGAACACCGGCGTAGCGCAAGAGGCCTGCCCACTGAATTTAGCCCCGACATCCAGCACCACCACCGCCCTGGTCATGGGCGACGCACTGGCCATTGCCCTGCTCGAAGCGCGCGGTTTCACCGCTGAAGACTTCGCGTTTTCTCACCCCGGCGGTGCGCTGGGCAGAAAACTACTGATGCTGGTCAGCGATGTGATGCACAGCGGCGAACAAATTCCCAGGGTCAATGAACAAGCCACGATCAGCCAGGCACTGCTGGAAGTGAGTAACAAAGGCCTGGGTATGACCACGGTGGAAAACGCCCAGGGGCAATTGGTGGGCGTGTTTACCGATGGCGACCTGCGCCGCGCCATGGATGCCAATGTCGATATTCACAACACCGCGATCAGCGAACTGATGACCGCCAATGCCAAGAGCGTGACGCCAGGTATGCTGGCCGCCGAAGCATTGCGCATCATTGAAGAGAACCGAATTTCCTCGCTGGTTGTCATAGACGATAGCGGCAAGCTGGTGGGCGTGGTACACCTGATGAGCCTGCTAAGAGCGGGCATTGCCTGAGTCAAACACAAGGAATAAAAAGTGAAGGTAAAGGAATTGGCAAAAACCATCAGCGTTCTGGTGCTCGATGTGGACGGCATTCTCACTGATGGCCGTATTTACTACAGCAGCGCTGGTGAAGAACTGAAGAGCTTCAATATCAAAGACGGCCTGGGCATCAAAATGGCACAGCGCGCCGGTATAACGGTGGCGATTATCACCGGCAGGCGCTCGGCTATGGTGGAGCGCCGCGCCACAGAGCTGGGCATTACAGACCTGATTCAAGGACGTGAAGACAAAGTCACCGCCCTCAAGGAGCTGTGCGCGAGGCTCGATGTCACACTCGCCCAATGCGCTTATATGGGCGATGATCTGCCCGATTTGCGCGCCATCGAGGCCGCGGGCCTGGGTATGACCGTAGCCGATGGTGTCGAGGCTGTGCGCGATATGGCAGACTGGATCAGCCAGGCCAAAGGCGGTGCTGGCGCGGTGCGCGAAGCCTGTGAGTTCTTACTGGACGCCAAAGGCGTACGGCACACCATTGAGCAGGCTCTGACCACAGGGAACGCGCATTAAACATGCAACCTAAGATTCTCGCTCAATGGATACTGGCAGCCGCGATTGTGGTTGGTATCCTGTTCTTTTTGGGCTCCGGGAGCAACGACGGCAGTCGCATGCCCAGAACCCCCGATGGCGAACTGCTGCCCAGCACGTTTTTAATCAACAGCCGCACATGGGTATACGAGCCCCACGGCCCGCTGGCCGAGGTGATCGAGAGCAGTTCAGTGAGTTACTACGAAGACGCCCAACACTCCGTGCTTGAGCAGCCGCGCTATTTCTCCCACAATGGCAGCGACCAGACCTGGGCTGCCTCGGCTCAGCGCGGCGAATTTTTTCACAACAATGGTAAACTGGAGTTGTATAACAAGGTCGTACTGCACAACGATGCCAACAATGCGCAGGTGCAAACGCAGGCTGTGAGCGTTGACACCCTGCGCAAGGTTGCCGTTGCAGAAACAACCGTCACCATTACACAAGACGGTGACAACACGCTTAGCGCGGATGGTCTCGTCGCCGATTTTAAAACCCAGCGCCTACTACTGAAGGGACATGTCAGCAGTGTTTATCACCCAAAGAAAAAGCCTTAAAGCCGCGTGTGTTGTCGGCATCATCGCACTGGCGACAATTTACAACCAGCAGACCCACGCCCTGCCCGAGGATCGTCAGCAGGCCATCCGTATCAGTGCCGATGAGGCGGTGCGCGATGAAAAACGCGGCCTGACCGTCTACAAAGGCAATGTACACATGAATCAGGGCACCCTGCAAATTGCCGCCGACAAAATCACCGTGACCGATACAGAGGGGCGCGCACAGACCATTATCGCCCAGGGTAAGCCTGCCAAACTCCAGCAGCGACCTGCGGCAGACCAAGCCATCCTCTACGCCCAGGCCAGACGTATCGAATATCAAAACAACACCGGCAAAGTGCGTTTGCTGCGCCAGGCGCGCATTGAACAGGACGGTTCAAAAGTAACCGGCAACAGCATCGACTATGACATCAACGAACATATCGTCAAAGCCAAGGCCGGTGGCAATGGCAGCGGCCGCGTTGAAGTGGTCATTCCCCCACATTTGATTAACAATCCAGAAGGAAAGCCCGGTGGCGATACTAAGCGCTGAAAACCTCGCGAAATCCTACCGTGGCCGTGAAGTGGTGCGGGATGTCTCATTGACAGTCAACAGCGGTCAGGTCGTCGGCCTGCTGGGCCCCAATGGCGCGGGCAAAACCACCTGTTTTTACATGATGCTGGGCATAGTGCCCGCGGATCGCGGCCGTATCAGCATCGATGGCGAGGATTTAAGCGGCCTGCCCCTGCACGGCAGGGCGCGCCACGGCATTGGCTATTTGCCACAGGAAGCTTCGATTTTTCGCAAAATGACTGTGGGCGACAATATTCTCTCCATTTTACAAACCCGTCCCGACCTCAAACGCGCGCAGCGCCTCGAACTGCGCGATGCACTGCTGAAAGAGTTTAACGTCGAACACTTAAAGGACAGTCTGGGACAGGCACTATCGGGTGGCGAGCGCCGCCGGGTAGAAATTGCCCGCGCCCTGGCGATGGAGCCGCAATTCATTTTGCTGGACGAACCCTTTGCCGGGGTTGACCCTATTTCCGTGGGCGACATCAAACAGATCATCCGTCACCTGCGCGATCGCGGCATCGGCGTGCTCATCACTGACCACAATGTACGCGACACACTGGACATCTGTGAAACCGCCTACATCGTCGGTGAAGGCCACGTTATCACCGCAGGCAGCGCCGAGCAGGTACTGGCCAACGAGAAAGTTCGCGCGGTGTATTTAGGGGACGATTTTCACTTATAAAGCGCCCTGCGCCCTGCTAACCCCTTGTAAAAGAAACTATTTTGCCCGGCGGGAAGCAAGAGGTATACGCAACATGTAACGGCGCTCCCTGCCTCTAATCCCCCTTAGGGCTGACTCGATTCCACCCTCAATCCGGCAAAACAGAAGAAAGCCATCCCCAGATCAACAAAAACACCTTTTCTTGAGCATTCCTCGCCCCTATCTTATTGCTTGCCCGCAAGCAGATAGATACACTGGCGCTGAACCTCATTTATTGTCGGACTTAACGAGTAAAAACCAAGGACAGCAAGCGAACGTGTCAACCCAAGCGATCAGCGGCCTCGGCCAATGAAACAATCTCTACAGCTCAAGCTGGGCACGCAGCTCACCATGACGCCGCAGCTGCAACAGGCCATCAAACTGTTGCAGATGTCCACGCTTGATCTACAGCAAGAGATCCAGCAGAACCTTGAAAGCAACCCCTTGCTGGAAGTCGCCGACAGCAACGCAACAGATGGCGGCGACAGCGGAAAGGACGGCGACGCCCAGGATACGCCTGAGCTGGCTGCGCAAAGCGACTCACTCACTGACGACAACCCCTTTGAAAACCATCAACTGCCCGATGATTTGCCCGTAGACACCCGCTGGGAAGACATTCTGCCCTCCTCGGCGCCGAGCACAGTTGGCGCCGATAGTGACATGGACTTTGACTATCGCAACACCGCACCGGAAAGTCTGACCGATCACCTGTTGTGGCAGTTAAACCTGAGCCGCCTGTCCAACACCGATCGCGCCATTGCCGTGGCCATCATCGATGCGACGGATAGCAATGGCCGTTTAACCCAGACCCTGGAAGAGCTGCACGAGTCCTTTGACCCGGCGCTGGACATCGATCTGGACGAAGTCGTCGCTGTGTTACACCATGTGCAGCAATTTGAGCCGGTCGGTGTCTGCACCCTGGATTTACAGGACTGCCTCCTGATGCAACTGCGCGCCCTGCATGAAGAGACACCCTGGCGCGCCGAGGCCATTACCCTGATCGAACGCCATATGAACCAGATTGCCAGCGGCGATTTCAAACAGATCATGCGCCGCTGTGATTTGGACGAATACGAATTGCAGCGGGTGATGAGCCTTATCCAGTCCCTGGATCCGCTGCCAGGTTCGCGAATAGGTGACAGCGATGCACAATACGTCATTCCCGATGTCTACGTCAGCAAAAAGAACGGGCACTGGGTGGTGGAACTCAACCCCGAAACCACCCCCAAACTGCGCATTAACAACAGCTACGCCAGTTTGATTAAACGCGCAGACGACAGCGCCGACAACACCTACCTGAAAAACAATCTGCAAGAAGCGCGCTGGTTTTTGAAAAGCCTGCAAAGCCGCAACGAAACCATGATGAAAGTGGCCACCTGCATTGTAGAGGCACAACAGGGTTTTCTGGAACACGGTGAGGAAGCGATGAAACCGCTGGTTTTGAGCGACATCGCCGAGGCGGTAGAGATGCACGAATCCACCATCTCCCGGGTTACCACGCAAAAATATATGCACACCCCACGTGGTGTGTTTGAGTTAAAGTACTTCTTCTCAAGCCACGTAGGCACTAACAACGGCGGCGAATGCTCATCCACAGCAATTCGCGCTATCATTAAGAAACTGGTAGCCGCGGAGAATCACCGCAAACCGCTCAGTGACAGCAAAATAGCCAAGTTGCTGGAGGAACAAGGTATTAACATAGCAAGGCGCACCATTGCAAAATACCGCGATGCGCTGAATATTCCCCCTTCCAACGAGCGTAAACGCTTGGTTTAGGGCAACAGATAACAACACATCGGCAGTGCCGATGCCGGGCGCAAGCCCTTCTTTTCACGCCAAAAGGAGCATCCTATGCAATTAACAGTCAGTGGACATCACGTAGAAGTAAGCGACGCATTACGCGACTATGTCGAAGGCAAGTTCGAGCGTTTGCAAAGACACTTTGACGGCATCACCATTGCTGAAGTAACCCTCATTCTGGAGAAACTGGTACAAAAGGCCGAAGCCAATGTTCACGTCGCCGGTGCCGATATTTTCGCCGCCGCCGACTCCGATGATATGTACGCCGCCATCGATGCGCTGGTGGACAAACTGGATCGACAGCTTATCAAACACAAACAAAAAACCCGAGGTCGATAGCCTTACCACTATGCAAGACCTGCAACAACTACTCCCCCCACATCGCGTGCTGTGCCGGCGCGATGTGGGCAGCATGAAGAGCCTGTTTACCCATATCGCCGACGCGATCTCTCAAGATTCGCCCGATATTGCCACCCCTACCATTATCAAAGAACTCAACGCACGAGAAAAACTGGGCAGCACCGGCCTTGGCGATGGCATCGCCATTCCCCACACCCGCCTCGAAGGCCTGGAAAAACCCTGTGGCTGCCTGATTACGCTTGTGGACGGCATCGATTTTGATGCGCCAGACAACAAAAAGGTAGATATTGTCTTTGCCTTGTTGGTACCCTCTGAAGCCAATGGTGAACACTTACAGATTCTTTCCAGCCTGGCAAAACTGTTTGTTCAACCTGAGTTCTGTCAGCGCCTGCGCGCTGCGGAAAATGCGCAAGCCTTACACGAATTGGTACTAAACTGGCCCGTTGAGACCTAAACAATGAAACTAATAGTCACCAGTGGCCGCTCTGGTTCTGGCAAAAGTTCGGCACTGCACCAACTGGAAGACGATGGCTACAAATGTATCGACAACCTGCCTGTGGCACTGTTACCCGCATTGCTGGATGAGTTTGCCCAAAGCGCCTACGCAGATTTTCGCGGCATTGCAGTGGGCATCGATGCGCGCAGTACCGACAGCGAATTAAAAGACTTCAACAGTATTCTGTATGCCCTGCCAAGCGACGTCGATTGCACGGTGGTGTATCTGGACGCCACAGATGAGACCCTCATCAAACGCTTTAGCGAAACCCGCAGGCGTCACCCCCTGTCACGGGACAACACCCCGCTGCGCGATGCGATTGAGCGTGAGCGCGAACTGCTGGACCCCATCGCCCGCGCCGCCACGGTGAGTATCGACACCACCGGCATGAGCATTTACGATCTGCGCAACGCGATAAATCGTCAGGTGTCGCTGGTCAGCAGTGATTCACTGGCGATCATGTTACAGTCTTTCGGTTTTAAACACGGTCTGCCCAGCGACGCCGATCTGGTCTTTGACGTGCGCATGCTGCCAAACCCCCACTGGGTACCAGAGCTTCGCGCTCACCGAGGTAACGAAGCGGTCATTGCCGATTTTTTAGAACAACACGATATGACCGAAGCTTTATTCAACGATATTAAACACTACCTCGAGCGCTGGCTGCCGGTTTATCAAGACAGCAACCGCAGCTATGTCACCGTGGCCATTGGCTGCACCGGCGGCCACCACCGCTCGGTCTACATGACCGAACGCCTGTACCGCCACTTCGAAGGTGACTACGAACAACTACAAATACGCCACCGCGAGTTGTAACTGAACAGCATATGATCTCTGGCGACGTCACCATCATCAATAAGCTCGGTCTGCACGCCCGCGCCACCGGAGCCTTCGTCAACTGCGCCAAAGCCTTTACCAGCGAAGTGCGTATTGGCCCCGATGGCGGTCTGGTCGATGGTAAAAGCATCATGGCGGTGATGATGCTCGCCGCCGCCCAGGGTACGGTACTGCGACTCGAAACCGAAGGTGAAGACGAACGCGATGCCTTCGATGCCATCGCAGCATTGATAAACGATTATTTTGGTGAAGGTGAATAAAACAGGCTGACAGCCCGATTCCTTGTTCTATCCGAGGGGCAGAGCCTTGCATGCAGGCAGCGGGCAACAGAAACACCAGATCTGACATATCACCTTCCTCTCCCATCCCTCTGCCCTTGTTGTAACCCGCCCTTTACCGGATAATCCCCGCTGATATCACTTCGGGGTTAGCGATGCCATGACGAGACAGAACAACAGTACCAAAACACACAAGCTCGATCGCTTCATGGCGGCCTTGGTGGATGACCCGGAGAACCAGCGCAGTATATCCAGCCTCAGCCACATGCTTAACGGCCTGCCCGCAGCGGACGTGGCGCATCTGCTGGAATCGTCACCGCCGCAGCACCGGCAAATCCTCTGGGATATGGTCGATGAAGACCTGGAGGGCGATGTACTGGGCGAATTGCCCGATGAGTTGTCTGCACAATTTCTCGCGGATATGGACGCCCGGCAAGTCTTCAACATGACCGAAGGCATGGATGACGACGATATCGCCGACATCCTGCAGAAGCTGCCCAACCAGATTACCGAGGAAGTGCTGGGTGCCATGGACGCCATGGACAGGCGGCGTCTGGAATATGTCCTGCACTACCCGGATGACACTGCAGGCGGTTTGATGAACACCGACGCGATCATGATTCGCCCCCGCCTGACTCTGGATGTGGTACTGCGTTACCTGCGCCGCCACAGCGAACTGCCGCCAATGATCGAAAATCTCGTCGTGGTCAACCGCTCGGGCCGCTTCATCGGCTTGCTGCCCCTGCGCACTTTGTTGGTATCCGATCCCAGCGCTACCGTGCGGGAAATGATGATTACCGATGTAGAACCCATCAATGCCAATCTATCCGATGTGGAAGTGGCACGCTTGTTTGAGCGCAACGACTGGGTAGCGGCACCTGTGGTCGATGACGATGGCCAACTGTTGGGTCGTATTACCATTGACGACGTGGTTGACGTTATTCGCGAAGACGCCGACCACTCGTTTATGTCGATGGCCGGTTTGGATGAAGACGAAGATACCTTCGCCCCCGTATCCAAAGCCACGCCCAAACGCGCCGTATGGCTGGGTATTAACCTGATCACCGCATTTATTGCCGCAGGGGTGATCAACATGTTTCAGGATACCATCGAGAAGGTCGTAGCGCTGGCGGTGCTAATGCCCATCGTGGCGTCCATGGGCGGCATCGCAGGCACACAGACTTTGACCATTATGGTGCGAGGTATCGCCATGGGTCAGATCGGCCGGAGCAACGCGGGCTGGCTGATAAACCGTGAACTGATGGTGGGTTTATTGAACAGCGCCCTGTGGGCAAGTATTGTAGCGCTTTCGGCAGCGCTGTGGTTTGACGATTGGAATATTGGCATTATCATCGCCGCGGCAATGGTGATTAACCTGCTCGCCGCCGCCTTTAGCGGTGCGCTTGTACCGCTGGTATTGCATCGTATGGGCATTGACCCGGCGCTGGCGGGTGGCGTGGTGCTGACCACCGTCACCGACGTGGTGGGTTTTGTGGCTTTTTTAGGTTTGGCGACTTGGTTTTATGGCTGATTTTGACGACACCGAACACTGGGAAGAAGACCTCGGCCCCAGCAAATCCGAATTAAAACGGCAAATGATCGCCCTGCAAAAGCTGGGTGAGCGCCTGGTGACACTGCCCGAAAAAAAACTTGCGCGCATTCCCATAGGCGATGAACGCCTTGCCAAGGCCATTTTTGAGGCGCGCCGGATCCGTTCAAAAAACGCGCTAAAACGCCAGCACCAGTTTATCGGCAAACTCATGCGCAACATCGACCCCGCAGCCATCGAGCAAGCCCTGGCAGAGCTGGATCAACAACACCAGCATCAGGTGGACGCCTTCCACGCCATAGAACAACTGCGCGACCAGGCCCTCGCTCAGGGTGTCGCCGGTGTTGAACTCATTTTACAAACCTACCCCCATGCCGACCGACAACAACTGCGCCAGCTATTACTGCAACACGCCCGCGAACAACGCCAGCAAAAACCACCGACCGCGGCGCGTAAATTGTTTCAGTACTTAAAAGCTTTAGCGACTGATTGAGCGTTTGTTGGCCTAACAGTGACTCAGTATCGTGCAGTATGGGCCGAATGAAACAGGAGTGAATTTGTGGGGACACCTCAGCCACAGCGCCCTTTTCGCCCTACGCCATCAAAAACAATCCGGGTATAGCAAGTAACAGCCGGACAAAAAGGACGGAGGGACTATTTTTCAACCCTCCACATCCTTCCTTTTTCTTTGCGCACTATTCCGACCAACAAAACCCGACATCGTGATCTTATAATTTACAATCAGCGCGCCCAAAAAAACACTCCAAAACACCAACAGGATGGCATGGACTGCTCACAACCCAACCTACATCGCAAGCGTTCAACGGCATAAAAACCAAAACAATCGCTCATAATACTAAACGATAAAAAAACAGCCGACGCAGCGAAGGCTGGTTCACGTTATTTTTTGGGTTTGATAAAAAAATGTGCTTTGCCCTGGTTAAATAACACAGGCGCTTTTACAATGTTGTCTTCTGATAAGTGCAATTTGCTGGGCGCAGTGTAAATGTATACCCATTCAGGCAAGTAACTGCTCATTCGAACCATAAAGTCGTATTGATTAAAGCCTAAGAACTCAGGGCTGAACCTTATAAAACTAAAATATTTTGGTTCAAAAAAATAGCTTTCTTTGGTGCTGTTAACAAATGATGCTGTATTAGTATTTTTAGAAGGTTTTTTTTGTACGGCAGAAATAATGACGACGCATCCTGTTTCATGCTTGCATGAAATGTTTTTGCTTTTTGTAAGTAGTGCGTGCACAGACAAATCCTTTGAAAACTCATCAAATGTTTCCATGCCTAATTCATTGGCTACCTTTTTAGCCGCATCAATGAGTAAACGCTGATAATCTTTCCAGACACTCTTTTGATCACTCACAAATGACTGTGGAACCCAGGCAAAATGGTGATTTTTTTTTGCAAAAGGCGTTGGTTTTAACAGCCAGGCCACGACATTGATAGCCCCAGCCTGGAGCCCGGTGAGTCCCGGCGGAGGAGCGTTGTATGCAGAAATGGCCGCCGGTATCTCTATTGCAGCAGATGAAGCGTTCTCGATAGTTGGGCTTACGCCCTCAACTTCGACATCTTTAAGTCCTGTAATGCCGCCGTATTTTGTCACATTCAAGGCATAAGAGCGATCATCTTTGTATTTGACTGTTGGAGCCGTACATCCGACCACCAATAAAGCCAATCCAGCGACGAAGAGTGCAATTATTTTTTTCATGTTGACACCTATGCAGTGTGATTTCGTATAGTGTTAGATACTTGATTATCGCAATTAACCTGCTTCTTGCAAAGGGGGGGGAAGAGAAGCTTAAAACGCCCTCGCCAACATCCAGCCTGGACTTCCCCAGAGCAGGCATTTCGACCAACAGCCAAATGGTTTGCCTGAGCTCAGACAGGTATTTTTGTGATTGGGCCCTACCCCTCTGTTTGTCGGTGTATCGGCGAATACCAACGAGGTCAGATTGCGCATTCGGCGTTAAGCGATAGTTTTCTGTAGGGATTAGCCGTGTAGTCCCGACCCTAACTCATTGAAAAATGACTCGCGCTCGATCGGGAGGCGATATGCTCTTAGACGACGTTCCTTTTCTCTATTTTCACTTAACGATGATTTGCGCCAGCTCAGTTACTTTGTTGGTATCAGCCGGTGAAGCCTTCTCGATCAACTCAATATCGCGGTTTTCAACGTCCAGGGATTTCATCTGGTAGATCAAAACGGCGCCCTTTGTATTTGTACCGTTCAGCTCTACTTCGAGCCTTATCCCCCTGACAGTGCTTGTAATGGGTGCCACAATGGCAAAGCCTGTATGTTCATTAAATGCCTTCCTGGAGATCACAAAGGCCGGGCGGCGCTTTGTGATTTCTCTCCCGGCGCTAGGCTCAAAGTTCAACCAAACGATGTCCCCCTTGTCCGGAATGTACATCAATATTCCTTACCAACGGGTTTAGCGTCTATCCACTCGCGATCTTCTTCGGTGACGCGGAAATTTTCGCGGGGGCTGTCGGCCAGTAAATCTTCCAGACTGGCACTCTTCACCACGGGGTCGAGCACGATCCTATTGTCAACAATCGACAACTCCAGCTTCGAGCCAACGTGGACGCCAAGGGCCTTCCCGATAGCTTTGGGTATGCTGACAATTTCAGCCCCGCCAGATTGGCGTACAGTTACGGTTGTCATGGCTATTACTCCAGATCAAACAACGGTGGTGTATTGGAGTGTAACACGCATGGTTATACTCATGTAAAACACAATTTTTAAGTAACCCTGAGGGTAATTTGAAAACAGTGGCAGGAAAATGGACTGCACCTGATGCCAGGCTGGCAAAGCTTGAAGCAGGCCAAGGCGTGACTGAGAAATGAACCCAGATACTAAAACGTGCCTGGCGCCCCCTGCCCCAGCGCTACGGGAGCGGAGTAAGGTTCACGTCGGCGGTAATAGGAAAAATTGTTCATAACGCATAGGAAGGATGGAAAAACTAAAAAAACAGCCCCGCCGTCCCCCTTTTTTCTGTATCACAAACATTATTGCGTTAGTTTGGGAAACGCGCATATAACCAGATTATAAAATCACCTTGTAACGTGTAGCAGCATAGGACACAATCCACCATGATAGAGCCGCTAGCAAATACGCCTGGCTTGAGTGAGGTGAACGGTGGAACGATTGAACGCAAGTGATGCCAAACGCGAATTTAGCGATGTACTCGTTAAAGCTCAGCAGTCGCCTGTCGGTATCAGCGAAAACGGTAAGCCCGTGGCCGTGGTGGTATCCGCAGTTGAGTACGAGCAGATAGAATTAATGAAAGAACGCTACCTAAAGACTGCGATTCAGGAGGGGTTTGACGACCTGAAGGCCGGCAACGTGCGCTCTGGCAGCGAGGCATTCGCACAGTTAAGAAAGCAAATCTAGTGGCTGAATACACACTGACAGGCAAGGCATACCAGGACCTTTCTGACATTGTTGAATACTCGCGAACTCACTGGGGACAGTCGCAAACCAACATCTATATCACAAGCATTGAGACAAGCTGCCAGTTCCTGGCGGATAATCCTGGAGCCGGAAAAGCGTGTGACGATTTAGCCAGGGGACTATTGAGCCACCCCGTGGGGAGCCATGTGATTTTCTACCTGCACCAAGGTGACGATATTTCTGTTTTACGGGTGCTACACAAACGCATGCTTCCCAGTAAATACCTGTAAACCCTACCCAGCTACCATACCTTGTGCCATCTTGACGGGGTATTGCCGAATAATAAAACAAACGCGACGATGGCAACTTCAGTAAAGCTCGCTAGCGAACTTAAAAACCACCCCGCCCAATCCCTTTTTTATCTCCTCCCACACCGCAGCCGCCACCGTCGCAATCTCGGCAAGCACCGGCTGATGCGTGGCGTTTTTGCTGACACAGGCGACAGGCTGGTAATCACGGGTCTGCTGTGGGGTGCTCATCAAGAAATTCCCTGCGCAACGCAAGCTCTTTGGGAGCCAAGTGTACGGCAGAACAAAACCCGGCAACAGCCCCTTCTATAGAGATAACTGCGTTGTTTATCAGCGTGTTAGATACATTGGCATTGCCCGTGCTGGGTCTGGCTGGTAATATCCCGCGACTTTCACCCAATGATTTACCCACTCTGTCTGGAGTTTGCACTATGCCACGCCAAACGCTCGCTGAACTGGAAAACCACCAGGAGTTCATCCAACGCCATATCGGCCCAGCGCCGGCGCAGCAGGCGGAAATGGCCAGGGTCGCGGGTTATAACAGCGTTGACGAACTGATCGAAGCCACGGTACCTGCGAGTATTCGCAAAAGCGAGCCCATGAACCTGCCCGGTGCCCAGAGCGAACACGACGTTATCGCCCGGTTAAAAGCCATTGCCAGCAAAAACACAGTGTTTAAATCATTTATAGGCACCGGCTACCACGATACTTACACACCTGCGGTGATTGCCCGCAATGTGCTGGAAAACCCCGGCTGGTATACCGCCTACACGCCCTATCAGCCCGAAATCTCCCAGGGGCGGTTAGAAGCCCTGCTGAGCTTCCAACAGGTCATTATCGACTTAACGGGCATGGAGCTGGCTAACGCGTCCATGCTCGATGAGGCCACCGCCGCAGCGGAAGCCATGACCTTGCTGCAGCGGGTCAACCGCAAAAACAAAAGCAATATTTTTATCGTTGCCGATGACTGCCATCCGCAGACCATCGCCGTGGTGAAAACCCGCGCCGAAGCCTTGAATATTGATGTTAAAGTTGGCGACGTAGACACCCTGCTCGCCGAGCACAGCGCTTTTGGTCTGCTCGCCCAATACCCCGGCACCTACGGTCAGGTCAGAGACCTTGAGCCCACCATCGCAAAGGCCCATGCGCAAAATACGCTGGTGGCGGTTGCAGCGGATATTCTGGCACTGTTGTTGCTGAAATCACCCGGCGCCCAGGGTGCAGACGTGGTGCTTGGCAACAGTCAGCGCTTTGGTGTGCCCATGGGTTTTGGCGGCCCGCACGCGGCATTCTTTGCCACCCGCGATGCCTATAAACGTTCCACCCCCGGTCGTATTATCGGTGTATCGGTGGATCGCCACGGCGACCAGGCATTGCGCATGGCACTGCAAACCCGCGAGCAACATATTCGCCGTGAAAAAGCCACCAGTAATATCTGCACCGCGCAGGCGCTGCTGGCAATGATGGCGGCGTTTTACGCACAATACCACGGCCCCGAAGGTCTGCGCCGCATCGCCGAGCGCAGCCATCGCCTCGCCTGCGTACTGGCCAGCGTCTTGTCCGAGCGCGGTTTCGCCCCCGAAAATGAAGTATTTTTCGATACCTTGACCCTGACTGTTGACGACCAAAGCGCCGTTATCGCGCGCGCCCAGGCCCAACAAATGAATCTGCGTATTGTCGGTGCAGACAAGGTGGGGATTGCGCTGGATGAAACCACCACGCTGGATGATGTCGCCGCGCTGATTGCGATTATCAGCGGTGAGAGCGCACCAGAAAATCTGCGCGAACGGGCGGACACCACCGCCTCGCCCCTGCCGGAAGCCATCACCCGCGAGCTTGACTATCTGCAACACCCGCTGTTTAACGAGTATCACAGCGAAACAGCCATGCTGCGCTATTTGCACAGCCTGGAGGAAAAAGACATCGCCCTGAACCGGGCAATGATTCCGCTGGGTTCCTGCACAATGAAACTCAATGCCACCACCGAAATGGCGGCGATCACCTGGCCGGAATTTGCGCGCATGCACCCCTTTGCGCCCAGCTCGCAAGCCGAGGGCTACGCCCAACTGATCGATGAACTCGACCATATGCTGCGCGAGTGTACCGGCTACGATGCCTTTTCCATGCAGCCCAACTCCGGCGCCCAGGGCGAGTACGCCGGTTTGATGGCGATTAAACGCTATCACGAAAGTCGTGGCGATACCCAGCGCAATGTGTGTTTGATTCCCGCCTCGGCGCACGGCACCAACCCCGCCAGCGCTGCGCTGGCGGGCATGAAAATCGTCATCGTCGCCTGTGATGAGCAGGGCAATGTCAATATGGCCGACTTAAAAGCCAAGGCCGAGCAATACAGCGACACCCTGTCCTGCACCATGGTCACCTACCCCTCTACCCACGGTGTGTTTGAAGAAGCCATTGTGGAGCTGTGCGATGTGATTCATCAGCACGGCGGGCAGGTGTACGTCGATGGCGCCAACATGAACGCCCTGGTCGGCCTCGCCGCGCCGGGTAAATTCGGCGCCGATGTGTCGCACCTCAATCTGCACAAAACCTTCTGCATTCCCCATGGCGGCGGCGGCCCCGGTATGGGCCCTATCGGCGTTGGCAAACACCTGGCGCCGTTTTTGGCGACCAACCCGGTCGCACCGGTAGCAGGCGTAGACGCCAATAACGATGTCATCTCCGCCGCACCCTATGGCAGCGCCTCGATCTTGCCCATCTCCTGGGCCTATATCGCCTTGATGGGCGCTTACGGTTTGACCGAAGCGACCAAAGTGGCCATCTTAAACGCCAATTACATCGCCAGCCGCCTACAGGGGCACTACAACATTTTGTATACCGGCAGCAATGGCACTGTGGCGCACGAGTGTATTGTGGATATCCGCCCAATTAAGGAGGCCAGCGGTATCAGCGAGGAGGATATTGCCAAACGCCTCATCGACTTCGGTTTCCACGCACCCACCATGTCCTTCCCGGTGGCGGGCACCTTGATGATCGAGCCGACGGAATCGGAATCGCTGTATGAAATTGACCGTTTCTGTGAAGCCATGATCACCATTGCCGAGGAAATCAAAGCCGTGCAGGCAGGCACCCTGGATGAAAACGACAACCCCCTGGTCAATGCACCCCACACCTTAAAAGACGTGGTGAGCAGCAACTGGCAACACAGTTACAGCCAGGAGCAGGCGGCATTCCCGGTGGCATCCTTGCGACACAACAAATACTGGCCGCCAGTCACCCGAGTCGACAACGTGCACGGCGACCGCCATTTGTTCTGCGCCTGTCCTGCGATTGAAAGCTATCAGGACTAAGTCCGCAACGCGTAGTCAATCCAAAGCAGGCAAAAACCGCGCGCGGCTGCTTTGTAGGGCGTGTTAGCCCGGATATTCCACTTACTGGTGATACATCCGGGTTAACAACAGCTTCGCAAACTGCGGTAGACTTCCACTTGAACATTTCAGCAAAGGAGTGCCGCTATGGGGCGCGCGTTTATTCTGGTCATCGGCTTATTCCTGTTGGGCTCAACAACCACCGCGGCACAACAGCAGGTCGCGCCCATCAGCGAGGCGGACGTACCCGAGCCATTGCGACCCTGGATTTCCTGGGTCAAATACAAACATACAGACCTCGACTGCCCCATCAACTATTCCAACGCAAAACGCCACTGCCTGTGGCCGGGTGAACTGATTCTCGACACCAAGGACGGCGGCGCAACATTTCGCCAGCGTCTCACCGTGTATCGACAGTCCGAATTTCGCCTGCCCGGCAGCCGCTTTAACTGGCCCAGCGAGGTGCGCATCAACGGTAAACCGGCGCTGATAATGAACCGCGACAAGCGGCCCTGGGTGCAACTCAACCCTGGTGAGTATGAACTCAGTGGCAAGCTCTTATGGCAGAAAGAGCCCGCGTCCCTGCCTGTTTCAAAACGAACCGGACTGATAAAACTCACCCGCAAGGGCAAGGCCGTCGCCAACCCTGAGTTTAAAAACGGACGCCTGTGGCTAAACCGAGAAAACACCGGCAGCAAAGCCAAAAACGGTGACAGCGTGCAGGTTCGCGTCAACCGCCTGTTGCAGGATGGCCACCCCGCCACCCTGACCACGCTGGTCAGCATCGATGTCGCAGGCAGTCAGCGCGAAGTGGTGCTCGGCCCGGTATTGATTCCCGGGTTTATTCCCCTGTCGCTGCGTAGCGATTTACCCGCGCGTTTGGAACCCACAGGTGAACTGCGCGTACAACTTCGCCCGGGGCGCTGGATGTTCGCCGTGCGCGAACGCGCCCCCAACGCGGTGACCAAAATCGCCCTGCCAAAGCCAGTGGAGCCCTGGCCGGATACTGAAATCTGGGCCTTTTCAGCTTCGCCCACAGATCGCCTGGTGGATATCAGCGGCGCGCAGCAGGTTGATCCGCGGCAGGTGTCACTGCCCGAGCAATGGAAACAGTTTCCCACCTACGTGGTCAATGCCAGCAGCCCCGTCACCCTGCGTGAACTGCGTCGAGGCAACCCCGAGCCCGCACCCGATGCACTGAATTTACAGCGCACGATGTGGCTGGATTTTGATGGCGAAGGTTTCACGGTGCTCGATGACATCAACGGCACCATCAATTCAGGCTGGCGACTTTCCGCGGCACCAGAGCTGCAACTCGGCCAGGTGACGATCAACGACGAACCTCAATTTATCACGCAGTTAGAAGGCGACCCGCGCGCAGGTGTGGAAGTGAGACGCGGCGGTATCGCCATGCGCGCACAAGCACGGTTTGATGGCAGCGCTCTGCATATTCCCGCCACCGGTTGGGAGCGGGATTTTCGCAGCGTAAATACCACTGTTAACATTCCGCCCGGCTACCAGTTGTTTGCCGCCACCGGCACGGATAACCTACCGGCATCCTGGCTGCAAAGCTGGACCTTGTACGATATTTTTCTGGTGCTGATTATCACCCTGGGGGTTGGCAAATTGTGGGGCTGGCGCTGGCTTGTTCTCTGCGCTGCCACGCTGTTGCTGCTGTGGCAAGAGAGTTTTGCGCCGCGGATGATCTGGCTGTATCTGCTGGCAGCGAGCGCACTGATTCGTATGATTCCCCTGGACCACGCCATACAAAAACCCCTGGCCTTGCTGCGCATACTGGGTTTGGTCGCGCTGCTGGCACTCTCTTTGCCATTTATGCTGACCCAGGCACGCGAGGCCATTTACCCGCAGCTCGCGGGGGTGTTTTACACCGGAATCGAAAATTCGCAATACCGCGCCAGTCAGCAAAAAATGCAACACCCCTCGATACAAGGGGAAATGGCGGATGGGGAAATGGAACTGGAGGAAGTGCAGGCCGCCAGCGCGATAGCGGACAAATCGAACACTGGGAGATACGGCGACGAAAAGCAACTGGCGCGTATTGCCCCAAACGCCAATGTGCAAACCGGCCCCGGTCTGTCCCAATGGCAATGGCGCAGTGCGATGCTGCAATGGAATGGGCCGGTAGCAAAAGATCAGCACATCAGCCTTTATTTTATCGGCCCGAAACTCAACGCACTGTTAAATATTCTATCGATTATTTTCCTGTTGCTGTTGGCCTGGCGTTTTTTGGATTTCAACGGCGATAAAAAACAGCGCCATTGGTTAATCGCCGCGGTTATCGGGCTGTTCAGTGTTCAATCCCAGGCAGCGGATTTTCCTTCACAAGCTATGCTCGATGAACTGGAAGCACGCCTGACTGCGCCCATAAGCGCCGCACCTCGCGCAGACGTCAGCGCGCTGGAGCTGCGCTACGATGACAGGCAATATCAAATAACCCTGCAAACCCAGGCTCTGGAAAAAACCGCCATGCCCCTGCCGGTTGATCCACAAACCTTGACGCCGGTCAGCGTCAGCGTTGACGGCAACAGCGCGCCGCTGTTTCGCGGCTCGAAAAACCAGCTTTGGGTCATGCTGAACAAGGGCGCACACGAGGTGACTATCAAAGTATACGTGCCGCCCGTCAGTGAGTATCAAATCCCGCTGCCCATAGCGCCGCACCGCATCAGCGCAAGTGGTGAGGGCTGGTCGTTAAATGGCATCGATGCACAGGGGCTTCCGGCAAAACAATTAAGCCTGTTGCGCGTCGATAAAACGCAGCAAAGCAGCATCGAGCTGCGCCCCACGCGGCTGCCGACTTTCGTTAAAGTCGAGCGCACCCTGGAGCTTGGCCTGCAATGGGAAGTGACCACAACCGTATCGCGCGCCTCGCCACAGGGCGCGCCCATTTCACTGAATATCCCCGTGCTTGCGGGTGCCTCGGTGATTTCTGAAAACGTCAGCGTGAACAACAATGCCGTGCAAGTGGCGCTGTCGTCTTCGCAAAACCGGTTTAGATGGCGCTCGCGCCTACCCTTTAGCGAACAGATCAGCCTCACCGCACCAGAAAACGATAGCTGGCTGGAAATCTGGCGCGCGCATATCAGCCCTATTTGGAACGTCAGCATCGAGGGCATTGCGCCGGTCAATCATTTGGGCGCGCAAAACAGCTGGCTGCCGAGCTGGCACCCCTGGCCGGGTGAAAACGTCACCTTAACTATTCGTCGCCCGGAGGGTGTGGCGGGTAAAACGCGCACCATCGAATCCAGCGAACTAAGCCTGCGTCCGGGGAAACGCGCCACCGATGCCGAACTCAATATGGTTCTCAAGGCCAGCCAGGGCGGTCACCACCTGATCACATTACCCGAAGCCGCGGAGCTGCTGGGCATCAGGATCAACGACATCAATCAGGCTATTCGCCTCAAGGACGGGCAGATCAAGCTGCCAATCGTACCGGGCACACAACGCGTCTTTATCAACTGGCGCACCCCACAGGAGCTTGGCACGGTGTGGCAAAGCCCTGACATTTCCCTGGCGCAGGATTCGGTAAACGCCAAACTCAAAGTCAATATGCCCAGAGATCGCTGGGTATTGTGGTTGAGCGGCCCGCGCATGGGCCCTGCGGTGTTGATCTGGGGAGCCGTACTGGTACTGGTGTTGATTGCGCTTATTTTAGGGCGCGCCGGGAAAAATCGCTTTCCCCTTGCATCGCTAAGCTGGCTGATTTTGGGTGTGGGGCTCACCCAGTTTTCAGTCTATGCAGTGTTCCTGGTCGCGCTGTGGTTCTTTGCCTTCTACTACCGCTCCACCCTTAGCAACAACAGTCAAAGACTTGGTATCAATGTCCTGCAGGTGGCCCTGGTCGCCCTGTCCTTCGTCACTGGCGCGGTGTTATTAGCCGCCGTCAAAAACGGCTTGCTGGGCAGCCCCGCAATGCTGGTGGAAGGCAATCATTCCAGCGCCTATTTATACCACTGGTACCAGGACCGCAGCGCCGAGCACTACCCCCAGGCCACGGTTGTTTCCGCACCCATCTGGGTATATCGGGCGTTGATGCTGGCATGGGCACTGTGGCTGGCGGTCTCTGCCCTTAACTGGATTAAATGGGCCTGGCAGGCTTTTGCCAGCGGCGGACTGTGGCGTAAGGGCGCACTCAACGCCACCTTACCTAAAAAACGCTGGGGGGCTAAAGCACCGCCAGAGGATTGAGCGCCCGCCAGGCGCAGCGGTGCAGCACCAGCTAAAAACGATAGCTGACACGCCCGACAACGCTGCGCGTGGCTCCCACGAAGCAATCACCGCGTGAGAGACAGGTCGCATAATAGGATTTATCCGCCAGGTTTTGCACATTTAATGCGAAATCCCAAGGCCCGAACTCATAGCCCAGCATTAAATCCATCAGCGTGTAGGACGGCGTACGAATCCTATCGAGGCCGCCCCAGGCGTCACTGACATAGCGCAGGCCATAAGCTGCCTTAAAACCCTGCCAAAACTCCTCCGGGCGGTAGCTCAGCCACGTCGAAATCTGGTGCTTGGAAACGGTAGCCAGGCGATAACCATCGGGTGTGTTGGTATCGAGCTGGGTGAAACTGACATCTATACGAAAATCGCCAAAACTCGCTGTCGCCTCCACCTCAATACCTTCGATGTCTGTCACACCGGATTGCTGTTCGTAGACATTCGGCGCCGCTTCCGGATCAGGCAGGTTACTCTGCTCAATATCAAACAATGACAGCGTCACCAGTACAGGCAGGCCATCGGGCTGATATTTAAGCCCTAGCTCCCACTGTTCACCCTGCTCGGGCTTTAACAATTGGCCGTTGCCATTGTCACCAATCACAGGATCAAACGACTCCGCATAACTCACATAGGGCGCAATACCATTGTCGAACTGATAGAGTAAACCGACGCTGGTGCTGAATTCTTCGTCCTTTTGAGTGGCGCCGATAGTTTCCGATTCGGTTTTGTCAAACCGCAAGCCCAAACTGATGTGCAAGTCACCCACCGTGATGTGGTCGTTGATATAGAAACCCAGGTCTTTGGTGTCGACATCGGGGAATTTGGCGTAACGCTCATTCAGCATTTGTGCCGGTGGCACATTGCCATAAACGGGATCAAACAGATTTAACCAGTAGCGGTCATCACCACTTGCAAAACCCAGTGCCCAAAAATAATAACCCGAACCACCGATGGCGACGTCCTGGTATTGCGCACCCATCATCACCTCGTGGTCTAAAACACCACTTGCAAAGTTGGCGCGCAGGCGCACGTCCGTGGCCGCCTGCCTGGAAAAACCGTCTTTACGATAGAAGGTACGCGGCACCAGACCGTTTTTGTACAAAAATCCATCGGGGTTGTAGATAAAACGATCAGGGCTTACCGAAAAAGACGTCCAGGCCTGCTGATAATCCGCCTTGGCATCCGTATAGCGAGAGGTAAATTCCATACTCCACACATCGTTAAACTGGTGTGAAGCCAGCAGCGTCACGGATTTGGCTTCCGCAATATACTGATTGAAATCCGGTTCACCCGCGTACACACCAGGATCTATTCGACGACCTTCGGGGCCGGGATACAGCGTGCCGTGAATAGGCAAGAACTGCGCTGCGGTATCGCTGTCAGTTTTGCTGTAATTCAGCAACAAGGTGACATCCGTATCGATACTGGGTCGCCAACTGAAGGATGGCGCCAGCACGGTTTTATCGATACCTACATAATCTACTTGGGTATCGCTGTGCTGATAAACGCCTACCATGCGATAAAACCAGTTAGCACTGTCGCCAATAGGACCGGTGCTATCCACCGCCACTTGTCGATGCTCATAGTTACCAAGCTCTAATTGCAGCTCATGGGCGCGCTCTTGCTGGGGGCGTTTACTGATAATGTTAATCAAACCACCCGGCGAGCCTTTACCGTAAAGCACAGACGCGGGCCCCTTTAATACTTCCACCTGCTCCAGGGTGTAAGTGTGCGGACGGGTGTTGTTGTAGTTCCCAAACAGGGACTGCAAACTGTCTTGATACATAGGCACATTAAGACCACGCACCTTCACCCAATCACCCCGAGTTGCATAACCATAGACTGCACTGCTAATGCCAGCACTGTAGGTCAGCACTTCATCCAGCGTCACCGCCCCAAGATCCAACAACTGCTGTTCGGTCACAATAGACACCGAACGCGCAATTTCCATAATCGGGGTGTCGGCTTTTAAGGCCGAATAACGGGACAATTGGCCGTAGACAATCACCTCCTCCAGCTCATTCTCATTGCTATAGGCTTGTGCCATGCTTAAAGAAGGGTTCAGCAAGGCACTGATTGCTGCGGCAAAAACGATCTGTTTCAAGACAGCTCTCCATCAATCGACAAAGGTGCCAATGATAATTGTTATTATTAGCCCTAACAACAATAACGATGGCTTTTTCACCACTCGATTCAAGGCGTCAACTACCGTGGCGACGCACACAACGACAGCGCCAGCAAATAATTATTAGTACCTACGGCAAAGCCCTGTGCATTTCACATTCGGGTTTCCCAGCGACATTCAAAACATCGCGCGGCTTGTTTTACAGCGGGCGCGCTCGGCCAGGGGGAGAGACTCAAGCGCTGCTGATGCTGTAATCCACGCGCTCCAACACGAGGAGCAGAGAAGTATAGGCTTGTTCCTGACCTTTGAAGTACTCCTGCGCCATTGGGGTAACGGAACAGGCTTCAGGCAGTGCAAGCTCGTTGTCGAGCAAGGCATGCATGCGCGGCAAAAAAATAAACTGCAACCACTGCGGTAAAGTCAGTGTATCAATGCAAAATGGCTGCGTAGATGCCAAAGCCTCCAGCGGCGGTGACTGCTCCTGCCATAATCCCAATACGCGCAACTGCGCCTCCAGATCAAACAGGGCATTGGCAACATCATTCGACATGGTTTTACTCCGGTTTGCCAAACACATAAAACGAGCCCGCTTTATGGCGGCCCTTATAATGCAGCTCGCCCTTATCCAACAGGTTCAATCCCGCATCGGTAAACGCTTGATACCATGTCGGCTTATTCAATATTTTCTGCGACACTGCCAAAACATCGCGATTTCTTAAGTGGGCATATTCATAGGCTTTAGCAAACTCCAAGGCGTTTGCCCGCTCCTGCTTTAAGGCATTTACGGGCAGGCGCTGTAAACCGCCCAGGGCATTTAATACACCTGCGACCAGAGGGTGCGGTGACTGCTGCTGTAAAGCGGTAAGGGTTTGCACTTTTTTTGGCAGTTGCTTAGCAAATTTATCCGCATTGATATCGCCTTTCCCAAACCGCGCAATTAAACGAAATACACCCAGTTCGACCAGTTTTTCGTAAGCGAGCAATTCGCTTTGCATCGTATGGGCAATGGCGGAATCAGCCGCGTGAGCGACAAAAGCGAGGCGCCCGCCCGGTTTTAGCAGTGCGGCAAGCACAGGCGCAATCTCGTCGGCGCTACAGTACTCCAAACCGTATTGGCTGCTGATAAAATCCACTGGGTTGGTAAGCGTTTCATTCAGGCTTTCCACCGCCGTATTGTCCAGCACCTTTATATCCGCCAGGTATTTTTCTTTTTTTGGAAAGCGCTGGGCGATAGTTATTGTATCGATATGCGCGATATCAACGGCGCTAATCTGCCAATACCGTTGTTTTTTTTCGGCCTGCTCGCAAAACAATAAGGGCAGCGCCAGATTGCCTGTACAAACATCGACAATACGGGAATTATCCGGCAGTGTTTTTAATTGCCGGTACCAAAACGCCGCCAGCTCGCCTTCATAGTTTTCACGAAAATCCTCCGGCAAAGAGGTTAAGGCGCCCGATGCCCAATAGGCTGACCAGTGCTCACTCATGTATTTATCCAGTTTTTAACGCGCTAATTCCAGGGTAAACGGCGGCAGTGATTGTAAAATGGCCTTGCCGTAGCGCCGTGTCACCACGCGCCTGTCTAACAAGGTGACCCGTCCGGTATCTGTTTCGGTACGCAATAAACGACCTGCGGCCTGAACAAGCCGTACCGCCGCTTCGGGCACACTCACTTCCATAAACGCATTGCCACCGCCATTTTCCACCCATTCGACCAGCGCCGCCTCCAGCGGGCTGTCGGGCACCGCAAAGGGAAGCTTGGCTATAACCACGTGAGTGCAGTAATTGCCCGGTAAATCCACACCTTCTGCAAAACTGGCCAAACCAAAAATCACACTGCCACTGCCATCGTCAATCGCTTTTTTATGCAGGCGCAATAATTCCTGCTTGCTGTTACTGTCCTGCACATAAACGTGCTCGCCTAACTTGCCATCGACGCCCGCAAACACATCACGCATTTGCCTGCGCGAGGAAAACAATACCAGCGAACCCTGTGCAGGATCTAAAATCTTCGGCAGTAAATCAATAATTGCCGCGGTGTGCGCCTCAGCGTCCGTCGGTTCGCAAGGCATAGGCGGCACACTGAACACGGCACTGGCATAATCAAACGGGCTGGGCACAATATCAAAAATCGCATCTTCGGGCACGCCGCTGTCGCGAATAAAGCGTGCAAAAGTTCCCAGTGCAGACAGTGTGGCGGAAGTCATCACCACACCGGCAGCCTCCTGCCAAAGACACTGCTGTAAAATATTTGCGGCTATCACCGGACTTGCGTTCAAGTCATAGCTTAAGGCATTGTCCCACTCACGCTCGGTAATCCAGCGCGCCATCACCTGCGTATCGTCCTCGCCGCTCACCGCATACTGTGACCACAGTGCCACATTGGCCTGCGCGCGCGCCAGCATCGCGCCGTAGTTCATTGCATGCTGTTCGATCAGGTCACGCTCGCTGTGTTTTTCTTCCAGCGCTTTTTCCAAAAGCTTGTGCACAGCGTCAAAACCCAACTCCAGATGACTAAAATGACTGAGCAGTGCCTTGCCGATAATTTGCAGCTCATCAGGTATAAGCCCCAATTCAAAACGCAACTGGCGCCCGTCGCGCACTTCTTTGACGGCGGGGTCACTCATTAATTCCTGCACCAGAACCTGTGCATTTTGCAGATCGTCAATGGCCGCTTCAATGTACTGTGGCGGCTGGCTCAATTCGCCTTGCAGTCCCGGTAATTTATCCAACGACTTAGCGGTTTGCGATAGCGTGGTTTGGCAATCCTGCAACCACTGCACGGTGCTGTGCAGACGGCAAAAACCCGAAAAATGTGACAGCGCTTTGCTCGGTAAATGGTGACCTTCATCAAAAATATAAATCGTGTCCTGCGGTGGCGGCAATACCGCACCACCACCCAGGGCGAGATCCGCCAACACCAGATCGTGGTTGGTGACAATAACATCTGCTAAATTCAGCCCATCGCGCGCTTTGAAAAAACTGCACTGACTGATGTTCGGGCAGCGCCTGCCGCTGCACTGATTGTGGTCCGTGGTAATACCCTGCCAGAATTCATCGGACAAAGCCGCGGGCCAGGCGTCTCTGTCACCATCCCATTCGCCCCGCCCCAAAGCATTTAACATATCCTGGAAAACAGCATCCGCGTCGGGCTCTGATCCGCTTTGCCCGAGCTGGTCATAAAACGGCAATTCACTGTTTTTTCCCGCTGCGAGCTGCTGATCCAGTTTCGACAAACACAGATAGCGCCTGCGACCTTTGGCCAGGGCATAGCTAAAATCCAGATCGGAATGGGCTAAAATATCCGGTAAATCCTTGCCAAAAAACTGTTCCTGCAATGCCACGGTTGCGGTGGCCACTACCAGCTTTTTTTCCTTTGCTCTGGCAATCGGCAAGGCGGCGACAGTGTAGGCAATTGTTTTCCCCGTACCCGTGCCCGCTTCCACCACCGCGATGGCTGAGCCCTCTGCCTCACTATCCACTCGCGCAAGGGCTTTTGCCACATCGGCAATCATCAAACGCTGCCCCCAGCGCGGCTTCAGTGAACGCTGTTTTAATAGGGTTTTATAGGCTGAGGATATTTCGTCTTTAAGTGCATCAGTTAACAACTATGCAGCCTCTAATTTGGCGACAACCGCATTGGCGTAGTTGGCCAGGGCAAAAGGTCTGTCCGCCTCTGGCATCGCCAAAATGCGCGCTTCGAATTGTGCCTTACTGCAATCGCCCTCGGCCACTTCCACCGAGGCGGGAAGCCGGGCGGGCTCACCATAAAGCATTTCATAGGCGTAGAGATTGGTGGGGTGCAAACGGTACAGAGCCAACACCTGCCGATCAACCTCCGCCGCCACCGCCTCGGCATCGGCATACTCACCGGCCAGCGGCGTACCGAAAGCGACATGCACATGGGCTTTGTCGCCGGTAATACCCGCACCAATAGACAACACATCCTCATGCTGGGATTTATGGTACTGTCCATCCCGGGCGATAGCGGATAACTCCGCCGCCTTGCGCGCATCACAGGGGTCCAGCTCGTAGGAAATCGCCATAGGTACCAGGCGCAGTGAAGCGAGATAGTCGCCCAAGGCCTGCCCCTTGCGCTTGTTCATCGCCAGCATTTTAATCAACGCGGGCTCGGTGTGATCCACGCCGTCCTTTGCGCGACCTTCGCGCTGGGCAATCCAGATCGGCGCATTGTCCTCCTGGATGGAATGGGCGATATAAGCCGATAACTTGCGAAACGCCTTCAGCATTTGCCTGGGCGCGGTCGCCGAACGCTCCACAATAAAACTCTTGTTGAGGCGCATCAAATCGGACACCCAGGGCTTGGTCAGCAAATTATCGCCGATAGCGATACGCACCGTATCACGCTGCGCCTTAAACAGAGCGTAGTTGGTGAATGCGGGGTCCATCGCAATATCGCGGTGGTTACTCATAAATAAATGGGCCTTGTCGGGCGCCAGGCGCTCAAGACCAGAGCAGGAAAAACCGCTGCTGGTCGTGGCAATCATGCGATCCATATAAAACTTAATCACCCGCTGCATGCTGGCAACATCCTCAACCTGTGCCAGCTCACGGCGCAGCACGCGTCGCGCCACCGGCAGCACCGCCCAGGGCAAAAACTGCGTCAAACGGGGCAGGCGAAACCCAGCCACCGTGGTTATAAACTCTCCATCGGCGAGCAAGCGCTCAATCACCGCGCCCACTTCAGTATCATTGTAGGGGCGAATGTCTGCATAGATATCGCTCAAAGCAGGCTCCTGTTACACAGTTTACGGACAAGAACAACACGCACCGGGGCGCTGGGTGTGCAGTATACCGCGAACAGCGCGGCCGCGCCGAATCGGCATGAAATCATTTTTGTGCTTCCAGCGTTTTTAAAGACGAAAAAAAACCGACGACCTTACGATCGTCGGTTTTCTACTACGGAGTAAGCGCTTAGGTTTTTTTGCGACGCTTGCTCAGACCCAGACCAGCGAGACCCAAGCCTAACAGCGCCAGGCCGCCAGGGGCAGGTACGGTGCCACCAGGACCACCGGGGCCGCTGTCTTCGGTGTAGTCATAGACGATCTCACCCAGACACTGTGCAACAGTGTCCTGAGTGGAATCCAGGTTGCCGCCACCACCAGTAAAGTTTGAGCCAGTAAAGGTGTTACAGCCAATACCTACGCTGCCAGTGCCGATGAACATGCTCAACTCGCCAACAGAAGCAAAGGTGTAAGTAATTGAATTGGTTGAGACTGTTTCACCCAGATCCAGCGAGGCGCCAGATGCCAGGCTTACAAAACCGCCAGTAGTCGCCAACAAAGAGCTAAAAGCCCCTGTCAGGTTATCTGCACCGGTATCAACGATTTCGAAAAGCCAGTCCAGGTTAGACTCATACTTAAAAAACGCGTCCGCAGCGGAAGTGTTCTCAATAACAGTGCTGCTTATGGTGTTGCCGGTTAAGGTAATAGTCACGCTGTTGAGCGTACCGAGGCTGGCATCGAACTGATCCAATGAGCCGATGGCTTCGGAACCAGGCACCGCGGTGGACGTCAAATCAGTGGTCATAAAGCCCAGATCGAAGTTCTGCGTAATTACAGCAGCGTTCGCAGCACTTGTCATAGCGGCCATTACACCAGCGGCCATCATCAATTTTTTCATGGTATATCCCTATTTGATACATGAATTAGTCAAAACACTGAAACATCGTGTTTCAGGCATCACAGCGTCTATATATGCAAATCTCATGCCAAAAAATAAAATATCTTGAAATCAATAAGTTAACCGCAAAACCAACCTTTTGTTGTAAAAAAACCTGACAATTGTAAACGACCTGTATCGACGTCGGTAACTGAGCTGGCCGATTGCTCGCCACGCGTCCATCGGGTATGGATAATCCGCGCTCTTTAATTTTTCATCTTTACAAACAAGAGGAACGCCCGTGGCAAACTCTCCACAAGCTAAAAAACGCGCACGTCAGGCTGACAAGCGTCGCGCGCACAACGCCAGCCTGCGCTCGCTGGTTCGCACCGTTATCAAAAAAGTCAATGCCGCTATCGAAGCTGGCGACGCTGAAGCCGCAAAAGCCGCCTACGCTGCCGCTGTACCTGTGATTGACCGCATGGCCGACAAAGGCATCATTCACAAGAACAAGGCCGCGCGTCACAAGAGCCGCCTGAATGCACACGTTAAGGGATTGAGCGCTTAAGCCTTCAAACTCCCAGGAAAAAGCCGGTTGCTATACCGGCTTTTTTTATGTCTGTTATTTGTGGACGCATTGCCGACTCACCGCCTCTCCCGGCGGGAAAAAACCCTGCTCAACAATAGCACCCACTCAAAACACCAGCAGATTATCCCGGTGGATCAATTCCTCATCACCGACATAGCCCAGTGTTTGCACTACCGCAGACGATGGCAACCTTTTGATTTTGTTGGCTTCCTGCGCTGAATAGTTAGACAGACCCCGCGCAACTTCTACGCCCAGCTCATCCCGGCAGGAGATCATGTCACCGCGGCGAAAACCACCACTTACCGCAACAACCCCCACTGGCAACAGGCTTTTCCCTGAGGATTTTAGAACCGCAACCGCACCCGCATCCAGTGTTACCACACCCTTGACCTGCACTTGCGAAGCCAGCCAGCGCTTGCGCGCTGCCTGCGGTTGCTCACCAGCGCGAAGCCAGGTGCCGAGATTGTCACCACGCCTCACTCGCGTGATAACGTCGGTTTCGCGCCCACCGGCAATCACTGTTTGTGTGCCAGACCGCGCCGCAAGTCGCGCTGCGCGCAACTTGGTAATCATACCACCGCGACCCAGCACACCGCCCTCTCCCGCCACAGCATCCAGCGCCGGATCGTGCGCAGACGCCTCGGCAATCAATTTAGCGCTGGGCACTTCCCGCGGGTCAGCGTCAAACAAACCGACCTGATCGGTCAGTAACAGCAGGGCATCGGCATCCACAAGATTCGCCACCATTGCCGCAAGAGTGTCGTTATCACCAAAGCGAATCTCATCGGTAATCACCGTGTCGTTTTCGTTGACCACAGGAATCACGCCGTAGCTAAGCAAGGTGGTTAAGGTGCTGCGCGCGTTTAAATAGCGGTCGCGGGCGGAAATATCATCGTGACTCAGCAAGATCTGCGCGGTTTGCAAGCGATATTTGGCAAAAGCGGATTCCCAGGCCTGCGCCAGCCCCATCTGCCCAACCGCAGCCGCGGCCTGCAACTCATGCAGCGCCGTGGGGCGCTGTGCCCATTTCAGACGACTCACCCCCGCCGCCACCGCGCCGGACGATACCAGTATCACCTCACAGCCCGCTTCCCGCAGCGCTGCCATCTGCGTGACCAGTTCGCGGATAACTTGCGCATCCAGGCCTTCGCCGTCGTTCGTCAGCAGCGCACTGCCGGCTTTTATCACCCACCGGCGTGATTGCACCAATAACTCACGCTCGCTCATTAAGGTACGTACTCCACTTCCACATCGCTATCGTCATCGTCCGTATCATCTTGCGCGGCAGCCTTGGCCGCGCGGCGACGCTGAGCCAGTTCAGCGATACGCGCTCTGGCCTCTTCCTGCATACGGGTTTGCGCGTCCTGTTCGGCTTGCGCGAGCGCGGGATCAGCCGCTTCCTGTTCATTCAATTGCTCCAGGCGAACCATAACAGCCTGCGCCAGACGCTCGCAGCCCTCGCCACTGATCGCCGAAATTTCAAACACCTGCCCCCGCCAATTCAGCGCCTCGATGATTGCAGCGCGCTGCTTTGCAAGCGCTTCATCATCGAGCAGATCCGTTTTATTGAGCACCAGCCAGCGCTCGCGGGCAGCCAGGGTTTCACTGAAAGCCTCCAACTCGCGCACAATCGCCTGCGCGCCCTCAATGGGGTCAGAACCATCGAAGGGCGCGATATCCACCAGATGCAGCAACAAGCGGTTGCGGGTTAAATGCTTCAAAAAGCGCACCCCAAGCCCCGCGCCGTCGGCGGCACCTTCGATCAGACCGGGAATATCCGCGACCACAAAACTGCGATGGGCATCCACCTTTACCACACCCAAATTGGGTACCAAGGTGGTAAAGGGGTAATTGGCGACCTTGGGCGTGGCGGCGGAAATTGCACGAATAAACGTAGATTTACCTGCATTGGGCAGTCCCAGCAAACCCACGTCCGCCAGCACTTTTAGCTCTAACTTCAACTCGCGTCGCTCGCCTTCGGTACCGGGCGTAGTTTGACGCGGTGCACGATTGATACTGGACTTAAAGCGCGTATTGCCAAGGCCGTGGAAGCCGCCCTGCGCTACCAACAAACGCTGCCCGGAATGGGACAAATCACCGAGCACTTCACGGGTATCCTCATCGATCACCGTCGTTCCCACCGGCACTTGCAACACTAAATCGTCACCCGCCTTACCGGTGCAATTTCGACCGCGTCCGGGCTCGCCATTTTCGGCCTGGTAGTGACGCACATAGCGGTAATCCACCAAGGTATTTAACGCGTCGCTGGCCTCTAAATACACACTGCCACCGTCGCCGCCATCGCCACCGTCCGGGCCGCCTTTGGCGACGTATTTTTCACGGCGAAAACTCAAGCAACCATTACCGCCCTTACCTGCGGCAACCACAATGGCAGCTTCGTCTACAAATTTCATGGTTTCTCCTTTCTTGCGCCCCCTCTGCGGGATACGGAAGGCGCCGCACGCCCAAACAAATGCGCCGCAAGCCCAAACAAAAAGGCCCCGTCAAATGACGAGGCCTTTCAGCGAGGAAGCTAGAGCAAACTAAGCGCTAACCACTTGTACAAATTTGCGCTTATAAGGGCCTTTGACTTCGAATTTTACCACACCGTCGGCAGTGGCAAACAGGGTGTGGTCTTTACCGCAACCAACGTTCTCACCGGGGTGAAATTGCGTACCGCGTTGACGCACCAAAATGCTGCCCGCTGTTACAGCCTGACCGCCGTAGCGCTTGACACCAAGTCGTTTACTCTCGGAATCGCGTCCGTTGCGAGTACTACCGCCTGCTTTCTTATGAGCCATTGTGAATTACCCCCCTCAGGCTGAAATGCCGGTGATTTTCACTTCGGTATACCACTGACGGTGGCCAGTTTCCTTCCGATAGTGCTTACGGCGATTGAATTTAACGATTTTCACTTTCTTGTGACGACCATGGGCAACCACTTCTGCGGTCACTTTGCTGCCGTCCACAACAGGTGTACCGATTTTGACATCAGCACCTTCACCGACCATCAACACCTGGTCGAACTCGATGGTTTCACCAGTGGCCGAATCGATTTTTTCAAGCTTCAGGGTTTCCCCTTCCGTGACGCGATGCTGCTTGCCACCGCTTACAATTACTGCATACATATCATGCTCCGTTTAGTTCGCCTGCTCGCAGTGATAACAACACGCCAAAACGCGAAGGGCAGAGCCAGGCATAAACAGTCGAATTTCCCGCAACTACTTTGCGGATGTTCAGAGGGCGCGCATTCTACGTCACCCACACCGCAAGAGCAAGCCCTAAATGGTTTTATTTGACCCACCACAAGCGCAAACCGCCGATGGCTTGACAGCCCAGCCGTGCTGCCCCTAGCATGACGCCGTCGTTACAGGAACCGCCTTTTATGCAGCACGTTCGCGCCGTTGTCGCCTCCGAATTTGAGCAAGTTAATCAGTTGATTGTGGAGCAACTACACTCCGATGTGGCAATGGTTGAAAACATAGGCCACTATATTATAGACGCCGGAGGCAAACGCCTGCGCCCGCTGCTGGTACTGCTGGCCGCCAAAGCCTGCGATTATCAAGGCGGGCAACACATTCCTCTGGCTGCGGTAATCGAGTTTATCCACACCGCCACCTTGCTGCACGATGACGTAGTGGATATCTCCAGTCTGCGCCGCGGTCGCGCCACCGCCAATGCGGAATTTGGCAATGCGCCCTCTGTGCTGGTGGGCGACTTCCTGTATTCCCGCGCTTTTCAAATGCTGGTGGATATTGGCGACATGACAATCATGCGCTGCATCGCCGATACAACCAACACCGTCGCCGAAGGCGAAGTATTGCAACTGGTACGCGCTGGCGATGCCACCACCTCCGAGCAGCAATACCTCGATGTTATTCGCCGCAAAACCGCAATACTGTTCGCCGCGGCCTGCTACGGTGGCGCGGCGCTCGCAGGTTGCGATGAACCCACCTGCACAGCCCTGCACCGTTACGGTGAAAGCCTGGGCATCGCCTTTCAAATGATAGACGATGTGCTCGACTACGAGGGCGACCCCGACACCATGGGGAAAAACCTGGGTGACGATCTCACCGAGGGCAAACCCACACTGCCGTTGATATACGCCCTGCAGCACGGCACCGCCAGCGAACGGGCGCTGATTCACGCTGCGATCACTGAAAAAAGTGCGGAGAACCTAAGCGCCGTGGCCGCAGCGGTACAACGCTGCGGCGCCCTGGACTACACCCGGGATCGGGCCATTGCCTACCAGCAGCAGGCGCTGGCGAATCTGGAATCGCTGTCGGTCAGCAATGCCAGGGAGGCTTTGGCCCGCATCGCCGAGATTGCCGTGCAACGCGACCATTAACCCGGGTATTTCACCAGTACCGCGGCCAATTTACTGGTGAAATATCCGGGTTAAGTTTGCAAGCGCCGCCTCGACGCACAGCAATTTTCAGAATGTTTTGAAACTTCTGGCAAGCCCTGCTATAGTCAGTTCAAACAGGCAAGGACATAAGTGCAAACGCACCATGGACGCCACACCAAACCCACACCCACCGAATACCGCAGCGGTCGCTGCGGCATCGTCGACCACCGTTCGTAGCTTCGTGTTGCACTGCGGTGAGATGGCACGTTATTGGGGCTTTAATCGCACTGTCGGGCAAATGTTGGGGCTGATTATTGTGTCCGAGCATCCTCTGTCAGCACAATACATTGCTGATACGCTGGAAATATCCCGAGGTAACGTCAGCATGAGCATAAAAGAAATGCTGTCGTGGCAACTGATCAAGGTTGTGCATGAACCCGGTGACAGAAAAGAGTATTACACTTTGTCCGGCTCGATCTGGCATGTGGCTAACAGGGTATTTGAAGAGCGCAAGCGGCGCGAACTTGACCCGACCTTTGCCCTGTTGCGCCAATCTATCAGCGAGATGGATAAAAATCCGGCCAGTGAGTACGCCTGCGAACGCCTGCAGGAAATACACGACCTGCTGGAAACCGTGTCTCTCTGGGCTGAAGAACTACAGGGACTGGATGAAAAACGCTTGCACAAATTGGTCAGCATGGGCGCGGGAATGTTGAAGATTCTCAAACTCAAAGACAGGCTCACCAATGCGATTAATTGAGTAACACGACAACGACTGCCAGGTAATGCCAGGCGCTGTCTGGGGGTTTAGTTTACATGGACGCCCACGGGCTTATTGGCTAGAATGCACACAGAAAAATTGTTCTTTATACATAACGGGGGGATACTGAATGAATACTGCTTTTACTCGATGGTTACGCTTGTTGGGAGGGGTAGGCCTACTACTGCTTCTTACGGGCTGTGACTTCGCACTCTTTAATTCAAAAGGGGTTGCGGGCAAACAAATTGGCGACACCGTCCTGCTGACGGCGTCAATTATGTTGATTGTCGTGATTCCCACCATGATATTGGCGGTTTGGCTGCCGATCCGCTACCGCAAACGCGCCAATAACAGCTCCACCTACGCGCCAGAGTGGGAGCACTCCAGCAGAATCGAGTTCATTGTTTGGGCGATTCCTATCGCGATTATTATCGTGTTGGCGACCATCGCTTACAAAACCAGCCACTCCCTCGATCCGCGTACGCCAGTGCCAGGCACTGACAAAACACCGCTCACCATTCAGGTGGTAGCGATGGACTGGAAGTGGTTGTTCATCTATCCCGAAGAGCAAATCGCCACGGTGAACGAACTGGCCTTCCCAGTGAATCAGCCGGTGGAGTTCCTGCTGACCTCTTACACCACCATGAACTCGTTCTTTATTCCAAAACTCTCCGGGCAGTTGTACGCCATGGCGGGCATGGAAAACCGCCTGAATGTTATGGCGACCGAAGAGGGTGTGTATCGCGGTATGTCGTCTAACTACAGCGGTTACGGTTTCTCGGGAATGCGCTTTAAAACCCACGTAACTTCTGAAGCAGAGTACCAGCAGTGGGTCAAAAAGGTAAAAGCCGCTCCGCAAGCGTTAGATGATGCGAGCTTTGCGCGCCTGACAGAAAAGTCTCGCGACAATCCGGTGGAGTATTTCTCAAACGCTAACCCACTGTTCTTCAAGAACATCATTGAATCATTTACAGGTGTACAAAATGGCGAGTAATTACGATTATACAGCCCAGCCAGATGCGATATTTGGCAAGCTTTCGTGGGAAGTCATTCCCTTCCATGACCCTGTGGTAATGCCGGTGATGCTCACGGTTCTCGTGGGCGGTATTGCCTTGGTGTCACTCATCACCATAAAAGGCTGGTGGGGTTACCTTTGGAAAGAGTGGTTCACCTCGGTAGACCACAAAAAGATCGGTATAATGTATATCGCAGTCGCGCTGCTAATGCTGGTGCGCGGCTTCGCCGATGCCATTATGATGCGAACCCACCAGGCCATGGCCGTGGCGGATTCCTTCGGCGAGGGTTATTTGCCCCCGGAACATTACGACCAGATCTTCACCGCCCACGGCGTGATTATGATTTTCTTTGTGGCCACACCGTTTCTGGTGGGCATTATGAACGTCGTGGTACCGCTGCAAATTGGCGCGCGTGACGTGGCCTTCCCCTTCCTGAACTCCTTGAGCTTCTGGATGTTCATGGGTGGTGTAATTCTGGTTAACCTGTCACTGTTCGTAGGCGAGTTCGCCGCAACTGGCTGGCTGGCTTATACGCCGCTGTCTGGCATCGAATTCAGTCCCGGGGTCGGGGTGGACTACTGGATATGGGCGCTGCAGCTATCCGGTATCGGCACCACCTTAACCGGCGTTAACTTTATCGCCACCATTCTGAAGATGCGCGCACCCGGCATGAACCTGTTTAAAATGCCGGCCTTCGTGTGGACTATCTTCGCCGCCAACATTATCGTGGTCATCATCTTCCCCATTCTGACCGCATTGCTGGCGATGTTAACCGTTGATCGCTACCTCGGTTTCAACTTCTTCACCAACCATCTGGGCGGCAACCAAATGAACTGGGTCAACCTGGTCTGGGCCTGGGGTCACCCCGAGGTATACTTCCTGGTATTGCCTGCCTTCGGTATGATTTCCGAAGTGGTTTCCACCCATTCGCGCAAGCGTCTGTTCGGCTATAACTCACTGGTTTGGGCAACCCTGGCGATTCTGGTGCTGTCCTTCCTGGTGTGGTTGCACCACTTCTTCACCATGGGTTCAGGCGCCAGCGTCAATGCCTTCTTCGGCATCATGACCATGATTATCGCCATCCCCACCGGTGTGAAGCTGTTCAACTGGATTTTCACCATGGCACGCGGTCGGGTGGAACTCACCGCCGCCATGTGGTGGGTAATTGCCATGCTGTTCACCTTCACCATTGGTGGTATGACCGGCGTTATGCTGTCCATCCCCGCCAACGACTTCGTACTGCACAACAGTATGTTCCTGGTAGCGCACTTCCACAACGTGATTCTGGGCGGCGCACTGTACGGCTATCTGGCAGGCTTCACCTACTGGTTTCCGAAAGCGACCGGTTTCAAACTCAACGAAACCCTGGGCAAATGGTCCGCTGGTTTATGGTTCTTTGGCTTCTTCTTCGCGTGGATGCCCTTGTACCTGACCGGTTTCGACGGTATGACTCGTCGCTTGAACTACGTGGACAACCCCGATTGGGCACCTTTCCTGAACGTCTCCCTGATCGGTGTGGTATTGATCACCGGCGGCATCCTCGCAATCGTGGCCAACATTGTGCTGTCTATCATCAAGCGCAACGAGCCTGGATACAAAGACGAGAGTGGCGACCCCTGGGACGGGCGTACCCTGGAGTGGTCCACCTCTTCACCACCACCGTTTTACAACTTTGCCACTGTATCCCCCGTCGAGGATCGCGATGTGCACTGGGATATGAAGCGCAAGGGTAAAGCGTATGTGAAACCGGAGAAATACGAGCGCATTCACATGCCCAAAAACAGCTGGGCCGGTGTCGTAATCTCCCTGTTCGCTACGGTGATGAGCTTCGCCTTTGTCTGGCACGTCTGGTGGCTGGTACTGGTGGGCTTCCTGGCAATGATCGGCTCCTGGATTGTCTACAACTTCCAGACCGACAAGGACTACTACGTCGAGGTCGAAGAGATCGAGCCACTTGAGGCTGCGCATCTGGCTGCGGTGAAAGCACATCACCCCAACCCTGAATTTCAGACCTCAGCTTAAAAATAGGAAGAGCGGTGAGCAATCACCGCTCCTTTACACGAACTCATAAAGGTTTTTCACATGACTGCTACTCACATTGACGCGCATCACGATGACCATCATCATGATTCGACCGATACCGACATGTTCGGCTTCTGGCTGTACATCATGTCGGACTGTTTGATCTTTGCCTCTTTATTCGCCACGTTTGCGGTAATGGGACAGGGTTACGCCAACGCCGTTCGCCCACAAGAACTGTTCAACCTGACCTATGTTCTGGGCGAAACCACCCTGCTGCTATTCAGTAGTTTCACCTTTGGCGTGGCCATGCTGGCCGCCCACAAAAATGACCTGAAAGGTGTGATGAAATGGCTGGTTATCACCTTAATTTTAGGTCTTGGCTTTTTGGGCATGGAGATCAACGAGTTTATGCACTTGGCCCACGAAGGAGCTACTCCGCAGGCCAGCGGCTACTGGACGGCTTTCTTTTCTCTGGTCGGCACCCACGGTCTGCACGTAACCGCTGGTAGTATCTGGATGGTTATTCTGTTTTTCCACTTCAAGCGCGACGGCTTGACCACGACCAACAAGTTCCGCTTGGCCTGTTTGAGCCTGTTCTGGCACTTCCTGGACGTCATCTGGATTTGCGTATTTAGCTTTGTATTTTTACTGGGGGTTCAATAATGACTCACTCTACTCATCATGAGGAATCACACGGCAGCATGAAGCAATACGTCATCGGCCTGATTCTGTCGATTGTGCTTACCGCCATTCCTTTTGCGGTTGTTATGAGCGGCGCCATGTCCACCTCGCTCACCTACATTATCGTTCTGGTGTGTGCGGTGGCACAGGTTTTGGTGCAAATGATCTTCTTCCTGCACTTAGATACGTCCGATAAACAGTACTGGAACCTGATGTCAGGGTTGTACACTGTGTTTATCCTCGGCTTTATCGTCATTGGCAGCATATGGATTTTCGAGCACTTACACTACAACCTGTTGATGGGTCACTAAACCCAGGGCGCCCCCACATGCTGAAAGACTATTACGCGCTCGCGAAGCCGGGCATTATTATGGGAAATCTCATTGCCACCGCCAGCGGCTTTTTTCTGGCGTCCAAAGGCAATATCGATTTCACATTACTGCTCTACGTGCTCGCGGGCACGGCTTTGGTAATCGCCTCTGGCTGTGTGTTCAATAACTACATCGATAGGGACATCGATGTTAAAATGGAGCGCACCAAGCGGCGTGTACTGGTTTTAGGCAAGGTGAGTAATACCGCTGCCCTGGTTTATGCCGCTGTTTTGGGCGTGCTGGGTTTTGGTGCGCTCGCCTTGTTAACCAATCACGTAGCACTGCTTTTTGCCGCACTGGGCTTTGTCGTTTATGTGGTTACTTACAGTCTGTACTACAAACGCAGTTCGGTTCACGGCACCTTGATCGGCAGCCTGTCTGGCGCCTGTCCACCGGTGATTGGCTATGTGACAGTCAGCGGTCAGTTTGATGCGGCGGGCGCGATCTTACTGATCGTGTACTGTCTGTGGCAAATCCCCCACTCCTACGCCATCGCGATCTACCGTTTTGACGATTACAAAGCGGCCAATATTCCCGTATTGCCCGTGAAGCAGGGTATTAAAGCTGCCCAGGTGCATATGATTGGCTATATCATCGGCTTTGCGGTGGCGGCCATGCTGCTGGCAGAACGCGGTTATGCGGGCAATCTCTACGCGCTGGTTATCGGCCTGATGAGCCTGTACTGGCTGTATCTTGCCAAGGTTGGCTACCAGAAAGATCAGGAGTCGGCCTGGGGCAAAAAACTGTTTATCTTCTCTATTTTAATGATCGTCTCCTTCAGTGTGCTGATCTCCGTTGATTATGTGTCCGAGCCTCTGCACACGCCCATGGCGATGTTGCACTAGCCATGGATAGACAACACAAAACCCGTCTTGCCCTTATCGCCGCACTGCTACCACTGGTATTACTGGTGGTAGCCTACCTCAATTTTCGCGAACTGCCAGTGGGTGAAAAATATCGCCCACTCAGTGAATACGGCGGCGATTTCGCACTCTTTGGCTATGACCGCGATTACACCCTGGATGATTTCAAAGGCAAGGTGCTGGTCATGTACTTTGGCTTTCTCAATTGTACCGAAGCCTGCCCCCAGTCCATGACCAAAATGCGCACCGCTTTTAATCGCTTAAGCGAAGCAGAACTGGCGCAAGTGCTGGGCGTTTTCGTCAGCGTAGACCCAGAACGCGATAAGCGCGAAGACCTAAAAGGCTTCGCCGAGTACTACCACAAAAACGTGGTCGCACTAACCGGCACCCAGGAACAAGTTGATAAGATCACCAGTGACTACGGTGTGTTTTTTGAACTGGTAGATTTAGAAGGTTCAGCGCTGGGGTATACCGTCGATCACGCCTCACGTTTTTATCTGGTCGACAAGAGCGGCAAGCTCTACACCACCATGAGCCACAGCACCACGCCCAATGAACTGGCCGCGAGAATTCGTCAGGTGCTGGAAAAGCCCGAGGCGCAGGAGCAACAGACTGAAGCTGTGCCCAACTCGTAATTCCCTTTCCATCTCACCGCTTGAGGTACCCTTATGTTTCACGTCTTACGCCCTGTAATAGCGATCGCCGCCCTGGCGTTTTCTGGCGCAGCATTTGCCGATCTTAAATTTCACAACCCCGTGGTGCCGCCCACAATTCCGGGCATCAAAGTGGCTTCAGTGTACGTCAACATCGAAAACACCTCAGACCAGCCGGTGACCCTGACCTCCTACAAATCCAACGTCGCAAAAAACGTGGAGCTGCACGAATCCACCGTTAACAACAGTCGCATGGTCATGCGCAACATAGCCGAAATCACCATCAAAGGCGGACAACAGCTTGCGCTCAAACCCGGTAACTACCACCTCATGCTTATCGGCCTGAACAAACGCCTTGCCCCTGGCGATGCGGTGGACATTACCGTTACCGACAGCGAAGGCAATGACTACAGCTTCAGCACAGAAGTCACCGCTACCCAAGACGAGCAAGACCACTCGCACCACGCACACCATTGAGCACCAATAGCGGTCAAGGTGAGGAAAAACCATGTCTAAGCACCCACTAAGCATCATCGCAACGTTGACCCTGGTCACACTGGCAAACCCCATTGCGGCGCAAACCTCAATGGACACCGTGGCCAAGAACTACCCGCATCCCGTATGCCGGCAAGGCTTAAGTGAGTTCGCAACGGATGAAATTCGGGTGCTGCCCCACCGTCTGCACAGCTTGCACCAAACCTATACAACCAATGCCGAGGGTCTGGCGCTATCGCCCTTCAGCGCCTTTGGCACCGTGCAATACAATGACCGTCCCATGACTGTTAACTTCCTGGCCTCACCCGTATCTGCCACGCGCTGTGATATTCAGATGACGCGCCAGTACGTGCTCGACGACACCTGCCTGGGGCTTCGCGAGGACAGTTTCAAACGCTGGGATTTTCAAGGAAAGCTAAGCAATGATGTCTATGTATTCAAACATAGACGCGCAAAAAACGAGACCGCTTATTTAAGCAATCACGGACGCGGAAAGCAGTGTTTGATAGTCAGCCAGAAAACCCTGGTGTTTGGTGAGTAGTTCTTAGGCGCTCGCCCCGTGCAACTTTATCCGACAGCGCAGGCGCTGTCGGACTTTGAAGCGAAGTAGTAAAACAAGCTTAACCCGGATATTTCACAAAAAATTTCTTCGGGAAAGTGTTCACGATAGCCCCGCAGGGGTGAGGCGCATGGACGCGCCGAATAAAAATGACTTCGAATCTTGCCCAAAATCATTCTAACCGTAGGCACCGCTACGCTGTTCATGATGTTTGAACAACCTTCTTTGTCCTTTTATCCGAAAACTCCATTTACTGGTGAAACATCCGGGTTAAACCGACGCCATCAACGCCAGCAATTCCTCGGTTTTTTCACGCATCAACGCTTCGTCGGTGCGAGACTCGACATTTAAACGCACCACAGGTTCGGTGTTGGACATGCGCAAGTTAAAGCGCCACTCAGGATACTCCACGCTCAAACCGTCTGTATGGTCGACGGCCAGCGCGTCGGGCCCATACACCTGCTCAGCCTTGACCAGCACGGCTTTGGCATCGCTGATGGATGAATTGATTTCACCAGAGCAGGGATAAGCCTGCATGCGGGCGGCCACCATCTGCGATAGGGTTGCATCGCCTTTGCACAACAAATTCGCCACTAACAGCCAGGGGATCATACCGCTGTCGCAGTAAAAGAAGTCTCGAAAATAGTGGTGAGCACTCATCTCGCCGCCGTAGATGGCGTCTTCGGCTCGCATACGCTCTTTAATAAAAGCGTGGCCGGTTTTACAACACACCGCTTCGCCGCCGTATTGTTTAACAATATCGATCGTATTCCAGGTCAGGCGCGGGTCGTGCACAATGCGCTGACCGGGTGTTTTTTGTAAAAAGGCCGAGGCCAACAACCCTACGACATAATAACCCTCGATAAACTCACCGTTTTCATCAAAGAAAAAACAGCGATCAAAGTCGCCATCCCAGGCGATGCCCATATCCGCACCGTGATCGCGCACGGCTTGCGCGGTGATTTCACGGTTCTCCACCAGGAGTGGGTTGGGCACACCGTTAGGAAAATTTCCGTCGGGCTGGTGCTGAATTTTAATAAATTCGTGGGGCAAATAATGTTCCAGTTTATCGATCACATGACCCGCGCCGCCATTGCCCGAATTGGCGACAATTTTCAAAGGTCTTAATGTTGTGCGCTCGATATAGCTCAGCAAATGCTGAACATAATCCCCGACGATATCGAGCCTTTCAAAACGACCACGACCAGGGGCTTTGGTGAACAGGTTTTTTTCCGCCATTGCTTTAATGTCAAACAAGCCGGTATCACCCGATATGGGTTGGGCGCCGGCGCGCACAAACTTCATACCATTATAGTCTTTGGGGTTGTGACTGGCGGTGACGGCAATACCGCCGTCCATATCCGCGTGAGCCGTGGCAAAATAGATCTCTTCTGTACCGCAAAGACCAATATCGTAGACTTCCACGCCTTGAGTCTGCAGGCCATCACTCAATGCCGCTTTGATGCTCTCGCTGGTGAGACGCACGTCATGCCCTACCACCACTCGACGGGGCTTAATAACCTCCGCATAGGCGCGACCGATGCGATAAGCGATATCCTCATTGAGTTGATCGGGGATGCGTCCGCGAACATCATACGCCTTAAAACAGGTCATTATACTCATTGTCGTCTCCTTACCACGTCCCCACTATGACGTCAGTCATGCTGGTAAATATGTTGGTATACGTAGTTAGTGGCATCCACGAACCCGGGCACACTCCCACAGTCAAAGCGCTTGGCGGAAAAACGGTACGCCATAACACGACCGTCCTTCGCCTGCTTAAGCAGGGCGTCTGTCAATTGTATCTCACCGCCTTTGCCTGGGGGCGTCTCCTTTAGGATATCAAAAATATCCGGTGTGAGGATATAGCGCCCGATAATTGCCAGGTTCGATGGCGCTTCCCCGACGCTGGGTTTTTCGACCATATCACTGACCCGATACAGCCCCTCTTGCATCGGCTCACCGGCAATCACGCCGTAGTGATGCACTTCTTCCGCGGGTACTTCCTGAATCGCCACAATAGAGCAACGAAACTGGCGATAAAGCTCCGCCATTTGCGCCAATACGCCTTCACCGTCGCTGTTGATGCAAAGATCATCGGATAAAACCACACCAAAGGGCTCGTCACCCACCAAAGTTTCGCCCGTGAGAATAGCATGACCCAGGCCTTTCATTTCGCGCTGGCGCACCATGGTAAACACGCCCCGGTTGAGTACATCGCGAATGCTCTCCAAATAGACTTCCTTGGACGTGCCAGAAATTTGATGCTCCAGTTCATAGCTAATATCAAAATGGTCGGCAATTGCGCGCTTGCCACGCCCGGTCACAAAGCAGCAGGTGTTCATACCCGCCTCGATAGCTTCTTCAACACCGTACTGGACCAGTGGTTTATTGACCACTGGCAGCATTTCCTTAGGCATACTCTTAGTGGCCGGCAAAAACCGCGTGCCATAACCTGCCACCGGAAATAAACATTTACGAATCATTACTTAACCTTCTTGCTCACTGCGACCGTACATATCAGAAAAACGCACGATATCATCCTCACCCAAATAACTGCCGGTTTGCACTTCGATAATCTCCAGGGGAATACGTCCGGGGTTGCTCAAGCGGTGTTTGTGACCCAGTGGAATATAAGTCGATTCATCTTCAGCGAGCATAAAAACTCTATCCTCACAGGTCACTTCTGCCGTACCTTTTACCACGATCCAGTGCTCGGCGCGGTGATGGTGTAACTGTAGGGACAGGGTCTGCCCAGGGGTCACAATAATGCGTTTTACCTGAAAGCGACCCGCGACCACCAGCGATTCATAGGAACCCCAAGGGCGATAAACACGCGCGTGCAGGCTGGCCTCTGAACGCTCCTCTTTCTTGAGCCGGTTGACGATGTGTTTTACATCCTGGGTCTTGTCGCGATCTGCCACTAATACCGCATCGGCGGTTTCCACCACCACCAGATTGTCCACTCCAACGGTGGCCAACAAACGCGAGTGACTGGCCACGTAGCTGTTGCTGGTTTGCTCTAACATCACATCGCCGCTGGTGGCGTTGCCGTGTTCATCATGTTCTGCGGATTCCCACACCGAGTTCCAGGCGCCCACGTCGCTCCAACCACAATCGAGTGCGATGACCGCACCGTGTTGCGTACGCTCCATCACGGCGTAGTCGATACTGTTCGAACTACACTGAGCGAAGTGCTGCTCATCCGGACGTAAAAAATCCTTATCGCCGTGTACCTCTTGCATGGCCTGTTCGCAGGCGCTGTACATTTCCGGCTCGAACTGTGCCAGTTCCTCCAGATAGCGATCAGCGCGCAGTAAAAACATGCCGCTGTTCCAAAGATAATCGCCACTATCGAGATAGCGCTGTGCAGTCTCCAAATCGGGCTTCTCCACAAATTCAGCAATCTCATGCACGGCACCGCTAATTGCATCGCCTTGACGGATATAGCCATAGCCGGTTTCCGGGTGCTTGGGCACCACCCCAAAAGTGACCAGCCTCCCCGCCAAGGCACTGGGCAGCGCCTGCTTGACAACATCCACAAAAGCATCGGGGCCGGTAATGGCGTGGTCGGCGGGTAACACCAACATAACGCCCTCCGCTTCACCAGCCGCACGCATATGCAGGGCTGCCAGTGCCACCGCCGGTGCCGTATTGCGCCCCTGGGGCTCCAGAATAATTTTGGCGCCATCATTTCCCGCCTGACGCAACTGCTCGGCCACCATAAAACGGTGGTCTTCATTGCAGACCACCAAAGCCGCCTGAGTGTCCAGCTCCTGCGTGCGCGCGAGCGTGTCCTGCAACATGGTCAACTCGCCGCACAGGGGCAAAAATTGCTTGGGGTAGGCCTCGCGTGACACAGGCCATAAACGGCTACCAATACCGCCAGAGAGTAAAACAGGCTTCAACATAGACCAGACATCCTGATTCTGCAAAGAGTAAATGGAATGGGCGCACGACATCCCGCCCGCCCAGCGCTACCCTATACTAACCAAAGCCCACAACAAAGCACAGCGCAGACACGGGTGAATATCCCGCAAATAATGTAGACTTGTAGTGCCTACGTATTAAAATAAGAGCACAGCGCACGTTGCTCCGTGCTACACAAACCAACTTCGGGGTCTACAAGTAGTTCAATGACAACACAATCATCCTTTACAAAAGAAGAACTCATCCGCTGTGGTCACGGTGAAATGTTTGGTCCCGGCAATGCGCAATTGCCGGTGGACAACATGCTCATGCTCGACCGCATTACCCACATCGGGTCTACCGGCGGCGCCTACGGCAAAGGCGAGATCACCGCTGAGCTCGATATCAACCCCGAGCTTTGGTTTTTTCAATGCCACTTTCCCGGCGACCCGGTGATGCCCGGCTGCCTGGGACTTGACGCCATGTGGCAACTGGTGGGCTTCTTCCTCGGGTGGCGCGGCAATCCGGGGCGTGGTCGCGCACTGGGCTGTGGCGAAATCAAATTCACCGGGCAGGTGCTGCCCGACGCCAAGGCCGTGACCTATCACATCAATATTCGCCGCGTTATTGAGCGCAAATTAGTGATGGGAATTGCCGATGGCACCCTGTCAGTCGACGGCAGAGAAATCTACAACGCCAAGGACTTGCGCGTTGGTTTGTTTACCACTACGGAGACCTTCCAGCCATGAATAGACGAGTTGTAGTCACCGGCCTTGGCATCGTTTCTTGCCTCGGCAACGATGCCAAAACAGTGACCGAGGCACTGCGCGAAGGGCGCTCGGGTATCAGCTTTCGACAGGAACACGTCGATATGGGCATGCGCTCGCATATTGCCGGTCGCCCCGACATCAATCCAAAAGAACACATCGACCGCAAGCAACTGCGCTTCATGGGTGATGCGGCATCTTACGCCTATATCGCCATGCGCGATGCCATTGCCGATGCGGGCTTAGAAGAAGCGCAAATCTCCAACGTGCGCACCGGCATCATCGCGGGCTCCGGCGGCGCATCCTCTGCATCGCAAACCGAGGCGGCAGACATTCTGCGCGAGCGCGGCCTGCGCCGGGTCGGCCCTTACCGCGTTACCCAAACCATGGGCAGCACCGTGTCAGCCTGCCTTGCCACGCCATTCAAAATTAAAGGTGTGAACTACTCTATATCCTCGGCCTGCTCCACCAGCGCGCACTGCATCGGCAATGCAATGGAACAGATTCAACTGAATAAACAGGATATCGTATTTGCCGGTGGCGGCGAGGAGCTGCACTGGACGCTGTCCAGTCTGTTCGACGCCATGGGCGCGCTGTCCACGAAATACAACGACACCCCCGAAAAGGCGTCGCGTGCCTACGACGCCAATCGCGACGGTTTTGTGATCGCCGGTGGTGGCGGCATCCTGGTGTTGGAAGAACTGGAACACGCTCGCCAGCGTGGCGCCAAAATCTATGCCGAGCTGGTGGGCTACGGCGCGACCTCCGACGGCTACGATATGGTAGCGCCGTCTGGAGAGGGTGCGGTTCGCTGTATGCAGCAGGCACTGGCCACCGTCGATGGCAAGATCGACTACATCAACGCCCACGGCACCTCCACCCCCGCCGGTGATATTCAGGAATTAAAAGCCGTAAAAGAAGCGTTTTCCGATACAGAAATACCGGTCGTTGGCTCGACCAAATCGCTCTCGGGTCATTCACTGGGCGCAGCGGGAGTACAAGAGGCAATCTATTCGCTGCTCATGCAACAGGCGGGCTTTATCGCTGCCTCTGCCAACATCGAAACCCTGGATCCTGAAGCCGAAGGCATGCCCATTGCGCTGCAGCGACAAGACAATGTAGACCTGCGCACGGTGATGTCCAACAGCTTTGGCTTTGGCGGTACCAATGCCTCGTTGGTGTTTCAGAAGATTTAGCCCGCCGTCGTTTTACGCTGGCCGGTGTGGTGTTTTAACCTTAACCGGGCCTGGGCAGCTCCTGCTGCACAGCATCGGCCCACTCTTTAACCGCACCGTGCCAAGGCATTTGCTGAATAGCAAAGGTATTGCGCAGCTTATTGTGATCCAGTTTCACATTAACAGCCACGCCGCTTTTATCCGCTATTAAGAGGTCGATAACATCCTCTGATAAGTATTTCTCAGCACAGAGCTGCGCCAACACAGTTCTAAATAACTTGTAACGGGTTACGGCCTCCGCGCCGCTGTGTTGGTAAATACCCCATACCTCGGCACCCACATCGATTTGATCGAGCACGGCTGCCAAAACACGCGCCGCATCGTTCGCGGTGATTGGGTATTGTTTTACCCGTGCGCAAACGGCAACTTGCTCGCCCATCGCCAGACTGCGCAATACATGAGCCATGGGGTCATGTCCCACACCGCTGTAGATCGCACCAAAACGCAACACAATATGCTGTTCACAGCCCTCGCGCACAGCGCTTTCTATACCTTGCAGGCGGTAGCCCAACTCGGTACGACCATCGGGATAATCGTCCTCGGAATAAGCGCGGTCGAGCTGACCACTGAATACCTCCGCGGATGACACCAACAACAGGCTGGCACAAAAAGTGTTTGCCGTACGCGCAATCCATCGCGAGCGTTCCAAATAGCGATCATCGGGCAGCAAACCCCGCTCCTGCATGGCCAACAAACGCGCATCGATAAGGTGCGGCGCTTCCATTCGACGCAGCACTTTCTTGGTCTGACGTTCACTGCGCCAGTGACACTCCGCCAGCGTCAGGCTTGTTACCTTACCACCGCGCTCTATCAAGCGAGCACGCAGCCTCTCGCCCACCACACTGTCGGCACCGAGAATCAGGGCATGCACCGTCATGGCATCACCCTTTGCATCACCTGAAAAGTGTCAATAACGCGCACAGATGTAGTCCCTTAAAAAAACAGTTCACACACAACAGAGAGTAAGCCACCCTATCGTTAAACACATTGGTTTTTACTGTAGTGAAAGCCAGCCTAATACGTTAAGCCCAGCATTATCAACTCTCGGGGCAGATACTATGGTTATGTTTGCCACCAGATGTAAAGATAGCGTATCGACACTTTCAGCAGCAACACCTGAGAAATTGCAACGGCTCCGGGAGCCAAAAATGATCAGGCGAGCTTGCGAACGATAGCTATTCCTACCAAACAACGAACCACATTTTAACAGGATCTCAACGAAATAAGAACCAGCGTTTCCCCGGTCATGGCCGAGATTTAACCCTCCTGTTTTTTATTCTCAACCTGATAACGCACCGGACGAGCAAGCCTTTTTACCACACCGTCTGCGACCGCTCGCTTTAACCAGTCACTTAACTGCGACCTGTGCAATCCGGTGCGCTCACTCAGTTCAGCGACCGAGACGGGCTGCTTTGCCTCTCGTTGCAGCTCGGCAATGAACAATCGGTAGAAATCGACAGGAGCTGATATTGAGGACTCGGCGTTCATCTCGACTTCATATTCAGGCACGGATGAGGGTTCGCTTACTGTCAGTAATTCGGGCTGCATCGGTTCTGAAAAAAGATCAGCCTGCAGTTTCCCAACTTGGTCTTTACAGTGGTGTTTGTTGTTTATTAAGTCAGAAAGAGGCAAGCCCTGCAAATCATCCTCCAGCCAGCGCCCACCTTTGGCGACCAGATCGGCGTTGGCAGCCCCTGGCTTCGTTGTTGTTTTAACCCACAGCGGCACCCAGAGTTTTTTCAGATTTTCTTCTGCCCCACTGAGCGTGCCACCTTTTTTGCCGGAGTGAACCACCAGAGCACTGTCCGCCAGGCAATAAATGTATTTGTTGCGGGCCATGGCATTGCCGACACTAAACCCCGCCTCGGGATAAAAAGGCGATACCAGCACGGTATGGCCATCCATCAGACCTTTCCGCCACTTGACACTGATCGCAGCTCCTAGCAGGCTCTCTGCCAGCACACCAATCACCACACCACCTCGTTTTATTGCAGCCAGCATGGCGGCCTCATCAATACCGCGCGCACCGCCGGACACGATGGCAATGTTTTCAGCGGCGGCTTTTACACCTATCTGGGCGGTAAATGCCAGATCCGGTTCACTGGCATTGCGCGAGCCAATCACCGCCAGCCCGCCAGCATTCAACAGGGCCTTGTTGCCGCAACCAAACAACACCGGCGGAGAATCCGTTTTCAAGCGTTGCTTTAAGCGTCCCGGGTATTGCGGATCGGAACGGGTGACCACCCAAAGACCAGCCCGCTGCCATTTTTCCATGGCCAACGCCAGACTGTGGCCGCGGTTGAGCAGCTCAATAATTCGCTCCGTACTGATACGTGTATCGTGCCAGCCATTCAGCAGGGCTTTCGGGTCGCTGGCTAACAGATCCGCAGGTGAGTGGTTTTTTTCTTTCAGCCATAGCGCAAATTTCCCCCACTCCTTGATGGTCAAGGGTTTAATTTTTCCATTGCCTGCTTTGGCAAAATGGCTGGTCAACAACAGAGTTGCCTGGGCCGTGGGTGACAAGGAACTGGACGCGTTCATGAGTTGTTCACCGAACAAGAAGCGAGCGCAACAGGATAGACGACACCGCTGCCCACCTGCTGCAAAAGAGCCGCGATCACCGCCAGTGTCCAGCCGGAATCGACGATGTCGTCCACCAGCAGAACCGGCGTGTCAGGCAGGGGTTGAGTGATTGCAAAGGCACCATCCAGATTCCGACACTGATGAAAGCGATTCTGCTGAGCTTTTTGTGGCTGGTTGTCTTTAACTTTGCTGACTGCATCCACAAAAGGCAGGTCTAATCGTTCGGCTATTCGACGTGCAAAATCCGGCAACAATTCAGGATGGTTGCACGACGGCACACAGCACACCCACTGTGGAGCGGGATCGGGCTGCCAGCGTTGCCGGATCATTTCAACCATGGCCTCCACCAACTCATCACTAAAACATCTCGCATGTTTATTGTCAGCAACCATGCGTCCCCAACCGGCATCACCCCAGCGGGACAAAACACGGCCTTCCTGGGCACGAAGATTCTGTGGCAGGTTACCGCTGAAGCCGTATTCCAAAAACGCATGGGCAGCCACCTGTACTTTTGGCGAAATGGCCATTTCTGCATGCCTAAGAAACGTCCCGGCTTGATGCGCCAAACCGGAATCAACCGCTGTACTGATAACGGGATGACCAAGACAGGATGCGCATTTACCACAGGGTGTTGGGTCAGGGTCATCCAGAGCCCGCTGTAAAAACGCCATCTTACAGCCGGGGTCTTGCAGATACGACAGAACTTCACACCATTCCTGCTCACGCTGGCTGTTCAGGTGGGCAATGCGGGCATGATCCATCTGGTAATGTACCGGCGTTCTGAACCAGCGACTACTGTTTTTGATAATCGGCGCGGGGTTTTCCACACTCAACAGTTTGAGGACTTTTTCAATCTGGCCATGCCTTAAGTTAGTCTGCTCTTCGATGTCGCGCAGTGTTAAGCCATCGCCACGCTCCAGCACCTGCAAAATTTCGTCGACCTGTGCCTCTGCAGGAAAGGCCGATTTCCTGAAGAAGGCGTGAATATCCTGATCTTCCACCCCCGACATCAGCACACCCACAGCATGATCAATACTGCGCCCGGCGCGGCCCACCTGTTGGTAGTAAGCGACGATAGAGCCAGGAGACTGATAGTGAATAACAAAGCTTAAATCCGGCTTGTCATAACCCATACCCAACGCAGTGGTTGCCACCAGTACCTTTAACTGGTTGTTTAACAGTAAGTCCTCCAGATGCTCGCGATAGGCGTTGCTGTTTTCAAAGCCATCGGCAACAACGCTGCCATGGTAAGCCTTAGCAATAATATTGTTTGCACTCAACCACTCAGCCACCTGCTCCGCATCTCGCACTGTTAAGGTATAGATAATACCCGTACCCGGCAGGGCGGGTATCACCTGCGCCAACCAGGCCAGGCGGGATGCCTGATCGGGCAGCACCATGGTTTGCAACGCCAGACTTTTACGGCTCAATGGGCCGCGAAGAATCTGAATATCGCCAAGCTGGGTTTTAATATCTTCAACAACGCGATTATTTGCAGTGGCCGTGGTACCCAGCACCGGTGTATTGGCGGGCATTTGACGCAAAATATTGACGATGCGGCGGTAGTCAGGGCGAAAGTCGTGCCCCCAGTCTGATATGCAGTGCGCCTCATCGATTACCATCAAGGCGACACGATCCGCAACGGGTTGCAACACGGTTTCGATAAAGGTGTCATTCGCCAACCGTTCCGGGGAAATAAGCAGACAATCAATGCGATTATTCTGAACTCGATCAATCACCGTTTCCCAGTCTGTCCTATTGGTGGAGTTCATGGTCTCGGCGACAATGCCTAAACGCTGCGCCGATTCAATCTGGTTGCGCATCAACGCCAGCAGGGGTGAAACAATAATGGTTGGCCCCATACCGCGGTCGCGGAAAATTCGTGTGCTGATAAAATACACCGAGCTTTTACCCCAGCCCGTGCGCTGCACCACCAGCAGTTTTTGCCGATGGTTAACCAAAGCATCAATGGCTTGCCACTGGCCATCGCGAAACTCGGCGACGGGATTGGCCAAAGCAGTTTGCAGTAATTCCCGGGCTTGTTGTTTTTCGATATTAGAACGCATCGTCATTCCCTGGTTTGTACGCTCAACTCACCAATCGTGCATTCGGGTAACGGTAAGTCGCGGGCATTGGCGAGCCACGCATTTTTTGCCGTTAACCCGGATATTTCACCAGTCAATGGAATTTTCGGGAAAAACGACTCTCCCTTGGATTAACGCCGATCAGTCCGACAAACCCAAGGGCAAGCAGTGCTCGTTGCCTTTGGTTTTTTCGACATCGACTTCATCGACATTAAAGAGCGGATTCGCCACCACATAATCGACCGTACCGAACAGACCCCGGCGTGGGTCGTTGCAACTTCATCGTCTTCGCGGGCACATTGGGCGAGGAAGCCCGCATATTCCCATTATTGACTCTAAAAACAAAAGCTTAATGAACGTTAATCACGCCTCAATAACGGTAGTTGTCATAGCCGACTCAAAAAGGAATATCGTCGTCACCCATATCCGCTGGCGTTGTCGCCGGGCTTTGCATGCCACCGCCTTGCGGAGCGTTTTGCTGATAGTCGTTGTTTTGATGCTGCGGGCTCTGCTGGCTGTAAGCACCCTGGTTTTGATCGCCAAAGGCGCCGCCACCGGACTGGCTCCAGTTGCCACCACTACCGTCGTTGCGCCCATCCAGCATTTGCATCTCGCGCACGTTGATCTCGGTGGTGTAGCGATCCTGCCCCTGTTGGTCTTGCCACTTGCGAGTGCGAATCGCGCCTTCCACATAAATTTTGGAACCCTTGCGCAGATACTGACCGGCGATTTCCGCCAGACGGTTGCGAAACACCAGATTGTGCCATTCCGTTGCACTTTTTAACTCACCGGTTTCACGATCTTTCCAGTTGTCGGTGGTGGCCAGTGATACATTGGCGACCATGCCGCCCGAAGGAAATGAGCGCGTCTCCGGGTCTCGCCCCAAATTACCAATCAAAATTACCTTGTTTACGCCGCGCGCCATGTTGATTTACCTCGTTGTTTACCACTCAGTAGTGAGCTTTTCCTGTGACGACAGACTATAACAATGCCGCCCAATAAAAGCGACCAACAAAAGCAGCCAGTTTTTATTCGGATGGGGCAAGCTGCATAGTCCTGGCCACCACAAGCCACACTAGCACCAGGCTCAGCGCTGACATCAGCACCGCAAAGGCGCCATAGAGCTGCAGTATCAGACCGCCTAGTGCTCCACCACAAAAGGCACCCAGGAACTGACTGGTAGAAAACGCGCCCATGGCTGCCCCGCGACGGGATTGTCCGGCCACCTTGCTCACCAGCGATGGCATGGACGCCTCAAGGAAGTTAAAACCCACAAAAAACAGCCACAGCGCCACATATACCGCCACGGCGCCGAGTTCTGCAAACTGCCAAACACAGGCCAACAGCAACAGAGCCGGTAACAACAGGGAGATCGCCAGCAAAAACACCGCCCGCGATTTACCGCCGCGCTCGGCAACGCGCATCATCGGTACGATACCCACAATAGACAGTAACATCACCGCCAGATAGACCTTCCAGTGGGACTCGCGCACCAGCCCCGCGCTTTGCTCAAGCATGGTCGGCACCAGCAAGAACACCGCCATCAACAACAGATGCAGTATAAACACGCCAAAATCGAGGCGAAGCAGCGCAGGGTTTAATAAAGCTCTGGTCATCCCCCCATCGCTGAGTTGCGGTATTTCAGGCGCATCCGGGGTTGGCACCACCAGCCACAGCAGCAGTACGCCGCTAACGGCAAGCACCGCTGTCAGCTCAAATACCGCGCTCAAACCGCCCTTGGCAGCCACCAAGGGGCCCACAATCATCGCCAACATAAAAGAAAAACCAATGCTGACACCCACGATTGCCATCGCCTTGGTGCGCTGCTCGGGTCTGGTCAGATCCGCCACCAATGCCATCAGGGTTCCCGCAATAGCACCCGCCCCCTGCATCACCCGGCCAAGTAACAAACCCCATATCGTATCGGCCTGGGCAGCGATCAATGAGCCCGCGGCAAACAGCAGTAAGCCGCCGATAATCACCGGCTTTCTGCCGACACGATCGGACAAAAAGCCCAGCGGAATCTGCAACACCGCCTGCATCAGCCCGTACACACCCAACGCCAGACCGATCAAAAACGGCGTCGCCCCGACAAAATCACCCGCGTACAGGGTCAAAAGGGGCAGCACCATAAACAGCCCCATCATGCGGAAGCTGTACAAGCCCGCGAGGGAGAGCACGGCCTTGCGCTCGGCACTGTTCATGGCGGTTTGGCTTAACATCGGTTGTTGACTCGGTTAAAAAAGGTGGTTTGCGGGGCGGTTTTTGGCATTGTTTCTTACATCGTGTTGTCCACAAAAGGCGATGGCATCTCGCGCAAACGGCCATGATAGCAGGTTTACGCGCACTTGCCCTGCTACCTAAACCGGACATCTTGGCGTGCTACTGACAGCACTTTCTATCAACCAGCAGTCCATTCGATCATACAGCCTTCTCACCACGAATAGGCCGAAGGCTGTTCACACCCGATCTCTTAGCTCGTAACGAGCTTCAGCAAGCCGGAATTTGGTCCCGTTGCCGGTAACCCCTGCCCAGAACTCACTACCAAACTACTGAAAACACCGATCGCCGACCGCGAAAACGTCACAACGACAAGGCTCGACTAACCCACGACAAACTCTTGCACCCTCTGCTGATTCCTACTGTGTGATCGTTCAGCTCATCCGCGATGACTCTACCCCTACGGCATGAGACGACTTGTTAGAACTCAAACTCGCACGGAGTATAATATAACCCGCAACACCTGAAAATAATGACCCGAGAATAATACCTAGCCGTTCATCGAATAAGAGATTTATCGCCGTTTCTTCAAAGGCAAGCGAACCTACAAATAAGCTCATCGTAAAACCTATACCACAGAGTGCCGAGCTACCGTATAAACTTAACCAATTCATGTTTTTTGGCAAACTCGCAATTTTCAGTTTAATGGCCAGCCAACACAAACCGAAAATGCCAATTTGCTTGCCAAAGAACAATCCCAGAGCGATGCCGATGGGGACACCATGCAGAACTTGATCCAAAGTTAAGCCCTGAATATTAACACCAGCATTGGCAAACGAAAAAACAGGAAGTATGAAGAAAGCAACAACGTTGTGTAAATCATTCTCCATAGTTTTAAGCGGAGAATAGTTCTGCATCTTGTTAGATCGCATGGGTATGAACATTGCCAAGACAACGCCTGCGAGAGTTGCGTGTACCCCTGACTTTAACGTCGCTATCCACATGATTATACCTATTAGAATATAAGGACTCTTTGATATGACGTTACATCTATTCAGAACAAAAAGTACTGGGATACAGAACGCTACGACACACAATGCCGTGAAAGATATGTTCGAAGTATAGAAAAAAGCTATCACCAATATTGCGCCGATATCGTCAAATATTGCCAGTGATGTGAGAAAAATCTTTATGCTAATTGGCACACGTGAACCCAACAGTGTTAGAACTCCCAAGGTAAAGGCTATATCTGTGGCTGCTGGGATAGCCCAACCTTTAGCAGCTATGGGGTCTTCACCATTAAAATACAGATAGATCAGGGCTGGAAAAACCATTCCACCCACTGCACCAATTCCGGGCAGAATGATATTTTTTTTATCAGAAAGTTCGCCTTCAATTAACTCTCTTTTTAACTCTAAACCAACCAAAAAAAAGAAAACGGCCATTAACCCATCGTTAACCCAAAGCAACAGGGGTTTCGCAATTTTTAGTGTTCCAACATGAATTTCAACAGGCGTAGAAAGCAATAGCTGATAATAAGGCTCAAGAGAAGAGTTGGCTACTATAATTGCTAGAACGGCTGCTATAAAAAGCAAGATACCACTAGCTGATTCCAACCTCAAAAATGAAGAGATAAACGAATCTTGATGACTATGCATAATTACCCCTTAGTTCTAATCGCGGCGAGGAAGCATCTCACAATGCCCCTTCCCGCCACAGCACCCAGCGTACAGATCAGGTACCACGGCCTTCAAGCTAAACAATTTCATCGTGCTGCCGACTCCGGTGAGCCCAAGCCTCTAAAATACCTGTTTGCCAGCACGGGGTAAAGTGCGGGGCTCGGGCTCTGGTGTCAAGAGCCATACCCAAACTTCATAGTGCTCCGCGCCAGCAATCTCTTGACACCTCGACGTCGCAACCGGCGACAGCCACTGCGATCCCATTGTGCAGCGGAAAGCCAGCCGCCCCAACTGACGTACTTGTTATAAGGCTTTCGAACACCTACAATTGATGCGCATTACAAATACGCATAGGTTGTCATCATGAGAAACACATCTCGTGCGCAAGCACCCAAAAAAGCAGCAAACTTAAGCTTAAACAGCGAACTACTCGCTGAAGCTAAGCGCCTGGACATAAACCTTTCAGCAACAATGGAAAAAGCGCTTGAAAAAGAAGTCAGAGAACGCCGCAAAACTGAGTGGTTAGAACAAAACGCGGAGGCTATTAACGCCTGCAATGAGCTTGCCGAAAATCATGGGCTGTTTTCCGATTCTCACCGGGCACTCTAATGTCGCAGTTTTCGCTATACAAAAATACCGATAAGAGCAGCGCTACTGCTTATCCCTACTTTGTTGATGTTCAAAGTGAGATGCTTAATATGCTTAATACCCGACTGGTGATCCCATTAACACCGGTTGAAATGCTGGCGAAAAAAGCACCAATTCATCTATGCCCGCTAGTCCATATTGATGAAGGTGATTTCGTTATTCTGACTCATCAAATGGCAAGCGTTCCGACTAAAACACTGCATGATCCTGTTAACGAACTAAGCACCTACAGAAACGAGATTATTGCTGCTATCGAATTCTTAGTTACTGGCATATAACCGAAACAGGGCGGCATCTTGCCATACCCCGCACACACGCCTCAATAATCGGAGCGGGGTACGGCGTCCGGCGCCGCAGGCTCGCTGTTGATTGACTTGTTACCGCAACGCCAACTACAATCGTACCGCAATACCGTACATAAAGGTGCAGCATGGAAACCATCAATGTACTACTTGTCTTGATTGCCATGACCCACCTCTGCTGAGCAGTATATCCGCTCAACAGGGTGTCCATAACTGGTGGGCAGGATCATTTTTAATCCTATTCCCTCCTAGTCAAAACAAAACACAAGCTCTGTTACCACTCTCTTTCAGGGGACATTTTATATTCCATAGATGGCCTTTTTCGTTCACACTCCCTTTTTAGCTGTTCCATAAAAATCTTATCTGTAACTTCATCTTCATTTTCTACGATGCACGTTTTTTCATCCATTATTGGAACAACTTCTTCAATCTCGGTTTTTTTTGAACATCCATATTGAGATAACATGGCAATAATAGCTATAGCGCACAATATAATTGACTTAATCTTCATAGTTTTCACCCTTTTTAACAGTTGAAAAAACCCTAAAATGTATCACCAATCTCTTTCAAGAAAACTTGTATATTCTAATTCCGTTTCGTTGAGTTGCGTTCACGAGCGATTCGCATTGATTTAGCATCGCGCCTCCATTGCAACTCAAATTTTTTAGCTGCTGAGAGGCTAATAACATAAATCACAACTGCACCAACCGACCATTCCCACGGACAGTGGGCACGTCTTTATGCGATATATTGTGCCTCAAATGCCTTAGGGCTAACAAAGCCGCCAGCGCTGCGCCGACTAGTTCGATTGTAATCTAATTCGATGTATTCGAATACCCTTTGGCGCATTTTTTTTCGGGTGGCGAATATCTCGCCATGAATCGCTTCGACCATTAACGAATTAAAACTTTCTGCACAGGCATTTTCAGAGCACCACACCTTGGCACTTATACTGAATGTCAAACGGTGATCTTTGATGAGCTTTCGATAGGTATCCGAGCAATACTGGCTACCACGATCAGAATGCAAGATGCATCCTGCCCACCAATGATGAACAGGATCAATATTTCTATTAGGTACAATTGAGAGCTGCGTGAATTTGATCACAATTTATACAAACAAAGAATTGAAAAACTGCGTCTGATGGTATTTCGTTCCATACATCACCAAAGGGTATTTTGGTTGCAGAGAATTCTGCGAACTTCCATGATGAACAAAACGTATCATCAGATTCATTATTACTTAAACATGGGCCAAAATGCGGGTTATAATCAAGCATACCTGAAACAATGAATGGTTGACCATCCCACAGTTTTTTCATTCTTCTTTTGTCAATAAATGATTTTTTTCTAATATCTGAATGGAGTATTCTTTTTTGCGCATACGATAACGGCTTTAACTTGGCCTTTCTAAAAGGCAAATTGTCCGGAAAAAAGCCCTTATCTTCTTTTTCACAACCTGAAGCATTGAGAATATTAACCTCCAATTCTCCGGTTACTAAATATGAAATGTGATTAACATCTTCACAGAAAAGAGGAAAAATCAGTGGCAGATATCTGCACTCATTAAATTTTATTGGCGAGTTTTTATCAAAGGTATCGATCGTGAAAATGTGATGAATTTTTACTGGCAAGCTCAAACCAATGATTTTAAGGTTTTCAATATCGCCGCCAAAAATGTGAGACCCGCGTTTACTGAAGACAACTCTACACTCTTTAGCCCTGGTAATATGTTCTAACGATGAAATAATTTTATTCATTATATCTAAGAGCAAAACAACCAAAAAAATATCGCAATCAAAGACAACATCCTGTCGCCTACCCTCTCACAGGCCAGCCGCGCAAAACCCCTAACCCACTGGAACCTAACACTTTACCGCCACGCCCTCAAGCTTAACCCGAAGAAAAACACGATATGCGATTGCAGGGTACTTACCAAAGCGGCACGTCTGCGCAGCGCCGGCAGATGCTCCCAGGGTTTTTCTCTATCGTTGCTTGCCCCTCGACGGCCAGCGGGCGTTAAGGGGCGCCTGAAAGCATGGGAGAACTGAGACGAACCCACACGGATGTGCCTGTGGCGTCGCCGCGGAAGGCTAGCCCGGCACAGACTTGACGCAAAGCAAAACAGTCTTAAACAGGAACCAGCGCAACAAAGCACGCCATGACTGGCACAGCTGGCTATTGCAACAACCCCAGGTCAGTCTATACTAGTTGGTTTTGCCTACCCTCGGCCACAGGACAACACATGGACACCATCTCGGTACGCGGTGCTCGCACCCACAACCTCAAAAACGTGGATCTGGACATCCCCAGAGACAAACTGGTTGTGATTACCGGGCTATCTGGCTCGGGCAAGTCGTCACTGGCGTTTGATACGCTGTACGCGGAGGGTCAGCGCCGTTACGTGGAATCCTTATCCACCTACGCCCGGCAGTTTCTGTCGATGATGGAAAAACCGGATATCGACCATATCGAAGGCCTGTCACCGGCCATTTCCATTGAACAAAAATCCACCTCCCACAACCCGCGCTCCACCGTGGGCACGATCACCGAAATCTACGATTATCTGCGCTTACTGTTTGCCCGCGTGGGCGAGCCGCGCTGTCCCGATCACGGCGTGAGCCTGCAGGCACAAACAGTAAGCCAGATGGTGGATGCGGTGATGGCGATGCCACAGGGCAGCAAACTGATGTTGCTGGCACCAGTGGTGCGTGACAGGAAAGGCGAACACTTACACGTATTTAAGGAGCTGGCCGCTGCGGGTTTTATGCGCGCCAGAATCGATGGCATCGTGACCGATCTGGACGATGTACCACAACTGGCCAAAAACAAAAAACACCGCATCGATGTGGTGGTAGACCGTTTTAAGGTGCGCAACGATTTAGCCCTGCGTTTGGCGGAATCCTTTGAAACTGCCTTATCGCTCACCGACGGTATCGCCACCATCTGCCCCATGGATGATAACGATACCGAAGACACCATTTTTTCCGCGCGCTTTGCCTGCCCGCTGTGCGGCTACAGCCTGGACGAACTGGAACCGCGTTTGTTTTCTTTTAACAACCCCGCCGGTGCTTGCGGTAGCTGTGATGGCCTTGGCGTCAAACAGTATTTCGACCCCGAGCGCATTATTGTCGATGGTAGTACCAGCCTGGCCGAGGGCGCCATCCGCGGCTGGGACAGACGCAACGTGTATTATTTTCACATGCTGAATTCGCTGGCCGAGCATGTGGGTTTTGATATCGACTCACCGTGGAATAAGCTCAGTAAAACCCAGCAAAAAACAATTCTATTTGGCACGGGCAAACAGGACGTTGCTTTTTCGTATGTGAACGACCGCGGCGATGTGTTTAAGCGCAAACACCCCTTTGAGGGCATTATCCCCAATATGGAACGCCGCTATCGGGATACCGAGTCAAGCTCGGTGCGCGAAGAACTGGCAAAATTCATGGCCACTGACGCCTGCCCCAGTTGCGAAGGCTCCCGTTTGCGCCGCGAAGCGCGGTATGTTTTTGTCGACGAACACAACCTGCCGGAATTAGTGCACTTACCCGTGCGCGATGCCAAAGAGTATTTCGATCAACTAAAACTCACCGGCAGACAGGGCGAAATTGCCGAAAAAATTCTTAAAGAGTTACAGGCGCGCTACCGTTTTCTGGTGGACGTAGGGCTGGACTATTTAACCCTCGATCGCAGCGCAGACACACTCTCTGGCGGTGAGGCTCAGCGCATTCGTCTGGCCTCGCAAATTGGCGCGGGGTTGGTGGGGGTGATGTATATTTTAGACGAGCCATCCATCGGTCTGCACCAGCGCGATAACGAACGACTGCTGGCCACCCTCACCCACTTGCGGGATTTAGGCAACACCGTATTAGTGGTAGAACACGACGAGGACGCCATTCGCGCCGCGGATCATATTATCGATATAGGCCCGGGCGCTGGTGTACACGGTGGTGAAATCGTCGCCCAGGGCAGCTTGAAGAAAATTATTGGCAATAAAAAATCCCTGACCGGCGATTATCTTGCAGGCAGAAAAACGATTGCGGTGCCCAAAAACCGTGTGCCCATCGACAAGAACAAACAACTGCTTATCGAACAGGCCTCGGGCAACAATTTACAAGCGGTAGACCTGTCCATTCCCGTGGGTTTAATGACCTGTGTTACGGGTGTTTCCGGCTCGGGCAAATCCACCCTGATTAACACCACGCTGTACCCACTGGCTGCGACTGCGCTAAACGGCGCGACCACTTTGAAAGCCGCACCTCACAAGGCGATAAAGGGGCTTGAGCATATCGACAAATGCATCGACATCGATCAGAGCCCCATCGGCAGAACCCCGCGCTCAAACCCCGCTACCTACACCGGCATTTTTACCCCGGTACGCGATTTATTTGCGGGCACAGCGGAGGCGCGCTCGCGGGGTTATAAACCCGGACGATTTAGCTTCAATGTAAAAGGCGGGCGCTGCGAAGCCTGTCAAGGCGATGGTGTGACCAAGGTGGAAATGCACTTTTTGCCGGATATTTACGTGCCCTGCGATGTCTGCAAAGGCAAACGCTATAACCGCGAAACCCTGGAAATTCGCTACAAAGGTAAAAACATTCACGAAGTGCTGGAAATGACCGTGGAGGATGCGCTGGCATTTTTTGACGCCGTGCCCAGCATCGCCAGAAAACTGCAAACCCTGATGGACGTCGGGCTGTCCTATATTCACCTGGGTCAGGCTGCCACCACACTCTCGGGCGGTGAAGCCCAGCGGGTAAAGCTCTCAAGGGAACTGTCAAAACGCGGCACGGGAAAAACCCTGTATATTCTCGACGAGCCCACCACTGGCCTGCATTTTGAAGACATCCGCCAACTGCTTGTCGTGCTGCACCGCCTGCGCGATCAGGGCAACACCGTGGTGATTATCGAACACAATCTGGACGTCATCAAAACCGCCGACTGGATTGTAGACCTGGGCCCTGAAGGCGGCAGCGGCGGTGGCCAGATCGTCGCCACCGGCACACCGGAGGATGTGGCGCAAACCAAGGGCAGTTATACCGGGGAGTTTTTACAGGGGATGTTGTAACCGCCTCACCTTGCGATACGTCACCCGAAAAGGGTGTATTAGCCCGGATATTCCACCAGTACTGCGGCTACTCTGCCATTATTCATTTAATATCAATGAGTTATGTAGTGAATAGCAACAAAAGCCAATGTACAAACTGTGCTTAAATGGTTTTTCGAAAAAAAATGACTTCGAATCTTGCCCAAAATCATTCTAACCGTAGCTACCGCTACGCTTTTCATGATGTTTGAGCAACCTTCTTTGTCCTTTTGTCCGAAAATTCCATTTACTGGTGAAATATCCGGGCTCGCAAACGCTTCGCGGCTAAACCAACAACTCCTTCGGCGGATAGGTGCAGTTGATGGGCTGACCTAGCAGCGCTTCCAAATCGGGTAGTAAAAAAGCGTCGTCTTCACTGGCAAAACTGATGGAGGTGCCGCTGGCGCCGGCACGACCTGTGCGGCCTATACGGTGCACATAGTCTTCCGGATCTTCGGGCAGATTAAAATTCACCACATGACTGATACCATCGACATGAATGCCGCGCCCCGCCACATCGGTAGCGACCAATACCTGGATTTTGCCCGCCTTGAAATCTTCCAGCGTGCGGGTGCGCTTATTTTGCGGAATTTCACCGGAAAGCACCCCACAGCGGAAACCACTCTTACGCAAACGTTCGTAGAGGCGGCGCACCTGGTCGCGGCGGTTGGCAAACACAATAAGGCGATCGACATCACCGCTGCGCAGCAAATTACTTAAAATACGGTAACGCTGTTCGCTGCTGACCAAATAGACGTGTTGCTCCACCGTGTCGGTGGCGACGTGTTCGGGTTCTATTTCTACCACGCTGGGGTTGTAGGTCCACTGCTGGGCCAGGTTAATAATGTCCTGAGTAAACGTGGCGCTAAACAGCAGAGTTTGACGATCCTGTTTTGGCGGTGTGGCGCGCACGATACGTTTTACCTGCGGAATAAAACCCATATCCAGCATGCGGTCGGCCTCATCGAGTACCAGCGTTTCCACACGATCAAGGAATAAATCTTTACGGGTCATAAAATCAATTAAACGCCCGGGCGTGGCGACCACTAAATCCACCACTTTGCTTTGCACGCGATTTAACTGCTTTTGATAATCTGCCCCGCCGATCAAGGTCACCACGTTCAGGTCGGTGTGTTTGGCGAGGTCCTTGGCATCAGCGGCAATTTGCATCACCAGCTCGCGAGTGGGCGCAATCACCACCGCCCGGGGCTCGGCTAAAAAGCGTTCGCCTTCGATGGGATGCTCCAGCATATCGTTGAACATGGTGATCAAAAAGGCGGCCGTTTTTCCGGTGCCGGTTTGCGCCTTGCCAATGGCATCGCTGCCTTTTAACGTGTGCGGCAGTACCGCACCCTGAATGGGAGAGCAGTATTGAAAACCCAAATCGTGGATGGCGTGCATTAACTCATCGCGCAGATTTAAATCGTGAAAGCGCACCTTACCCTCAACTTCGGGCACCTGGAACTGATCGGGGCTCCAGACTTTCTGCACCGCCTTGGGCCTGCGACGCTGGCGATTCTTGCGCGGTTTGTTATTACTACCCTGCTTGTTGGATTTGTCGGCACTGGCATTTTGCCGCGCTTCGCTGGCTGGTTTTGCCTTATTGCCAAAGAGTTGCTTGATCAAGTTGGTTTTCCGTTGGACTAAAACCGTTAAGTCTAGCACTTTGGCGAGGTAGTCGCCTAGAACGAGATTCGTTTATTCCGCCCGCGCTTTGCCCAGCCCTTCATTCTGACCCTTCTCCGGCGGGGAAACAATCGTTCCGTTCACTGGCTGGCGCAGCCCGGTAACGCAGCGTCAATCAGCAACCAAACACCCACCACTGACGCGTTCATGACCTGCCAGATCACGATAACTTTGCACACGGCTGAAACCATGACTTCGCAACAGCGCCCGCACCGCTTCGCCCTGGGTATAACCGTGTTCCAATAAAAGATGACCGCCAGGGCGGAGAAATTCAGGCGCAGCCCCGATAATGCTGCGAATATCCGCCAGACCCTTGTCGTCGGCCACCAGCGCGGAACGGGGTTCAAAGCGCAAATCGCCGCGACTTAAGTGTTTATCATCCGGGTCGATATAGGGCGGGTTACTGAGGATCAGATCAAACTGCTGCCCGGGAACAGCCTGGTACCAGTCCGACAATTCACAGCGCACATTCGCCAGACCCAGTGCTTCGCTGTTTTCTTTGGCAACGGCCAGTGCTGCGGCGCTGTTGTCCAGCGCCAACACCTGCCAGCCTGGGCGCTCACTGGCAAGCGCCAGAGCCACAGCGCCGCTGCCGGTGCCAAGATCCAGCACACTGGCCCGCTCAGGTGTGCAAAGCGCCAGCGCTGTGCTGACCAGTAATTCCGTATCGGCACGGGGAATCAAGGTGGCGGAATTAACCTTCAGGGGCAACGACCAGAACTCGCGTTCACCGGTCAAATACGCCACCGGCTCGCCGCGCTTGCGAGCAGCTAGAAGACGTTCAAATTGCTGTAGCTGGGCATCGCTGAGTTCGGCCTCGGGCCAGGCGTACAAATAACTGTGTGGGCGTTTAAGACAATGACTCAACAGCACCCGCACCTCGATGGCCTGCTCATCCCCAAGCAACTGTCTGCCCGCCTGCAGACACTGGGCAACAGTTGCCATTAGTCTGCCAGTGCGGCCAACTGATCGGCTTGATACTCCTGGCGCAGCGGGTCAATCACCTCACCGAGATCACCTTCCATCACCTCGGTGAGTTTGTAAAGAGTTAAATTGATGCGGTGATCCGTCACCCGTCCCTGGGGATAATTATAGGTGCGAATACGGTCAGAGCGATCACCCGTGCCGACCAGGTTGCGGCGCGTTTCGGCCTGCTCAGCGACCTGTTCATCACGAGCAGAGGTCATTAGTTTGGCCTGCAGCAGCGACAGCGCCCTGGCGCGGTTCTTGTGCTGTGAGCGCTCGTCCTGACACTCCACCACAATGCCCGAAGGCAGGTGGGTGATGCGCACGGCGGAATCGGTTTTGTTGACGTGCTGACCACCGGCGCCCGAGGCGCGGTAGGTATCGATACGCAAATCGGCCTTGTTGATGTCCACCTCATCCACCGCGTCGGCCTCGGGAAGAATCGCCACGGTGCAGGCGGAGGTGTGAATCCGACCCTGTGACTCTGTTTCAGGTACGCGCTGTACCCGATGCGCGCCGGATTCAAATTTCAAACGCGCGTAGACATCGCGACCCACCACGCGGGTGATGATTTCCTTAAAGCCGCCGTGCTCGCCGGGGCGTTCGGACAATACTTCCATATTCCAGCCCGCGTTTTCAGCGTAGCGACTGTACATGCGAAACAAATCGCCCGCAAAAATCGCCGCTTCGTCGCCACCAGTACCCGCACGCACTTCCAAAAACACGTTGTGGCTGTCCATGGGGTCGCGGGGCAGCAGCAGTTTTTGCAGCTCGATTTCCAAGTCCTCGCGCCGCTGCCGCCCCTCGTCTAATTCCTCCTGGGCCATTTCACGTACGTCGGGATCGCTGTCTTTTAGCATGCCCTCGGCGTCTTCCAAATCAGATAACAACTGGCGATAGCGGTTGTACGCGCCCACCACAGTTTCCAATTCCGAGTATTCCTGCGACAACTGGCGAAAGCGGTTTTGATCGGCGATGGTTTCCCCATCACTGAGCAAGGCGGCCACCTCCTCGTGGCGATCCGTCAAGGTGTCAAGTTTAGCGAGTAAAGAGGGTTTCATTGCAGAGTGCGGCCCGATGAGCTGACAGAGGATGAACTAAAAATCGGCGCGCGCTTGCGCGGTGCCGGAGGCTGCGCATGTTGCGCCTTGCTGGCCTCCTCGTCAAGGTTCAGCCCCAATAATTCCTGCGCGCTTAGCAGCACATCACGACGCCCCGCTTCGCTGGCGCGTTTCAAGCCAGTGGTCGGGCCGTGAATCAACTTATTAGTGACAGCCCGCGCCAGGGTTGCCACAACCACTTCTGGGTTTTCACCACGGGCGAGTTGGCGCAGGGCTTTGTCCAGCTCCTGCGCACGAATTTCTTCGGCGCCAGCGCGATAGGCTTTAAGCACATCCACCGCCGCTAAACCGCGCGATTCCTGCACATAACGCGCCAGACCCTCGTCGATAATAGCTGTGGCCTTGCTCGCCTCCTGCTGACGCGAACGCAGGTTTTCGCCCACGATTTCCTGTAGATCATCCACGGTATAGAGATAGACATCGGACAGCTCGTCAACCTGCGACTCCACATCGCGCGGCACGGCGATATCCACAATCAGCATCGGGCGATGCTTGCGCTTTTTCAGCGCCAGCTCCACCGCGCCCTTACCCAGAATCGGCAACTGACTCGCGGTGGAAGTAATCACGATATCCGCCTCGAACAGCTGTTTGGGAATATCCGCCAGCATCACCGCCTTCGCGCCGAACTGATGGGCGAGGTCGCGGGCTCTGCTCAAGGTGCGGTTGGCGATGGTTAAATCGGAAATACCGGCGTCCACCAAATGCCGCGCCACCAGTTCTATGGTCTCACCCGCACCCACCAGCAGCGCCTTGGATGAACGAATATCCGTAAAAATATGACCCGCCAGATCCACCGCCGCATAGGCAACGGAAACCGGGTTTTCACCAATGGCGGTATCTGTGCGCACCCGTTTGGCCACGCTGAACACTCTGGGAAACAAACGGCCAAATTCAGCGCCGATCGTGCCTGCGGTTTGCGCCACTGCATAGGCGGATTTCATTTGCCCGAGAATTTGTGGTTCACCCAGCACCATGGAATCCAGACCTGCGGCCACGCACATCGCATGGCGTATGGCGTACTCGCCCTCGTGACTGTAGGCGCAACCCGACAACTCCTGCGCCGACAAATGATGATACCCCGCCAACCAATCGAGCGCCTCATCCCGCAGCACTCCAAGCTCGCGCCGCCGTTCGTCCACCACATACAACTCGGTGCGGTTACAGGTCGATAGAATAACCGCCTCGGCAAGCCCCAGGGAACCACACAGCTCCGTCAGCGCTTCGATCACCTGATCGGGCGCAAAGGCTACCCGCTCGCGCACTTCCACGGCGGCAGAGTGATGGTTGATGCCCAACATATAGAAAGTCATGGGTAGGGTTTTGTCCTGTGGGGGTGACAATAACTTGCGCAATAATAGCAAAAGAAAGTGCCTTATTCAGGCAGTTAGCCGAAAAAAACCCTGAAACAAATCAATAAAAGTACAACTTACACCACCCGCTTGCGCTGTTCTCCCCGGCACTTCTGTGTCATTATGCGGCCGAGCTATCGGTCAAATACCTGTCAATACACCCCGTAAACACCATGATATTACGCCTGACCACACTAAGCCTAAGCGTTATCCTGTTCATCACAGGCTGTGCCACCACCAAGGTCGACGAGAAGGAACCCGCCGCAAAGACAGCTCAGACCACGGTGGAAAAGGCTGTGTCAGAAGGCAAGCCCGCCTCCGTCCCCGAGCGCCCGTTTCCGGACGGCAGTTTGTACCCGCTGCTGGTCGCTGAATTTGCGCTGCGCCGACAGGATTTCCCCACCGCACTGAGTCACTACCTGCAACAATCTGCGGCGCTGAACGACCCGGCAATCAGCGCCCAAGCCACGCGCCTCGCCCATTTCATGCGAGAGGAAGAACAAGCACTGACCGCCGCCAGACAGTGGGCAAAACTCAGCCCGGAAAGTGCGGAGGCGCATCGCATGCTGGCAGTGATGCTGTCCCGCGAGGGAGATGTATTCCCCGCCCTGGAACACTTTGAAACACTTGCGCGCGCTGGCGAAGCGGCGGCCTTTCCCATGCTGGCCTATAGATTTGCGGAGCTGCCAGCGCCCACCCAAAACGCTGTGATCAAAAAACTCAAACACCTGCTGGATGAAGGGCTGGAAAAAGCCCAAATCCACTTGGCGCTTGCGTATATGTATAAGACTCTGGGCGATGTCGACACGGCACTTGCCAATGTCAGCGCCTGCCTCGCCCTTGCGCCCCAACACCAACAGGCGATGTTATTAGAAGCCAAATTACTGCAGGAAACGGGCGCCGCTAAGCCCTTTGCGCGTATCGAGCAAGCCGTTGCGGCACACCCTGACGACCGTCTGCTGCGATTGAACTACGCAACCCTGCTGACGGAATCCAATCTGAGCGCCGCGCGCAAACAATATGAAAAACTGTTGGCGCAGTCGCCCCGCGACGGCGAGCTGCTGCTGTATCTCGCCCTGATTAACCGCAGCCTGGGCGACAAACTCGCCGCCCGCCACTATCTCGAACGACTCCAGGAACTGAGTGTAGTCACCGACCAGGCGCATTTTTATCTGGGCCAGTTCGCCGAGGAAGAAGGCCGCATCAGCGATGCGACTTCACACTACCGGCAAGTGCGCGAGGGACGCCTGTTTCTAGACGCCCAGCGCCACCACGGAAAAATGCTGTTAAACCAACATCTGCTGGAAGAATTTAGCGAACTGTTTCACCATCAACGCAAACAGCACGATAGCTTGGCAGAACCTTTGTTTGGCCTGGAAAGCGCCCTGCTGGCCGGTGCAGGGCTCGACGCCCAAGCCATCACCGTACTGGATGCTGGCATCGCCAAGTACCCCGCATCCACCAGTCTGCGCTATGCCCGCGCCATGCAGTTTGAAAGCATGGACAGACTCGATGCCATGGAAGCAGACCTGCGCACGATTTTGGGGCGTGAACCGGACAACAGCAGCGCCTTAAACGCACTGGGATACACCCTGGCCAATAAAACTGATCGTCTCGATGAGGCCGCGGGGCTGATCCAGCGCGCGCTAAGCATTGACCCGGATGAGCCGGCGATTCTGGATAGCATGGGCTGGCTCAGCTACCGACAGGGCGACTATACACAGGCACTGGCCTACCTGAAACGCGCCTATCAAGCCTTTCCCGACCCCGAGGTCGCAGCGCATTTGGGAGAGGTGCTGTGGATGAACGGTGACCGCAATGCCGCGAGGGAGGTCTGGCAGAAAGCCCTGCATGAGAACGCCGACCACCCGGTACTGCGCGAGACTGTGCAGCGTCTGACCCAAGATGAAGCGCTATGACCTGGCGTCTCGTTGCGCTCGCCACACTGGCGCTTTTGGTCTCGGCCTGCTCCACCACCGTGCGACACCCCGCAGGCGGCACCAGCCTCGAGCAGTGGGAAATGCGCGGCAAGTTCTCAGCGCGGACCAGAGATGACAGTCACAGCGGCTCCTGGCGCTGGCTGCAAAACGCCGATAACAACACCTTGAGCTTGAGTGGCCCCTTGGGCGTGGCCGCCACCGAAATCAGCAGCGACGGCCATACAGCCACCATCCGCCGCGGCGGTGGGCATATCACCGTCAGTGCGGATAACACCGATGCCCTGGGCATTGACGCACCGCTGCCGCTACCGGCAATGCGCTACTGGCTGTTGGGACAAGCCGCACCCGCCACGCTCTATCCTATTGCCGCCAGCGAACGAGAGCATGGCTCCCTGTCGGCACTTACCCAGGCGGGCTGGTCACTGCATTTTAATCGCTATGAAGCCGTGGGCACCATGCAATTACCCGGCCTGATCATCGCCACCCACGGCGATGTGCGTCTGAAACTACTGGTAAAACATTGGGATTTTTCAGTCAGCCCGGATATTTCACCAGTACGGTGAACTCTCCGCTGTTATTTATTTGATATCAATGAGTTATACAACGAATGAGACCGAAAACAAATTCACAAACCCTACCTAAATGGTTTTTCGAAAAAAATGACTCCCCTCCCCACTCTTAGCCTGCTTGCACCTGCCAAGCTGAATTTGTTTTTGCATATCACCGGCAAGCGGGCTGATGGCTACCACAATTTGCAAACCGTATTTCAGCTTTTGGATTACGGCGACACTATGCACTTTTTTGCAAACGATAGCGGTATGGTTACGGTCAATATGCCGGGGCTGGCCATTGCCCCCGAGCAAAACCTTATCGTGCGCGCAGCAAAACTGTTACCACATGGGCATCGGGGCGTACACATCGATGTTGACAAACGCCTGCCCGATGGCGGCGGTCTTGGCGGTGGCAGCTCCGATGCCGCAACGACCCTGCTGGCACTGAACCAACTGTGGCAATGCGGTAAAACCGAGGATGAACTGGCCGAACTGGGACGGATGCTAGGCGCAGATGTGCCGGTTTTTGTACGCGGCCACAGCGCCTGGGCTGAAGGCATTGGCGAGCAATTAACACCCTTGGAACTGCCAAAACGCTGGTTTATCGTGATAAAACCCGACTGTCACGTCAATACAGGTGAAATTTTTTCACATTCACGATTGACAAGGGACAGCTCTGCTATCACAATAGCCGCCTTTTTTAAGGGAGCCCATCGCAACGATTGCCAGCCCCTTGTGCGAGAACTCTACCCCGAGGTAGATAAGGCACTGAAATGGCTGGGCAAATTTGCAGAGGCATCCCTTACCGGCACAGGCGCCTGCGTCTTTGCCGAATGTCAGGATCAGCCCTTCGCAGCAGCGGTACTGAAGCAACTGCCAAAACGATGGAATGGCTTTATAGCGCAGGGCGTAAATATATCGCCCACCGTCCAAACCCTGACGGCGCGACAGATGATCTAACAGTTTATTGGGGTGTCGCCAAGCGGCAAGGCACCGGGTTTTGATCCCGGCATTCGCAGGTTCGAATCCTGCCACCCCAGCCATATTCGGCTGACGGCGAGCACAGACTCGGCCGCGTCCAGACAGCGGCATGTCGCGCAAACATGCCGCTTTTTTGATATCTGGAGCATCCGATTTGCACGATTTATTGCAAACCAATACGTCAACGCTGCGCAAGTAAAGGTAGGTCACCGTGTCTTCAAAAATGATGGTTTTTACCGGCAACGCCAACCCCGCTCTGGCTCAAAAGGTGGCCAGTCGCCTCTATCTCTCGCTGGGCCATGCGGATGTGGGTAAGTTCAGCGATGGCGAAGTTGCCGTTGAAATTCGAGAAAACGTCCGCGGTAAGGATGTGTTCATTGTGCAATCCACTTGCGCACCCACCAATGACAACCTGATGGAACTGGTGGTCATGATCGACGCCCTGCGCCGTTCCTCCGCCGCACGCATCACCGCCGTAGTACCCTACTTTGGCTACGCCCGCCAGGATCGCCGGGTTCGCTCATCGCGAGTGCCTATCAGCGCCAAAGTGGTTGCGGATATGATGGTCAGCGTCGGCGTTGACCGCGTCCTCACCGTCGATTTACACGCGGAACAGATTCAGGGCTTTTTCGATTGCCCGGTGGACAATGTCTACGCATCCTCAATTTTGAACGACGACATTAAAGCCTGCGACTACCCGAATCTGATGGTAGTCTCACCCGATATCGGCGGCGTTGTGCGCGCCAGAGCCATCGCCAAACAACTGGACGAGGCCGATCTCGCCATCATTGACAAGCGCCGCCCGCGCGCCAATGAAACCCAGGTCATGAACCTGATCGGGGAAGTCGACGGTCGCACCTGCCTGCTGGTGGACGATATGGTCGATACCGCAGGCACCTTGTGCAAAGCCGCCAATGCGCTGAAAGAGCGCGGCGCATCCAAGGTGGTCGCCTACTGTACCCACGCGGTGCTTTCGGGCGATGCACTGAATAACCTTCGCAAGTCAGAGCTGGATGAACTGGTAGTAACCGACACCATTCCGCTTTCCAGGGAAGCCGAAGAAATCGACAAAATTCGCACCCTGACGCTGGCTGGCTTGCTGGCGGAGTCAATCCGACGCGTTGCGAACGAAGAATCTATTAGCGCGCTGTTTGATTAACGGCGCAAAACCAACCCACGGAAACGCCGGTCGCAGGCCAACCGTGTTAATAAAGGAGTCCGACCATGTCCGACTTAACCATTGAAGCGAAAGTGCGCGACGACTTGGGGAAAGGTGCGAGCCGCCGCCTGCGTCGTCTCGCCGACCTTGTCCCCGCCATCATTTACGGTGCGGGCAAAGAACCACAAGCCCTGACCCTGGTGCGCAAAGACCTTGAAAAATCTCTGGAGAACGAAGCACTGTACTCCAGCGTCTTGACCATCAACATTGACGGCAAAGTGGAAAAGGCCATTTTGAAAGACCTGCAACGCCACCCCGCCCGCGAGGACGTGATGCACGCGGACTTCCTGCGCGTTGAAGACAAAGTGCTTATTAAAGTGAATGTACCCATCCACTTTATCAATGAAGAAACCTGCCACGGCGTCAAGATGGAAGGCGGCATGATCCAGCACCAGATGACTGAAATTGAAATTCAGTGTCTGCCCGCGGACATTCCCGAATACATCGAAGTGGATATGCTGGAACTCAAAACCGGCGATATTGTTCACTTGTCTGACGTTAAATTGCCCGAAGGCGTTGTCTCTGTCGATTTGAGCCTGGGCGAAGACCACGACCTGGCTATCGCCATCGTACTGGCCGCCAAGGGTGGCAGCGAAGACGAAGGTGAAGACTCACCTGCCGCCGAAGCTGGCGCTGACGAGTCCAGCGACGACTGATGACGGCAAAGACCCACGGGTAGAAAGAAAATGGCACAACCCATTTCTTTGCTGGTGGGTCTTGGTAACCCCGGCAGTCAATATGACGGCACCCGCCACAACGCGGGTGCCGATTTTGTATCGGAACTGGCAAAACACTGCGGCGCAAGCCTGCGCAGTGAGAGCAAGTTCTTTGGCCTGACCGCCAAGGTCAACTTCAAAGGCCACAATTTACACCTGCTCATTCCCACCACTTTTATGAACCGCAGCGGCCAGGCGGTTGGCGCGATGGCGCAGTTCTATAAAATCCCGCCCGCTGGCATCCTCGTCGCACATGATGAGTTGGACTTGCCGCCGGGCACCGCTCGCTTTAAGTTTGGTGGCGGACACGGCGGACACAACGGCCTGCGCGATACCATCGCCGCGCTTGGCAACAGCAAAGATTTTCACCGACTGCGTATCGGTATTGGCCACCCCGGCCACGCCAGCGCGGTCACCGGTTTCGTGCTAAAAGCAGCCCCCGCAAAAGAGCGCGGGCAAATTGCCGATTGCATCGACGAAGCCATTTCCGCCCTGCCCCTGCTGCTCGATGGCGATGCGGGCAAGGCCATGACACAACTACACAGTTTTTCCGCCTAGGCGGTCTGGAGCTTTCAATGGGTATCAAATGCGGTATCGTCGGCCTGCCCAATGTGGGTAAATCCACTTTGTTCAATGCACTCACGCGCGCAGGTATCGACGCAGAGAACTTTCCCTTCTGTACTATCGAGCCTAACGCCGGTGTCGTGCCTGTGCCCGACCCACGTCAGGACGCGATCGCCGCCATCGTCAAACCCGAACGCGAAATTGCGACCACCATGGAATTTGTGGATATCGCGGGCCTGGTAGCTGGCGCGTCCAAAGGCGAAGGTCTGGGCAACCAGTTTCTCGCCAATATCCGCGAAACCGACGCCATCGCCCATGTGGTGCGCTGCTTTGACGACGACAACGTCATTCACGTGGCCAACAAAATTGACCCCGCGGCGGATATCGAAATCATCAACACCGAGCTGGCCCTTGCCGACCTGGAAAGCTGCGAAAAACAACTGCAAAAAGTCACCCGCACCGCCAAAGGCGGCGACAAAGAAGCCATCGCCCTTAAAGCGCTGCTGGAAAACAGCTTACTGCCCCAATTAAACGAAGCCAAACCCGTGCGCGCGCTCGATTTTGACGACAACGAACGAGCGCTGGTAAAGCAATTATTCTTACTCACCAGCAAGCCCACCATGTACATTGCCAATGTCGATGAAAATGGCGTAGACGGCAACGAGTACGTCGATACCGTGCGCGCGCTGGCCGCTGCCGAAGGCGCCGCTGTAGTAGTGATTTGCAACAAATTGGAATCTGAAATCATCGAGCTGGACGATGACGAACGGGGTGAATTCTTAGCAGCACTCGGCATGAGTGAGCCCGGCCTTAATCGGGTGATTCGCGCAGGTTACGAGTTGCTGGGGCTGCACACCTATTTCACCGCCGGTGTCAAAGAAGTGCGCGCCTGGACCATCCCCATCGGCGCAACCGCTCCGGAGGCCGCCGGCGTGATTCACACCGATTTCCAAAAAGGCTTTATCCGCGCCGAAGTGGTCAGCTACGATGATTTTATCGCCTACAATGGCGAACACGGCGCCAAAGAGGCAGGTCGCTGGCGTCTGGAAGGCAAAGATTATATCGTCCAGGACGGCGATATTGTGCATTTTCGGTTTAACGTCTAGCCCGGATTTAACGTCTAGCTCGGATACGTCATTTACTGGTGAAATATCCGGGTTAAGCGTTTTACTTTTGCCGGGACAACTCACTCACCGCCAGGGTCAGCATTTTTATGTCGTCCTGCAGCTCTTGCAGCGTTGGCTCGCCATCAGCCTGCGCCTGGCGTTTGTGCTCATCTTCCAACACATTCACCACAATACCAATAATCATATTCAAAAAAGCAAACGCCGATAAAAAGATGAAGGTGAGATAATAAATCCACGACAGACCATACACCGTCATGGTCTCATACATTACATCCGTCCAGTCTTCGAAGGTCATCACCCGAAAAAGCGTCAACATGCTGGTGGCAATATCGCCCCACAGTACCGGGTTAATCGCGCTGAAAAACGTTGTACCTACGGCGGCGTAAATATAAAAAATAATAAACAACATCAGCAAAACATAGCCGAGCTGTGGCAGCGCCGCGAGCAGTGAGTTCAATAACATGCGCAGCTCGGGAATGATAGACACCATCCGCAGCACGCGGAAAATACGCACCAAACGCCCAACCAGTGCCAACTCGGAATTTTCAATCGGAATTAAGCTGACCACCACAATCAAAGTGTCGAACACATTCCAGGCACTGTGAAAAAAGCGCTTTTTGTTGGGCTCACCAATAAAGCGAATGGTGATCTCGACCAAAAAGAACACCGTTACCGCCCAGTCGAGCATAATCAATACCCGCTCCGCCAATGGTGACAGGGAATAGGTTTTCGCACCAATCAACAAAGCGGACATGATGATAATCGTAATCACCACCAGCTCAAATACTTTGTTGCTGCGCAGGTCTTCAAAGCGTTGCTGCCAACGCGAGGGTGACGAGGTCATCATGGGGCTGTCCTAAAAACTGTTGTCAAAACGCACGCATTATAATCGTGTTTTACGCGCATCAACACCAAACAGTTATTATTCCCGATGGGCAGTGCGGAATTTGTGCACGGCGATACAAAAAAAGGCTACCGGCGAACGCCAGCAGCCCGTGTTGAAATAGCGATACAGCTCAGATAAACAACGGTTTAGCCAAGATATTTCACCAGTAAATGGAATTTTCGGGCTAGTTAAAAAACGACTTCGCCGCATTCAGCAAATCACCCGAAGACTTGCCACCCAGAACAGAGTCCAGCAGACCGCCGCCGGAACTGGATTTGTCTATCATCTGCGGAAGTACGTCCGCCAGGCCGCCAGCGGCGCTCTCGGTATCGACGCCCAGCTTGCCGGCAAAATCCGACAACTTTGATTCACCGAACAGCGATGTCACCGCACCTGCGTCGATGGGTGAATTGTCGCCATCACCCAGCCATGAGGTCACCGCCGATGCCAGGCCACCGCTTGCCATCATATTGCTGACAATAGCCTTAAGATCGAGACCGCCCTCGCCATCGCCCAGCAAGCCACCCAGAGCCCCCTGAACGGTGTCAGCATCAACAGATAAGCCCAGTTTTTGGCTGAGCAGCTCAGCACCCATCTTTAGAATGTCCATAATCATCTCCTTTTGATAGTTTATGCACGAGGCGGTCAACGCCGCGGTAAACCACTATATCTGACAAGCAGTGAATATCAACAGTTCCACGGACATATTCCAGCCCGGCACCTTGCCTATCCCAACAGCGCTCTTGTCGCGACTAACTCGCAATTCATCGCACAAAATACGATTTTTCCGCGAATCCAGCTTATTCACCCCGTATAATCACTCGCCCCCACGCACCGCCCCATTAGGGAGAACAACAGTGAAATGGCTTAAATGGATTGCCCCGGTATTGGTGTTGGCAGGCGCTGCCGCACTTTCAGCGGTGCTCAATGCCAATAAACCCGAAGCGAGCAAAGAAACTGTCACCGCGCGCCCGACCAGTGTGTACACCGCCAGCGCCAAACCCACGGAGAGCGCCCTTGTAGTCAACGCTCAGGGCGAGGTCAGAGCGCGCACCCAAATCGATCTGGTTGCTCAGGTCAGCGGGCGCGTCGTCGCCGTATCTGAGGAGTTTATCGAAGGCGGGAATGTCACCCCCAATGCAACGCTGCTGCGCATTGACGACACCGACTATCGCCTCGCCCTCAGCCGCGCCAAAGCACAGGTGGCAGGTGCCGAGGTCAGCGTGCAGGAGGCCCTGGCAGATGCTAACGTCGCGCGTAAACAGCTTCGCAATATCGAGTCCGCCTCGGCGCTGGCACTGAAAAAACCCCAGGTCGCCCAGGCGCGTGCGCACCTCGAAGCAGCCAAGGCCGAGGTGCAACAGGCCACGCTGAATCTTGCACGCACCAAAGTCTCCCTGCCCTTTGCGGGCAGATTCATCAGCACCAACGCCAATGTGGGCCAGTATGTCAGCCTGGGCACACCGCTGGCGCGTGTCTTTGCCACCGAAGTGGTAGACGTTCGCCTGGCTCTGAGTGATTCACAACTGGCCGCATTGGGCTTGCCCATTGGCTATAAGGCACCCGAAAACGGCGGCCCCGCCATCAAGTTCAGCGCCACGGTCGCCGGCCAGTTACAAACCTGGCAGGGTCAGTTAGTGCGCGTCGATGCAGCAATTGACCCCGGCAGCCGTATGCTGTTTGCCACCGCCCAGGTGCGCTCACCCTACGACAAGAACCGCTCTGACCACAGCATGCCGCTGGCGGTGGGACTTTACGTGAACGCCGAAATCACCGGCAAAACTACCGAGGGTGCGGTCACCATCCCCGCCGCCGCGCTGCGCGCGGGCGATCAAGTCTATGTAATCAAGGACGGAAAGCTGGCGATCAAACCAGTGAAGGTACTGCACAAATCCGCCACCGAGGCCGTGCTTGAAGCGGGCATAGCCCCCGATGCAGAGGTGGTTATCTCCCCGGTGCGCAACCCCATTAACGGCATGGACATTATCAGCCTGAACAAACCTACCCAGCCATTGGCCGCGGAGTGAGCAGCATGCAAAAACTGATTGCCTGGTGGGTGAAAAACCCCGTAGCCGCCAACTTGCTGATGCTTGGCATCCTTCTCGCCGGTTATTTAGGCTTTTTGGCCATGGAGCGCGAGGCCTTTCCACAGGTCAAACCCAATCAGGTTACCGTATCAGTGGCGTGGCCCGGCGCCGCGCCGCAGGAGGTGGAAGAACAAATCGTGCAGCGCATCGAAGATGCCCTGAGCGACCTGGACAATATCAAACGTATCTATGCCTCCGCGCAGGAAAACTTTGCCTCACTGGAAGTGCAGACCTACCCCAACGTCGATATTAACGCCTTTGTCAACGATGTACGCAACGCCGTAGACGCCATTAACGGCTTGCCCAGAGACATAGAGCCGCCCACGGTAATGCGAACCCGGTTTCGCCAGGAAACCATTCGAGTGGGACTGTACGCACAAAACGTCAGCGAACGCACACTGGCGCGCCTCGCAGAGGATTTACGCGATGAAATGGCGGCGCTGCCCTATGTCTCTCTGGTGAACCTGTTTGGCACACGGCAGGAAGAAGTCACCATTGAACTGTCCGAGCAGGCGATGGCCCGCTACGGCCTCAGCTTCGACCAGGTCGCCAGCGCCATCCGCGCCAGCTCAATCAATTTATCCTCAGGTCGGGTGCGCACCGACACCGGCGATGTGGTGTTGCGAGTGCGTAATCTTGCGGACACGGCAACTGATTTTGAACGTATCGTCATTCGCCAAAACGCGGCCGGTGCGGCCATCACCGTGGGTGATGTGGCCAAAGTCATCGATGGCTTTGAAGACGAGGATATCCTGGCGACCCTGAACGGCGAGCCAGCGGTTTTGTTGCAGGTGGAAGCCACCGACAGAATGCAGGTAGTGAAATCCAGCAACGCCGTGCGGGAATGGATCGCGCAACGCAGCGCCAGTCTGCCCGAGGGCGTCAGCCTGATCTTGTGGTCCGACAATGCCGACATTTACAAATCGCGCATGAACTTAATTGGGAAAGCGTCCTACCAGGGTTTACTGCTGGTGTTTTTAGTGCTCATTCTCACCCTGCGCCCCTACGTCGCGCTGTGGGTCACCGCAGGCATTGGCATTGCATTTATCGGCAGCTTTGCCCTGCTGCCGATGAACGACGTATCACTCAACGTCATGTCCACCTTCGCCTTTTTGTTGGTACTCGGTATCGTGGTAGACGACGCCATCGTGGTGGGCGAAAGCATTCACGAGCACGCCAGTCGCAAAATGCCTGGCCCGGAGGCCGCAGTCGTCGGCACCAGCATGGTGGCAAGACCGGTGATTTTTGCGGTACTTAGCACCGTGGTCGCGTTCGCACCCTGGCTTTTTGTCTCAGGCGAAACTGCGCAGGTGACGCGTCAGTTGTCCATTGTCATCACGGTCGCGCTGATGATTTCCCTGATCGAAGCATTTTTTATTCTGCCAGCACATTTACGCCATTTAAAACACCGCGACAATCTGGGGCCTCTGGCTAAACGTCAGCGCAGCATTGAACGGGGCATACTGCATTTTGCCGACCGGCACTACCGACGTCTGCTCGCCCTGGCGATCAGGCAGCGCTACCTCACTGCCAGCCTTTTTATCGCCGCCTTTGCAACCGCGCTGACCCTGTTCTCCTCTGGCTGGGTCAAGTTTTATTTTATGCCGCAAGTCGAAGCTGAATCAATTCGTGTGCGCGTGGTTTTACCCACCGGCACACCTTACAGTCGCGCCCTGGAAATATTGGAACAACTGCAAACCGCAGAGCGACAATTAATTAAAGAAATCGAGGAAGAAGCCGAACGCGAAGGAAAAAACAAGAACATCATCGACCACTGGTATACCCGTTCCAGTCGTCAGGATGTGATGGCCATCTTAAAACTATCGCCACCGGATGTGCGTCCTATTTCCGCGAAAGAAACCGCCGAGCGTTTTCGCACACTGATGGGCGCCATTCCCGATGCAGAAGAAATTATGGTGGATTACAGTATCACCGACAATGGCTCTGATGTCAGCTATTTAATGCACCATCGCGACAGCGAAACCCTGCGCCTTGCCAGTCGAGAATTACAGCGCCAGCTGCAAAGCTACGCCAGTGTTTTTTACGTCAATGACAGTATGCGCGGTGAGTCCGATGAATTGCTGATGAGCTTAAAGCCCGGCGCGGAAAAACTTGGCTTATCTTTAGCTCAAGTTTCAGCACAAGTCCGTCAGGCTTATTACGGTGAAGAAGTACAGCGCCTGCCAAGGGAAACTGGCGATGTACGGGTGATGCTCAAATACCCACGGGACAAACGCTACGACCTGTCAAGCCTGGACCAGTTTCGCGTGCGCACCAGCGATGGACGCGAAATTCCCCTGCTGTCGGTGGTTGATATCAGCATCGCCAAAGGTGTACAGCGCATTCAGCGCCGCGACGGTAAACGCGTGATTTATGTGAACGCCGACATGAACGACGACGCTATCGAACAGGTCAATCGCGATATCGAAGAGAACTACCTGCCCGAGCTGCAAAAAAAATACCCCGGCCTGGAAGTGCTCACTGGTGGCAATCAGGAAGCAGAGCAACTGTTTTTACAGGAAATTGCCTCCCTGTACATCGTGGCGCTGTTCGCAATGTATGCCCTGATCGCGGTGGCATTTAAATCCTATTGGTTACCACTGCTGGTGATGACCGCCATTCCGTTTGGCTTTATGGGTGCGGTTTACGGCCACTTGCTTTTCAACATGCCTCTGGCACTGTTTTCCTATTTCGGCATTGGCGCAGCGGCAGGGGTGGTAGTCAACGACAATCTGGTATTGGTGGACTACATAGGACGTCTGCGAGATCAGGGTAAGTCCGCCATGGAAGCCATTGTGGATGCGGGGGTCAATCGCTTCAGGCCCATCCTGCTGACCACCATCACGACTGTGGTTGGCCTGTTGCCAATCATGGCGGAGCAGGCCACCGATGCCCAGTTTTTAAAACCGGCGGTACTGTCTCTGGCATTTGGTGTGTTATTCGCGCTGTTGGTGACTTTATTGTTGGTGCCGGCGCTTTACTTAATTGGCGATGACTGTCGCCGGGGAATTGGCAAACTCAAAGGGCAAACACTGCCGGCGGGCTGAGCGGTGCGGTCTACATAAAATAGAACTTAACGACACCAAGCACCAGCATCACGCCCACCAGAATCATCATCCAACGGCTGAGCTTCGCCTGGGATTCTGGCTCCATGGGCTTAAGTACTTTTTCTCCCAGGGTAACCAGTAAAAACAGGGCAACGCCCAGTACGAACAGAATAATCAGTAAGTTTTCCATACACCGCCTCTACTACTGATGCTACGCCGGATGAATACGATAACTGGGTGAGATCTGACTGGCGCTGTTTACGCAGCAATCGAGATTGCGCAAAATACCGTCCGCCAAACCGTAAATGCAACCGTGAACCGATAGCTCCTGGCCGCGCTGCCAGGCATTTTGCACAATCGTAGTACAACACACATTGTTCACCTGCTCGATGACGTTCAGCTCGCATAAACGGTCAACGCGCTGATCCATATCGGCGATGTCAGTTAGTTCCTGTTCATGGGCGTGCATCACATCTTTGATATGGCGCAGCCAGTTATCAATCAAACCGTTGTCCGAGCCTTCAAGCGCCGCGCGCACACCGCCGCAATTATAATGCCCCACCACCATCACATGGCGCACCTTTAGTACATCGATGGCAAATTGCATAACGGTGAGCAAGTTGAGGTCGGTGTGCACCACCAGGTTGGCAACATTGCGGTGCACAAACACTTCACCCGGTGCCAGGCCCACAATCTGATTCGCCGGCACCCGGCTGTCAGAGCAACCTATCCACAGATACTCTGGCGATTGTTGCGCCGCCAATTCTGCAAAAAAACCCGGATACCGTGCGCTGACATCCGCTGCCCACTCGCGGTTTTTGTCAAACAATGCCTGAATGCTCACTTCTTAATCTCCCCCTTGCTCGATGCTGTGGCCCTAATTATGCAACGTAGGGAGAGACAGCGCAAAGTTTCAGCCGTATCACGCGGTTGGCATCAGAAGGTTGTTCAAACATCATGAAAAGCGTAGCGGTAGCTACGGTTTGAATGATTTTGGGCAAGATTCGAAGTCATTTTTTTCGAAAAACCATTTAGGTGCAGTTTGCACATTGGCCTCTGTTGCTGTTCACTGCGTAACTGATTGATATTAAGTAAATAATAGCGGAGTGGTCGCCGTACTGGTGAAGTATCCGGGTTATACCTAAGGGGTGGCCTTGACCTGAGACTCAGCGCATGCGTTGTAAACCCTTTGAACCTGATCCGGTTAGAACCGGCGTAGGAATAGGTGAATCGTTGCAGCGCGCTGCCGTTCGTCCGTTATACGCAGTACCTACCGGTTCTTCTGACAAAACTAGGAGAGCCCATGAAACCCTCATTAATAGTAAGCACCATCGCCCTGGCGTCTTTTTCCCAGCTTGCACAAAGCCAGATGCTGGAAGAAGTCCTGGTAACCGCGGAATTTCGCGATATCGCCCTGCTTGAACAGCCCGCCAGCACCACAGTAATTGATAGCCAGATGATCGTACAGCAATCAGCACAGCATCTGGAAAACCTGTTAGCGCTGACACCTAACATCAACTATGCCAGCGGCAGCTCCCGCGCACGATTTTTTCAGGTGCGTGGCATCGGCGAACGCTCCCAGTTTCAAGAACCCCTCAACCCCAGCGTTGGCGTGTTGATTGACGGCATTGATTTCAGCGGTATGGGTTCAGCGGGCACTCTGTTCGATATTGCCCAGGTGGAAGTCTTGCGTGGCCCCCAGGGAACCCTGCACGGCGCCAACGCACTTGCCGGGCTGATCAATATACGCTCGGCTGACCCCTCAGAAGACCCCATGCTGAAAATTTCCGGCTCTGCTGGCAATTACAACACGCGCAGTGTGGGCGTGGTCAGCTCTGGCCCCTTGAGTAACACGCTGGGCTATCGACTCGCGGCGCAGCAGTATTTAAGCGACGGCTTTATCAAAAATGATTATTTGGGAAAAAACAATACCAACAATCGCGACGAAAAAACCCTGCGCGCAAAACTGAAATGGCAGGCCAGTGACAACAGTACCGTTGATTTTAGCCTGCTGCATATTGATGTGGATAATGGCTATGACGCTTTTTCATTGGATAATACCCGTCACACCCTATCTGACAAGCCCGGTGTTGATAAACAGCGCTCTACAGCCGGTATCGTAAAATACACGGGCGACTTAAAAACGCTTAGCCTGGAAGCTGACCTCAGCCTGGCAAATACCAAAACTCACTACGGCTACGACGAGGACTGGGCCTACCCGGAAATACACCCTTACAGCTATAGCTCAGAAGACAATTATCGCCGTGATCGCGACAGTGTCAGTGCTCAGGTCAGGCTGTTGTCAACCGCAGATTCCACCCTGTTCAAAGACAGCACCGATTGGGCTGCGGGGATTTATTTACTGTCTAACCGCGAGGCCCTGCGCAGACAATACACCTATCTCGACAGCGACTTTTACAGCGACTACGACACCGACACCATTGCCTTATTTGGCCAGTTGGACACCCGCCTGACAGATCGCTTGAACCTGATCAGCGGACTGCGTTTTGAACGCCGCGCCACCGATTACAGCGATGTCAATAATCTTGCCTATTCGCCGAGTAAAAACCTTTGGGGCGGGCGTTTGACTTTAAGCTTCGATTTAAATGACAGCCACCTGCTCTACGGCGGCATCTCGCGTGGCTATCGCGCCAACGGTATCAACGCGGAAGTGCTGGCCAGTCTCGAAGTTGCCAGCACTGGAGCGGAGCGAGCAAGCCTTGCACGCGTTACCGGTTTTAACGAAGAATTTGCCAACAACTTCGAGCTGGGCTTAAAAGCGCAGTACCTCGATGAAGCCCTGACGCTGCGACTGGCCGCCTTTTATATGGATCGCGAAGACATGCAGGTCAAAGGCTCCTTCGTGATTCCCAAAGCGGACGGCAGCACCGCCTTTATCGACTACACCAACAATGCCGCAAACGGACGCAACGCCGGACTCGAACTGGAATTGACCTGGCACCTGAACGCTGTGTTCTCAGCCTATTTTAACGCCGGTTACTTGGACACCGAGTTAGAGGACTATGTCAACGCCGATGGGGTCGATCTCTCTGGCCGTGAGCAGGCTCACGCACCCAACTATCAGTACGCGCTAGGGCTGCGCGCCGATCTGGGGCGCGGTTTTTATCTGCGTGTCGATGTCGACGGCAAGGACGCATTTTATTTTTCCGATCGTCACGACCTGAAAGCACCCGCCTACGATCTGCTGCACCTGCGTGCCGGTTATGAGGCCGACACATTCAGCGCGGCAATCTGGGTGCGCAATGCCACCGATAAGGACTACTACACCCGTGGTTTTGGCAGTTTTGGCAACGACCCGCGCAAAGACTATGTCACCGAGCCCTACTTCCAGTTTGGTGATCCACGTCAGTTTGGTGTGTCTGCCAGTTTTACGTTTTAACCCGGATGTTTCACCAGTAAATGAAATTTTCGGAAATAAAGGACAAAGAAGGTTGCTCAAACATCATGAAAAGCGTAGCGGTAACTACGGTTTGAATGATTTTGGGCAAGATTCGAAGTCATTTTTTTCGAAAAACCATTTAGGTACAATTTGCAAATATGCCTTGATTGCTATTCGCCACATAACTCATTGATATCAAATAAATAATAGTGGAGAAGTCACCGTACTGGTGAAATATCTCCTGCGATGCAACGGATTCCTCAATAAAATGGAGCTAACAACCACGCCATGAAACTCACCGCTGAATTAAGTCTATACCCACTACAGGAAGATTACATCCCCATCATTCGCCGTTTTATTGACCAGTTAAACCAGCAGCAGCGCGTGCGGGTGGTAACCAATGCCATGAGCACACAATTATGTGGTGATTTTCAGGATGTCATACAGTTAATCAACGACACCCTGGCGTACTCTTGCAGCGAATTTGGTAAGCAGGTATTAGTGTGTAAATTTATTCCCGGTGAGCTTGCTATCGCCGGATGAGTGTAATTTATACCTTACAACAAGCCGTCGACACCCTGCTTGCCACCAGCGCTTTAGAGCTGATCGCAGTGGCATTAGGGCTCGCCTATTTGTTACTGGCCGCCCGCGAAAACATCGCCTGCTGGTACGCTGCCTTTGTCAGCACGGCTATTTACACCCTGCTTTTTTGGGATGTGTCTCTGTATATGGAGTCGGTACTGCAGGTGTATTACCTTGCCATGGCCATATACGGCTGGTGGCAATGGCGTGGAGGGAATAACGGCAGTGAGACGCTGCCCATCCGCAGTTTTAGCGCCCTGCAGCACGGCTTAGCTATCGTTACTGTTCTGACCGCCGTGGTCATTACCGGTTTTTTACTTGAACGGCACACTGACGCCGCCCTGCCCTACCTGGATGCTTTTACTACCTGGGGCGCAGTGCTGACAACGTGGATGGTTGCGAAAAAAATATTGGAAAACTGGCTGTACTGGATTGTCATCGACAGCGCGGCTATTTATCTCTACCTCCAGCGAGGGCTGGCGCTCACGGCCTTGCTGTTTGCGCTTTATGTGCTGCTCTGCATTTTTGGATATATTGAATGGCAAAAACACTATCGTCGACAATCCACAGGCGGTTAAATCGCGCATTGTCGAGCTGGCAGGCCTGGTCCTGCGCACTCACGCAAAGGCCGGAATTAGTCACATCACTATCAGGTGGTATCAGCAACCACAGCTTTTTGGTGGCAGCGCAAAAGCAGCGCTTTGTTATCCGCTTATCCGGTGAACGCTTAAGCCTTACGCCGCCCGCGGTGGAATTTGCCTATCAAAGCGCAGCTGCCGCCGCAAACATCGCACCCGCACCCGTGTTTTATTGCCCTGAACAGGGCGTATTGGTCACCGAATATCTGGACCATGACAATACACCACAGCGGGCAGATGCCGTTGCCAGGTTACTTAAAAGCCTGCACAGCGTCGAAGCCCCCGCCTATCACTTACGCTGGCAAGACAGCGCCAATTATTATTTTTCTAAATTGACCGACAAACAAAAAAACCAACTGCAAAGCGAGCACCGCACCCAGCTGCAAAAACTGTCAACACTCTGGCAGGAAGACGCGATAGTGCCCAACCACGGCGATTTGCTGCTGGCCAACCGTTTATCTCAAGGAGACAAATTGTATGCTATAGATTTTGAATACGCCGGCTTTGCGCCATTTTGGTGTGATTTAGCGGTCATTGTCAGCGGCGACCAATTAAATACCGCCCAGGCGGAAACACTGTGTTCCGCCTATCTGGAAAGGCCGCTAAACTCTGAGGATATGAATAAACTGGCCGTATTTGTGAACGCCTATAACTATCTGGAGAGTTTGTGGAGTTTGTGTGAGACATCTCGTGCGAAGTGAACTATTAACGCCGCAGTAATGCAGATCAAAAATCAACAGCCTGTCACTCACCTCGCGTAGATCGCGCCAAATAGCTATCCAGTTTCGCCGCAAAAGCCTGTTTATCCGCATTGGATAATGCTGCGGGACCCCCGGTTTGCACACCAGAGCTGCGCATTGTTTCCAGAAAATCGCGCATATTCAGACGGGCCTTGATATTGCCCGCGGTCAATACCTCACCTCTTGGGGTAATCACTTTACAGCCCTTGGTGATAACCGCGTCCGCCAGTGGCACATCGGCGGTGATGACTAAATCACCTTGCGCCACCTGCGCCTCTATTTCATCGTCGGCGGCGTCAAAGCCTTGCATCACCTGCACGGTTTTGATAAACGGCGATGGCGGCGCACTGATGGCGTGATTTGCGACCAACACCAATGGCGTTTGCGTGCGCCTGGCCGCGCGAAATAAAATATCTCTTATCGGCACCGGACAAGCGTCGGCGTCAACCCATATGGTCATCGCTACTAATCGCGGAAATTGGTAAACTGCAGAGGCGCTTCAAAATTACCCTCGCGCAGCAAAGCCATGACCTGCTGTAAATCATCGCGTTTTTTACCCGTCACCCGCACTTGCTCGCCCTGGATTTGCGCCTGTACTTTCAACTTGCTGTCTTTAATGGCTTTTACCATCGCTTTACACTGCACGCTGTCGATACCATGGCGAAAAGGCACTTGCTGCTTAACAAGTTTACCCGCTGTAGTCACGTCACCGGGATTCATCGCCATGGGGTCGATGTTGCATTTAATGAGGGCGCTGCGCAACATATCCAGCATTTGATCAAGCTGAAATTCTGCCTCGGCGGTTAAAGTCACCACGCGTTCATCGCGCTCAAAGGAAGCCTCGACGCCCTTAAAATCAAAACGATTCGCAACGATACGCCCCGCCTGATCCACCGCATTGGTCAGCGCGTGTAAATCCACTTCCGATACCGCATCAAAGGATGGCATGTGATAATCTCCTCAATCAGTGAAAAACACATAGTAAACCCTGGATAGGCATTTGTAACGTGACCCAAAGCAAAACACAAGGTAGCAAGGCAGCAAGGCAGTGGCATGTGCTTGGCGCGGGCGCGATGGGCATGCTGTTTTCCCGTGTTTTGCTGGACAACAACTGTCAAGTCACCTGGCTGGTAAGGCACATGCTAGAAACGCATAGGTGGGCAAGTTTACGCTCCCCAGTGCTCGTAGAATCCGAGCACATGCTGGCTCCGCTGCGCCCAGTGCTGCTCAGCGACCAAAAAAACACCGGCGAAATACCGTATCTGCTGGTTACCACCAAAGCCTTTGATGTAAAACGGGGCATAGCCCGTATCGCTCATCGCACCACCCCCAACACTCAGATCCTGCTGATGACCAATGGTTTAGGTGTGCGGGAGGAAATCGAATCGCTGCTGCCCTCCGCCACCATCTATAACGGCACCACCACCGCAGGAGCCTATCGCGCTACGCCCCAGAGAACGGTGCTCACGGGGCGTGGCGACACTCGCATCGGTCACGCAGACGGTTCCAGCTCAGCACCCGACTGGTTTGCCGACTTTGCCAGCGAACTGATAAACCCGGTGTGGAGCGATAATATTCAGCGCGATTTACTGATGAAGCTCGCAATTAACTGTGCGATCAATCCGCTCACCGCCGTACTGGGATGCAACAACGGCAAACTGGAAAACCCCAAAAATTACCCGCGATTTTGTGCAGTTTGCGAAGAAATCAGCACAGTATTGGCTGCCAGTGGTTATACAGATATCGCCAGCTCGGTGTTTGAGCGGGCACTTGCGGTTGTGCGAAGCACCGCGAACAACCGCTCATCCATGCTACAGGATGTTCGCGCAGGAAAAAAAACCGAAATCGACTACATCACCGGTTATCTTTTGGCGATGGCTGAGCGACAACAGGTTCCCGCGCCCCACAACACACGCTTGTTTAAGGAAATCAACGCCCGTGCAACTCCTCACTAACCCAGCTCTGTTATTTCCTGTTTTATTGTCTCTGGTCAGTGTTACGGCGCTCACTGTCGCTGACTGGCGCTATCACCACTCCCCCGAAAAAACACCATGGCTGCGCTATTTGTTGAAACCCATCGCCGCCTGTGCATTCTTGTGGCTGGCAATAAATGCTGGCGCCCTGGATTCCGACTACGGTCGCTGGATATTTGCGGCACTGCTGTTTTGCGCCCTGGGTGATCTTTGCCTGATGTTTAAAAACGAGGCGTTTTTTCTGTCCGGCCTGGGTGCTTTTCTGTGCGGGCACCTGTTATTCGCAGTGGCATTCTGGCTGTTGTTTACCGGCTTTTCGCAAACAAGCTTTCTCACCCTTGCACTATTGCTCATAGCCTTCATCAGCCTGCGCTGGCTGTGGCCCTATCTTGGCAATGACATGAAAATTCCGGTGCTTGTCTATATTTGCGTGATTACCGCCATGTTAATCAGCGCTGCGCTCACCCTGACCGAACCGGGCGGCTTGCTGCGCTTTGCGGGTGCCTTGGGGTTTGCAATCTCTGATCTTGCCGTGGCCCGACAACAGTTTGTTAAACCTTCACCCAGCAATGGTCTTTGGGGAACACCGTTGTATTTTTCTTCGCAAATGCTGCTGGCCTGTTCCTGCCAGCCCGGATAATTCACCAGTACGGCGGACACTCCACTATTATTTTTTTAATTTAATAAATTATGCCACTCCAGCAAATCAAACGGCAGCGGAATTTTTTCCGGCTCAGGCAACATCGATGCGGCGCGCATCGCCTCACTGGCAAGCTTTAACTGCGCATCTTGACGCGTTGTACGACACACCGATCGTAAACGCCTGGCGACGAGGTCTGCATCTAATGAACGTCCGACGGCCTGAGGCTGTAATAACTCGGTAAGCAGTTCACACAATACCTTGGGAACCCTTTGCGCTCGATTGGGAGTCTCGGCAAATGGAATAAAATCCCCTTTTAGTAAACGCTGCTCATCCAGATAACCACGCGAATAAAAGGGATGGCAGCCCCACAGCAAACGATAGAGCAATACGCCCAGGGAAAATAAGTCAGTTTCAGGTGTAAGCGCATCGCCGAGGTATTGCTCTGGACTGACACAAGCGCGGCTGCCGCGGTGATCCTTTAACGCAGAGCCAGCATCAACTGCAATACCAAAATCACCCAATACCGCTCGCCCCTGCCTGTTAATAAACACATTACTCGCTTTTAGATCCCTGTGAATGATCTGCGACTTATGCACATCAACCAGGGCCTGACTCAGATCAGCGGCAATGGATGCTGCCATGGCCACCGATATTGGATAGCACCGCATCAATTGATCAACGGTACAGCCACACACATACTGCAACACAAAAACGATGTAGTTGCGAAGATAAAGAACATCGTAAACCTTAGTGACCCGAGACGAATCAATGGCCGCAAGGCAACGCGCCTCCTGCAAAACGCGCTCGCGCTGCTGCCGTTGTTCGGGCAGCAGGATTAACTTCAGCGCCACCTGCCGTTCAAGCCGCTCATCATAGGCCAGGTACACTTGCGCCTTGGCGCCACTTGCGAGTAAACCATCCACCCGATACGCGGCTATCTGCCCTATTGCCATTGCAAATTGCTGTCACGTAAGCGGCGCTCCAAAGCGACGCGCGAAACACGCAGTGCCGCGGCACAAAGATCGACAACACCATCGTGCTCTCTTAAACACTGCACCAGCTCCTCCGCCGGAATATCACCCACCAGGCGCAGTTCGTCTGTATTGTGAATGCGTCGATATAAAAACTGCCGTGTCACACCAAGTTTTCGTGCAGCCGCCGCAATCTCCCAACCGGCTTCGCGCATAGCCTGGCTGATATCTTGTGCTGTCAAACTGACAGGATCTTGTAGCACCCGTCGCACCTCGCCGCTGTTTACAGCACTTTTGGCTTCAGTGCCCCTTTGTAAAAACGCAGAGTCATAGAGGTTTGACAACATCAGTTGACGAATTCTGTTTTCCAGCTCCCGTACATTGCCGTGCCAGGAGCGCATGGTCATGCGATAAAACAAATAGGCCCAGGAATTTTGTTGACGCGGATCATCACACTCACCGGGCATATTCACCTCTGGGCTTAAATCACCGCGATGACGCTGTACAAGGTGCATGGCCAATTCCCCGAGGTCTTCTCTACGCTCATCGAGTGTGGGCAAAAAAAGTTCCGTACTGCCAAGGCGATAGTGCAGCGGACCACTAAACCCCAGTTCGCTGCTTTGTAAGTTTCTGTCAGTGGCCGATACCACACAAAGCTTTACTTTCTTAATCCCACCACCGACGACTTGGATTTCACGCTCTTGTATGACACGCAATAATTGAGGCTGCAAATGACAGGGAGTATCGCCTATTTCATCCAGAAACAGTGTGCCCCCGTCAGCTTCGGAAAAATAACCCATACGCGGGGAGTCCGCACCGGTAAATGCTCCTTTCTCACAACCAAATAATTCTACCGCACCAAGTTCTGCCGGAATCGCCGACATGTTCACCGCAATAAATGGCTGATTGGCGCGGTCGCTCATGGCATGTAAGGTTCGCGCAACCAGCTCTTTACCCGTACCCGATGCGCCGCGGATTAACAAATCTGTACCGGCTCTGGCAATTTGGTAGAGCTTGTCTCGTAGTTCACACATCACCGTGCTGGAACCGATTAGCAAGCCGGGGTCTAACACCTTTGTTTCGCGCATAACGTCGTTACGTAGCAATAACACTATGCGTTTCGCTAAGAAAATAACAATGCCATGCTCCAATTCCGCATTGCTGACACACAGGCTTTTTCCGCACAGCTCGTGTTGATTTATCAGTACTTTGGCATTTTTCGCCGCAGAACTAAAACACACCCTGTCTTTCTTCAAATCGACTCGCAGGGGTGTTCGACTGATATACGGGTCATCCAGCGCCGAACATAATTCGCCTGAAAGCGCCTTGCTAAATACCGGCAGTGATCGACAAATAGAAAAAGAACTTTGTTCACTAGTAAAAAACGCACACTCGCCAATTCTGCTAACATCCGGGTGATACACAATACGCAACGAAAGCCCCGTATCACTGTTTTTTGATGAAAATAAAGGACTTACGCTTTCCAGTGTCGCGTCTAGAGAGTCGTCTGTTTGCATAGTGCTTACCCGCTGTCACATCACGTTTTGGCAGTGCAAACCCTCCCTGTTCATTCTACCAAGCTTACCAGTTTCAACGGCTTTCCCTGACCCGTAATCGGCAGCATCGTATCCTAGCAACCCGAAAACGTGATTTCCCGCATCGACCTTCAATAGCGTGAACCAGCTAACAATTAAACCGAATTTTTCTTATTGTCTTGCACAAAACGACGGAATTTTGACCATTCAAACGCATCGCCCGGGTCCGTTTTCCGACCCGGTGCAATATCGCTGTGACCGACAATGCGCCCATCATTAATGTGTGGATAGGCAGTTTGCAAAAATGCGCACAGTGCGCCAAGTGTGACGTACTGCGCATCGGTATAGGGCAGGTCATCGGTGCCCTCTATTTCTATACCAATGGAAAAATCATTACATTCATCGCGCCCATCAAAGTGGGAGCGCCCCGCATGCCAAGCGCGCTCATTGAGACTGACAAATTGAACAAGCTCGCCATCTCGCCTTACAAACAAATGCGCAGATACTTGTACACCACGGATGTTTTCGTACCAGGGATGCTCGTCAAAATCCAGGGTGTTAGTGAAAAACCGTTCTACCGCATTACCGTCAAAGCAGCCCGGCGGTAGAGAAATATTGTGTAGCACCAACAAGCTGACGACCTCATTTTTGGGACGCGAACCGAAATTGGGTGACGGCAAATGCCGCGCTGGACTCACCCAGCCCCTATCCAGTTTATAGTTCATTTGTTCACACTTTTTGCATTGATACGCCCTATAGTGTATCGCGCTGATAACCTGATACAATGCCGGCATGTTTTTATTCAGTAGTAGTGATTATGCCTCACCCTGTACCTGTTCCTGCACTTCCACCACAAGGCGATCTCGAAGAACAAGTTAAGCGCGCCCTGGCCGAGGATATCGGCACTGGCGATGTTACCGCCGCACTGATTGTGGATAACCCTATTGTAAAAGCAAGGCTGATTACCCGCGGAGACGGTATTTTATGCGGCAAGCCTTGGGCAAACGAAGTGTTTCGACAAATCGATACGAAAGTACAGCTTGATTGGAAAGCAGAAGATGGCGACCGCGTTGAAGCCGAGCAAACCCTGTTACTGCTTGAAGGTCCCGCCCAGAGTATACTCACTGGAGAGCGCACCGCGATGAACTTTTTGCAACTGCTCTCTGGCACCGCCACCACCTGTGGAGAATACGCACGCTTGGTGCGCGATACCGATGTACGCCTGCTGGATACACGTAAAACCCTGCCCGGTCTGCGCCTGGCACAAAAGTACGCCGTCGCCTGTGGTGGCTGTTACAACCATCGCATTGGCTTATTTGACGCCTTTCTTATCAAAGAAAACCACATCGCGGCCTGCGGCGGCATCGCCCAAGCGGTGACACAGGCGCGCGCCAATCACCCGGACATCCTGGTGGAAGTGGAAGTTGAGACACAAGAAGAACTGAAACAGGCACTGGCGACTGATTGCGAGCGCATTATGCTGGATAATTTCTCAATCAAGGGATTGCGCGACGCGGTAGAAATTGCCCGCAGCATTCGCGCGGACGTAGAGCTTGAGGCCTCTGGCAATGTTACCCCCACAACCCTGGCCGGCATTGCGCGCACGGGCGTGGATTACATATCCATCGGCGCACTGACCAAAAACCTCAAAGCGCTGGATTTATCCATGCGGCTGATTTAACAGCCCCAGGATTCAGTGAAAACTTATTCAGCCAAAAGGTTTTTAGACGACACCAATACACCGTTGGCGTCGGCGTAAATGTAATCACCGGGGGCGACTTCGACCCCGGCAATTTCCACCGTAATATCACGCTGACCTTCATCGCGCTTATCGGTTTTAAGTGGCACGCTACCAAGGGCAAACACACCAAGGTCAATATTCGCGATCACTTCTACATCGCGAATCACACCGTTAATCACCAGACCCGCCCAACCATTGCTGGCGGCCTGCTCAGCGAGCATATCGCCGAGCAGAGCGCGGCGCGTTGAAGCACCGCCATCGACCACAATAACGCGACCTTGTCCCGGCTCGCCCACGCAACGCTTTACCAGCGAGTTATCTTCGTGGCATTTAATCGTTACCGCCTGCCCCGAGAAAGCCTGGCGCGCGCCAAAACTGCGCCAGGGCAAGGTGAGCACTTTCACATCATCGGGAAAATCATCGGCGATATCCGGTGTTGATTTTTGCATCTTTACAGCCACTCCGTTTGATAGTTCAGTAAATCGCCGTCTGCGTTAATGGATTTGGCATAACCCGTTGCCCGCGACAGTACATTGGCACAATAGAATTGAGCGGTGGCGATTTTACGCGTGTAAAAATCATTGTCGCTGCCCGCATCCAGTTTTGATTTTGCGACAAGCGCACCTTCCAGCAAATTCCAGCCGCCGAAGACGTAACCGGTTTGCATCAGGTAATAGAAGGCACAGCCCAGAGCCTGATTGGGGTCTTCTTTCCAGGTGTTCAACATCCACTGACTGGAGGCTTGCAGCTCGGCCAGGGCCTGTTCCAATGCTGTTTTCATCTGCGCAAATTCAGGGGCGGTGGCTTTGTCCAGTGTTGCGCGCAGCGCAGCCAGTACGCTTTCCATCGTCGCTCCACCGTCGCGCACAAGCTTCCGGCTTAATAAATCGGCCGCTTGAATACCGTTGGTGCCTTCATAAATCGGTGTGATACGCGCGTCGCGGAAATACTGCGCCGCGCCGGTTTCTTCCACATAACCCATACCGCCGTGGACCTGTACACCCAATGAGGTCACTTCCTGTGAAATTTCTGAGATCCAGGCTTTGATAACAGGGATCATTAAATCGATACGCGCCTGTTGAGCAGCGCGATTTTCCTCGGCACCCTTGTGCGCCAGATCCAGCGTCAGTGCCTCGCGATAAGCCAGGCCACGCCCCGCCTCCACCAAAGCACGCATGGTGAGCAACATACGTTTTACATCGGGGTGCTCGATAATTGGCACACCGCCCTGTACACGCTCATGGGCGTAGCTCACGGCGTGTTGATAAGACCCTTCGGCCACACCCAACGCCTGAATACCGACCTTCAAACGCGCTTCGTTCATCATCGTGAACATGCAGCGCAAGCCCTGGTTTTCTTCGCCAATCAAATAACCGACTGCACCATCGTTGTCGCCAAAGGCCATCACGCAGGTCGGGCTGCCGTGAATACCGAGTTTGTGCTCCGTTGACACTGGGTAAACATCGTTGCGCTCACCGAGGCTGCCATCGGCATTTACCATATACTTGGGTACCAAAAACAGAGAAATACCGCGACTGCCCTCTGGCGAATCTGGCAATTTTGCCAACACCAGGTGGATGATGTTGTCGGTGGCTTCGTGATCGCCCCAGGTAATAAATATTTTCTGGCCATAAATGCGGTAGTGATCACCCTCGCGCTCAGCGCGCGTTTTCATCACCCCCAAATCGGACCCGGCGCCCGCTTCGGTCAAATTCATGGAGCCTGACCATTCACCGCTGTTCATCTTTTCAAGATAGGTGGTTTTTAACTCTTCACTGCCGTGCGCCGCCAGCGCCAGCGCCGCACCGGAGGTCAACATGGAGTGCAGACCAAAAGCCATGTTGGCACCGTTCCACAGCTCGTGGCTGGCGGTGCTATACACTTCCGGCAGACCTTGACCACCGTGATCTGGTGCTGCGCTGATACCCACCCAGCCACCAGCGGCCAACTGCGCCACCGCATCGGCAAAACCCGGCGACAGGATAATTTTACCGTCCTCGCAACTGGCCCCCTGTTCGTCACCCACGCGGCGCAGTGGCGCGAGCACTTCTGCGGCCAGCTTAGCTGCTTCATCCATTAACGCCGTGGTCAAATCAGAACCTACGCCAAGATCCGCAAATGCGGGCACATCTGCAAGCTGTGCACCGGCATCAATCACTTCATCGATCAAAAAGGAAATATCTTCAAGGGGGGCGCGGTAGTTGCTCATAGGGAAATCCTCATTTTATAAGTACCAGGCAACACCAAAAGCCATGCGATACAGGGCTTTCCAGTGCTTCGTGAAAAAAGTGTACTGCTGACATTGTAATTTATCCAGCCACTACTTACCATCTCGATTATTCACAGCATGAATGAAAAAACCATGAATATCAATCGTATTGATTTGAACTTACTGGTCTACCTCGACGTGCTGTTGCGCGAGCGCAACGTCACTCAGGCAGCTAACCAGCTCAATTTGTCGCAACCGGCCATGAGCAACGGCCTGCGTCGTCTGCGAGAGTTGTTCGACGACCCCATTTTGGTGCGTACCAGCGAAGGTATGACACCCACCGAGCGGGCCCTGGAGCTGGAGCCCATTATTCGCGAAGTGCTCACCAAAATAGATCAGGCCGTGCAGCCCCACAGCGAATTCGAACCCGAAAGAGCCCAGCGTGTGTTTCGTATCATGGCCAGTGACTATGCGGAATCAACTTTGCTGCCGCGCCTGCTTGCCACCCTGCGTGACCTCGCGCCGGGCATCACCCTGGACGTGATGACCCCCTCAGACGTCAGCTTTTTGGATGTGGAGCGCGGCAAAATCGACATGGTTATCAACCGTTTTGATACCATGCCCCAATCATTTCACCAGATTCCCCTGTGGGAAGATACGTTTTCTTGCCTGCTCAGCCCCGACAACCCAATTCTCGCGGATTTCACCTTGGATAATTACCTGGCCGCGCAGCATATCTGGGTGAGCAAAACCGGCATGGGCGTGGGTGTGGGTGTCAATCCGTATGATGTGCAGCGCCTTGGCTGGGTGGATGCGGCGCTGGCAAAACTGGACAAAAAACGCCAGATACGGGTATTTACCCGCCATTATCAGGCGGCCATGATTCTCGCCGAGCAAAACGACCTGGTGGTCACCCTGCCTTCGCGCGCCGCCGCCCTGCAAAAAGACAATCCGCGTTTGGCAATTAAATCACCCCCTTTTGATATCCCGCCACTGGAGCTGAAAATGGCCTGGAGCCCCTTGTTGCAGCGCAATCCCGCCAACAAGTGGCTGCGCCAGTTGATTGTGGAAACCGCGCGGAGTTATTCCGACGCAGAATGAGCGAGCGATTGCCGCCCATATTCACCTTTCCAATGACGGTGATAATAGGCATCAATTAGCTAAATTTAACTAAACGTCTTACACTTGTAGTGAGGCGTGTCGTCAACACATTACACGCATTGTACAGCGATCAAGGAGACCGGTCATGAGCGAACGCATCACCCGGGGTGGACTGCAAATAGCCCCCGCACTGCAGCAACTATTAGAACAGGATATTGCGCCAGGAACTGGTGTTGAGGCCGAGCAGTTCTGGCAAGGTCTGGAGAGTATTCTCACAGATTTAGCGCCGCGCAACGCCGAGCTGCTTGCAAAACGCGAGTCGCTGCAAGCACAAATTGATGACTGGCACAAAAACAACCGTTACGAGCCTGCGCCCTATAAGGCCTTTCTTGAGTCCATCGGCTATTTACTACCCGATCCCGGTGATGTGACCATCAGCACCGAAAACGTCGACACCGAGATTGCACAATTGGCGGGCCCTCAGCTGGTGGTGCCGGTAATGAACGCCCGCTATGCGCTTAACGCTGCGAACGCACGCTGGGGCAGTCTATATGATGCACTCTACGGCACAGACGTTATCAGCGAGGATGACGGCGCGCATAAATCAGGCCCTTATAACCCGGTGCGCGGCGAGAAAGTGATCGCTTTTGCACGCGATTTTTTGGATGCGCACGTGCCCCTGTCTGCCGGTTTACACAAAGATGCCACAGGCTATGCGGTTGTTGACGGCGAGCTGGCTGTCACCTTGAGCAATGGCAGTGTTGCCGCCCTGGCCGACCCATCACAGTTTAAGGGTTACCTCGGCTCCGCAGAGTCGCCGGTCAATGTATTGCTGATACACAATGGCCTGCACATTGACGTTCAAATCGACCGCAACCACCCCGTGGGCAGTCACGATGCGGCCGGCGTAAAAGACCTGGTCTTAGAAGCGGCGCTGACCACCATTCAAGACTGTGAAGACTCCATAGCCGCAGTCGATGCCGCAGATAAAGTGACGGTATATTCCAACTGGCTGGGCTTAATGCGCGGTAATTTGACAGACACCTTCGAAAAAGGCGGCCAAACCGTTACCCGCACCCTGAACCCCGATCGCGAATTTACTGGTAAAAACGGCGAAACCATTAAGCTGCACGGCCGTGCGTTGTTATTTGTGCGCAACGTAGGTCACTTGATGACCACCGATGCCATTTTAGACAGCCAGGGAAATGAAATACCCGAGGGCATTTTAGACGGCATGTTTACCGCAATGATTGCCCTGCACGATCTCAACAACAAAGATGGCGGCAATTCTCGTACCGGCAGTGTTTATATCGTAAAACCAAAAATGCACGGCCCCGAGGAAGTGGCCTTTACTGCCGAGTTGTTCTCGCGCATCGAAGACGCGCTGGGCATGGCGCGCAATACCTTGAAAGTGGGTATTATGGATGAAGAGCGCCGCACGACGGTGAACTTAAAAGCCTGTATCGCCGAGGTAAAAGAGCGGCTGGTGTTTATTAACACCGGCTTCCTGGATCGCACCGGTGATGAAATTCACACCAGCATGCACGCCGGTGCCATGACACCCAAAGGCGCCATGAGGGAAGAGCCCTGGATTAATGCCTACGAAGACTGGAACGTGGATATCGGTCTGCGCTGTGGCCTGCGCGGTAAAGCACAGATCGGTAAAGGCATGTGGGCCAAGCCTGACATGATGAAGGAAATGCTGGAAACCAAAATCAGCCACCCGGAAGCGGGCGCAAGCACCGCCTGGGTTCCCTCGCCAACGGCGGCTACTTTACACGCCCTGCACTACCACACCGTTAACGTGGCCGAGCGCCAAAATGAATTACTGCAACGGGAATGTGCTGACCTGGGCGCGATTTTGAGTATCCCGCTAAAAGGTGCCAAAGGTCTTTCGGACGACGACATACAGCGCGAGCTGGACAACAACGCGCAAGGTATTCTTGGCTACGTGGTGCGCTGGATCGATGCGGGTGTGGGCTGTTCGACCGTGCCGGACATCAACCACGTCGGCCTGATGGAAGACCGCGCCACCTTGCGTATTTCCAGCCAGCACATTGCCAACTGGTTACTGCACGGTGTCTGCAGTGAAGCGCAAGTCATGGAAACCATGCAGCGCATGGCGGCGGTTGTAGACGGACAGAACGCCGGCGACCCCAACTATCGCAATATGGCGCCAAACTTCGACGACAGCGTAGCCTTTCAGGCAGCTTGTGATTTAGTGTTCAAAGGCTGCGAACAACCCAGCGGCTACACCGAGCCCGTACTCCACGCCCGACGTCGTGAGGCGAAGGCGAAGTTTGGCGGCTAGGCAGTCGTCTCCACCCTCTCTTGCCAATGAATGGGAAGAGAGGGTGGAAGAAGTTCGTAAGGCGTTTGTAAAAAAAACCCTTTTTAGCATCCGCCCTTTGCTTTAGAGGAAGGGGCGCGGCGGGTTTTCGATTTTAATTCCCGCGACAGTTCTTTTTCCGCCACAGTTTTCTCACACGACAGCGGCAACGCAGATCAAAAACCGGTGCTCTGCCAGCCCGGATATTTCACCAGTAAATGAGCATTTTGAAGTCATTTTTAACGCGGCATTGTGCCGACTGAGGTTTTTTTCAACAGGCTTTTAGTGCTCTTCCTCTGTTTCCTTGTACTGCAAATTCGTCAACTGTTCTGACAACAAGCCGATAAAGAATACCACGCAGCCCGCCAGCAGCATCAAGGCGGACATATTGGTGAAACGCCCGCCGACGGAGTAGGTGTATAGATAGTTAACCAGGCCCAGAAAGGAAAACAAAGCCGCCACCGGAAAATACACCTTAAGCGGTGAATACAAGGTGCCGACCTTAAAAATAATCAGCAAAAACCGAATGCCATCGCGCAGGACATTGATATGACTGCTACCCTTGCGTTTTGCCACGGTAATGGGTACAAAACCGACGGAATAGCCGGCACGAAAAAAAGCCATCGTCGACGTGGTAGGGTAACTGAAACCGTTGGGCAACAAATACAAAAAACTCAAGAACTTCTTGCGATCTACCGCGCGAAAACCGGAGGTTAAATCCTCGATACGGCGCCGCACCATCCAGCTGGCAAAACGATTGTAAAATCCGTTCGCACTCCAGCGCATCACACTCGCCTGTGACTTTAAGCCAGAGCGCGCACCGACCACCAGATCAAAACCCTGCGCGCGCTTTTCCAACAGTGCCGCAATGTCTTCAGGCTGGTGCTGACCATCGCCGTCCATAAACACCACAGTATCACCACTGGCTGCACGCGCTCCACCCTTGATGGCGGCGCCATTGCCCTTGGAGTAGGGATGCTTTACCACCTTCGCTCCGTGTTTCGCCGCGACTTCCGCAGTATCGTCCGTCGAGCCATCATCAACCACTATCACCTCGGCATCAGGGTACAGAACCTGCAGGCGCGGCAAAAAACTCGCCAGACCCTCACTTTCATTTTTCGCTGGAATCACGATCGACAGCGTATTCATGGCACATCCACCTGTGTGTCAGTCTCATCGCCCTGAGTGTACAGACTCAGAGTATAAAGCGCATGTTTATCCAGCTTATTTTCCGCTTTAAGTGCGAATAGCCGCTGTTTCGCCAAGGCAATTTGCTCGCGATCCTGAACGGCGGTGGCGAAGTGGAGGTGCATGAGGAGGGCTTTGGCGCCAAATTCAGGAACATTAATAAGGCCTTCGGTGTAGGCAAGGGCCTTATCATAGCGCGCCAAAGCGTTTTCCAACTGAGCTGCTAATAAGCGCGTATTGACCTGAGCCTCCGAACTGACACTACTTGCATTGAGCACACGCTCGACCTGATTTGCAAGAAGCAACCCAAAAGACTCGTGACATCTCTGTAGGCCTATCTTTTGTATCAAAAAATGAAAAACCTGATTAAAACGCCCAGAACGCAACTCTTTGTCATCGAAGCGGAGTTTTTTCATCTGCTCCTCAGGATAAGCCGCCCTTGCCAAACAGTACGTCGCCATCTCCCGGAGCGCACGAATGCCAACGCCATCAGTTCCTTGCAGCTCATCGGCTTTCCTGGAGTACACCAAGGCCTGCTCTAAATAACCTTTTCGCGCCAGTGCGTTCCCATACTCGACATTGGCACGTAAAGAATAAGGGTGCCCGTTGACCGCCGACATGTACAGGACATCCGTATTAGACCAGACTGATGCTTGAGAGCTCAATTTGAAAAAAGTGATCGCTAGCCATAAAATAGCAAATGCCAGCATCGGTGGAGCTATTTCAGGAACACGCTGAAAACTCTGGCCAAGGAAAGCTAGCAGAATCACTACGACACCAATCATAGGAAAATAATTTCTATGTTCGTAATAAATTTCTAAACCCACTGTAGACGACTCAAGAAGGTGCGCAACGAGAAAAAAAACCAGCCCAAACGCGTACTTCCGCCAAGATATTCGCCAACAAGAAACAAGCGCGAGCACTAAAAAAGCGACCCACGAAAACACCGCTAGGAGAGTAGTCACAGGTTTTAGCAAGCCATAAGAAATAGGAAAGTCATCATGATAAACCCCTAACACCTGAACGTTCGGCCACAAAAACTGTGCTATGTAGTGCCACAGAACTCTGGACTGGGTCATCAAGCGCTGAGATACGTCAAAACTCCGATTCTCATATCCTCCAGCAAGTAGTTCGGGTTTAAATATGAAAGCTAGAAGAATAGCTCCTAGCAAGCCAAAAAAAATGCCCGACTGCCAGCGCAGCAAATTTAAAGCACGGCCATGACGCTCGCAGTCAAAGCCACGATACCAAAAGACCTCAAGAACGAGGATTAATGGAACCACTAACAGTGCATTTTCCTTGGAAAAAACCCCAAGAATCAAAAAGATAAGAATGAATAATAATAATATACCGTGAGGCTTTGAACTGAGATAGCGGTTACGCCAAAAACCGTACAGCAATAAGGCGACTAAAGAAAACACTGTCGACAGCTGGGCCATACGTTGTACTTGATACAAAACCGTGCTCACGAATAACGGAGAAAACAACCAAAAAACTGCTCCTAATAAAGCCAGTTCTTTTCTGTACGTCCAGCCGGTTACACCAAGCCACTGATTTAACAGCACGTAGATCAGAGTAGCACACAGTATATGAATTACTAAATTAATTCGTTTTACTCCAAATACCCCCCGGTCCAACCAAATTTTTTCAGCAACAAAAGTTGCCATAGACACAGGACGCCCCAAGGGACCTGACTTGTTGTCAAACACCATGTCATATGCAAACTCCGGATGCTCTTTCAATACATCCAGCACCATAATATTTTGAGTATCATCTAACAACGCCGGCCCAGCCAGACCTGGCCAATATGCCCATAATGCAAGAGCACAAGCCAAACTCCACCACAGACCTGTTCGAGCTACTGTCATTTGGTGTCATCCTTAAAAAGAGCTTTAATACGCGATAATTCTCGACGCTTCCTGTCGTGCGCATAAAAACTGTTAATAACCTCACTCGCCTCCCCAAGTTCGCCGCGGGCAACCAATAAATCAATTAGCGTATAGGCAAATACTGGATAAGCTGGGTGTGTTAGCCAAGCCTTGCGCGCTTGATTGACTGCTTCTTCACGGCGCTCAGAACCAAGAAGAGCCAACAATTCAGCTTTGGCGTGAGGTATGTGGGGAGAATTAGGAAAACGCTTCTCCAGGCGAGACAACAACGATAGCATCTCACGATATTCTAAACGACACTCGTTGATAGCGACACAAACGGCTAGCCGACGAAGCCCATTGCGCTCTTCAGATGTCGCTGTCGTTACCTCAACAGCTTCAAATAGACGCCTTTTCCAGAGATTGTAGTCCAAATCTTTCAACGGCAATTGATGGTCTGTCAGTAGCATCGTAATTGGCGCTACAAGACTTTTCGGATTAATTTTTGCAACGCGCTCAAGCCGATCTCTAGCAGAGTCTACAATAATACTGGGAACTTTCTCGCCTTTTTCAAATGAATTCAACTCATTGAGCAACGCCGATGCGTAATGAAACTGAGAACGTTGAGAGTCCGGGTGATTTTCCGCACTCACCGCCCCCATTACCAGGCCATCTGACCAAGTGGCACTTCGTGCTGCTGTCAAAAGTGCGCATAACACGATCAAACCGACGCCAGGAGCGAACTTTTTCCAAGCCGATAGTGATACGGACAGCCTCCCAACCCCATAGGCAATCAGAATAAAAAGCCCCATCAGCGGCAGATAATTTCGATGCTCGTAAACCAGCTCTAACCCGATAATGGACGACTCCATAACGTGAGCGACTAAATAAAACAATACGGCAAACAAAAACAATGGCCAGCGATTTCGCTGCCAAATTGCGATCGAAACAGCAAGCAACCACGCTACAATAGCAAAAAACGTCGTAAGTGGCTGCCACAAACCATGGGAGATCGCAATATCGTCATGATGAAGCCCCATCCAACTTACATTGGGAACCACAGTCCATATAATATAACGCCACAACACTCTGCTTTGAGTAAGCAAACGTTCTACCAAGGTAAAATCCCGATGTATATAAGCTTCCAGAAACCAATCGGGATTCAACCAATACATAAACCCAAGCAAAACCAGGGGCGCAACCAGGGCAAGCCACGTCAGCATTTTTAGCCAAGATAACTCTCGCCCAGCTATAACACCGCGATAGAAACTGAGCTCAACAACCGGTAATAACCACAAAAGCATCACGCCATTTTCTTTCGACAGATAGCCTAAAATCGTGATTAGCAAAACCCACAAGCCCAAGGCGACAACTTGCCCAAACCGGGGAACCTTATCAACCCAGGTATTGCGGTACCTCACAAAAACCAGGAGCCCTAACACAATAAACAGGGTCGACAACTGTGCCATTCTCTGAACAGCATAAACCACTGTAGATACGAACAAAGGGTGCAAAAGCCATAAGCCCGCCGCCAGCAGGGATATCCAAGTCGCCATACTCGGGGAGGAATGGCGTTGTATTGAAGGAGCTTTCAAAACATGACGACAAAGCTGAAAAAGCAAATAGCCCGTTACCAGATGAATCAGCAGATTCCCCAATTTCAACTGCCAGGCAACCCATTCGCCAGCAAAGCCGTACTGAAAGGCAAAACTAAGCATGCTTATAGCGCGCGTCCCCTCGCCAAAGCTTAAAGCCGCGATACGCCAGTTATCCGCTGAAATGGGGTCAAGCTTAGCCAAATCGTTATAAGTAAGAACAGGGAGGCTATCAAACAAAAGAGCCCCACTCAAACCGGGAACATAAGCAACCACTGTAATAACAGCCAATACCACGAATGTGACACGGTGGATACGTGACATTGATTACTCACTCACAATAGGCGCGCTATACAAAAAAAGCCCATGCAAAGCACGGGCTTTCTCCAATACCCTCCCCTGCACACAGGGGACCACACAACATACCACTTAGGTACGACAGTTTGCAGGCAGATATTTGTTCTCGATAACAACACCGGAACCACCCGTGGTACTCTTACAAGTCCAGCTAAGCTTTTTATTGCCGCCAGCTGTTACCAGGTAAGACGACAGCTCAAACTGACTGGTATTCGCAGTCGTGTTAGGAATGATACCAGCGTTCATACGAACACGCACAACAGGCAAGTCGCCCGTGGTAGTACCACCACTATAATTTAACGAATGTACGGTCTTAGTGTTAACGGTAGTAGAAAGACCTGCCTGACCGAGGGTTGTCGGCGCCCGACCCATAGTCACATAGTACTCGGTAATTGTCGTCTTGGCCTCGCCCAACAACGCCATGGGCTCGGAGAGCTTCGCGCGTACAGTGTAATCCTGGTAGGCAGGCAGTGCTACTGCTGCCAGAATGCCGATAATCGCGATCACGATCATCAGTTCGATCAGGGTAAAACCCTGTTGTGCTTTCTTCATGTTCATATGTCACTCCTACGTGTCATGGTGTTTGGTGTTGACGCCACACTGTGGCATCACGGTTTAGTACTAGCAACTCTCATGCCAAAAACCGTAACTAAAGTACAGCCCTCCTTTAAGCCTCTGTTATATCGTTGTTTACGCAAGCAAGGTGACAACAATAACAGCGCTGCACCATCACCACCCCAACGCCGCACACTGACACCAGCGCTCCCCAAGTGACAATTTATGTCAGCTTGCGCGTGTTTGTGGCAGCTCAACCGATTTGGTATAGACAGGCTCTAACGGCCAGTCACAGCTTCTGCACCGCAAACACAGACCTCAAAACCAAAATCATAGGCAAAAAAAACTACAAAAAACCGCTGATTATCTGCATAAACTGTGTAATAGCTGTTATAAGTCGCCGCCTAAGGTTATAAACTGTAGGCCATTGGCAACACCACGTAACAACACAGGGCAGCAGCTACATGAATGACAAGGCAAGCCGACATCTGGGCGGGCTGGCGGGCAAAATTGTCGCCGAAGGCCTGATTAGTGCCGAGGATGCAACCGCCGCACAGCGCGCGTCGCATGAGGCGCATCTCCCCTTTGTGAAGTATGTGGTAGAACACAAGGGAGTTGACAGCATGCGTCTGGCCGAGGTGGCCGCAACCGAGTTCGGTGTCCCCTTGCTTGACCTGCGTAGTTTTAATGAAGCCATGCTGCCGGAGGGGCTGGTGGATGCCAAGCTGGTAGAGAAGCACCATGTGCTGCCGCTGTACCGTCGTGGCAACCGTTTGTTTATCGCCGTATCGGACCCAACCAACCTCGCCGCCCTCGATGAAATCAAGTTTCACACCGGTATTAACACCGAGGCCATCCTGGTCGATGAAAAAGCGCTGAACGAACGCATCATCAAATGGACGGAAGCGCAGGATTCTCTAGGAGGCAATCTAGGCGATTTAGATGACGTCGACCTCGATGGCATCGATGTCGATGCAGTTGACGACAACGACAATGATGACACCACAGAAAGCGTCGACGAAACACCGGTGGTGCGCTTTGTCAACAAAGTGTTGATCGATGCCATTAAAACCGGTGCCTCCGATATACACTTTGAACCCTACGAGAAAATCTACCGCGTACGGTTTCGCACCGACGGCATCTTGCACGAGGTGGTGCGCCCGCCGCGCAATCTCGCCGGACGCCTGGCTGCGCGCCTAAAAGTCATGTCGCAAATGGATATTTCCGAGCGACGCATGCCCCAGGACGGGCGTATACAGATGAAACTGTCGGCCAATCGCGCAATTGATTTTCGGGTCAACACCCTGCCGACCCTGTTTGGTGAAAAAATTGTCCTGCGTATTCTGGACCCGTCCAGCGCGCAGATGGGTATCGATGCCCTGGGCTACGAACCCGAGCAAAAAGCCATGTATATGGATGCGCTGGAACAGCCCCAGGGCATGATATTGGTAACCGGCCCCACCGGTTCGGGTAAAACCGTATCGTTGTACACCGGCCTCAATATCCTCAACACCCCCGAGCGCAATATTTCCACCGCGGAAGATCCGGTGGAAATTAACCTGGAGGGTATCAACCAGGTTCACGTCAACCCCAAAGTTGGGCTTAACTTTGCCGAGGCGCTGCGTTCCTTCCTGCGCCAGGATCCCGACATCATCATGGTGGGCGAGATTCGCGATCTGGAAACCGCAGAAATTGCCATTAAAGCGGCGCAAACCGGCCATATGGTCATGTCCACCTTACACACCAACAGCGCCTCGGAAACCATCACCCGTATGCTCAATATGGGCGTTCCCGCCTTCAATATCGCCACCTCGGTACGCTTGATTATTGCCCAGCGCCTGGCGCGGCGCCTGTGCAAGGAGTGCTCAGAACCTGCTGATATTCCGCGCGAAACCCTGCTGGAGCAGGGCTTTACCGAAGCACAACTACGGGACGCAAATATTCGCAAAGCGGTGGGCTGTGAAAAATGCAAAGACGGCTACAAAGGCCGTGTAGGTATTTATGAGGTGGTGCGCATCACCCAAAACATGGCACGCATCATTATGGAGGAAGGCAATTCCATACAGCTTTCACAGCAAGCAGCGAAAGAAGGCTTTAACGATTTACGCAAGTCCGCCATCGTCAAGGTGGTGCAGGGACTAACCAGTTTAGAAGAAATCAACCGGGTAACAGTAGACTAGAGAAACGGATTCATCTATGGCAACCAGCACAGCGAAAGGCTTTACCTTTACTTGGAACGGCACCGACAAAAACGGCCGCAGCACCAAGGGCGAAATACTGGCCCCCAGTTCCGCCATGGCCAAAGCACAGTTACGCAAGCAAGGCATCACCCCCAAAACCGTCAGGAAGAAAGCCAAGCCCCTGTTTGGCGATGGTGGCGGCAAGGCAATTAAACCCGCGGATATCGCCGTTTTTACCCGGCAATTGGCCACCATGATGAAAGCCGGCGTACCGCTGGTACAGAGCTTCGATATCGTTGCCGACGGCATGGAAAAGCCCAGAATGCGTGAGCTGGTAACCACCCTGAAAAACGATGTGGCCGCTGGCGGCGGCCTGGCCGCCTCCTTAGAGAAACACCCCAAGTATTTTGACACCCTGTTTTGCTCGCTGGTGGCCTCCGGCGAAGCCTCCGGTACACTTGAGACCATGCTAGGTCGCATCGCCACCTATAAGGAAAAAACCGAACAGTTAAAGGCTAAAATCAAAAAAGCCATGACCTACCCCATCGCCGTTATTATCGTGGCGCTGGTCGTTACCGGTGTATTGCTGGTCAAGGTGGTACCGCAATTTGCCGAGACTTTCGCAAGTTTTGGTTCGGATCTACCCGCTTTTACCTTGTTCGTCCTGGGCATTTCGGAGTCTGTACAAAAATGGTGGCTTGTTATTCTGATTGGCATAATCGTTGCCGTGTATTTATTTATCGCTGCGAAACGCAGGTCGGTTGCGTTTTCCGAAGCCCTGGATCGCCTGGCACTGCGCGCTCCGATTTTTGGCGATATCGTATACAACTCCGTCATCGCCCGTTTCTCCCGCACCCTGGCGACCACCTTTGCCGCGGGTGTACCCCTGGTAGAAGCGCTGGAAAGCACCGCCGGCGCTGCGGGTAATTCGGTGTATACCAAGGCCATTAACCAGATCCGCGATGATGTCACCACCGGCTCGTCGCTGTATAACTCCATCAGAACCACCGGCCTGTTTCCCCATATGCTGTTGCAGATGGTACAAATTGGCGAGGAGTCCGGTTCTCTGGATGAAATGCTGGACAAGGTCGCCAATCACTACGAAGAAGCCGTAGACAACGCAGTCGACAGCTTAAGCTCACTGATGGAGCCGATGATTATGTCTGTTTTAGGTGTACTCGTTGGCGGCTTGATGGTGGCGATGTACCTGCCTATCTTTATGCTGGGTTCTGTGGTTTGATCGACACCTTCAACCAATACCCGCTGTTGGTCGGCGCTGTAGTGCTGGCACTGGGTCTGATTGTGGGCAGCTTTTTAAACGTGGTCGCTTATCGCCTGCCACTGATACTTGAGCGCCAATGGCGGCGGGATTGTTGCGAACTGCTTGAGGTCGGTGACGAGCAGAGCGAGCAAAAAGACACTTTTAACCTCGCTTTTCCCAATTCTCACTGCCCCAATTGTGAGGCAGCTATTAAGCCCTGGCAAAATATTCCCGTGGTCAGCTATCTTTTGCTGAAGGGTCGCTGCGCCAATTGCCAAACGCGCATTTCGCCGCGCTATCCCATTGTCGAGTTAGTAACGGGTTTATTAAGCCTCGGCCTGTATTGCCATTTTGGCCTGGGCTCGACACTTTTTGGGGCGCTGCTATTATTGTGGGTTTTAGTGGCACTGACGCTGATTGATTTTGACACCCAGCTGCTGCCCGACAACCTCACCCTGCCCCTGTTATGGCTGGGTCTGGTGTTTAACCTTTTTGCGGTTTTTACCCCAATAAAAGATGCGGTGCTCGGTGCGATGCTGGGCTATTTAGTGCTGTGGTCGGTCTATTGGCTGTTTTTATTAGTCACCGGCAAACACGGCATGGGACACGGTGATTTTAAGCTGCTCGCAGCGCTGGGGGCGTGGCTGGGCTGGCACACCGTCCCGCTGATTATTCTGCTGTCCTCATTGGTGGGCGCGGTTGTGGGTTCACTGCTATTGTTGCTGGACAAAAACCGCCGCGGCCAGCCCATGCCCTTTGGCCCCTATCTCGCGGGCGCCGGCTTGATTGCGCTGGTCTGGGGACAGGATATTCTGACAAGATTTTTCCCAGGCATCAGTCCATGAGTGATTTTGTTGTGGGTTTAACCGGCGGTATTGGCAGCGGTAAATCCGCCGCCAGTGACTACTTCGCCACAAAAGGTATTACTGTTGTCGATGCAGATGTGGTCGCAAGAGACATAGTGCAAGCCGGCACAGCCGCTCTTGCAGCTATCGCTCAGCGCTACGGCAAGGATATTCTATTGGATGATGGCGCACTCAACCGCGCCGAGCTGCGCAGCATTGTGTTTGCCGATGCGCGCGAGCGGCAATGGCTGGAGGGCTTGACGCATCCCTTAATCAACAGACAAATCGAGCAGCAACTACAAAACGCCATATCAGATTACGCGATCCTGAGTTCACCCCTGTTACTGCAAAACGCGCAGCAAACCCATTGCGACAAAATTATTGTGATGGATGTGCCCGAAACCACCCAGCTTGAGCGCGCCATGGCGCGCGATGATAACGATGAGGCACAGGTAAAACGTATTATGGCGGCGCAAATGGGTCGTGAACAGCGTTTAGAAAAAGCCGATTTTATCCTGGACAATACCACCTCGCCAGCGGCGCTGTATCAGCAGATCGATAAACTACATCCGCAACTTTTAGCGCTTAGCAGCACTAATTGAGTTTCAGCAGCGCCGATAGGATTGGCCTGTTGGCGACGGGAAACTCGTAGTCCACCAATTCATTTTTTGCCACAAAACGCAAAGGCTGACCTTCCAGCGCCTGGGGTTGCCCTGCAAATTCTTGCACGGTATGCACGCACAGCGTAACCTGCTTGTCGCCGTAGTCATGCTGAATATCCAGTAAAGGTTCGCTGCGCTTTACCGCAATACCAAGCTCTTCGCCCAGCTCTCGTACCAGGGCTTGAGCGACGGTTTCACCGACCTCGACTTTACCGCCGGGAAACTCCCACAAGCCACCTTGATGCAAATGCTCGGCTCTTTTGGCAATGAGCACCTCACCGCGGGCGTTTTGCACGACACCCACGGCAACGACCACCGACTTAGCTGCGGTAGTCGGCATTGATAGACACGTAATCGTGGGACAGATCCGTGGTCCAAACACAGGCTTCAGCCTCACCCCGACCCAGGCGAATGCAGAGCTCAATATCTTCACAGGCCATCGCCGCCGCGCCCTGTTCTTCGGTGTAGTGACTGGCACGCGCGCCGCGCTCGGCAATCAATACGTCGTTAATCAGCAGGGAAACGGTATTGCCGTCAAGATCAGCAATGCCTGCGCGCCCCACTGCTGCGAGCACGCGTCCCCAGTTCGCATCCGAAGCAAATAGGGCCGTTTTGACCAGGGGCGAGTGGGCCACGGTAAAGGCGACCTGCTCACATTCAGCCTCGCTGCGCCCCTGCGCGACGCGCACGGTCACAAACTTGCTGGCGCCCTCACCGTCGCGCACAATCTGCTGCGCCAGATCAATCGCAAGCTCGGTGATCGCCGCGGCAAGAATCATGCACTCATCACAGTCTAAACTGTCGATTAAGGTGTTGTCCGCTTTGCCCGTGCTGATCAGAACCGCCGCGTCATTGGTGGACGTATCCCCATCGACGGTAATACGGTTAAAGCTGGCATTGACCGCGTCGCGCCACAGCGTTTGCAAGACATCTCGACTGACCCTGGCATCGGTGGCCACGTAGGCCAGCATGGTCGCCATATTGGGGCGAATCATGCCAGAGCCTTTGGCAATGCCGGTGACAGTTACGGTCTTGCCGTCTATTTCCAGGGTTAGTGAACGGCCTTTGGGACGGGTATCCGTGGTGAGAATTGCCGATGCCGCGCGCTGCCAGTTTTCCGCATGACAATTGGTCAGCGCCGCAGGAATCGCAGCGAGAAGTGTGTCCATCGGCAAATGTTCGCCAATAACGCCAGTAGAAAATGGTAAAACGCTCTGCGAATCCACCTCGGCGGCGGCCGCCAATACCTCACAGCTGCGCCTGGCATCACGTAAACCCTGCTCACCAGTGCCCGCATTGGCATTACCGGTGTTCACCAACAAATAACGCGGCGCAGCTTCACCTAAATGCGCTTTCGCCACGCTTACCGGTGCTGCGCAAAAGGTGTTTTGGGTAAATACCGCCGCCAGCTCAGAGCCCTGTGCAAGCTGCACAACCAACACATCATCGCATCCGGTTTGTTTGATGCCGGCCTGGGCAATGCCCAGCTCGACGCCGGCTACGGGCAATAACGGCGCTAACTTTCCTGAACCGGTAGCCATATCACAAACGCCCGTGGCACTGCTTGTATTTTTTACCCGAACCGCAGGGGCAGGGCTCATTGCGCCCTATTTTGCGCCCATCGCGTGTATAGGGTTGTTCTGGCGCAGCGGCCTGCTGAGGCGCCTGCTCCGCTGACTCCTGTGCCAAAGCCTGAGTTTTGGCGTGCTCAAACTGACGCTGTTCACGCGCAGCGGCCTCCTGGCGCTGCTGTTCGATCTGCGCTGCCTCATCCGGATGCTGCACCTGTACATGACACAAAAAGCGGGTTACTTCGCGTTTTAAGTTGTTGAGTAATTCCTCAAACAACTCAAACGCCTCGCGCTTGTACTCCTGCTTGGGGTTTTTCTGCGCATAACTGCGCAGGCCAATACCCTGGCGTAAATGATCCATGGTCGCCAGATGCTCCTTCCACAACGTATCGAGCACCTGCAACATGATTTGCTGCTCGACCTTGCGCATCTGCGGCCCCACCAGTTCGCTCTTGGCCTGATAGGCATCGCCAATCGCGCTGACGATGCGCTCGCGCAGGGCATCCTCGTGCAGATTGTCATCCTCATCCAGCCACTGCTGCACGGGCAGGGTAATGGCAAATTCGTTTTCCAACTGGCGCTCAAGCCCGGGCACATCCCATTGCTCTTCCACGCTCATGGGTGGAATATGCTCGGAAATGGTTTCGTTCACCACATCGCCGCGGATATCCGTAATCATTTGGGATACATCCACTTCACCGAGTAATTCGTTGCGCTGTTGATAAATAATCTGACGCTGGTCGTTGGCCACGTCATCGTATTCGAGCAACTGCTTACGAATATTGAAGTTGCGCTCTTCTACTTTGCGCTGGGCGCGCTCAACCGAATTGGTAACCATGCGGTGCTCGATCGCTTCGCCCTTTTCCATGCCCACCATCTGCATAAAACCGCGCACCTTATCGCCGGCAAAGATACGCATCAGATTGTCTTCCAACGACAGATAAAAACGCGACAAACCCGCATCGCCCTGACGCCCCGCACGACCGCGAAGCTGATTGTCGATACGACGCGATTCGTGGCGCTCAGTGCCCAAAATATGTAAACCACCCGCTGCCAGTACCTGATCATGGCGTTTTTGCCAGGCCGCTTCAATTTCGGCTTTTTGCTCGTCGGAAATATCGCCCGCAGCTTTTATTTCCGCTTCTAAGTTACCCCCGAGCACAATATCGGTACCGCGACCGGCCATATTGGTGGCGATGGTCACCACACCGGGGCGGCCTGCCTGGGCGATAATTTCCGCTTCCTGCTCGTGGTACTTCGCGTTGAGCACTTTATGCTCAATTTTTGCCTTTTGAAAACGACGCGACATTTCTTCGGAGGTTTCCACCGAAGCCGTGCCCACTAACACCGGCGCGCCCTGCTCCAAATAGGTTTTGACATCGGCAACAATGGCGTCGAATTTTTCCTCGGCGGACATATAGATCAAATCGTTGAGGTCTTTGCGCACCTGCGGTTTATTGGTGGGAATCACCAAGACTTCCAGGCCGTAAATCTGCCTGAATTCAAAGGCTTCAGTATCTGCCGTACCGGTCATGCCGCTGAGCTTGTCGTACAGGCGAAAATAGTTCTGAAAGGTCGTGGACGCCAGGGTCTGACTTTCGCTTTGAATGGGCACACCTTCTTTTGCTTCAATCGCCTGGTGCAGCCCCTCGGACAAGCGGCGACCAGGCATGGTACGACCCGTGTGCTCGTCAATCAAAATGACCTGCCCGTCGCGCACCATGTACTCCACATCGCGGTGAAACAGAATATGCGCCCTAAGCCCGGAATAAACGTGGTGCAGTAAATTCAGGTTGGTGGCCGCATACAGACTATCGCCCTCCGTAAGCAAACCGCTTTCAACCATTAATTCTTCGACGAACTGATGCCCCTCTTCGGTGAGCTCCACCTGACGCTGTTTTTCATCTACGGCATAGTGCCCGCCACTTTGACCTTCCTGCTCAGGCTTTAAGCGGGGAATAAAGGTGTTAATGGTTTTGTACAGCTCTGAGCTGTCTTCGGCGGCGCCGGATATAATCAGTGGCGTGCGGGCTTCGTCGATTAAAATAGAGTCCACCTCATCGACAATCGCAAAACTCAAATGACCCTGCATTTTGTCTTCCTGGCGAAACGCCATATTGTCGCGCAGGTAGTCAAAACCAAATTCGTTGTTGGTGCCGTAGACCACATCGCAGTCATAGGCTGCTTTCTTTTCTGCGGCGTTTTGGCCCGCGTGGATAACACCCACTGTCAACCCTAAAAACTCGTATAGGGGCCCCATCCACTGCGCATCGCGACTGGCGAGATAATCATTCACCGTCACCAGATGCACACTGCCCTCACCCAGTGCGTTCAAGTACGTGGGCAGTGTCGCCACCAGGGTTTTACCTTCACCCGTACGCATTTCAGCGATTTTACCCTCGTGTAACACCATGCCACCGATTAACTGCACATCAAAATGACGCATGCCGAGTACACGCTCACCGGCCTCTCTGACCACCGCAAAAGCCTCGGGCAACAGCGTATCTAAGCTTGCGCCCTCCGCCAGGCGTGCGCGAAATTCCTCGGTTTTGGCGGCGAGTTCTGCGTCCGACAAAGCAGCAATGGACTCGGCCAGCTCATTGATTTTGCGCACGGTTTTGCCAAGACGCTTTAGTTCCCGCGAGTTGCGGGTGCCAAACACTTTTTTCAACAGTTTACTTAACATGGACATTCCAGATACTTAAAACGATAAAAACCCGCCGCGATGTTTATCGGGCAGGTGGTTTATAGAACGCAGCATTGCAAAGGTCAGCGGTGGGTGCGCCTTACATAACTGGAGGGGTCGACGTGGCGACCGTTCTTGAACACTTCAAAGTGAACATGCGCGCCGGTAGAGCGCCCGGTTGAACCCATCAAAGCAATGGACTGGCCTTTACTGACCAGATCACCGACTTTGACCAGATTCTTTTTGTTGTGGGCGTAACGGGTAAAAACACCATCGCCGTGACTGATTTCTACCAGATAGCCGTAGCCGTTGCGTTTACTTGAGCGGGTCACCACACCCGCGGCAACCGCGACGATATCCGAGCCCTCCCTGCCGGCAAAATCAATCCCCTTGTGCATCGCGGGCTTGCCGGTAAAGGGATCAGTGCGACGACCGTAGTAGGATGAAATCCAACCTTTTTTGATCGGACGCCCGGACAAATACACCTCGTTATCCAGGGCTTTCCCGGTGAGCAGCGCATTCAGTGCACCGAGCTGCTGCTCGCGGTCCAGCAGTTGTTGCGACAGCTCATCAAGTTCTAACATCAATGTGTCGCTGGAAAAATCAACTGCGCTGCGATCCAGCTCAGGCCCACCCAGTGCTGGCGCCTGACTGAAATCAAACTCGCCCGCATCCAGCGAAGCCACCGAGGTCAGGTGTTCGCCGAGGGCATCCAGGCGCAACAAACGCGCGCGCAGCTCCGCCACTTTCAGGGTAAGTGCCTTCAAGGTTTGCTGCACAGACTGGCGCGCCTGGTGCAGTTCTTCCGATTGTGCCTCCACATCGGCCTGCATCCGGCTCAGCATCAGATTGCCCGCGGCGCGCTCTTCGTCATCCTGACTGCCGAGGTAATAGCCCAATGCCAGCATTCCCAGGGGCAAACCCACGCAGCATACCGACAGCAAGGCACGCGACCAGCGCCCTAATTCCAGGGAGCGCGACGCACCTTGTTTGCGGTTCAGCAGTATAATTTTCATTACAATGGGTGTGAATATTCAAACTGGAGGGGGAGTTTGCCACAGGAAAAGCGATAATGCTACGCAAACCCGGACTTTCACGTTTTCGAGCAGGCAACGCCCGCACCTGCCCAGGCCAGGCGAAAGCAAGGAGAAAAGCGGGGCGACGTGTGAGAGCGACACCCCTGTCTGTCATTTGCAGCGGATAACTATGCCACCGCCGCCACACCGCTGGCGTAGGACACCGGCGCGGTGCTTTCATCGTCAAAGGTCACCATCTCCCACGCCTCTGGACGCGCCAACAGCTCGCGCAGCAGGGCATTGTTCAGGCCATGTCCCGATTTATAAGCCTTGTACTGGCCGATCAAGCCGTGCCCAAGCAGGTAGAGATCACCGATGGCATCGAGGATTTTGTGTTTCACGAACTCATCGTCATAGCGCAGGCCATCCTGGTTGAGAATACGAAACTCATCAACCACGATAGCGTTATCTACGCTGCCACCGCGCGCCAACCCCTGGGAACGCATGAACTCAAGCTCATGCATAAAACCAAAGGTGCGCGCGCGGCTGACTTCTTTAACAAAAGATGTGCTGGAAAAATCGACTTCCGCCGAGGCGGTACGATCGCGAAATACCGGGTGATCGAAGTCGATGGTAAAAGAGACTTTAAAGCCGTCAAAGGGGAGGAATGTGGCACTCTTGTCACCGTCCTCGACCGTTACCGGATGCTTGATACGAACAAAACGCTTGGCTTCGCTTTGCTCCTCAATGCCCGCCGATTGAATCAAAAATACAAAAGGTGCAGCACTGCCGTCCATGATAGGCACTTCCGGCGCCGACAATTCAACATAGGCATTGTCAATGCCAAGCCCGGCGAGGGCTGACATTAAATGCTCGATGGTTGACACGCGAACGCCATCCTGCACCAGGGTGGTCGAAAGCATGGTATCTCCGACTTTCTCTGCCTGAGCATGCATTTCCACCACGGGGTTTAAGTCAACGCGGCGAAACACGATGCCGGTATTTACCGGCGCGGGCAGCAGGGTGAGGTATACTTTCTCACCCGTGTGCAAACCCACACCCGTTGCCTTAATGGAGTTACGCAAGGTTCTTTGTCGTATCATAGTGTCTGACCTGATTCATTCTAGTTCAGCACCGCCAATTACTGGCGGTGTCAATTTTTCCTGCAATTTTCGCCGCGCGAAACTGAGCTAAACACTCAGTCCGCTTGCTGGCGCAGGAAAGCGGGAATATCGAAGTAATCCCCACCTACAGCAGTATCCAGCTTATCACCGCCAACCTGTGCACTGCGTGCGCCCCTGCCACGCCCGATAGCCGGACGATCCAGATCGTCGTAGCGCCCCGTTTCCACCGCATGCTCAACCGCAGAATTAACGCGACCGGTACGCGTTTCACCTTGCGCCGGGGTATTATCTGTATCAACGACCTTCAGGGGCGCACGCGCCACGTCGGCACCGAGACCCGTTGCCACCACGGTGACTTTCAGCTCGTCCGACATTTCAGGGTCGATGACCGTCCCCACTACCACCGTCGCCTCTTCAGAAGCGAAGGCTTCCACGGTATCGCCCACCTCAGAGAACTCACCCAGCGACAGATCGGCGGCAGCGGTGATGTTCACCAGGATACCGCGCGCGCCCTGCAGGTCAATATCATCGAGCAAGGGGCTGTTAATCGCTTTTTCAGCGGCTTCACGCGCCCGACCCTCACCGCGGGCACTACCCGTACCCATCATGGCCATACCCATCTCGGACATCACCGTGCGCACATCGGCAAAGTCGACGTTAATCATGCCGGGACGGATGATTAAATCTGCAATACCTTGTACAGCGCCCAATAATACATCATTTGCCTCCTTGAAAGCATCCAGCAGGCTGGTGTTTTTACCCAGCACTTCCAGCAGCTTCTCATTGGGAATGGTAATTAAGCTGTCAACATGCTGTTGCAGCTCATCCACACCTTCACCGGCGATCTTAGCGCGTTTGCGGCCCTCGAACGGGAATGGACGAGTCACTACCGCCACGGTGAGAATACCCATCTCACGCGCCACTTCCGCCACCACTGGCGCACCACCGGTACCCGTGCCACCGCCCATACCGGCGGTGATAAACACCATATCGGCACCGCGCAGGGTCTCGGCGATACGTTCGCGATCTTCAAGCGCGGCCTGGCGGCCAACGTTGGGATCAGCCCCTGCACCCAAACCCTTGGTGATGTCGCCACCCAACTGCAACACAGTGCGCGACTCAATATCAGACAAGGCCTGTGCATCGGTATTGGCACAGATAAAATCCACACCTTCAACCTGATGATCGATCATGTGTTTGACAGCGTTGCCACCGCCTCCACCAACACCAATAACCTTGATGACTGCGCTTTGCGGCATATTATCGATAAGTTCAAACATTTTAAGTCTCCCCTAGACTACACACAAAAAGAACCACGCCCGAAAGCGCAGCGATTAAAAATTCTGTTTAAATAACTGTTTAATACGTTCCCACAGGCTGGGTGCGTCGTTTTCGACACCACCACTGACCTGCCCCATTTCCTGCTGGCGCTGTACGCCATACTGCAACAAACCCACACCGGTTGAGTAAATCGGGTTGCGCACAATGTCGTTAAGCCCCTGCACCATCTGCGGATAACCAATCCGCACCGGCATATGGAAAATTTCTTCGGCCAGCTCGGTCACGCCCTCCATTTTGGCCGTGCCGCCGGATAGCACGATGCCCGCAGGTACTAAGTCTTCGTAGCCGCTGCGGCGCAATTCAGCCTGCACCAAAGTAAACAGCTCGTCATAACGCGGCTCTACGACCTCGGCCAGAGACTGGCGCGATAAATCCCGGGGCGGGCGCTCACCCACGCTGGGCACTTTGATACTCTCCCCCGCGCCAGCCATTTGTGTCAGCGCGCAGGCGTATTTAATTTTAATTTCCTCGGCGTGCTGGGTCGGTGTGCGCAGCGCCATAGCAATATCGTTGGTCACCTGGTCACCGGCGATGGGAATAACCCCGGTGTGACGAATTGAGCCTTCCGTAAAAATGGCAATATCACTGGTGCCACCGCCAATATCGACCAGGCATACACCCAGCTCTTTTTCATCGTCCGTGAGCACCGACACACTGGAGGCGAGCTGCTCTAAAATAATTTCCTCAACATCCAAACCGCAGCGACGAATACATTTTTCAATATTCTGGTAGGCGTTGACCGCACAGGTGACCAGATGCACTTTGGCTTCCAAACGCACACCGGACATACCCAGTGGCTCTTTGATGCCCTCCTGATCGTCAATCACGTACTCCTGCGGCACAATGTGCAGAATCTTCTGATCGGCGGGAATCGCCACCGCCTGCGCCGCATCGATCACCCGTTCGAGATCTGCGCGCTGTACTTCCCGGTCGCGTATCGCCACGATACCGTGTGAATTCATCGAGCGAATGTGACTGCCGGCAATACCCGCGTACACGGAGTGAATCTGACAGCCCGCCATCAATTCCGCTTCTTCTATCGCCCGCTGAATGGACTGCACGGTGGACTCGATGTTCACCACGACGCCCTTTTTCATGCCCTTCGAGGCATGCGAGCCAATGCCGACGATCTCGATGCTACCGTCCACATCGACCTCGCCTACAATCGCCACGACCTTCGAGGTGCCGATATCCAGACCCACAATCATGTTTTTGTCGTTTCCACTGCCCATGGCAGATCACTCCCCTAGCTTTCGCTGTCCGCTTCGCTTGCCGCTGAAGGCGGCTTGGCAAACGCCACCGCCAGCCCGTTGTTGTAGCGAAGATCTATTTGTTTAATTGGTTCACCCAAGGCCAAATGTGTTCGATACACCCTGGCAAAACGCTTGAGGCGCGCACGCAGCAAGCCGCGCCCGAGCACCATCCAAAAACCCTTATCCACATGGGCGCGCAATTCACCGCGCTCGTCCATCACCAGCTCATTGACGTGTAAATCCAGAGCGGCCAGCGCATCCTGTAGCCGCAGGTAATCCGCCATCATGACCTGCTGCATGCCCACAGGACCGTGCAGCAAAGGTAAACGGTTCAGCGCCTCATCATGGTCGTCAGACAAAAACACGTCGCCCTGATGATTCAAGTAGGCACCACTACCCCAGCGCGCAATCGGCGTTTGCCCGGTGATGGCCACCAACACCACGTCGGGCCACTGACGGCGCACGCTGGCTTCATAGACCCAAGGCAAACCCAACAACTGCTTGCGAATTGCAACTAAGTCTGCGCCCAAAAAGCCGCCCTCAAGCTCGGGTTGAATCAGCGCTTTTACCTGCTCTGCATCCAGGTGGCGCACATCCCCGGAAATCAAAATATTGCGCACCGGCATCTCGCGCAGCGCGCTGTATCCCCAGTGCGCGGCGCCCAGTACCGCACACACCGCCAGCACTATCACGCCGCGGTTAAACCACAGTTCCCACGCCACCACAGGGCGCGCTTTGGCCCTTTGCTTACGGCGGGTTGCGCCGCGGCTCGGGCGTTTTTTCTCTGCCGCACTCATCGCGACAACTCCCGGCTTAAACACATAATCCTGTCGACCAGCTCAGGCAACTCCATACCCATTTGCCGCGCTGCTTTTGGCACCAGGGAGTGCGATGTCATGCCCGGCACGGTGTTAAGCTCCAACACCAAAAACTCCCCAGTGCGCTCGTCGCGCATCACGTCAGCGCGACCCCAGACGCTGCAGCCCAAGGCCGCAAAAGCCGTCAAACTCAACTCAGCCAGCGCTTTTTCTTCATCAGCGCTTAAACCACAGGGGCAGACATAGCGCGTGGAATCGGACAGGTATTTGGCCTCGTAATCGTAAAATTGATGATCGGTCTCGACACGAATAGCCGGCAGCGCGCTATCACCCAGCACAGCGACGGTGTATTCAGGTCCGGTCACATACTGCTCAGCCAGCACCTGCTCGCTGTGTTGTCTGGCGCACTCCCAGGCCTCACGCAGGTTCTGGGCATCGTCTGCCAACGACATACCCACGCTGGAACCCTGCGTGATGGGTTTGACAAAAACCCGCCCAAACTCGCTGACGATACCCTGCCAGTCGCTGTGCTGATCGAGGCTTACAAAACGCGGGGTAGCAATGCCCAGACCCTGCCACAGCTGTTTGGCGCGCAGTTTGTCCATCGCCAGCGCCGAGCCGAGCACACCGCTGCCACTGTAAGGTAAACCACGCAATTGCAATAAACCCTGCATCGCACCGTCTTCACCACCGGGGCCGTGCAGCGCAATAAACACCTCATCCACATCATCGAGGCGTGCTTGCCAGTCAGGCTGGACGGGATCGACCGCAATCACGTCATAGCCCGCGGCCACCAAAGCATCGGCAACGGTTTGCCCGCTTTGCAGCGATACTTCCCGCTCGGCGGAGTGTCCACCGAGCAACACGGCTATACGCCTGCTCATTGCACACCTCCATTCTGGCTCAAGGTATCTGCCAAGCCACCGATATTGCCCGCACCCTGGGTCACCACCACATCGCCATCGGCGAGCAGATCATCCAACAGCGGTGCAACCGCATCAATGGTGCTGGCATACACCGGTTCAACTTTGCCGCGCTGACGAATACTGCGGGCCAGCGCACGCGAGTCAGCGCCGGGAATCGCCTGCTCACCAGCGGCATAGACCTCCACTAAAATCAGCACATCCACGGCGGACAACACATCCACGAAATCCTCAAACAAATCGCGCGTGCGCGAGTAACGATGGGGCTGATAGATCATTACCAGGCGTTTGTCCGGCCAGGCTTGGCGGGCGGAATTCAAGGTGGCGCGCACCTCGGTGGGGTGATGTCCGTAGTCATCCACCAACAGTGCTGTACCCGCAGCGAAGCGAAGCGCTCCGCGCTGTTGAAAACGTCTGCCCACACCGGAAAAACTGGTCAGAGCCTGAGTAATCGCTGCGTCGTCAATGCCTTCATCACAGGCCACCGCAATGGCGGCGGTGGCATTTAACACATTGTGATCACCAGGCATGTTCAGGCTGATGGGCAGCGGTGTCTGGTCCTGTGGGCGCTGCACCACAAACTCGGTGCGAAGGCCATTGCCACGGCGTTCACTGATACGATAATCCGCCTGCTCACTAAAGCCGTAGGTCACCACTGGGCAGCTAAGCTCTGGAATCAGGCCTGCCACCACCGGATCATCCACGCAGAGCACCGCTAAACCGTAAAAGGGCAGATTGCGCAAAAACTCCACAAAGGTCTGACGCAAGCGGCCGAAGTCGCCGTCGTAGGTGTCCATGTGGTCGGCTTCAATATTGGTCACCACCGCCACCATGGGCTGCAAGTGTAAAAATGAAGCATCACTTTCATCGGCTTCGGCAATCAAAAACTGCCCCGCACCCAGACGCGCATGACTGCCGGTGCTGTTTACCAGACCGCCAATCACAAACGTCGGATCGAGATTTGCGGCGCCAAACACCGAGGCAATCAAACTGGTGGTGGTAGTTTTACCGTGCGTGCCTGCCACCGCAATGCCGTGTCGATAGCGCATCAGCTCCGCCAGCATTTCTGCGCGACGAATAACCGGAATACGCACTGCGCGCGCCGCCTGCACTTCGGGGTTGCTTTCATTCACCGCGCTGGAGACCACCAGTACGTCGGCGCCTTTAACATTGGCGCCGCTGTGACCGATATACAGCTGTACACCCTGCGCCACCAGACGCGCCGTCACCGCTGATTCACGTAAATCAGAACCGCTGACCTGATAACCCAGATTCACCAACACCTCGGCGATACCGCTCATGCCTGTGCCGCCAATCCCGATCATATGGATATGGCGAACGCGGCGCATTTCAGGCACAGAATATGTAGTCGGTTCAGACATGAGCGCAGACCTCCTCGCAAATACTGGCCACCTTTAAGGTGGCATCGGGTCGCGCCGCAGCGTGTGCCGCTTTCGCCATATCCGCAAGCTTCTGTGGCGCCGCAACAAAGCCCTGCAGGACTGTTGCCAAAGATTCGGCAGACAAGTTCCTCTGCTCAAGCAGCAGCGCCGCGCCACTATCAGCCAGATGTTTTGCATTTAAACGCTGGTGGTCGTCAACCGCATGGGGCAGCGGAACCAGCACAGATGGCCTACCCATAATGGCAAGCTCAGACACCGTCAGCGCACCGGCGCGACAAACAACAACATCGGCCCACTCATAGGCCGTTGCCATATCCTCAATAAAGGCGTGCACATCGACACTTGCTATGCCCGCCTGAACATAGGACTGACGCACCGTCTGCTCCATCGCCGCGCCGGTTTGATGACGTACGGCAATACTGTCCTCGCCGCGGGCATTGACCGCTGCGATGGCTGCGGGCACCGTTTCATTCAGCACCTGCGCACCTAAACTTCCACCCACCACCAGCAAACGCAAAGCGCGCTGACCACGGTAATCGTAGCCTGCTTTTGCACCGCGCTCTAATAGATCCCTGCGCACAGGATTGCCGACAATTCGCGCATCGCGCCCTTTGAATGCGCCGTCGAAAGCACACAACACCCGCGTTGCAAACGGCGCGAGCAGGCGATTAGTGGTGCCCGCCACAGCATTTTGCTCATGAATGATAAGCGGCTCACCGAGCAGGCGCGCCGCGAGACCGGCAGGTGCCGAGGCGTAGCCGCCCATGCCCACCACACAATCAGGTTTTAATTGACGCAACAGACCCAGGGCTTGTTTTAAGGCAATACCCAAGGCAAAGACACTGCGCAACTTCTGGAACAGACCTTTGCCACGCACACCAGTTACCGACAGGGTGTGCAGTGGAATCTGATTCTCGGGCACAACCCGCGCCTCCAAACCGCGCTGCGTTCCCACCCAGTGCACGCTCGCACCGTGCTCGCGCAACACGTTGGCCACCGCCAGGGCGGGATAGACATGGCCGCCCGTGCCGCCGGCCATCATCAGTACGGTTTTACTCGCCATCACAGTCATCGCGCACCCGCCTGCGCATCGCGCGCGATCTCGTAATGCGTTCGCAGCACCAGAGCTAACAAACAGGCACTGACAATCAAACTGTTGCCACCGTAACTGATCAGTGGCAGCGTAAGACCCTTGGCAGGGACTAAGCCAGCACTGACCGCCATATTGATAAATGCCTGTCCTGCAAACAGCATGGCCACGCCGTAGCACAGATGCATACCAAAAATCTGCCTGGCAGCCAGGGCTTTTCTGGCGGTCAGTAAGATACGTCCGACCAGGACCACAAACAGTGCCACCACGGCAACGGCACCGACAAAACCGGTCTCCTCTGCCCAAATGGCATAGACAAAATCCGTGTGCGCCTGGGTAAGGTAGGACAGTTTTTGAATGCTGTTGCCAAGTCCTACGCCCAGCCACTCGCCGCGACCAAACGCAATCAGCGACTGCACCACCTGAAAACCATCGCCAAAGGGCTGCGCCCAGGGATCCACGTAACTGCCGAGACGGCGCAAACGGTAGGGCTCTAAAATAACCGCCACCACTAGAGCAGACAAAACCACACCGAGCAACACAGAGAAATAACGCAGGTTGACCCCAGCCAAAAACAGCATACCCATAGTGACCGCAGCGATAATCAAGGTAGAGCCAAAATCATTGCTCCACAGCACCAGAGCGCTCAGCAGAGCCAACACCAACACCGGCAGCATCAGGCCCTGCCATTCGTTTCGCACCTGGTATTCGCGACGAGTGAGATACCCAGCCATAAATACCACCATGGCGAATTTGGCGCACTCCGACGGCTGCAAGGTGATAAAACCCAGATTAATCCAACGCTGTGCACCGAGTTGCGCAAGCCCAATACCGGGAATGCGCGCAATTAAGAGCAGCGCCACGACCACCAGCAGAGCGATGCCACCCACTTTTTGCCAGACCGATAAAGGCAATATAAAGGTCGCTACACCGGCCGCCAGGGCTATACCGATGTAGAGTAAATGACGTATCGCGTAATGCCACGGCGCCCCCAAACGATCAGCGGCAAAATCCATAGACGCCGATGTTGTCACTATCCAGCCGACAACCAACAACAGGGCAACCACAACCAGTAAGGTGCGATCAAATGCTGGCTCTGCCATGACAATAGTGCGCGGGCCATTCATGCTGCCACTCCCGTCACCCGATAAACGGCGTGCTCAAACTGCTCTCCACGTTCGGCGTAACCGCTGAACATATCGAAACTGGCACAGGCCGGTGAAAGCAACACCACATCGCCCGCCGCAGCTATAGCGCTGGCTTTTTCAACCGCCTCCTGCATGGTGGACGCCGTTTCCGTACTCACCACCTCGGCCAATATGTCCGTCATTTCAGTCGCGGACTCACCGATTAACACCAGGTGCTTGCAATACTTCGACACCGGCGCCACCAACTCAGCAAAATCAGCGCCTTTGCCCTGGCCACCGGCAATCAACACAATATTATTCTGTTCGCCTATACCTTCAAGCGCGGCCATCACAGCGCCCACATTGGTGCCCTTAGAATCGTTGATATAACGCACACCTGAAGCCGTGGTGACGAGCGCACAGCGATGGGGCAAACCGTCGAAACTTACAACCGCATCGAGCATTTGCTCGAGTCTTAAACCCACCATTTCACCCAGAGCCAGTGCCGCCAGCACATTCGCCCAATTGTGTCGGCCCGCAAGGCTTAGCTTGTCGACATTGATAAGACGCTTTCCGCCGCGACACAAAAAAACCTCATCGCCGTCGCGCACCACACCGTAATTACGGATATCTGGCGCGCTCAGACCAAAACTTTGCAGCGGTGTCTGTGGCGGCACCAAAGGCTGGGTCAGCATATCGTCGCGATTAAAAACCGCCGCTTTACAGGCAAAGAAAATTCGATGTTTAGCCCGGTGGTAGCGCTGCATATCGCCGTGCCGGTCTAAATGATCGGGGCTGACGTTCAACACAGTAGCCACACTCAAACCCAAAGTGCCCGCGCGCTCCAACTGAAAGCTCGACAATTCCAGAACATAAAGCTCCACATCGTCATCCAATAGCTCAAGTGCGGGCGTTCCCAGATTGCCGCCTACCGCAACATTGACCCCCGCCGATTGTGCAAGATGCCCCAGCAGTTCCGTTACCGTTGATTTGGCATTAGAGCCGGTGATACCAACCACAGGCGCTTTGGCCTCAGCCATAAAGACATCGATATCACCCATTACAGCGACACCCGCATCTATGGCTGCGACCACTAAAGGGTGCTCCAATGCTACGCCGGGGCTCACGACCACCTCATCAATGTGCTGCCAAAGCGTCGCGGGCACTTCGCCTAAGTACATTGGGCTGTCCACAAATTCTTTAGCAATGGTGTCGACGTTAGCAAGCTCATCGCGCGTATCAATTAACACAAAGGGCCTGCCCCGCGCCTGCCAGAAACGCGCACAAGCCAACCCGGTCACTCCAAGACCGATCACTGCTTTTTGTGCTGTACTGGCAATAAGGCTCATAAGCTCACTTTCCTCAACGCAGTTTCAAGGTTGCCAAACCAAACAACACCAGCATGACGGTGATAATCCAAAAGCGCACGATCACCCGGGGCTCCGGCCAGCCTTTCAACTCAAAGTGGTGGTGAATGGGTGCCATACGAAAAATACGTTTGCCGGTTAATTTAAAAGACGCCACCTGCAAAATAACGGACACGGTTTCCAAAACAAAAATACCACCCATAATGAACAGTACAATTTCGTGGCGCACAACCACCGCCACCGTGCCCAGCGCCGCGCCCAGAGCAAGGGCGCCTACATCACCCATAAAGACTTGCGCGGGATAAGTGTTAAACCACAAAAAGCCTAAGCCGGCACCAGCTATCGCACCGCAAAACACCACCAATTCGCCGCTGCCTGCCACGTAGGGAATCGCCAGATATTCGGCGAAATAGGTGTGGCCGGTCAGGTAGGCAATCAAACCCAACGCCCCGGCAACCATCACCGATGGTAAAATGGCCAGGCCGTCCAAGCCGTCTGTTAAATTGACCGCATTGCTGGTACCGACAATCACAAAATAGGCAAGCGCTATAAATAAAGGCCCCATCTGCCAGGCCACATCTTTGAAAAACGGTACAAACAATTGCGTCGTAACCGGCGTATCGACCATAAAGTACAGGTACAGAGCCGCGGCGAGACCGGCTACGGACTGCCAAAAATACTTCCATTTTGCAGGCAGCCCTCGGCTGTTTTTCTCCACGACTTTGCGGTAGTCATCTACCCAGCCAACCGCACCAAATACAGCGCTGACCAACAGCACAATCCAGACATAGCGGTTAGTGAGGTCTGCCCATAGCAGGGTAGACACCGCTATTGCCACTAAAATCAGTGCGCCCCCCATGGTAGGTGTGCCCGTTTTAGATAAATGGCTCTGCGGCCCATCATCTCGCACTGCCTGCCCGACCTGATGATAATTCAAACGGCGAATCATGGAGGGACCGACCAACAGTGAAATGGCCAGTGCAGTCAGTGCACCTAAAATGCCGCGAAACGTCAGGTACTGAAAAACCTGAAAACCACTGGCGTAGTTTTGTAAGTATTCTGCAAGCCAGAACAACATGCTTAGCAACCTCCCTTTTGCGTAAGCACCGCAACAGCGCGTTCCATACCTGCGCTGCGCGAACCCTTTACCAAAACGGTTTCACCCGCCCCGGGTAATTGCTTGGCCAGCGCATCCAGCAGACTATCCATAGACTCAAAGTGGCGACCGCGATCTCCAAAAGCGGACACAGCTGGCAAGGCGTCGTGCCCGACGGCCCAGAGCTGATCAATACCGCGCGATGCAGCATAAGCCCCCACCTCAGCGTGCAGGCGCCTGGCATCTCCTCCCAGCTCCGCCATCGCGCCAAGCAACAAATGTCTGCGCCCCTCAATGCGCGCCAACAGATCAATCGCCGCATTAACCGATGCGGGATTGGCGTTGTAGCTGTCATCGATCACGCAAGCGCCGCTGGGGGTTTGCATAGGCATCAAACGGCCGCGGTGAGGTGTTAAAGACTCCAGCCCGGCGACAATTTGCGCAAACGACAACCCGCAGGCAAAACCTGCAGCCGCCGCTGCCAATGCGTTTTTGATATTGTGCGAGCCGTGCAATTGTAGACTGACCCGCCCGCAGTGATCCTGATAGTGCAGGTCAAACGTCGAGCCATACACGCCAGACTCCACCACGTTACTCGCCCACACATCAGCTTTTTCTTCAAAGCCAAAATGCAACACCTGCGCCGGCTTGGCACGGAACGACCACGGTGCCGTATAAGGTGAATCACTGGGTAGAATGGCGGTATGCTCGGGACTTAAATTGTCGAGAATTTCCCCCTTGGCAGCCGCCACACCGGCAATAGAACCAAAACCCTGCAAATGTGCGGGCATTGCGTTGAGTAATATCACTACCTGAGGCTTCACCAGATCGCGCAGGTAAGCAATATCACCCGCACCGGTAGCACCCATTTCAATGACCGCATGAGCCGCAGAGGGCTCCAGCCCCAGCAGGGTCAGCGGTACGCCGATTTCATTGTTGAAATTCCCCGCCGTGGCATGTACGCCGCCAGCTTGAGACAGTACCGAGGCAACGAGATTTTTGGTGGTAGTTTTACCCGCGCTGCCGGTAATCCCCACCACCTTCCCGGCAAATAAATCGCGATTAAATGCGCCGAGCTTACCAAGTGCCTGAAGAGTATCGTCAACCAGAAGATAGGGCAGCTCGGTATCAACCTTGCGGGACAACAACAGCGCCGCCGCACCTTTTTCCGCAGCTGCTTTCACATAACTATGGCCGTCAAACTGCTCGCCCACCAAAGCGACAAACAGCTCGCCACCCATCAGGGTTCGCGAATCCGAGCTCACCGCAGAAAATGTCAGGTCAGCGCCGACCAAGGTCGCATTTAACGGCTCTTGTAATTCGACCAAAGAAAACCTGCGCATCATACCGCTACCCTCTCAGCAAGTGCTGATTGCGCTTGCTCAACATCGCTAAAACGGCACATATCCTCGCCTATGATTTGATAGCTTTCGTGACCTTTGCCAGCGATCAATACGCAGTCACGCGGCCCGGCTTCGGCAACCGCCGCAGCAATTGCCGCAGCGCGATCAGCCTCACGTGACCACTTCCCCTTAACACCGCTGATAATATCGTCAATAATGGCATTGGGATCTTCGCCGCGCGGGTTATCGCTGGTAATAAACAACTTGTCGGCAACGCGGCTGGCTTCAGCGCCCATCAGCGGTCGCTTGCGTCGGTCGCGATCACCGCCACAACCAAACACACAAAATAATTGCCCACTGACATGGGGACGAAGCGCCTGTAATACACGCGCCAGGGCATCGGGTGTGTGCGCGTAATCCACTATCACTTCTGGCGCATTCGCTGCGCCGACCACGCGCTGCATGCGCCCGGCCACACCGCTTAAATTCGTTATGGCAGTGAGCAGATCCTGTAGAGGATACTCGCCACCGAGTGCCGCAACACACGCCAGAACATTTTCTACATTGAATGCACCAGGCAGGGGACAATACAGCTCCCCTTCACCCCAGGGGCTGACGAACTCGGCGCTACTGGCAGTCAGCCCCTCGCGAATGTCACTGACATAAACATTGGCCTTGGGATTATTGCGGACGCTGTAAAACAGCGTTTCCACATCCGCCGCCAGCGCTTCGACCATAGCAGCCGATGCCTTATCGTCAATATTGATAACCGCCCGGCGCAGGCCAGGTATCGCAAACAAACGCGCTTTCGCCTGCCGATAGGCGCTCATGTTGCCGTGGTAGTCCAAATGATCGTGGGAAAGATTGGTGTAAACCGCCACATCAAACTGCACTGCATTGACACGGCCTTGCTCCAGGGCGTGGGACGACACCTCCATCGCCACATGAGTGATGCCCGCATCGCGCCACTTGGCGAACTGGCGCTGTAGGGCGATGGCATCAGGCGTGGTATTTGCGGCATCAAGCAATTCTTGCCCCGCCTGCACACCTAAAGTACCAATAACACCACAGCGTTCACCGCATGCTGTGAGTATTTGAGCAATGCTTTGTGTGCAGGTGGTTTTGCCGTTGGTACCGGTCACGCCAATAATTGTCAGCGCCCTGCTTGGATCAGCGAAAAAGCGCGCGGCGATGTCACCGAGCCTTGCAGACACATCGGGCATGATCACAACCGGCACGGCAGCAGACTTGATCGGCGCATGAGAGATAATCGCCACCGCACCGCGCTCGATCGCTTGCGCGGCAAATTCACGACCGTCTACCGCCGCGCCATTGAGCGCGACAAACACTGCGCCAGGTTCAACTTTGCGGCTGTCCAGCACCAGGTCGCGCGCCACAATACCCGCATATGGCGCCGGGCAGTCGGGCAACAATTCGCCGAGGCTTAAACGATAATCAGACATCACATCGCCTCCCCCAGCTGTGCGTCACCGGCCGCCGCCAGTAAAGCCCTGTCATCGAAAGGCACGCTAAGCAGCGGCAATACTCCCGCTGCAATACGGGAAAACACAGGCGCAGCAACCGCACCACCTCCGTACTCTTCACCCTGAGGGTCATCAATCAATACCACTGTCACGATTTTCGGATTATCGATGGGAGCCAGCCCTGCAAACAGGGCAAAGTGACTGTCATCGCGATAGCCGGTTTTGCCGAGCTTGCGCGCCGTGCCGGTTTTACCGCCTACCGCAAACCCCGGCACCGCAGCACGGGTTGCGGTGCCATCACCTTTTACAACAGCGGCCAGAGCATCGCGTAAATCACTGGCAATGGCTTTATCGATAATTTGCTCGCCGTGCACCTCAACGTCGTCGCGGCGCGCTAACAAGGACACAGGCATCAACTCACCATCTTTGGCGATGGCCGCATAGGCGCGCGCCAATTGCAACGGCGTAGCAGTAAGGCCGTAGCCGTAAGCCAGAGTTACCTGTTCGGTGAGATACCACTTGTCTTTTACGCGCAGAGCTCCTGCGCGCTCTCCGGGAAAGCCACTGCCTGTGGATTGCCCCAGACCAAAACGATTAAACATCTCCCAGATAGGGTCTACGCCTAAATCAAGAGCCAGGCGCGCAGTGCCCACCTGGCTGGACTTAGCCAAAACACGCGCCAGACTCAGCTCGCCGTAGTTGCGTGGGTCGGCAATACGCTTGCCCGCCACCACAATTTCACCAGGCGCTGTGTCAATCACGCTGTCGATAGTGTATTGACCACTTTCCAGTGCCGCCGCAACGCTTAAGGTTTTCACCGTCGAACCAGGCTCTAACACGTCAGTAAAAACACGATTGCGCGTATCACCCGCTTTTAAGTGCTTGCTGATACTGCGGCGATTGTTCGGATTGAAAGACGGATAACTGTTGACTGCCAACACCTCGCCCGTATCCACATCCAGAGTTACCGCAGAGCCTGAGCTGGCGCCGGTTTCGCGCACTGCGCGCGCCAGCTCGCGATATTGCACATACTGCAAACGCAGATCGATACTCAGGCGCAGGTCTTTACCGGGCTGAACCGGCGCGAGTTCACCGATAACGCTGACCACTTCATTCACACGCCGCCCGCGCTTGTCCAGCTTGCCGGAAATCACCACCTTGCGCTTACCAGGTGCACCGCGCAACCAATCGTCATAGGCCAGCTCAAGACCGGAAATACCTTCGTCATCCACATTGACAATGCCCACCAGTTGCGCGGCGTAGGCGCCAGCGGGATAAAAACGCTGATACTCGCGCTGCTCATGAACGCCCTTGATACGCAGTTCAGACACTTGCGCCGCGCGCGCAGGCGGCAGGCGACGCGCCAGGTACATGAAGCGCTTCCCCGCGTAGGCGGCCAAGCGCTTGCGCAGTGCAGCCTCACTCTGGTGCAGCGCTTTGGCGAGACTGGCAAGGTCTTCCTCCCTCAGCGTTGCGGGGTCAGCCCACAGCGATACCACCGGCGTACTCACCGCCAGCGGCTGGCCGTTGCGATCGGTAATCATGCCTCGCGTAGCATTCACAGCCATCACTCGCACGGCGCGGGCGTTACCCTGCTTTTGCAAAAACTCAACGCCACGGTCGCCGTTCAATACTTGCAGGGATGCCATACGCGACACCAGTGCCACGGGCAGCGCAACCAACAACGCCACCACAAAGTAGAAACGCCAGTTCGGCACGGGCTGTTTTTGCTTGACCCGTTTCATCACTTCACCAGCCTTGTGTTAAACAGGTTGGGCAGGGCCATGCCAAGCTTTTCCACCGCTACGGACTCCACCTTATGTGGCGGCGCCAGTGCACTTTGCTCAAGCAGCATACGGCCATACTCTACCTGCTGCATCCACACCTGATTTTCCAGTGCCTGTGCTTGCCTGTATTGGCCGCGACACAAATGCGAAACATACAAGCTCGCCGCCGCCGATACCGCCACCAACACTAACAGCACCGCGCTAACGCCCAGCGTCACATTGCTCTGGCGAACGACCTGTACTTCCGATGCGGACTGACGCGCGCTTTTTCCAGCCATTACAGTTTCTCCCCCACGCGCATAATCGCTGAGCGTGAACGCGGGTTGGCGGCCACTTCCTCATCACTCGCGCGCACCGCCTTACCGATCAGTTTCATGCGGCGATTCAGAGCGGAGTCCAGCACAGGAACACCGGCGGGGAAATTATCGCCACGGGCGAGATCACGCAGATAGCGCTTAACCAAACGGTCTTCCAGAGAATGAAAACTAATAATGACCAGGCGCCCACCCACGGATAAACAATCCAGCGCAACATTCAGCAGCGCTTGCAGATCGTCCAGTTCGGCGTTGATTTTTATGCGCACTGCCTGAAACACGCGCGTGGCGGGATGCTTGTGTTTTTCCCAGCGCGGGTTAGCGTCACTGGCGATTTTGGCAAGTTCGGCGGTGGTCGATAGTGGCCGTTCGTTGCGGGCACGCACAATGGCAGCGGCGATGCGCCTGGCAAAACGCTCTTCGCCATAGGTTTTTAACACGGCGGCAATATCGGCCTCGTCTGCGCTGTTAAGCCACTGCGCGGCGGTCTGGCCACGGGTAGTATCCATACGCATATCCAGCGGACCATCGTGCAGAAAACTGAAACCGCGTTCACCCTCATCGAGCTGCGGACTGGAGACACCCAAATCCAACAAAATTCCATCGACCAACTCACCACCGAGTTGCGCGGGCAAGTCGGCAAACGAGCCGTGATAAAACGTAAAGCGGCCATCGCTGGCCGCCAGTTGTTGCGCGACTTGCGCCGCTTGAGGGTCTTTGTCCACCCCCAGCAGGCGACCGCCCTCGCCCAGTAACTCCAGCAGCCGGAGGCTGTGCCCGCCCCGACCAAAGGTACCGTCCACATAAAACCCATTTGGGCGCGGCGCCAGGGCATCGACTGCTTCTTGTAGCAATACAGTCTGATGCATCAAGAAATCCCCGTCAGCGAGGCAAGTTCCATCGGCAGATCGTCACCGCTACTTTGCAGTACTTGCAGTGAGCGCACTACCTCTTTATCCCAGGCTTCTTTATGCCAAACTTCAATACGATTGACCTGTCCCACAAAGGCGGTTTCTTTTTCGAGAACAGCGCGCTCACGCAGAGACTTGGACACGAGAATACGACCGCTGGCGTCTAGCTTGATCGCGTTGGCATAGCCCATCAACAAACGCTGGGAGGCGCTGACTTTTGGGTTGAGTGACGGCATGGTGAGAAACTGCTGCTCGAGCTTGCGCCATTCTTCAATGGGATAAATAACCAAACAGGGGGAATTCAAACTGGTGGTAATGACGATATCGCCATCGCAGCGCTCCATCAGGGCAGCGCGCAGACGAGCGGGGACCGGCACCCGCCCCTTTGCATCCATATTGGCATATTCAACACCGGTCAACATTTCCCTAAGTTCCCACTTTTATCTTTCGATCAGGGACAATAACCCACAAAGAGCCACTTTCACCCACTATTCGCCATACTAGAAGCGCAACAATGCGCTGTCAAGCCACAGGAATTCGGAAAATTGTCGATAATTCAGTAAATTAGCGTGTATTGCGCGCACAGGAAGCGAAACATCACGCCACAGGGAAAACAAAAAATCCGCTTAAACAGACCAATAAAGCCCACTCTTGAGAGCTTACTTTAACTTCGAGATTATTTTAGCAAAAACCGAGTTTTTTCGCCGCAATACCCATTGCCGGAGCGAAAAAAAAAGCTGGCCGATAAGCCGGGTTCTGTCGTGGACGACCATTCATCTGCGACCGGCGTCACCACCTGCCTGTAGCGACCTACCCGAACCCACTGCGGGCCACAGCGCGCGGGTTCCTATTTGGTCTTGCTCCGAGTGGGGTTTACCATCGCCGCGCCTGTTGCCAGCCGCGCGGTGCGCTCTTACCGCACCTTTTCACCCTTACCCAGCCGAGGCTGGGCGGTATCCTTTCTGCTGCACTTTCCGTAGGCTCTCGCCCCCCAGGTGTTACCTGGCACTCTGCCCTGTGGAGCCCGGACTTTCCTCCATCTACACAGTGTAGACAGCGGTCGTCTAGCCAGCTCAGTAGCTAGACTACCCTGTGGAGCAATGCCGAGCAAGCCCCATCACAGATCTTGGCGGTGATACTCGCGCCTCAACCCCATGAACAAGCTGACACACATCAGCACCAGCACCAGCGCAAAGGGCAAGCCCACGGTAACCGCCGCGGCCTGCAGGGCACCAAGCGCATCGTCACCACCACCAAAGAGCAGGGCCGCAGCGATACACCCCTCGATAGTCGCCCAAAAAATACGCTGGGGAACCGGCGCATCGACCTTGCCGCCTGCGGTGACACTGTCGATTACCAGCGAACCCGAATCAGAGGATGTGACGAAGAACACCAGCACCAGCACAATCGCAATAAAGGAACTGATATTGGCCAGGGGCAACTGATCCAGCATCTGGAACAGCGCCAGCGAACTGTCGGTGATACCGTTTGCCAACTCACCCACGCCATTCACAGCCTGATCAATACCAGAACCGCCAAAGGTGGACATCCACACGGTGGTAACCAAAGTAGGAATAATCAGCACCGCCAGGATAAACTGACGCAAGGTACGTCCACGGGAGACTCGCGCAATAAACATACCCACAAAAGGCGACCAGGAGATCCACCAGGCCCAGTAGAAAATGGTCCAGCCGTGGTAAAAGGATTGGTCTTCGCGTCCCATCCAGGTGCTCAGCGGAATGATGTTGCTCACGTAAGATAGCAAGGTGGTACCTATGCCGTTGATAATCGCCATGGTAGAACCGGTAATCAACACAAACACCAGCAGCAACAAAGCCAGGGACATATTGATATTACTGAGGATCTTTACCCCACCATCAAGCCCGCGCACCACAGAAAAAGTAGCGACCATGGTGACACCAAAAATAATCGCCAATTGCGTGCTGATGCCGGCGGAGACACCAAACAACAAATGCAAACCACTGGCGGCCTGCTGTGCGCCAAAGCCCAGCGATGTCGCCAGACCAAAAATCGTTGCCAACACCGCCACGGTGTCGATCACGTTACCGGTCACACCCCAGACACGCTCTCCAAACAGCGGGAAAAACACCGAGCGAATCGTCAGCGGCATATTGCAGTTAAAGGCAAAAAAACCAAGCGACAGTCCCACCACCGCGTAAATCGCCCAGGGGTGCAAACCCCAGTGAAACATCGTGGCACCCATTGCCAACTCTGCCGCCTCGGGCGTGCGCGCCGCCACATTCAGCGGCGTACCCGCCCAGTCGATGTAGTAGGCCACCGGCTCAGCCACACTCCAAAACATCAGACCGATACCCATGCCTGCGGCAAACAACATAGCAAACCATGACATCAGACTAAAGTCCGGCTTGGCGTCTTGCCCCCCCAGGCGAATTTTTGCATAGGGCGAAACAACCAGCGCCAGGCAAAACAATACAAAAAGATTACCGCTGAACATAAAAAACCAGTCGAAATTATTGATCGACCAGTTTTTCGCCGAATCAAATACGACCTTCGCCGACTCTGGCGCCAGCAAGGTGCCCAGCACAAATAAAATAACCAGCGTAGCGGAAACAAAAAACACCGGGTTGTGTAGATCAAAGCCCAACATCTCGATGTTGTCCTCACCGATCTCGTGCTCGGTTTCGTAGACGGGATCCTCAACCTCATAATCTGCAGCTTGGGTTGTCATAGCGATCTTACTCCTTTAGTTTTTAGTTTTGGCTTGCCGTAGCGACGATTTAGAAGTAGTAGCCAATGTTAATGTTTAAGCGTGAATGCCAGCGGCTTTCGCCGTTATCAATACCCACACCCGGGCCGCCCGCAAACCACATGTTCTTACCGGCGATCCAGTCGACGTAGGTGTACAAGCCGCCATTTTCCAACAGACAACCGGTGACGTTTTGCACCGAGTCGTCAAGCCCGACACCATCACCAGCGGCGATGTAGCTATGATCGTTGTAGCAGGTGATTTTCTTGATAAAACGGTTATCCAGCGTAAAACTGCGCGCGACGTTCAGGTTCAACACCTGCGCCTCAGCTGCCATTTCAAAGGGATAATTAAAGGCAGACAAGGCGATACGATTCTCCTGCTGCTCTGTTGCAGCATCGCGATCATACTTATAAGCCGTCCACTGCGCCTGCAAATTCCACTGCTTGATATTGGCGTTTACGTGCAGCGCCACGGCGTAATGATCGCCACTGCCGAGGCTTTCACTGTCAATTCTACCCCACTGCGCAGAAGCACCCGCTGTGTAGGGTCCGGCGTTGTATTGACCGCGCACATTGAGCTGCCCATCTTCTTTGTAGGGCGAGGCATCGGTTGTGGCCACATCAAAGGAATAGCGACCGAAACGGGCCGCGTTGTCGTATTCACTGGAGAAGAACCAAGCGGCATCCCAAGTCCATTTACCCTGGCGATGGCGCCATTTGAAACCGGTATCGTAGTCATCTTCCAGCCCCAGGTAATACAGCCCGGAAAACCAAAAACTGTGGGAGGCGTAGGACTCAATACCAAAAGGCACCTGGGTAACGCCCGCAACAACGGTGTCATCAGGCGTCAGGTGATAACCGATCTCAGCATGGTGCACCGCCTCGAAATCCTGATACCAACGGTACTGGGCATCCAGGAACAAGTCGCCCTGTTTAACATCGATCAAACGATCCACTGTCGTCATCACCGTAATCTTTCCACCCATAATTGAGCCGCACCGCACCGCCGATATCGACCTCTGGCGCTGCAGACTCAACATTTCCCGTATAACCAAGCCCTAAAACAATAAGGGCGGCACCAAAGCCAGCCACAAAAGTGCGCACAACACACCCCCCTTTTTTTAAAATAGTCGAGATTATTATACTTTGTGTTCAAAGCATTTCAAGTTCAATATTCAAGTGGTGGAATTTGGTGCTAGAATGATTGCGCGCGTGTTTTGCGTTTTTGTTGAGATTTATCCATGAATACCGTGACTCCAAGCGCCTGCACAAGACCTTTGGCCTGACCAGCCCACAGCTTATTCTGCTCTCAACCGTGCAGGCAAACCCCAAGCTCACTATTCGCCAGGCCAGCCAGGAGGTCTCGCTGAGCCAGGGAACCGTGACCACCATCTTGGACAAACTGCAGAAAAAGGGCCTGGTCAAACGCCAGCGCAGTGAAGCGGACAAACGCAAAATACACCTGCTGCTCACCAGTGAAGGTGAAGCGCTTTTACAAAGCACACCGGAACTGCTGCAGAGCAGCTTCCGAGACAGCTTCACCGCCCTGGAAGAATGGGAGCAATTGCAAATTCTCGCCTCCCTCAAACGCCTGTCCGCCCTTATGGGCGCAAAAAATATCGATGCCGCTCCCGTACTGCGTGTGGGAGAAATTATTGAAGACGAGGATTGAATCGCGGCGCCTCAACCCCACCTTGGTGGCACTGGACATTCTGCCTGGTACGCGCCCGGTGCTGCGGCGCGCTTAACGCTTCTGTGCTGCATCCAAATAACACTGATACAGCCGCTTTTTCCGCACCCCGCTGTAATCCGCCAGCAACTGCGCCGCCTTGCGCGGCGGCATTTCGCTTGCGAGCGACAGCATCAACTGTACCAGCGCGCTATCAATAGCCGATTCACCCTTGTCGGCGCCGGCGACGACTAACACAATTTCGCCGCGGCGCTGATTTGGATCGCTCATGACAAAAGCGAGCAATTCCCCCAGGGGTGCGCGGCGGATGGTTTCAAAGGTTTTACTGATCTCTCTGGCGAGCACAGCTTCGCGCTGCTCACCAAACACCATCGCCATACTCTGCAAGCACTCTCCCACCCGATGCGGCGCTTCGTAAAACACCAACGTGGCAGTGCTATCGACCAAATCTGCAAGGTACTGCTCTCTGGCTTGCGCTTTCGCCGGCAAAAAGCCTTCAAAGGCAAAGCGATCCGTGGGCAGGCCAGATACCGACAGCGCAGCAATGGCCGCACAGGCGCCGGGGATTGGCGACACCTGTACCCCAAGCGCCTGAGCCAGGCGCACCAAGCGGTAACCTGGATCAGAAATCAGTGGCGTGCCCGCATCGGAGATCAGCGCCACACTACCACCACTTTCCCAGCATGTGGCGATGCGCCGCTCCACTGCCTCGCCGCTGTGCTCGTGATAGGCAACAGCTGGAGCCTCAATGGCAAAATGCCGCATCAACACAGCGCTATGTCTGGTATCCTCTGCGGCCAGGAGATCGACTTCGCGCAGCACCGCTATCGCCCGCTCCGACATATCCGCAAGGTTTCCTATAGGTGTGGCAACCACGTACAATACCGCTGTCACAGATCCTCCGTTACAGGTTTTTAGTCTGGCCGCTGATTGTTCGGCCCCAACGCAAGGTGAGCTTTTCCGTGAGCAAGCATAACACGTCTTTTTATAACCCTTGGGTAACATTGCGCTTCGACCTGCGCCCGCTGGTCATCGCCGCACTAGCGCTTGTTATCGCTGCCTGTGGTGGCGCCCCCACCAAACCGACCACCCCCCCCAAAGACCTTGTAGACACCGAGGAGCAAGCGGAACTGGAAGTGTTGCCGCGTTTTGGCCAGGAACACGAATCGATGTTTTACAGCATTGAAGACGCCCTGGCACTGCACGACTGGCAAACCGCTGAAATGCTGCTCGCACAACTGCCAGCCCAGGAACTCGACCCGCGGGATCAAACCCAATACCAACGCATGCTGGCGCAAACGCTTTACCAGCGGGGCGATACAGTGCGCGCCTTGCAACAGCGCGACAAACTGCTCAATGTACCAACCGACAGCGACCTCTATCTGGAGATACTAAAAGACCAGCAATACCAACTGCGCCTGTCAGATCAGCATTTGCAGAGTGCCTACCTCGGCCACCGCGCAATCACGCAATACCCAAAACTCATCGATGACCCGATGCTTAACGCCATCTGGACCGACCTGCAACAAAGCAGCCCTGACGACATTGCTGACGCCCTGAAAAGCGCCAGCGGCGACCCGCAGTGGCAGGCCTGGCTAAAGCTGACAAGCCTGGATGAGCAAAGACGTCACACAAGCACTGCGGTGTTCAATCTGGCGCTGGAGCAATGGTTACTGGCACACCCCGACCACCCCGCGAGTGTATTCTTGCCCGGTGGCCTGGAGTTTTTAATGCAGGCTGAGCAGGCGCGTACCGTGGCACTGATGCTTCCACTATCGGGGCGGCTGGCCTCAGCGGGCACAGCCGTGCGCGACGGCTACCTGGCAGCGTACTACCAGCAGTTAGGCTCCCACAGCGACAGCCAGACTATTCACATCATTGACAGTGCGCGTTATCCCAATATCGAAGACGCCTACTACGCCGCCGAAAACACCGGTGCGGATATCGTTGTCGGCCCGCTGAATAAAGACCAGGTCAGAGCGCTGGACGAATCGCCCGTGCGTGCACTGCCGGTTATCGCGCTGAACCGCACCGAACAGCCCAGCCAGCTCGGTGATCGCGCCCTGATTCAGCTGGCACTGGCACCGCAGGATGAAGCCAAACAACTCGCGCGCCTGGCCTTCGGCCGCGGCCATCGCAAGGCCATGCTTATCGCCCCTGAATCAAGCTGGGGCGAAAAGATGGCTGATGCCCTTATACAGCAATGGCAAGAGCTTGGCGGCAAAATTACGTCGCGTATGAGCTACGCAAGCAGCGCGCAGTTGTCAGCCAATATGGAGCAAGCCCTGTCACTTCAGCAAAGTAATGCCCGGCACAGACAAATCGAAGCAAAATTTGGCGACACCAATGTCGGCTTCCAGCCGCGCCGTCGGCAGGATATCGACGTGGTGTTTATTCTCAGTAACGATGTCAACGAAGCGCGCTCAATCAAGCCTCTCTTGAGTTTTTATTACGCTGGCAACGTGCCGGTATTGTCCACATCAGCCACTTACAACACCGATACCTCGCGCAACCGCGACCTGGCCGGTGTCGGCCTGCTGGAAACCCCGTGGCGACTTAAAAACAACCCCCTGCGCGCGAGCATTGGCAAAGCGGGTAATGGCCGCCTCGCAGCGCTGTATGCGCTGGGCGCAGACGCCTACCTGCTGCAGAGCCGTTTTGCACAACTGGCTGCGGGTAAAAATGCAATACTTCGCGGCAGCACTGGCCACTTGCGCCTGAACGACAAATTACAGATAGAGCGCACCCTGAAAACCGCTGTTTTTGATGGCAAAGGCCGTATCAAAACACCGTAAACTGTCTCCACAACCTGTCACCGGCGACAGGTTTGGGAGAGACGATGAGCAAAACCCGCGGAGATCGCGCCGAGCAGGCGGCGGCCAATTACCTGAAACGCCAGGGGCTTTCGATCATTGAGCGCAATTATCGCTGCAAGGGCGGCGAACTGGATATCATCGCCAGGGATCAACAGACCCTTGTTTTTGTCGAAGTGCGCCTGCGCAACAACATCGACTTTGGGAGCGCTCTGGCCAGCATCGGCCCGCACAAACGCGCACGGCTGATCCATACCGCTGGATTTTATTTACAAAATAATCCCAAGTGGCGAAACTCTCCCTGCCGATTTGACGTCATAGCCCTGCAGACGCGACAATTGGGTCTGGCCAAATGCCAGTGGCTGAAAAACGCATTCTCGCTTTAATTTTGTATCACCCTATAACATGCGCCAATGATGAACTACTACCAAATGATCAGCGGGAACTTCCACCGCACTATTGAAGCGCTGAGCCTGTCAGTGGATGCTATGGCGCCGTCCCTGGAGCAGGCCTGTGAGCGCATCACCGAGGCATTGCTGGCGGATAAAAAAATTCTCTGCTGTGGCAACGGTCCCGGTGCAGCCGTCTGCGCGTTGCTGGGCAGCTACCTCAGCCATCAATTTGTGAATGACCGCCCCGCCCTACCCCTGCTCAACCTCTGTGCGGATGGCACGGTAATGTCCAGCCTCACGGGCAGTGACGACGACTTTCGATCCTACTACGCGCGCCGCATCAAGGCACTGGGGCTCGCTGGCGATGTGTTAATCGTAGCGGGCGACCATTCAGGTGCCGCAAACCTGATTCACGCAATACGCGCTGCACAGGAAAACCAGCTCACCGTCATCGTGCTGTGTGGCGCAGACAACATCGCCCTGCTTAACAGCCTTGGGCACAACGATATCCATCTTGTTACCACAGGCGACAACAATGCTCGCATCACTGAATTACAAGTAATGTGCATTAACTGCCTGTGCGAACTTATCGACGCCAGGCTGTTTGGCGCGTTCCCCCCCGACCCTTTCACGCAACAGGACGCATACCCCCTATGAGAACATTTATCTGGCTGTTTGTACTGTTACTGCTCGGTGGCTGCGGCAATGTACTGGTGGCATTACATTCGGACACCATCGCTGAAAATCCCACCAAACGCACTCTGGGGCGCCGTGTGGAAGACGAAAGCATTGAGACCAAGTCCACCGTCAACATCAACAATGCCAGTCAAGCCCTGAGAGAATCCCATGTAAACGTCGTGAGCTACAACGGTTACGTACTGATCGTTGGACAGGTGCCATCGCAGGCCGCAAAAGATCAGGCCACCGAAATTGTGCGCCCCCTGACGGGCGTGCGCCGCATCTACAACGAGCTGAAGGTGGCCGCGCCCAGTTCAACCATGACCCGCACCAGTGACACCTGGATCACCTCCAAGGTAAAATCCCTGTTGGTGGCGCGCAAAGACATCTACGGTCAGCGCGTCAAAGTGACCACCGAAAACGGCGTGGTGTACCTTATGGGCATGGCGACAGCCGCCCAGGCAAAACTGATAACCGATGTCGCCAGAGACGTCTCGGGAGTGCAGCGTGTGGTGAGTTTGATGGAGATTGTGAATCCCAATTGACCCGGATACGCTGAAAGCGCTTCTATTATCCAATAATATCAAAGGGTTATACTGATGCCGGCAAAATATCCGGATTGGCGACCTGCCGCTGCCCACCTGAGTAATCGCTGCGGTATTGTAAAACAGCTATTTCACCAAATGCAGAACCGGGCGACCCTGGGTTTCTTTCTTGCGATGCTTGCTACTGCTGTCATCACTTGGTGGCGAGGGCGGCTCGCTGCTGTCCTCAGGGTCAAACACCATACCCTGACCATTTTCACGCGCATAAATACCCACCACAGCACCGGTGGGAATGTAGACTGCGGTATGCTTGCCCGCAAAGCGACCGCTGAAGGTGATCGCTTCGCCCTCCAGCTCTAAACCCATCACCGCCACGGGGGAAATATTGAGAATGATCTGGCCGTCTTTTACGTATTGCTGGGGCACATCAACGTGACGCACGGAGGCGTCCACAACCAAATAGGGCGTACAGCCGTTATCGACAATCCATTCATACATGGCGCGAATAACATAGGGGCGACTTGATGGCATGGACGCGCTCATCTCTACACCTCAATCGCCTTACAGGCGCATTTCCCGTTCCTGTTCAGTCAAGCTGGCCTGAAAAGCCTCCCGTTCAAACAGAGAATCCATATAATTCAACAGCGGTTTGACTTGTTTGGAATTGCCGAGATCTACACCTAACTTCGGCAAACGCCATAAGATCGGCGCCATACAGCAGTCAACCAGCGTGAACTCCTCACTCATAAAGAAGGGCTTTTCACCGAAGATAGGCGCAATTCCCATCAAACCTTCGCGCAGCTCCTTGGCGCTTTTGCTGACCACATTGGCGCTGCGAGAGTTTTGGATGGCATCCACCAGTGCACACCAGTCTTTTTCGATACGGTGAATCAACAGGCGACTCTCCGCGCGCGCCACCGGATACACCGGTAACAAGGGAGGATGGGGAAAACGCTCATCCAGGTATTCCATCATCACCTTGGATTCGTACAGCACCAGATCGCGATCAACCAGGGTCGGCAGCGAATTATACGGGTTAAACTCTGCCAGCTCCGCCGGTGGGTTGTTCTGATCCGCCTCCACCAAATCAGCGGCGACGCCCTTCTCCGCCAGTACGATACGCACCCGGTGGCAATAGTGACTGGTATTGTCTGAAAAAAAAGTCATCGAAGACCGTTTTGCCACAATGCCCATGTAGTTACCTCTATTTGTAAACACTCTGAATAAGTGCACTCAACGCGCTTTTAACAAACACAAACGACGCGCAACTCAGCAACCTCGCCGGACGGCGAGCCACTCTTTTGCGCCAATCGCCAGCTTAATCTATGTCTTTCCAGTACTCGCGTTTAAGCAACCACGCCAGCACCAGAAACAACGCGGCGTATAATAGCACAAAACGACCCAGTCGTTGACGTTTTAGTACATCGGGTTCGGCCACATAGGCTAAAAAGTTGACAATATCGTAGACCACACGCTCAAACTCCGCCGCACTGAGGCTGCCGGCCTCCGGCCTGATCAAACGCTCGCAAGCATCGCCACCACTGCATACGGGCAAGCCCTGTAAGCCCTGCAAAACATGGGGCATGGACACCTTGGCAAACACGCGATTGTTCACCCCCAGTGGACGAGAATCATCCGCATAGAAATTCATTAGAAAGGTATACACCCACTCGGGGCTGCGTGCACGGGTAGTAATTGACAAGTCGGGCGCTACCGTGCCGAAGGCGGCGGTGGATGCAGCCGCCGTCATCGGACTTGCCATTAACTTCGCGGTCATTTTGTCCGCATCAAACTGGAACACGCTGGCAGACTCCCCCGCAGCGATGCGCAAATCCTGCATCAAGCGCCCATACCGCATATAGCCCAGGGAGTGACAGGAAAAGCAGTAGCGCATATACAATGTCGCCCCTTCACGCAGGGAAGCCGTATTATCCGGTGCCGCCGTAAACGGCTCGCAGGCAATGTCGCCGCAGTCAGAAGCCGCCGCTGCGCCCACAGCCTTGAGCGGCACAGCCACCAACACCGCTATTAACAACAAGCCGATAATTGTACGAGTTAAACCCATACCGCCGTCCATGGTGACGCGCTCAGGCACGGCCCTGGTACGCCCCATCACTGACCACCACGGCATCAACAGGAAAAAAGCAAAATACATCCCCGTGCACACTCGCGCCAGCAGCACCCGCTCGGGTGTGACCGCCCGCGCACCCAACGCACCCAAAATCACAAAAGCGGAGGCGAATAAGACCAGCATCAGCGCAGTAACAGGACTGCGATAGCGCCAGGATTTGATTGGACTGCGATCGAGCCAGGGCAACAGAAATGGCAGCATGATAGCCAGGACAAAGGCCACAACTCCCCAAAACGTGTGGGGAACAGCGCGCAAAATGGAATAAAACGGCATGAAATACCACAGCGGCGCGATATCTTCCGGGGTTTCGCTGGGGTTGGCCGCCTCAAAATTGGCGCGTTCCAAAAAATAGCCGCCCATATCCGGCGCATAAAACACAATCGCCAAAAACACCGCCATAAACACTGCCACCGCATAGAGATCCTTTACGGTGTAGTACGGGTGCAGGGGAATACCGTCAACAGGCTTGCCACTTTTATCCTGATGCTGCCTGATTTCAACGCCGTCGGGGTTGTTCGAACCCACCTCGTGCAAGGCGATGATATGCAGCACCGTCAAAACCAGCAGCAGCAAGGGTAAGCCGATCACATGCCAGGCAAAAAAGCGATTCAGGGTGACGCCAGAGAGCTGGTAATCACCGCGAATCCAGTTCGCGAGATCTTCGCCGATCACAGGAATTACGTCAAACAGGGAAATAATCACCTGCGTACCCCAGTAGGACATCTGCCCCCAGGGCAGCACATAACCAGTGAACGCCTCGGCCATCAACACCAGCAGAATCAACATCCCGAAAACCCACACCAGTTCGCGCGGTTTTTTGTAGGAACCGTAAATCAGCGCGCGATACAGGTGTAGAAACACCACCACAAACAACATGGATGCACCAACGGAGTGCAGGTAGCGAATCAGCCAGCCATACGCCACATCGCGACTGAACAACTCGATGGACGCCTGCGCCCGTTCAGGCGTGGGCACATAGTTCATCGCCAATACCAGACCGCTGAACAGCTGAATCACCATCACCAACAGTGACAGCACCCCAAAGCAATACCAGAAGTTGAGATTTTTCGGCACAAAATAGCGGCTGAAGTGCTCGCGCCAAAAACGCAGCACGGGCAGACGTGCATCAATCCAGCGACCTAAGCGATGCAAGTGCCTCACACCACATCCTCTGCACTGGCGCCAATCACCAGCACATCGGCGCTTTCGTAGAAATACGGCGGCACGGCGAGGTTGTCCGAGGCGGGACCGCCCTTAAACACTCTGCCGGCCATATCAAAGAGGGAACCGTGACACGGACAAACGAAACCACCCTGCCAGGAAGCTTTGGCATCGGGGTCGGGGCGATATTTGGGCGCACAGTTAAAGTGGGTACAAACACCCGCCACCACCAACACATCAGGGCGCAGGGAGCGATCCGCACCGCGAATATACGCGGGTTGATCGGCATTTTGGGAGTCGGGATCTATTAGCTCGCCGCCAGGCGATGACAGGCTGGCAAGCTGTGCCGCGGTGCGCTTGACCACGTAAACCGGGATGGACCGCCAGTTCACCACCAGCATTTGACCAGGTGCGAGTTTGGCCACATCCACTTTTACCGGCTGCACGGTCGCTTTGGTTTTTGCAGAGGGATTCATTACCGCCACAAACAGCCCTGCGGCACCGGCAACACCGCCGGCGGCTACCGAGCAAGTCGCGGCGCTGAGCAGGCGGCGTCTTTGTTTGGAATCCAAATCTCTGGCCACGCTTGTCACCTCATCAATGGCTTGCGCTGGACTTGTCACCTTGCGGGACGTCTCGCAGTTCGCTCTTTGTATCAAGATGAGATGTTAGGGACTGCTCATGACAATAACAAGCCAAAGCTCACAGCCTGCCGCAAACGCCTGTAAAAAAGACACAAAAACGCCCGAGCTGACAAGCAGTCCGGGCGCCTGAGAATGGTATGACGGGGCCGAAACCCCAATCGATTAACGCTTGGAGAACTGGGGCTTCTTACGCGCTTTGCGCAGACCCACTTTCTTGCGCTCGACTTCGCGCGCATCGCGAGTGACGTAACCCGCACCGCGCAGAGTGCCGCGCAGAGCGTCATCGTATTGCATCAGTGCACGGGTGATACCGTGGCGAATTGCGCCGGCCTGACCGAAGCTGCCACCGCCGCTGACAGTCACGTTGACGTCAAACTTGTCGTTCAGCTCAACCAGCTCAAGCGGCTGACGCACGATCATGCGCGCTACTTCGCGGCCAAAGTACTGATCCAGAGGACGTTTGTTGACAGTGATAGCTCCGCCGCCATTTTTCAGAAATACGCGAGCGGTTGAAGTCTTGCGGCGGCCTGTGCCGTAGTATTGAGTAGCTGACATAATTCTGATCCGTTAGATATCCAGTGTTTGCGGCTGCTGCGCGGCATGGGGATGCTCGGCACCGGCGTATACTTTCAATTTCTTGAACATGGCGCGACCCAGCGGATTGCGAGGCAGCATGCCTTTCACCGCACCTTGAATCACGCGCTCAGGGGCTTTGTCGATCAACTTATCGAAGGAGATAGACTTCAAACCACCGGGGTAGCCCGTGTGACTGTGGTACATTTTGTCCGTGGTTTTAGCACCGGTAACGCGCACTTTTTCAGCGTTAACGACCACGATGTAATCGCCGGTGTCCACGTGCGGGGTGTACTCGGGCTTGTGCTTACCGCGCAGGCGATGCGCAATTTCACTGGCCAGACGACCCAGCGTCTTGTCTGAGGCATCGACGACAAACCAGTCGCGATTCACCTCTTCTGCTTTGGCACTGAAGGTTTTCATTCTGTTTCGCCTATATTCGATTGGGCTGAAAATTAAAGAGCGCGAATACTACCCAAACCACAAACACATTACAAGCATATTTTCGCTTGGTTTTGCGTTTTACCCAGTTTGCGCTTTCCACAATGGACAATACCCGTAAAACCACGCGATAACGCGCCTCTCCAGCGCCGAGAGCGCAAAGCCCAGACCATCATCCCTAAGGCTTGTGCTCCCGCGCCAGATACTCGTGGGACTGCATCTCCTGCAGACGCGAGATGGTGCGATCGAACTCAAAATTCAGGCGCCCCTCACCATACAGCTCAAACAACGGCTTTTCCGCACTGACGATCAACTTGACGTTGCGATCGTAAAACTCATCCACCAGATTGATAAAACGCCGCGCCGCATCGTCATTGTGAGAACCCATCGCCGGAATGCCACTTAGCAGCACCGCGTGATAAATACGCGCCAGCTCAATGTAATCGGACTGACTGCGAGGCCCATCGCACAGCGCAGCAAACTCAAACCATACGACGTCGTCCGCTACCCGCTTACTGGACAGATAGCGCCCGTTGACCTCCAGGCGCTCCCAGTGTTTTGGCGCCTCGGGTGCTATACGCTCAAACGCTGCGGAAAGCCCCGCCTCGGCGGCATCATCAAGCGGTGTATAATACAGCTCTGCGCTCTCCAAAGCGCGCAGGCGGTAATCCACCCCCGCATCCACGTTCACCACTTCGGTATGTTCTTTCAACAGCGCAATCGCAGGCAGAAAACGCTGCCGCTGCAAGCCATTCTCATAGAGCCCGTCCGGTACGATATTCGAGGTGGCCACCAGGGTCACACCGCGCGCAAACAGCGCCTCCATCAAGCCACCCAGAATCATCGCGTCGGCAATGTCGGTAACAAAAAACTCGTCAAAGCATACCACCCGCGCCTCTGCGGCGATGCCGTCGGCAACGATCAACAAGGGGTTTTTCTCACCATCCAGCGCCTTTAGCTCGCGGTGTACGCGCTGCATAAAACGATGAAAGTGAACACGGTACTTTTCTTTAAAGGGCAGGCAGTCGTAAAACGTGTCCATCAAATAGGTTTTACCGCGCCCTACCCCCCCCCAGAAGTAGAGGCCGCGCACGGGCTGCCTGGGCTCACTGCGCCACTTGCGCCACCATCCCCTCAAGCCGGACTGAGCGCTGTCATCTGCTAACAAACGCTCGTACAGATCCTGCAAGTGCGCCACCGCATTGGCCTGCGCCGCGTCGGGCAGAAAACCATCGCGCTGTAAATCGGCCTGGTATCTGATTTGGGGAGTAAGCTGTGAAGTGGTCATGGCAGCACCGCAAAATAAAACCGCCACACTTTACCGAGCTGTGCGGCTTCGCACAATCCCCGGATGAATGTTTACCAAAGTCGGTAAAAATTGTTTATCCGCGCTTATACCACAGAGCAAACATTGGGTTTATACTTGACCTTGGCGCGCACTGCGCACCCACCACAGTTAACACCTGGGAGTTAGTTTAAATGGATCTTACATCGGATAGCATCTTGACCTTCGTGCTGATCGGCGCAGCGTTGCTGGTAGTAGGCGTGGTAATTGGCCTGCTCATAGGCAAACGCTCCTCCCCTGACCAGATTAAACAGCGGGACATGGAAGAACGTCTGGACACCTTGCTTGCAGAGCACAAGGCTTACCAAAACGATGTCAGCAACCACTTCAGTCAAACCGCCACTCTGGTCAATAACCTGACCGCCGCCTATCGCGAGGTGCACCAGCACCTGGCCAAAGGGGCTGGTGAGCTGTGCGACGGCGAGGGTCCGCTACCTCTGTCACAACCTGAACCCGAGGCAAATCCCAAGGAAATCCCCGCCGAGCTTGGCGATATCAAACAACCGCTGGACTACGCGCCGAAGTCATCCCCGGATGAGACCGGCATGTTAAACGAGAAGTTTGGCCTGGACAAAACGACAGACCCAGGGAAGGAAACCAAGGCCTAAGCCAGGAAAGGCACACGGCGACGGCTTTTCATGATATTGGAGCAACCGCTCGGAGGCTTTATTTGCGCCCCCGCGGGGCTGTCGTAAACACTTTCCCGAAGAAACTCTCCCAAAAACCCCATTTACTGGTACAACATCCGGGCTAAGCGGGATTATCAATATCGATGTAGCGGTGTTGCAAATCAAAGCGCTGCGCCAGACACTCGCCCACCGCCTGCACCCCGTAGCGCTCGGTGGCGTGGTGTCCGGCAGCTATAAACGCAACCCCAAGCTCCCGAGCGCTGTGTACTGTGCGCTCGGAAACCTCGCCAGTGATAAACACATCCGCGCCAGCGGCATAAGCGGCCTCGATGTAGCCCTGTGCACCGCCGGTACACCAGGAGGGGCGCAACACAGCTTGCGCAGGATCACCCACCAGCAGCGGTTCACGCCGGGTTAGGGTCGCAATGCGGCTGGCCAAATCACCCAGAGTCATAGGCACATCCGGTGTGCCGCCAAATACCAGGGGTTCATCACAAGCGGGCAGCGCCGCCACCTCGCGCATACCCAGCAACTGCCCCAAACGCGCGTTGTTGCCGTATTCAGGGTGAGCGTCCAGCGGCAGATGATAGGCCAGCAAGTTGATGTCGTGACGAATTAAAGCCGCGATACGCCGGTATTTCATGCCGACCAGGGGCTCTGCCTCGCCGCGCCAAAAGTAACCGTGGTGCACTAAAATCGCATCGGCCTGCCACGCTATCGCTGCGTCGAGCAGATCCTGACAGGCCGTTACCCCGGTAACCAAACGCTGGATACGCTCACGCCCCTGCACCTGCAGGCCGTTGGGACAGTAGTCCTTGAAATCCTGTGGTCTTAGCATCCCCGTAAGGTCAGCCAACAACTCATCCCGAGAGACACTCATAGCATTTCCTGATCGTGATAAACTCCACTGCACATGGGCGCAAACATAGCCGCACCCGCGCTGCTTCATATACAATACCCTGATATTCATAGATGGGGCAAAGCCTTGCTCAAAAATTTCTTAAAACAGGCATTTTGGCCAGCGGTAGCGGGTGTGCTCGGTGCATTGCTGCTGTTGCAACACAACCCCGGCGGCCAAAGTCTTTCAGTGCAACATAAAACCATCGATAGCTACGCCGATGCGGTAGAAGTAGCCGCGCCTTCTGTGGTCAATATTTACACGCGCACCATTGTAGTCAGCCAGGATCAGCAGCTCACTCCCTCAACCCCACAGGAGCGAGTGCAACAGTCCCTTGGCTCCGGGGTGATCATGTCCGACAAGGGCTATATTCTCACCAATAACCATGTGATTGATGGTGCAGATCAAATACTCGTGCTGCTCTACGATGGTCGCGAAGCAATGGCGACAACCGTTGGCAGCGACCCCGAAACCGACCTCGCCGTGCTGCACGTCGACCTGCCCAATATGCAACAGGCACAGATCGCCAACGAAGGCGAGCTGAAAGTGGGCGATGTGGTGCTGTCTATTGGCAACCCCCTGGGGTACGGTCATTCGGTGTCGCAGGGGATTGTCTCCGCGTTGGGGCGATACGGTCTGCAAGCCAGCCGCTATGAAGACTACATACAAACCGACACGACCATTAACCGAGGCAATTCCGGCGGCGCCTTGATCGATACACGCGGGCGCTTGCTCGGTATCAACACTTTGATTGGCAGCGTGGGTATCAGTCTTGCCATTCCGGTCAATCAAGCGCTGTTTGTAATGAACGACCTGATCGAATACGGTAAAGTGATTCGCGGCTGGCTGGGCGTTTCTGTACAACCACTGCCTACGCGCAAAGGCGATGGCAGCGTCAGCCAGGTGCTGGGCGTACTGGGCGTATCGCCGGATAGCCCCGCTGACCGCGCCAATATCCGCCGCGGTGATATTATCACTCATATCAACGGCGAGCCGGTTGTCGATGGCCGCCTCACCATGCACCGCATCGCTCTGTTGCGCCCTGGCGATCACATCGATGTGCGCCTGCTCCGCGATGGTAAAGCCATCGACACCAATACTGTTATCGGCATCCGCCCCACCGCGAGTTAACCATGCCGATAAGCCAGCCCGAACCCTGTGATCTGCTGTTGCTGCCCAAATGGATTGTGCCCGTGCGCCCTGTCGCGCAGGTACTCAGCCAACACTTTATCGCCGTATCGGCGGGCCGTATTGTCGCCATTGCCCCGCGCTCTGAGCTACACAATTACCGCGCCGCAGAAACCGTCGAACTAGCCGAGCATGTGGTTTTACCCGGCCTTATCAATGCCCACGGCCATGTGGCCATGAGTCTGTTACGCGGTTTTGCGGATGATCTCGCACTACAGGACTGGCTCGCCCAGCATATCTGGCCGGTGGAGTTTAAGCATGTCAACGCCGACTTTGTGCAAGACGGCGCTCTGCTTGGCATTGCAGAGATGATTCTAAGCGGCACCACCTGCTTTAGCGATATGTACTACTTTCCCGAGGTCACCGCCAGAGCTTGCCGCGATGTGGGTATTCGCGCCCAAATTGCCACACCGATCTTCGATGCCCCATCAGCCTGGGGCACAGGGATTGACGACTATATAAAGCGCGGCCTGGCTCTGATCGACGATAACCGCCACAGCGATTTAATCTCGGTGGTGTTTGGCCCGCACAGCGTCTATGCGGTGTCTAAAGCAAGCCTGCAGCGCGTGGCAACACTTGCGGCAGAACTGGATATTGGCATTCAAATCCACCTGCATGAAAACCAGGCAGAGCTGATCCAATGTCAAAGTGCCGAGCAGTGCCGCCCCATTGAATTGCTGGAAACGCTGGGCTTGCTCAGCTCCAAAACCCAATGCGTGCACATGACCACGCTCAACGATGCCGACATTGCCCGGCTAAAACGCACCGGCGCCTCGGTCATTCACTGCCCACTGTCAAATTTAAAACTTGCCAGCGGCCTAAGTCCAATCGCCAGGCTTCATCGCGAGGGCATCAGCATAGGTCTTGGCAGCGATGGTGCGGCCAGCAACAACAACCTCAACCTGTTTTTGGAAATGCGCCAGGCCGCCCTGCTTGCAAAACTCAGCAGTAACGACGCCAGCGCGCTACTTGCCGCCGATATTTTGACCATGGCAACACTTGGCGGCGCGCAGGCACTGGGACTTGATGAGCACATCGGCTCCCTGGAAGTGGGCAAAGCTGCGGACATCATCGCGGTGGACTTAAGCGCGCCAAGCTGCCAACCTGTGCACAATCCCTTATCACAACTGGTGTATGCCTGCACCGGCAAGGAAGTCAGTCACAGTTGGGTGGCCGGCCGCTGCCTGCTAAAAGATGGCCAATTGCAAACCCTTAATCTATCCTCGACGCTCGTGGCCGCAAACACATGGCGAGCGCGTTTATCCCCTCACAGCGAGTGAATTATGTCTGACACGGTAAATATTGACCCCAAAGAAATTGCCAAATTCGACGAACTGGCCGCCAGTTGGTGGGATCCATCCGGCGATTTCAAACCTCTGCACGCCATCAACCCCCTGCGCGCCAACTGGATTGATGCTCTGGCTCCCGTCGCGGGTAAAAACCTGGTCGACGTAGGGTGTGGCGGCGGCATTTTAGCGGAATCCATGGCGCTGCGCGGCGCTACCGTCACCGGCATCGACATGAGCGAAGGCCCTTTGGAAGTCGCTCGCATCCACAAACTGGAATCCGGGGTGGATGTAAACTACAGGCAATGTACAGCGGAGCAGTTAGCTGAAGAACAGCCGGGCGAGTTTGATATTGTCTGCTGCCTGGAAATGCTGGAACACGTCCCCGACCCTGCCTCGGTCGTCAAGGCGCTGGCAACGCTGGTCAAACCCGGCGGCAAAGTGTTTTTATCCACCATCAACCGCAATTTAAAAGCCTACGCGCTGGCCATTATCGGCGCGGAGTATGTGCTGAAGATGCTGGCCAAAGGTACGCACGATTACCGGAAATTTATTAAACCCTCAGAACTCGCCCAAATGCTGCGCGCGGCAGACCTGGAGCTTGAAGAAATGACGGGGATGCGCTACAACCCACTGACCGATCACTTCAGCCTGCACAAAACTGATGTGGACGTAAATTACATGCTCTGCGCGAGCAAGCCCCTATGAGTCAATTTCCCAAAAACCTGCGCGCAGTGATTTTTGATTTAGACGGTACCCTGGTCGATACCGCCGAAGAATTTGTCCAGGTGGTCAATGCCATGCGCGACGAGGACAACCTGGAACCGCTGCCAGAGGCCATTATTCGCGCCAATGTCTCAAACGGCTCTGGCGCCCTGGTGACCCTCGCCTACGGCATCGAAAAAGACCACCGCGACTTTTCCACGCAACGGCAAAGGCTTCTGGATAAATACAGCACCATCATCGGCGATAGCGCCAGGCCTTATCCTGGCATCACCGATTTACTGCAGGATTTGCAAAACAGAAGGATCAACTGGGGCATCGCCACCAACAAACCACGCGCCTACACCGAGCCACTGCTTGCTGCGCTGGCTTTTGAGCCCGCGCCGTTAAGCGTCACCTGTCCAGATGACGTCACCCAGGGCAAACCTCACCCCGAGGCCTTGTTGCTTAACTTAAAACAAATGCAATGCCTGCCCCATGAGGCGGTATATGTCGGCGATCATTTGCGGGATATTCAAGCGGGGCGGGGCGCCGGACTTTATACCATCGCCGCCACCTATGGTTATATCGAAGATCACGACGATCCCGCAACATGGCGGGCAAATGCCTACGCCCATTGCAGCACAGAGCTGGCGGCGCTATTGTCCATAAAGGAACAGTTCATATGAGTATTCACTACACGCCAGAGGATTATCAAACCGCGCCCCACGCCCTGCGCGATAAAGTGATTTTGGTCACCGGTGCAGGTGGCGGCATTGGCCGTGAAGCAGCGCTTATTTATGCCAAATATGGTGCCAGCCTGGTGTTGGTGGGACGTACACGACAAAAACTGGAGCGCGTATACGATGAAATAATATCTGCGGGTGGCAAAACGCCCATGATCTTTGCCACGAGTTTTAATACGCTCAGCGAAGGCGACTGTGCGGCGCTCGCTGCTCGCATTGACAGCGAGTTCGGCCGCCTGGACGGACTGTTACACAACGCCAGTATTTTGGGCGAGCGCACCCCGATTGAAAACGCAAATGCCGCAGTGTTTGACGAGGTGATTCAGATAAACGTAAGCGTTGCCTTCAAGCTGACCAAACACCTGTTACCGCTGTTAAAAAAGGGGGAGAATGCGTCTATCATTTTCACCTCATCAAGCGTAGGCCGCGAAGGTCGCGCCCATTGGGGTGCCTATGGCGTGAGCAAGTTTGCTACCGAAGGTTTGATGCAAATTCTCGCTGATGAGCTGGCAAACACCTCAAGCGTGCGGGTAAATTCCTTAAACCCCGGCGCCACCCGCACCCCCATGCGCGCCAGTGCCTACCCCGCAGAAAACCCTGCCACAGTGAGCGAGGCCAAGGACATCATGGCCTGCTATTTGTATTTAATGGATACGCCCAGCATTGGGCTGACCGGACTTGCGTTTAATGCACAGCGATGAATCACACAACAGATTGCCCCGGATATTCCGTACTGGTGAAATATCCGGGTTAAAGGTACCCAAATTCACTCATTAAGGTAAGGCAAGATGAAAAAGAAGCCTGCCATTCGCTGTCAGCCAGGTAGTTTTTCCAGTCGCCCGCCACCCCCTTGCGGTAAAAACTACTACTGTCCTGCTGCCCTGCTTTTCTACCTTTGGTAATTTTTTGAAAGGACGTTTGTTGCACAACACGCTCAATATTCTCGTCACTGGCGTCAAGTTGCACCGAGGAAAAAACGCGATAAAGCGAGTCCCGCGGATTTGCCAGCAGGTCCTCATATCTCAGAACCTCATAACTGTCTCCAAACATCCGCTGCCCATTCGTGTGGAATGCCCCAACCACACTGGCCCACGCTGAAGCTTTACTTTTGCAAAAAGCGCTAAACCTGATCCTGTCACGTATTCCAATATTGTCCTTTGAACCGTCTACGACCCGACTCATCCACGGGATAACGCTGGAATTAGCCGTTCTTTCCCTGTTCACGTGGAATAAGGTGGATATGGCCACATCGCGAGGATCGCGTACGATATGAACAATACTCGCGTCTGGATATGTCTCTGCAAGTGACTGCATTACCGCGGAAGCATCCGCGCCATTGGTTAACGCGATTTTTTCTGAAACATGAGTAACGGGTGTGTTGCGATTCAGGCCATCCTCCCCAATAACCATAGAAAGATCGCGATACGCCAGGTAATCACTTACAACCCTTTGCAGTTCGGCGAAAATACTTTTCTTCTCGGGGAAGCGTTTACCAAAAGAAGAGGACTCAAACCAGCTTGCTTGCTTCGTTTTATCGAGCCATTGATCAAACAGGCCCACATTGTTATCCGGATGCTCGTACAAACGCCTTTCCGCGAGTGCAGCAACATTCGGGTGACTAAAAAAGGCTAAGTGCAACCAAGTCGTACCCGATTTCCCGTTCCCGACGATGAATACATGTTTTTTCTCAGAGTAGCTATCTATGTATTCTGAAAAACCCCGCATCACACTGTTCAGTTCATCGCCCAGGTTTTCACTGCGAATCTTATAGCCCTGACCCCAATAGGATTGGGGTAAAACCTTATTTACTTCACCAACCAATCGCATGGGCAGTCTATACGCTTCCATATGTGCCCAGTTATTAACCGTTTCTTTATTTCCCACAAGACGCCTTGGGGAAGAAGTGTCATCGCTTTGTAGATTTAAAATGAGTTTACTTATATCGTCTGGCGCAATATCAAAATACTCTACATTAAGTGATAATGAGTGCGGATACGCCAACCATTCGCCCAATGCACGCAAATGACTGCCGAAATGCTTAGACGCAAATTCAACCATCTCATCCCCTTCCAGAGCCATATTTTTCACAGCCATGCATTCCTTACAGGAAGGGAGCCCCATCTTCGTTTGGGCCTGCTGATAAAGCGCTTGCAGATTTGTATAGGGATTTCTCAGCAAAACCAAAATGATAAAACCCTGGCTTCGCAAGCGTTCCGCGATGTCAAAATCAAAGTCGAAATGACCTGCAAGCACACATCGTTCGGGAAAACTATCATTCCGCAGGTGCTCCATAAAACAAGCCGAAAACCTGCGGCAATCAGTAGGCTCTTCCAATGACAACCTGCCCTCAACATCTTTTGCCAAACGAAAAATACCCGACATAGGTATTCCCACCAACAGCAACCTAAGCCTCTGCGTATCGCAATCCAATTGTAACCCCCTGTCCTTGAATTCGTTGAGCGCTCAACAAGTAAATGGCATTAAGCGTAAATAAAAATACGTAATCTAACAACTCGCAACCTGACGCAAACGATGGATAATTCAACTTTGAACGCGCTTCCTGGTAACGATTAGAAAAGCCCAGCGGATGGTTAACGTC
>PDWI01000044.1_pt1 | contig 169122 bp, 138 predicted proteins | sample 1430891 | NCBI WGS metagenome assembly PDWI01 (sample SAMN01162508, study PRJNA174530) | Oral metagenome, whole genome shotgun sequencing project. | biome: Marine environment; feature: Marine mammal; material: Swab sample of the gingival sulcus; isolation source: swab sample of gingival sulcus... | reverse complement strand
TCCCTGCCTGTCCGCCGCTGACCTGACCACCCTCTCACACGGCCTCCAGCCTGTCAAGTCTTTTTTGGCTCTTTTTTCCCACACCCCTCACTCCCCCAACGCCACTAACCCCTTGATACAAGCCAGGGTGGGGAATTCAAGAGAATTGCTTCTGTCGCATTTTACAAAAGTTCAGTGCTGGTTCGGCACGTAAGATATGAATCACTCGTGAGCCTGAAGAGTGCAGAATCAGATCTTCAATCATAACATTGTGTCTGAAGCGAATATTTTTTTTTGACAATCGTGATGCGCCGTGAGACAGCTCTCCGGTCAAGCGGAGAAATATAATAAGGATTTTTTTGTGTCGGACTATCCGAATCTACAGCTAATATTGAAGTATGTTTCAAAAAGAGAATGCTCGCAAACTTTTGTTCGTTGATATAGCTAAGTCTACCGGGATGCTGGCTGCTATTTTGACCGGCATTAAAGTGCTGGGCTTTGTTGAAAAGCAGGTGTTGGCTTATTATTTCGGAACCGGTGACACACTTGATGCCTATTTGACGGGATTCACTTTGATGGTGGTCTTCTGGGACATCCTGCGTGGTCTGCTGGCTCCATCCTACCTGCCGACACTCATCGAATATCGTTCTGAAGCGGGCGAGAGAAAAAGTTGGGAGTTCACCTTCACCGTGCTGAATCTCCTGTCTCTGCTTTTCGTTATCGTTATAGCCGTTTCGTTTTTGTTCAGCGCTCAGCTCATCACGCTGGCAGCTCCCGGTTTTCAGGGAGAGCGTCTCAAGATGACCGTTGAACTGACTCGGCTGATGCTGAGTGGTGCGGTTTTTTTCGGCCTGGCACTTATCACCGGATTTACGCTCAATTCTTATAAACGTTTTTTTCTGGCGATTGCTGATGATCTTGTGTTTAAAGTGGCTGGCCTGCTGGGACTTGTCCTGCTTGTACGCTATATCGGCATTTATGGCTTGGCCTGGGGAATTGCGCTGGGAAGTTGGCTGGCGCCCTGTCTTCATCTGATCGGTTTGCGGAAATATCTGTGTTTCTATTCACCACGGATCGATTTGCGCCTCGCGCCCTTGAAAAAGATGTTCCGCTTGATACTTCCTCTTGTCGCAGGAACGTTGTGTGCAGAAGGACGGCGCGTGATCGATAACTGGTTTGCGTCGTTTTTGGCAGCGGGCAGCATTTCCGCCTTGAGCTTCGCCTATAAATTGATTGAGTTTGCCTTTAAATCGCTAGCCGTTCCTCTGGCAACAGTCGTTTTTCCGTATTTTTCTGATCTGGCCCTGCAGAAAGATCATACGACCTTAAACGATACCTTGATGACTACGCTGCGAATGGTCGCGCTGGCTTTTACCCCACTTGCGGTCTGTTTGTTGAGTTTGAGAACTCCGGTTGTCCGGCTCTTATTCGAGCGTGGAGCATTTGATGCAGCTTCGACACAGCTTACTGTTAGCGCAGTGACATTTTATGCGATGGGATTGACAAGCGTTGCGCTTGATCTCATTTTGATGCGTGCCTATTACAGCTTCTCGGATACCTTGACGCCTTCAGTCACAGAAGTGCTGACGCTCTTAATACACGTTGGGACGATTTTTCTCTTGCGTAACGTATTGGGCCATGGCAGTATTGCGCTTGCATTTTCATTGTCGAAAACCGTGAAGGTCATTGTACTTTTTCTTTGGCTGCCGAAACACCAGGTGCACATTCAGGCTGGCCGCAATCTGCGTTTTCTCGGAAAAATCGGGCTGGCAGCCTTCAGCATGTACTCTGCGATAACTGTCTATGCTGAAGGCTTTATACGCCTGCTCGGTGCATCATCATATTTTTTACAGGCCCTGTTAATCGTCAGCGGCGCCTTGATCGGAGTGGGCGTTTTTTTCATCCTGACATTTCTTTTACATATTCAGGAGGTCCGCGATCTTGCGCAAACTGCCGTCCGTATGGCGAAGGGTGAAGCTAAGGAGCGTTTCTATGCAAGACAGGATACAGATCATTGATGCTGATATTACCCGGCAAGATGTCGATGCTGTTGTGAATGCCGCCAATAATAGCCTGCTGGGCGGCGGGGGTGTGGATGGGGCGATTCATCGGGCTGCAGGACCGCAGTTGCTCGCTGAGTGCCGCGCGTTAAACGGCTGTCCTACAGGTGAGGCGAAACTGACCCGAGGCTACGGCCTGCCAGCGAAATTCGTCATTCATACGGTCGGGCCGGTCTGGCGGGGCGGAAATGCTGATGAAGATCGCTTATTGAAAAGTTGTTACAGAAATTCCCTCGAACTGGCCGCGCGGCATGGGATAAAAAGTATTGCCTTTCCGTCGATCAGTACCGGAGCGTACGGTTTTCCAATCGAACGCGCATCTCGCATAGCCATCGCGACGGTTAAAAACGTGTTAGACGTTCATCAGAAGCTTGAAAAAGTGCTTTTCGTCTGTTTCGGACAGCACGACTATCACATTTACGTTGAGACGTTAGAATCCATGCGGCCCATCGGCACGGCATTTGGCGTGTAGTCGTCTGGCAAACAATAATTCGCCGGCGAGACAGCATCCACCACACTGCCGTACAGTTGCTGAGTATCAAGATTCACAGTGCTCAAGACCTCGACAGCGGTTTGATAAAAGGCGTTTGTCAAGTTGATTTTGACAATGTTTGGAGGGATCTCAACGCGCAGGACCGGTAGCGCCGAGCGAATACCATTGAAGAACTTCCGAAAATTTTTCCGTTCGCGGTTCGTTCGTTGCATGCCGGCCCCAGCCAAAATTCGATGAACCCGCTGCTTGTCCTCCTCGGCGTGATATGGGAACGCCCAGCCAATACAGTTTCGCGTAGCCTTTGCTTTGCGAAATGGTCCCCGCGCTAAAAGGATTTCATGATCGTAACAGTAGTTCCAGAGGCTGCGACGGAAGTCGTTTGACAGGGCGCAGAGAAATCCATCATCCATGGCTCGCTTTAAGAGTTTACCATTGATCTCAATGCGAATTTCCGTCTGCATATCCAGTGCCTTCATCATTTCTACCAGGGCTTTCAGATACATCCCGGTGGCTTTGTTGTACATGCTCTGATTGCTGTTCGTGTCCGACATAAGCTCTGTCCTGAGTTTATCGTGGAGCTTGCGCATAGGGTTTCAACTGTTCGCCCAGTATTAACTTCACGTGAAGGCGCTGTTTTAGCGGACTTTTCTGAGGCAAACGTTCTAACAACGTTCTTGAAACATAACGGAGATCAGGAGGATGTTCGCGCAGCACCTGCATCGCAGAGCGGCATTCATCTCCCAAAACCCGTATCTTGACGAGGTTCGCCGGAAGGTCAAGAGCCGCCTCATGCACTCGTAAGCGGCATGAAAGCCAGAACTGCCGCAAACCGGCCCAGGATTTTTCCGCGATCTCCGAACGCGTCACAATTTCATAGGAATTTTCCATCTCCTGCAGACCGTGAAAGGGAAAAATCCAGCCGATGTTGTTCCAGTTTTTTGCGATACCTGGCACTTGTCCTTGCCAAAGCAAAAACTCTTCGTTCGGAGAACGGCATCCCAGCACTCGCTCCCGCTCAGTGACCGTCTGCAAAAAACCGTCCAGTACGACCCGTGAAAGAAAGCTGACGTCAAATGCTGTCCGAGCTTCACGATGCTGTTCCAGAGCCGTGGCAATATCAAGCAGCGCCTTCACATACACGTCGATGGCTGTGATATACACGTTACAACATCCTGACACACCATGAGTCGAGATCTAGTGACGACGACGTGTCTCCTCATGGAGCCTGGAAGACTCTTTGACCCCAAAGACTTTTTGAAGCCATGCAGATATTTTTTCTTTAGGATGCTGCAGCAACCTTGACGCCGGGGTCGATGCGTCTTCATCGCTTATGCGGGCAAATTCTTCGAGAAGCTGGCGCTGTCGACGCGAAATTTTCGTCGGAATCTGTATCTTCATTTTGACGTAGAAATCGCCGCGATGACCATTGCTCGACAAGGGCACCCCTTTCCTGGAAAGGCGAAAGACCCGGTCGCATTGGGTTCCAGGGGGAATCCGAATTCTGACTTTCTTGTTTTCGAGAGTCGGAACTTCGACAACACCTCCCAGAATCGCCTGCGTAATCGTCAAAGGCATTTCACACCAAATGTCATTATCCTTACGGCCAAAAAAGTCGTGCGCCTTGACATGAACTTGAATGTATAAATCGCCTGGGGAGCCTCCATACGAACCGCTCTCTCCTTCCCCTTCCACCTTTAAACTCATCCCGTCATGCACGTTGGAAGGAATTTTAACAGAAATTCTGCGTTGCTGCAGAACACGACTCTCCCCTCGACACTGGGGGCACTCTTTTTGATAGACCCGCCCGCTGCCATTGCAATCCGGGCAAACCTGGGTAAATCCGAGGAAACCATGCGATTGTCGGGTGCGGCCTTTTCCCAGGCACGTTGGACACAGCATCGGATAACTGCGAGGCTCAATTCCCGTTCCCCGACAGCGCTCGCATTGCTCCATGCGTTTTAATTCAATAGTTTTCGTCGTGCCCAGCGCAGACTCTTCAAAATCAACACTCAGCTCATGCTTTAGATCAGCCCCGCGAATGGGCTGTTGATATTTTTTCCGTGAGGCCCCTTTTCTGCTGGAAAAATTGCCGAAGACATCGAAGAGATCATCATTTGAACTTCGCGTCCAATGACTTGAGTTCTTGTTATTTGCAGAAGAGGATCTGTCCGAGCGCTTCCGATCGTAATCAGCCCGTTTACGCCTGTCGCTGAGGATGCGATACGCTTCAGTGACCTGCTTAAACCGATCCTCAGCGTAGGTATTTCCGGGGTTACGATCGGGATGATATTTCAGCGCAAGCTGTCTGTAGGCACGTTTGATCGCAGTCTCGTCAGCCTGCTGGCCGACTCCCAAAATTTTATAATAATTTGTGGTCTTAGACAAATTACAGTACTCTCAGGCGAATTATTTATGTTTGGCAACTCCAACCTTTGGAGGAATAACAACACGATCGTGCAGATAGTAGCCCTTCTGGAAGACGGCAGCAACAGTTCCTTCTTCCATGTCATCCGTCTCGATTTGCGTGACAGCTTCATGAATCTCAGGATTGAATTGTTGTCCTTTGGCCTTAATTTCGCTGACCCCTCTCTTCTTGAGCACTCCGAGAAATTTTTCGGAAATCATTTCAACGCCTTTCAGGAAGTCGCTCAGTTCCTGCGTCTGTTCCGCAGAGGCGATCGCCCGGTCAAAATCATCAACCACCACAAGCAGTTCGCGGATGAAATCTTCGTTCGCGTATTTTCGAACTTCGATCGATTCTTTTTCTTTGCGCTTCTTAAAATTATCAAATTCCGCCTGCAAGCGCAATCGAGCGTCATAATGATCTTTCGCCTCCTGCTCTTTCGCAGTGAGCTGGGCTTGTAGCTTCGAGAGCTCATCCCCGCTCTCCTCATCCTGTTCATCACTCTCTGCTTCAGACTGCTCAGCAGTCTCACTCACTTCATCATCAAGACTATGTGCGGCGATGTCTCCTCCCTCAGACTCAGGCAATGTCTCCTGCTCTGGAGTCTCGTCTACACTTTCATCCTGTGTGTGATCGTCTTCTTTGTGTACCGGAATTTTCACAACACTCTCCTCCTTCATGACTCTCTCTCTATTTTCTTACGATTCTATACGATTCGTTAATAAACGCGATATTGTTTTGGCCGTATATTCGACCATTGGGATAACCTGTGTGTAATCCATGCGTTTGGGGCCAATAACACCAACCACCCCCAGCAAGCGCTCTCCATAATTATAGGAGGAAAGCACGAAACTTAAATCCTGCATATCAACAACGCTGTTTTCTTCACCGATGATGACCTTTGCTCCTTCAAGTTCTTCTTCAAGACATTTGTCAATGATGCTCAACAAAATTCGTTTTTCCTCAAAGGCCTGAAAAAGTGCTTTTATCTTTTCGATATCAGCGAACTCCGGGTGGTTCATCATATTGAACGTGCCTCCCAGATAGAGTTCGCTCTCATCAACTTCCTCATCGAAGAATTGTTGGCTTAGTTTGACAGCTCTTGCATATAATGCGTCAAATTTGATTTTTTCCGCACTCAGCATGTCCATCAACTTCGATCGGATTTTTGTCAAACTCAAGCCCATGAGCTCGTTGGTAATAAGGCGGGACATTTGATCAAAGGTATCTTGCGAAATATCTTCGCCAAGCCGTATGACCCGTTTATGCACATGACCCGACTCTGAAATAAAAATCACCAGCGTCTGCGAATTATTCAGTTTGATAAAGTCAATGTGGCGGCACACGGTATTCTTGAGATTCGGGGCCAGCATCAATCCTGCCTGATGTGACAGGCGGGAAAGCAAGTCTGTGGTTTTTTTCATGAGATTCCCGATCTCTGCTTCATTATGTAAAATATCCTCAATATTAAAGGATGTAATATGTTCTAGGGATTGAAGTGAATGTTTAAGATGATCGACGTAAAAACGAAAGCCTTTATCGGTAGGGACGCGCCCTGCAGACGTATGCGGCTGCGCCAGGAAGCCCGATTCCTCAAGGTCTGCCATAATGTTCCGAATGGTAGCCGGACTGATGCCAAAATCATATTTTCGGGCGATCGTCCGGGAACCGACAGGTTCAGCACTCGAGATATAGCTGCATACGACGGCTATTAAAATCTTGCGTTGTCGCTTTTCTAACTGACTTTCTGATTTCACGTTATTCCTTTATATATCTACACGTTCAAATGTTAGCACTCACTCAAAAAGAGTGCTAACAATATTATATGTACAATGTGGTAAACAGGAAAATTTGTCAAGACTTTTTTGATGTTCTTCCAGGCTCGTCAGCATTGAGATGATTGACGTTATTTCGCTTGATTTGCCCTAGAATCCCTTTCGCGCAGGGAGGAAATATTTTGTCATGAAATCCATCCTCTCTTGACATGGCGGAAAAGACTCGAGAGGCAGCAACGCTGAATCATATCGCAAAAGTTTTCAGGCTCAGTCCAGAACAGATTGAGCGTTGATCTTCCGGGAACTCTGTACGGCTTCGTCGATTCCCCTGTGCCGCAGAGTCTGGAAAATATCATGTGTGGAGATAAGCTAATAAGCTGCGAACTGTTGTGAAAGCCGTTCGTTGTTCGGAAGGTCTGTAGGGTGCAGGCTCTAAAAGCCTGATTTCAGAAGAACACAGCAATATTCCAATAATATTTTCTGAATATATTTTTTTATTTCCCCATTTCAATGATACATTCAAATTCGTGCTCGCGTACCGGCTGAATAGAAAGGCGTATGCCTTTTTTCAAAAGAAGCATCTCCTGCAGTTCCGGAACGGTTCTGAGAAATTTGAGCGGCAGGGGATTGGAAAATTCATGTTCCAGTTGAATGTCCACCATATACCAGATCGGCTTTTCCTGCGTACTCTTAGGGTCGAAGTGCTTATTATCGGCATCCCAGGCCGTATGATCGGGATAGCCGCGTGTCACGACTTTTGCAGAAGCGACGATGGCGGGATTTTTTCGACTGTGGTAAAAAAGTACACGGTCGCCGGGTTGCATCTCGTCCCGTATAAAATTGCGGGCCTGGTAGTTCCTGACTCCATCCCAGCACTCGGTCTGATTCGGACATGTTTTCAAATCGTCAAGTGAAAATTCTTCAGGGTCTGTTTTCATGAGCCAGTATTTCATGAGTACTCTTTTCGCGGCAGAGATGTCAGGAAAGGCCAAGAAAAAAGTATCGCGGCGTTTCCGCATGGCTGCGCGAGACATAAAAAGGAGTCTTGTTAAGCTTGTAGGCCCATCTTCTGTGCCTTGGCTCGTTGTCTCCTGGCATTCCCTCCGGGGAGAGTTACAACAGAAAGTCCGATACATCCAGCGGGCATTCAAAAAGTTGCTGCGCACCATGCTCAAGCAGCTCCTCACGTTCCCGAAATCCCCACAGCGCAGCTCCGGGGAACATACCGGCCGCTACGGCAGTCTTCATATCGGTCGCTGTGTCGCCGAGATAGAAAAATTCATTCGGATGAAGAGCCAAAGTCCTCGCAATGTCAAGTGCGCCGGCGGGATCGGGCTTACGGGGAATGCCTGCTTTCTGTCCCTGCACGATTTCAAAATGCCACTGCGGCAAAAGCTCTGCAACACAGCGCTGTGTGAATGCGTCGGGCTTATTCGATAAAATCGTAAACGTGATCCCTTTCTCCTGCAGACGATCGAGCATATCCGGGACCTGTTCGTAAGGGCGAGTGTTATTTTTCCAGTTCTTCTGATAATTCTCCTGAAAGAGCTGGAGTGCCTGCGTCATCACAGCCTTTGTACGCGCTGCCTCTGGAAGCACGTTTTCAATCAGTTTCGCCATGCCGTTGCCCACAAAATAGCGGTATGCATCGACCGCATGTTCCGGAAATCCGAGTGTCTGCAACATACGATTGGTCGAATCCGCCAGATCTTCGAGTGTGTTCAACAAAGTTCCATCAAGATCGAAGACTATCGCGTTATAGGTCATAAAATCCTGGTGAGAACGCCGGGCGCTTTCCGACATAAGCGTGCTCGTCGAAAGGTGTCGGGCATCCTCACATGTCGTGTGTATGAAGTCATCCCATGCTCATCAGCATGAATCCGAACAACGTTCTCTTCTGCTTCCGTAAAAGGCATTTTCTCAGAACGTTTACACGACTGTTTCATATGAGGGGTCGAGCGCATCCAGCCTTTCTTCCAGGCTCTTACGGTCGTACTTACGCTCGAAGAATAAGCTGTAAAGTGCCGGTACCACAAAGAGTGTCAGGATCGTAGCGACCGCCAGTCCGAAGATCACAGCGACCGCCATCGGTCCCCACCACTGACTCATATCGCTGCCCCAGACCACTGAAAAATTATGGACATCCAGACTGACGCCGATCGCCATGGGAAGTAAACCCAGCACAGTCGTCACTGCTGTCAGGAGAACCGGACGAAGACGTGTACAGCCGGCCTGCATGATTGCTTCACGGCAGCTCTTACCATGGTTTTTTCGCAGAACATTGATGTAATCGATCAAGACGATCGCATTGTTCACGACAACGCCGGCCAGCGATATCACGCCCATGCCGGTCATAATGAGCCCAAAGGGAGTTCCTGTTATGAGTAAACCGAGGAAGACCCCGATCAACGAGAGAATGACAGAGGTCATAATGATAAAGGGTGAGAGGATTGAATCGAACTGCGTCACCAGGACCATTGAAATCAGCAACAGAGCGATCACAAACGCTTTGATCATGAATGCCCGTGTTGTTTTCATTTCCTCGTTTTCGCCGGTATATTCAAAGCTATAGCCTTCCGGCAGTGTCATACTCTCGGCAAGTTCCTGAACCTGCGCCAGGACGTGTTGAGCGTTAAAACCTTTGGCCACATTGGATGAGACACTGACCACGCGGCGTTCATCAATATGTTTGATCGCAGAAAGGCCGCTTGTGGTTGTGATGTTTGCGACCGTACTGAGGGGGATTGCCTGTCCTGCTGGTCCGGAAATGCGCAGACGCAAGATGTTTTGAATATCCCGACGCTGTTCCTCGGGCAAACGGGCGATAATATCATACTCGTTCTCCCCTTCGTGATATTTCCCGACTTCCACGCCGTTGACTGAACCTTTGATGATATAGCCGATCGTATACGCATCCAGACTGAGCAGCGCAGCACGTTCTTTATCGACAGCTACTTTAATTTCCGGTAAACCACTGTCATAATCATCTGTCAAATCAACGACTCCCGGCAGATCTTTTATCGTCGATCGTAATGCATCGGCAATATTCGCCATGACACTGTAATCATCGCCATGAATTTCCACATTCACCGGTGCCCCGACCGGTGGACCGTTTTCTTGCTTATCGACTTTGATATCTGCGCCGATAATCGCAGTGCTCAAGGCTTTTCGCAAGGCTTCCATGGTATCGTTCGAGTTCCTGAAGTAGATTTTCCCATCTCCGGTTCCCTCTTCACCAGCTGCCTTACGCAGTTCACGGTCGATCATATCGATACTGATCTCGGCTGTATTGGGGCCGCCGTTTCCGACTGTGGTGGTCAAGTGCTCGATATTTCCGTATCTTTGGATGATCGACTCAGCTTGCAGAGCGAAATTGTTCGTCTGATAAATATTGGTCCCTTCAGGGGCCTCAATTTTCACGACAATTCGCGCTGGTTCGGTGTCAGGGAACATTTCGACTCCCAGTCCGCTTTTCCCATAGGCATAGATCATCATCACCAGCAGGCAGAAAAAGAGAAATAAAAACAAGAGCCGGTACTCTAATATAAACGCGAGGAAACGTTTATACGTTCCGACAATGAGACCGAATTCTTTTTTTTCCCCTTTCTCTGCCAAGCTCTGCTCCCGTTTTGAACGTTTGATAAAAATTGAGCTCAATGTGGGAGTGATGACCAGGGCGACGAACAAGGAGGCGCTGAGGGTGATAATGATGGTTTTCGGCAGATAACCCATAAATTCTCCCATTATCCCAGGCCAGAACACAAGCGGAATAAAGGCAGCGACCGTTGTTGCGGTTGACGCGATCACAGGCCAGGCCACCTCTGCGGTCCCTTCCATGGCAGCGTGCTTCAATGGTTTCCGTTCACTGGTATGGTGGCGGTAAATATTTTCTACGATCACGATCGCGTTATCCACCAACATACCCAATGCCAGGATCAAGCTGAAGAGCACCACAAAATTCAACGTAATTCCGAGAGTCTGAATGATGAAAAAAGAGAGCAGCATGGAAAAAGGAATTGCCGACGCTACAAGCATGGCATTGCGAAATCCCAGAGAGGCGAAAATCACGATCAGCACCAGAAGCAGGCCGGTGACAATATTGTTTTCCAGATCCGCTACCATCGTATGCACATGCTCCGAACTGTCCGACGTGATGGTGATCGAAATTTGTTCCGGCATCTGTGCCTGGTACTCGCTGACTACCGCTTTAATCTCTTCGGCGATTCGTAACAGATGCTCTCCCGGTCGTTTCGTGACCCGGATCGAGACCGATTCAATCCCGTCCAGGCGGGCAAAAGAGCTGCGATCTTTGAAGGTATCCCGAATCTCGGCCACATCAGTAATATAGATCGGTTTGCCTTCGCGCACTGTTACGACTAAATTTTCAATTTCCGCCGGGGATTCGATTTCTGCCGGGGACTTCAATACATAACGGGCTTCCCCGATATCGAGGCTTCCCCCCGGCATGTTCTGGTTGTTGTTCCTGATCGTTTGAATGACCTGTGAGATGATTAAACCATAGGCTGCCAGGCGATCCTGATCGTATTCCACCCGGATCTCCCGTTCCAGCCCGCCGACAGTTTTCACGTCCAGTACGCCGGGAACACCTTCGATATCTTCTTCCAGGTCTTCAGCGATTTTTTTGAGTTCGACGAGCCCCACATCACCGGAGATCACGACATACATAATCGGCCAGTCCGAGGAGGAAACCTCAGAGATATGCGGTTCATTCATATCGGAGGGTAAATCCGCTTTTGCCTGATCGACTTTATCGCGGACTTTTTGAAGTGCTGTATCGCTGTCGACATTTGGTTCGAATTCCAGCATAATTTGCGATAAACCTTCCATGGAGGTGGACGTCATCTTTTTCACATCGCTTAAGGTTTTCACCTTACGTTCCAGCGGTCGAGTGACCAGCGATTCCATATCAGAAGGAGACGTTCCCTCGTAATGACTGGATACAATGATATAGGGCAGGGTAATGTCTGGCGCAGACTCTCTGGGGAGTGTGGCATAGGCCATTGCGCCGATAATAATCAGACCGAAGATCAGGATCACGATCGTCGTTTTATGCGTAATTGAAAAATTGCTGATTACCATAATGAGAATACGACAACGGGGTGCAGTCCTTGCTGAAAAAGACCTCACCCCGTTGTCATGAGCTTGACGGACGTCTCACGCTATTTTAAAATGTCGATTGAGAGCTCTGACAAGTTTTTGCCCTGTGCAAGCCATTTTTGGGCGATCGGCGTGACATCCTGCGTGACCTCGACGCTCTGGCCGTCGACCAGAGTCCTTTGCCCCACAAGTACGAGACGCTCTCCCGCTTTTAAGCCCTGTTGTACTTCGACAAGGCCCTTGTCGAAGGTTCCGTATTTGATGAGACGGGCACGCGCAACACCATCTTCGACGACAAAGACAGCTTTTCCGTCTTCGCGGTCGATCATCGTAAAGAACGGAACGGTAATGGCTTCTTGAAGTTCACGGCGGACAAGATGTGCTCGAACGATCATACCTGGACGTAAAATGCCGGTGGAATTGTCCACCAGGACCTTCATGGTATACGTTCGAGTCGATGGATCGGCTGTGAGCGAAATAAAATCGATCGTGCCGGTGAACCAGCACTGTGTTTCTCCATCAGTCTCTTTTGGGTTCGGGCATGCTGCGCTTTCACGAGGCAGTGCGAATTCCAGATCGACGTTTTGGCCCTTTTCAAAATACAAGACATCTTTTTCCGGAACCGGGAGCTCGATATAGACCTTATCAATATCGACGATTTTCATCACAGTCCGCCCGGGAGTGATATATTCTCCACGATCCACATCAAGCCTGTCCAGCACGCCGCTGATCGGCGAGTACAATGTGCCGTCTTTGAGCGTGACACTTGCTGCATCCAAAGACGCTTTTGAGGTCTCCAGCGATGTTTGTGCCAGATCGAGCTGATTTTTTGAAATGATGCGTTCATGATACAGTCTTTTGGCACGGTCATAGTCTTTAAGCGCCTGCTCGTACCTGGCCCGCGTTTCGCTGACGCGGGTTTCAACAGACCGGACTTCTACCTGTAGTAACTTTTCGCCTTTTTTGACTCGTTTCCCCTCTTTGGGGCCGATCCACTCGATCACACCGCTTAACTTGCCGGCGAGATCAATGTCCTGATAAGCTGTCGTGCTTCCGGGCAAGACCAACACATCTGTAAAAGGGATCGGAATAATGTCAACCACCTTCACTTTAGGCAGGTTGGTCTCAGCGGCGGCCTGAGTGTGTTCGACTGCTGCCTCTTGAGTGGTCTTCCGTTTTGACTGCGCTGATTTCACATACAGCATTGTCCCGGCCACTAAGCCGGCAAGCACAACAATCGCCGTCAAATAGACGAAGATGCTTCTTATGATGTTCTTTTTCATCGTTGGCTTGTGACCTGAGGAGTGTCCTGCTGATTTTCTTTATGGAATTCTTCGACAATCATATCGGCAATGCGTGACACGTCGGCTTCGTCCTCAGCTTCGACCATGACCCTGGCCAGCAGCTCTGTGCCGGAATAACGGACAAGCGTTCTCCCCCGTTCTCCGAGTTCTTTTTCCGCCCTTCGAATAGCTTCGCTGACACCGACCATCTCCTCGATTGGTTTGCGCTGCTGTATCGGCACATTCACAAGAGTCTGCGGAAAGGTCGTCATGCAGGCTGCAAGCTCCGAGAGGGGTTTTTGCGACGTGTATAACATCTTCAAGATCGCCAATGCTGTGACCAGTCCGTCTCCAGTCGTGCCGTGATCCATCATCACCACATGGCCTGATTGCTCTCCTCCTAAGTTCGAACCGAGGCGGCGCATTTTTTCGACCACATGCCGATCGCCGACCGCCGATCGATATAAACGGATTCCCGCATTTTTCATCGCAAGTTCCAGGCCAAGATTGCTCATAACGGTCGCCACTAATATGTGCTTCTTCAATCGGCCTCTCTGCAGCAGGTCGAGAGCAAGCATCGCTAGAATGTGATCGCCATCCACCTGCTGGCCGTGTTCATCTATCAAAACCAGCCGATCAGCATCTCCGTCAAGTGCAACTCCGAGATCGGCCTTTTCCTCGATAACACGCTGTTGAAGGGTTTCCGTATGCATTGCACCACAGTTCTCATTGATATTCAGCCCGTCGGGTGCGACCGAGAGTTCAATCACGTCTGCCTGAAGACCGTTCAGCACTGAAGGAGCCACCTGACTCGCTGCTCCGTTGGCACAATCGATTACGAGTTTCATGCCGGAGAGTGTCGGCACACCGTCGAAGAAGATCGAACGAACGATATGCTCGGCATAGAGTGCTTCAGCTTGATGCAGCGTTCGAATACGTCCCAATTTTCTCCCGATTGCTTGTTCCTGATTCGTGCGATCACTCTGGATAATTTCTTCAATGCGTCTTTCCAATTCTTCAGGGATTTTAAAACCGTCATGGGAGAAGACCTTGATTCCATTATCTTTGGCCGGATTATGGGAGGCAGAAATGACGATCCCGGTTTGTGCTTTTTGATAGCGCGTTAAAGAGGCAACCGCCGGTGTCGGAATCACTCCGGCCAGCCACACATCGATTCCTGATGCAACCAGTCCAGCACTCAGAGCATTTTCGAGCATTTGGCCGGATAGACGGCTGTCGCGGCCGATTACGACATTGTTTGCGCGAGTCCCGAGAAGTGTCCCTATGGCTCGTCCAAGCTTGATCATGACTTCCGGAGTCATGGGGTAGCGGTTTGCAACCCCCCGGATGCCGTCGGTTCCAAATAACGTTTCCATAAATGTCGAGATATTGTCGCTGCAGATTCCGACGAGACAGCAGGCGCTCACACGGTCAAGCTCGGCACTCAGCCTCAGCTCAGAATCACAGGATGATCTTATCAGCTAACAGTCGTAGGCGTATGTTGACACGACTGATTTTCATAATATCTGCCTTATAATCAGGAGGCAGATATTATGAAATGCTGATAAAGTCAATAAAAAATTTTGCAGCCTGAAGACAATGACAGATCCGAAAAAGAGTAATAAATCAGCCGAACTTTGAGAATACAATTGAGAGAAAAGAAATCTGTTGACTGTTTCGCTGCGGTCCTGTCAGGGTATTCCACCTGAAGTCCTCTTACACATTCATCAGCTTTTTGAGAGAGCCTTATGAAGAAGACGTTGACCCACAAAACGGCAGAGGTCGTAGCGCGGCTTGAGAAGGCCCTTGGTGTTCCGCAGGAAGAGCATCCGCTTCCCCCTCTGGAAAATCTGATGCTGACGCTGCTTTCGCAAAATACGAATGACGTCAACCGCGACAAGGCGTATCATCGCTTACGGCAGCGCTTTCCGGATTGGCATGATGTGATGGAGGCAGAAGTCAGTGATGTCGTCGACGCGATCAGAGTTGCGGGACTGGCAAACCAGAAGAGTCAACGGATGCAGGATATCCTGCGTTGGATTTGCAGTCACTACGGCGGACTGAACCTCGATCATATCTGCCGTATGGATCCACAGGAGGTCATCGAGACCTTTTGCCAGCTCAAAGGGATCGGAATTAAAACAATTTCTGTGGTTCTGGCATTTTCCTGCGGCGTGGATATTTTTCCGGTGGACACGCATGTGCATCGCCTCTGTAACCGTATCGGACTGGTTCGCCCGGGGACCAAATCGGCAGAAGAAACGTTCATCCTGATGCAGGAACGTGTGCCAGAGGGAAAAGCATTTTCTTTTCATATCAACCTGATTCATTACGGGCGAGCCACATGTCGAGCACGAAAGCCGCGTTGTGGGGACTGCTGCCTTCACGATCTTTGCGATGACTATCAGAACCAGCAACGACTCTGAGAACCGTGCCGTCTCCAACTTACGCGCACGCGTGTTTTATCATAAGATCGCCTGCCGGGACAAATTCGGAAACCCGGGTTCAGCATGAGTGGAAAGCTCCGTTCTTGACGCCTGGCGCATGGAAAAATTTCATTCTCAGGATGCGAAGCTGTGAAAAATCGTAATGCGTTTCGCTGTGTGCTGTTCTGTGACTGCTCGTTTTGGCGAGACGAAGAGCTTTTGACTATATGAAAATTTGGAATAAATTTTGCAAAACTAAAAAAATAAAAACTGATTCGTCAGAAAATCATAAAAAAATGTTGCCAATGGTTGTGTTCTGTGTTACTATACAGAATACTTGCCGTAATTCACTGAGTATTCACAGATCTTGAAAATCCTAAATTTAAGGAACATCATGCAGGAGGATGAACATATGTTACATAAGCACTTTTCTCAGCTCGTTGGAGCAGCCGCATTATGCGTCTTGCTCCTTAGCGTCTCATTGACCGCCACAGCCCAAGAGTCTCGGAAAATTTCACCTAAACCTCGTAATCCGCGCGATGAGGTAAAAGTGGACGTCTGGTTCGATAAACAATGCGGCGCATCATATAAGCAGCAGGAAAAAATTATCATCAATTTTCGTACTAATATCGACAGTTATTTGACCGTATATGATATCGATACCCTGGGGCAAGTGTCGGTTCTGTTTCCGAACCGTCATCAGCCCGATAATTACGTCCGGGGCGGACAGACATACAGCATCCCTAATGCCTCCTATTCCTACGATCTCTTGATCGAAGGGCCTGAAGGGATCGAATATGTTGATGCTGTTGCGTCAACCGATTCGTACTACCACTGGAATTTCAATCAGAGAGAACCGCACTGGGTGCAGGAATGGGGCCTGAACGGTAGAAATTATAACAATGTTCAAGCCGGAAATTATCAGGGCAACAATGAATATAGAAATCGTCCCAAGGCATTTGGTGCCGAAGGGGAACGGAGCGTAGCCAGAAATTCCATGCTTTCCCGAAAATTACAGAGAGACATCCGTTCGAGAATTATCGTGCAGCCGCGAGTCAGCGAACGGCCGCGAGAGCAGCAGCCGGTAAGTATCAGTTACGGAACAGGTTCCTGCTATTTTTACGTCCTGGCCTCTCAGCCATATACGCCGCCGCAACAGTCTCATCGTCCTTCACCGGAAGACTATTTGCGGGAACAGCAGTGGGAATTCCAGCAAATTCCCGGCTTTAACGTCCGTCAGTCAGAAGGACGTTTAATCGTCACCGTGCCTAATACGATTCTGTTTGACTTCGATTCGTATGCTTTACGCTATGAGGCGCGGAGGGATCTCGATAAGGTCGCTGATATTCTGGCGCGCTATCCTGAGACAAATATCACTGTTGCTGGCCATACGGACAGCATTGGAGATGCAAGTTACAATCAGAGGCTTTCAGAAAACCGGGCCCGATCAGTGGCGAACTATTTGTTAAGCTGCGGCGTTCAGGCCTACCGCATCGGCTCTGTCGGCTATGGTGAAACCATGCCGATCGCTTCGAATTCAACTGAAGGCGGTCGTCAGCGCAACCGACGGGTTGAGCTTGATATTCGAGTGAGCTATTAAGACATTCACAGTCTCGCAGCCACGTCTTGCGTGGCTGCGTCTCTCTTTTTTGCCCAACGCAGCGAGCATCGTTTCTTCCTGTCTCCATCTCCTAAAATACGCTCCCCCGCAATTTTTGCTTGACTTTGGATCAAAAAAAGGCTATAAACACGAGCGTATAATGATGCAATCCCGAATACTTGGACGAAGAGAGGGGGAAGACACGTTGGCAAAAAAAGTCAAGCAGCAATCGATCAAAGTGGCAAAATTATCGTCTTTTCTCAAAAAACACCGTAATAAATCCGTTAATGTCAGCATTACTCAAAAAAATATGTGTGTGAACATTCATGGTGAGGTGCATAGGCATGACAATCAATTCTGGATTACGCAGGGCAGTGCCAGAACAATTCTTGAAATGACACAACGCGGAGGATTTTTGTCAAAGCTCTTGAGTTGGCCGGATAAGCGCTATAACTTGTCTGTCACCATTACACTCAGTGGCGAAACCGTCGCCGACATGACGCTCCCTATGCGCTCACAAGATAAATTGCCTTTCAAAATAGGATAGCAAAGGAGTCTGCCATGACATTTCACACCAAATATCTGACCTTTAATACTCGCAGGCATCGGGAATATATCAATATCACCAACGAGGTCGAGAAGGCTCTGCGGGAAAGCGGCATTCAGGAAGGGATGATTCTGGTTTCTGCAATGCATATCACTGCTGCGGTTTATGTAAACGATGCGGAAAACGGTCTGATTCAGGATATTGACGATTGGCTGGAGGCATTAGCGCCCTTTAAGGCAGACTATCGCCATCATCGAACAGGAGAAACGAATGGCGACAGCCATTTAAAAAACCTCTTGATTCATCACGAAGTCATTGTACCGGTGACAACAGGCCGTCTGGATTTAGGCACTTGGCAACAAATCTATTATGCTGAATTCGATGGGCAACGCCCGAAACGAATCATCATCAAAGTGATGGGAGAATAGCCCGCGCGCCTATAAAAATTCGCGCATGTCCTGCTGTTCCAATAATTCAACGATTTTTTTCACATCCTGAGCGCGATCCTTTTCGCAAACCAGAACAGTATCGCCGACGTTTACCACGATCAGGTTTTCGACTCCGATCAAGGCGGTGAGTCCGCTGTCGCTGTAAACAATATTGTCACGGCTTTCATAGGCAACACTGCGGCCTTTGACCACATTTCCATCCTGATCCGCATCCCAGACCTCAGGCAGCGCTGCCCAGGAGCCGACATCGCTCCAGCCGAAATCCGATGACACAACATAGGTGGATTCCGCTTTTTCCATGATACCGTAATCGATGGAAACCGATTCCAGTCCCTGAAACACATCGGCGATTACACGCTGCTCATCAGCACTGCCAATCACGGCCTGAATCGTCATGAGTCCCTGATGGAGATCCGGCAAATAACGCTCGATCATTGTCATGAGTGTTGAGACTTTCCAGACGAACATACCACTATTCCAGTAATATTCGCCGGACTCTATAAAATGCGTCGCTGTCTCAATATCCGGTTTCTCTGTGAATTGCCGCACTGCATACACGTGTTCTCGAAGTGCTTGAGCCTTTTGGATATAGCCGAAACCGGTTTCCGGCCCGGAAGGCTTAATGCCGAATGTCACCAGCTTTTCACCCTCCTGAGCCACCTCGACTGCTGTCTGCAGCGTCTTGAGAAAGCCCGCGTTGTCACGAATGACATGATCGGCGGGCAAGACGACCATACATGCATCAGGGTCGGCAATATAGAGCGCGGCGAGACCGGCACAGGGAGCCGTACTCCGGCCGACCGGTTCGATGATGATATTTTTGTCAGGGAGTTGTGGAAGCTGTTCAGCAATTTGTCCGGCAAGCGATTCGACGGTCAAAATATAGACCTGTTCCATCGCCACAAGCGGTTCCACCCGTTTGACGGTTGCCTGGAGCAAGCTTTCGCCCCCCAGAATTTTCCAGAGTTGTTTCGGAGTGTTCTCACGGCTTTGCGGCCACAGGCGTGTTCCTCGCCCTCCGGCCATGATAACGGCATACATCATACTTCCTCCATCATTGCAAACTGGCACAAGTTTTTTTCACAGCAGCAATGTCTTAATCGTCGTCTTCTCCGTAACGATATTGGTATTCCTGATAGCGCTCGTCTTCTTCTGGGTCGTACTCCTCCCCATCGCTGTCGTCATCGTCTTCGTACTGATCGTACGTTTCGTCTTCAACTTCTTGAAGATGCTGATCGATATCTGTTGCAAGTTCAAGACACAGGTCTCGAATATCCTCTAAATGATTGGGCGAGCGAATTAATAATTCAGACAAACGCTCCATTTTGAGGCTAATTTCGACACGCATCATAACTTAAAACCTCCGTTCAAAACCAGGAAGACCCGATTATAAAAAATTGCCGCTTCATTACAAGTTCCAAAAGACACACATTCCTGATCCAAGAAAAATCTTCACATTTATACTTCAAGCATATTTTGACAAAAAAATGTATAATTTTCTTAATGAGGAAATCCGTCATGAGGCTGTTTTTATGGCGGAAAAGCCGTCTTTTCAGGCCGATGTCCTTCAGAAAGATACCGTTAGCCTTTCGGGGAAAAAACTGTCAAGGAAATAATAAAAAGCATCATGTCTAAGCTATGACAACGGATTATTGCACAAAATGCACATCTCCCATGAGTCGCGGCTCACGAGCCAGACCGTTTCCATTTGACCCACCGAACCATTGACTTTTGGTCTCACGACCGTGCCCATCATCTTCATAAAAGACGAGCGAGCACCCCATCCACGCGCCTGCGTATGGTCGTAAAGGCGAAAGTTCCTCCCAGGGAATCGCCACTTCGTACGCTACTGCGTCAGACCTGGTCTGGATCGCCAGCTTCGCCCCTGAGACCGGTCCGGAATCGTGTCCTGCAGCAGCATGTTTTCTGCGGATCTGAGGTCCGGATCGACTCAAGCCGATATCAAACGTATGGATCGTCCGAAGGTCGCGGGGACGCGGCAGCAGCGAAAGATCTGTCACTTCAGGCACGGGATCGATCTGAAGGCTGATACTGTCACCGTTCCAGAACGTCTTTCCCAGCATATGCTGCGGCACAATACGATCATCAAAGACCTTGACAGCAAGATATAAGTAGTGCTCGTCCCACATCATTTGCCAGGCAGATGAAAAATCGTCAAGACCCTCCCACTGCATTTTCCGGCCATACATCTCTGCGAAAAAAGTCAACCCACCCAAGCGTCCTTCAGGGTGGACAAACAATGGAGACGCTTTGTCCCATTCATCGAAGCGGCCATCGATGACAAGCGCATTGTTGGCTCGGACCGCAGGGCGGAAGGCCCAGCCGCGTCCGATTCGCTGCTCGTTGCCGAACTGGTCATGAACCAGGGCTTCGATCACATACCCCTCTCCTATGCCATGGGAAATCAGATATCCAAAGGCTTTTTGATGATGGTCAAGGGGAAAGGGCTGCTTTTCTCCGAGGGTCACTTGTTGATTGCGACGCTGTAAATGCGTATCGACAGTTTCCCGAATATAGTCGCGTCCCAGGGCAGGCTCTCCCTGAATGGAACAGTCAAACTCCTGTGTTTCTCCGGGGTCGAGCGCAAATTGAAAGACTGATGGAGTGGGCAGCAGCATGGCGTGAGAAAGCAGTTCCATCCGTCCCTGTCTGGCCTCGCTGGAATGGTTCGTCAACTGAATTTTCAGCCTCGGATGCTGCACATCGTCCTTTTGAGAGAGCACAGGGCGCATCCTCAGGCTGAGAGGCGGAAGCTGGTGAACAGCGCTCTCAGACCAGGCGATACGGTCTTGGTCGGAATACAGTTCAACCAGCAATCGGGCAGAAGGCTGTTGTGTGATTTCATATTCTTCGTAATAACTTTTGCGTCGAATTCGTCCGGGATACTGAATTTCGATGCGCAGTTCAGCACTTCGATTCCGGCCCAGATAGAGGGCTGGAGCCTCAGCATCGCGCCGTGTCTGCGTCAACATTTTTTCCGCCAGAAGCCTTCCGATCTCATCGGCATATCGAATCTTGCTGCTGAGCAACTTCATGCCATCAGGCAAAGCAATACGCAGCTGTCCCCGGAGCGCATGGCTCCCTGGATTGAAGATCTGACAGGTCAGCACTGCTGTCTGGGAGTGTCCTGGGCCAAGTTCGATGCTCTTGGGACTGAGAGTTAACATGGGGTCGTCATACACAATATCCAGCGCATCGAGTTCTTCCGGGGCAGCATCTGGCAGCAAGAGATACTGCGGCTCAGGCGACAGATGAAGCTCTAACTCGCCGTGACAGCTCTGCAAGGAAGAAATTTCCCCGAGCATGTTGAGCACATGAAATGGAGTCTTATGCAAGTCAGAAAGCGTCTGAGGAACCTTCAACCGGATATTTTTTCCTTCAAAAGGCGTCCAGAATGCTAAAATATTTCGAGCGCTTTTCAGCGGCTTATAACTGTCATCATACGCTGTGTAAAGATGACAGAAGATATCGGGATGCGTACTGAGACTCCTGACAAAGCTTTTCCCTTCCAGCATGCGCGTCATTGTCGAATAGGCCGGCAGCAGAGGTAGGGGGGACAAATCGTAGCGAAAGAGCGAGTTTCTCCCTAAAATCATCGAATGTCCATAGTTTTTGGACAGAGGCATTCGTCCTGCGTAAAAGGGACTGCCGGGAATCATGCGATCCATGCCGGACGAAAAGCCGAAAAGGTGATGACGGATATAGTACGGGATCCAGTTTTCTCTGCGAAGACTGGTATTTTGCCATACGCCCCGGTCGAGATTCAGACTGTCGAAATACGACCATTCCACATTCCATAATTCCGTTACTTTGTCCTTCTGAGACTCCAGGAGACCTAACAAGGCGTCACTTTCCTGATCAAGTCCGGAGTATTCCGGTGGGCTTGGAGTAATATACGACATCACGGCGACAAAATCAAAAAAATGTCCGATCTTTTTTGCAACGTCGATTAATTGCGCGAGATAGGCCACATTACACCAGGCCATTCCGCCGATGCCGACTGTTGCCGCAGGCTCGAGTTGCTTCAGAATCTCATAAAAACGCTGCATGTGGGGTGCAAACATATCTGCCGGCACACGCAAATCGGTTTCCCAGAAGTTTGAAAAGATCCGCTGCCCGGCCTTCAGATACGGCTCGACCTGTTTGCGTAACTGCTCCTCTTCTTTTGCATTACCCTCCGGGAGCGCCCAGATCATCGGCATGACGTCGAAACTGTGAGGATCGAAAAGGTACAATTCTTCTTTTCTCGGAAAGGTGACGATGTGTTTTACGCCCAATTGTTGGTACAGTCTCAGCATGTCTTGTCCCGGCGGGTCCCAGTACATCATACCGAATTTCGTCTGAGCTTTTCGGCCGGTGCTGTTCGGCACAATGACGGCGGCACTGCTGTGCCCTTCATATATGACCTGGCCCTGCTGCCGTAAACGGTATTCCAGGACATAATAACGTGACGGGCCGGGGGGAACAGTGAACTGGGTCAGTGTGCTCTTATGAGGCGGAAGAACGAGGCTGTATGTGGAGTGGACCAACCCAGAACCCTGATAGTTGGACACACGGACGTCCAGTCTGTATTCCTGTGTCTGTGACGAAAAATTATGTGTCTCCACATTAAATTTCAACGGCTCGTTGTCGAAAAATAGGTTATAGGGTCGCACTCCGCGTACTTCAACGGGGGGCCGGCGAAGCAGTGTGGGCCCGAACCAGGCCTCACCGCCGCTTACGCTGAACTCAACCCCCAAAATCGAACGGTCTCTGCCGCACAAGCCGAGATCGAGCAGATCGACATGTAAGCGCTGCCAGGCGGGATGTTCCGGATCGGGCTTCAGCGTACCTGCCCAAAAGGATTCGGGACGATTCTCTGTGTTGAATACTTGCATCTCCTGTGTTGTCCAATACGCCTGAACAAAGGATGATGTCTCATGTCGGCGTCCGACATAGATCGTTTCTACCCGAATCGAGATTTGATTCGGGACCTGCCCGTTGGGAAAGTAGACGTCTTGTTCCAAACTGCCATTAACCGGCAAAAGCATCGGGAACACTCCTTGCACCCGATGTCGCGCAACGCCATTTTCAGCACGACTGTAATGCAGGCGTTGAGCACGTCTTCCTGTGTCAAAGGGGTTTTCCAAAGGTGGAGACCATTGCCAGCGTTCGTCTGTTTGAAATATCTCATCAAGGGGATCGCAAAGAAGAACATGCTCTGCGGCCATTTCCCAATTGGATTCCCACAAACGCCGCCACTTCAGACTGAGAAGACTGTGTGCCTGGCTCTTCTTTTTTTCGCGATTGGATTCGCGGCCGTAAACTGCGCGCAGCTCTGTGAGCAGTTCGTCTTCTGAGAGGATTCGGGGATCGAAAGTTCCCTCTTGTACGAATCGGGCAGTGGCGGCAAGCTTCGGATTTTCATGGGCAAGGGTCTGGAATGGAAGGAGCAGCCCCAGAAGAAGTCCGAGAGCATACGAAAGAGCCCCATGCATTCTCGGCATGTCATGAGATGAGCTGCGGGACAGCGTAAACTGCCCGGCAGCGCGTTGTTCGCAATAAGTCATAATTAAGGTACGTCATCTCCGCAGAGCTGCTGGCCATGCTCAGGCGTCTGGCCCTTGGCTGTGCTGGGAGTGCACAAATTTCCTTGCGCGGAAAAATTTGACATGGCCACAGCGCTTCCGAGTGAGGTATGAACGATATAACGGGACTCCCAAACGCATTCTGCGCTGAGGTAGGGACAGCCCGAACAGGGATTCACATCGTTCCGCCATTCGCGGAGCAGAACGTTTTCTCCAGGGGCAAGAATCGTTTTACTGCTTGGTGCAAAGGAACCGCTGCGGCCGGGGCGGCAACTTCCAGCCGGTGAATCCTTTGTTAAAATAACTTCATAATCGACGATGCCCAGGCGAAGTTCTTCAGAAGCGTTATTGGTGAGGAATAATTGGTTTGTGACGACTGTGCCGCACGCAGACTGCTCTGCCGGGGTTTTATACAGTACGGCAACAGCCTGATCCGTGGTCTCTCCGACGCTGCTCCAAATCCCTCCGTCGCTCCCTCCAGCGCCTGAAGCGATCGCTCCAGCCAGCGCTATTGCTCCAGCACCGGCAGTGCCGGCAATGATCAATGTTTTTTTATTCATGCTCCAGGTCTTTGATCCACTCGATGACACAGCAGGATCTTCCGTGTCAGCATCTTCTGCATCGTCAACAGAGGCGTCAGACAGCATGTCAAGCACCTGCATTTGCTCGGCAACCCCGTCAAGATATGCACTCTCGCTGTTGTTTTCTTCTGGCAGATCCCAGATAATATATTCCCCGGAAAAGCCGATTTCCGGATCGATTGCCTCGTCCGAGGAGATGATCAACTCGTCGGGCATCTTTGTCATGTGATTTTCGTTGCAGGCCTGCTGATCATCGACTGCAAGCATGAAAGGCGACGATTTGACAGCCCTCTGCCCTTCTTCTATAAGCATCAGGATATACTCAATCACCGAAACTTCCGTCTTTGCTCCGGGGAGGATCGCGATAAACTCGCCATCTTCCTGCTGGCGGGCCAGAGTAAAATAAAAATTTTTCGTGTCTTTGATCCGAAAATACACACGCGCTTCCTCGATCCGGACATCTGAAATCACTCGAAAGCGCAGTTCAAAAGGCGTTTCACGCGCTGCACATAACACAGGACTATGCTGTACCAGACGATCTTCGGCGGCCTGGCCCTGTGTGACTGCCGAAAACAGTATGCCGAGCAGAATAATTCCTGCAATGATTATTTTTCTGTTGTTCATACATCAATTCCTCCTGACAAAAATATTTATCATGAAATTCTTCTTGACGAAGTTTTATAAAGTTATCAATCATATAATGGTCAAAACGATCAAGGAGATTTTACATTTTTTCATCTTTTCTCGAGACGCTCAGGAGACGCTGCAGACGTAAAATCACTCCGTAATATGCACAACATTACCTGGAGGGAGAAGGTGGGAGAGTTTAGAGTTTGACAGCAGAACATGTTGTTGAAAGTAGAACAGAAAGATGGCAGAGAGGGAACGGAGCATGAAACAAGACATCGTGATGATCGCTGTAGGCATTGCAATTTTGTCAGCAGGATGTGGGTCGTCGATCAATTCTCTGAAAGCGCGGCGACAACGAGCTGAAGCCCAATATAAACTGGGAGTTGCTGAATTTTACACTGGGAGCTATCCTGATGCCTTAGCTGCCCTTGAAATGGCCAGAGAATTATCTCCGGACGAGGCAAAAATTTACAATGCCTTAGGTCTAATCTACTTTAAGCAGCATAAATATCAGCAGGCTGCCGACGCCTTTCGGAGAACTCTTCAGCTTGACCCCAACTTTGCAGATGCTCACAATAACCTTGGCAAAGTCTATGCGCAGACAGGGCAATGGGATGAAGCCATTGTACATTACCAGAAAGCACTGGCGAATTCCTTTTACCGGACCCCGGAGCTTGCACACTATAATCTTGGCGAAGCCTTTCTGGAAAAAGGCGACAATATCAGTGCGATCAAGGAATTTCACACGGCGATTCAAACTCGTCCCAATTTCAGCCCGGCGTTAAATAAGTATGGAATCGCCTTATATCGCATGAACCGCAATCATGAGGCCATTAAACGCTTTAACCAGGCGATTGAGCACTCTCCGAAATTTATCGATCCGTATTTAAATCTGGGAATTGTTTATATGAAAGTTGACAAACGGGCAAGGGCTGTCGAGCAATTTCGCTTTGTTGTCGAACATACAGAGGACGAATCGCAACTGCTGGATGCAGAGCGTTATCTGGAAATGCTGGAATAGCAGCGCTTCGCTGAAGGTTGGGAATCTCCTGAGAGGGCTGTGCTCTGCAGAAGCGGCCTTTTCAGTGTTAATGATATTCAGGGGGACACAACGTCATGATAAGATCACGCTTTATCTTCGCTTCCCAGGGAAGTGGCAGAAAAATTTTCCTCGCGTTACCTTGGCTTCTTGCCTGTATACTGTGTTTACCCTCACCGCTTCTTGCCGTTAACACTGAAGAAGAAGCCTATACTATTGCCACAGGACTTTACAACGATGGTCTGATCGATCTGGCCCGGGAGCAGCTCGATGGCTTTCTCAAAAATTTTCCTGAAAGCGCTCAAGCACCGTATATCCAATTCCTCATCGGCGAATGTGACTATGGGCAAAAAAAATATGACTCGGCGATCCGGGAGTATCAGGCCGGGTTGAGGAATTATCCCGGATCCAAGTACAACGATACCATGCTCTATCGCCTGGGTCGCTCGTACCTTCTTTCAGGAGACTATGATTCGGCCCAGAAGCATTTTCGTGAATTTCTCGAAAAATATCCTCAAAGTTCGCACGTTCAAGAGGTGTATAATTGGCTGGGGGACGCCTGTTTCAAACAACGCAATTATGAAGAATCCGTTCGAGCCTATTCTGAACTGATCAGCCGCTTTCCGGATTATGCCATGAGAGACTATGCGTACTATTCCAGAGCGTGGGGCTATCTCAACATGCAGCAATACGACAACGCGTTGAAGGATTTTCGATATGTGCTTGCGACCTATCCCGACAGGGATTTCATCCCTTCGGTCAAAATGTCTCTTGCCAGAATCCTTCTTGTGCAAGGTGAATATGAACAGGCATCGCAGGAATATCGTGCCATTCTGCAGCAAGACGTTGACGGACAAAATCGGGAAGTGTTGTTCTGGCTGGCGGAAAGTGCCTATAAACTGCAGCACTATGATGAAGCTCTTCAATATTATCGTCGCTTTTCAGAGCAGCCGGTTCCTGAAGAATACGCTGACAATGCGGACCTGAGCATTGGCTGGATTCTCATGGAACTCGACAGACCGCGCGAAGCAATTCAACAGTTTCAGCATGTCCTCTCAGAGTATCCGACAAGCGAACTTGCCCCATCCGCTTTATTCCAGGCCGCCTCTCTGCTCTTGCAGCATGGCCAGCCTTCGCAAGGTGTTCAGATGCTTGAAGAACTTCTCTCACGCTCTCCTGATTCGGAATACAGAGCCGAAGCCTTGTATCGGCTTGGGGAAACATATTTCGATCAGGGGCAATATGATCGTTCTTACGAGCGTTTTCAGCAGTTGCTTGAGACGGAAGGAGCCGAATGGTATTCGGCCATTGCAAATTTTATGAGTGGTTCAAACCTTTATGCTATGCAGCGTTACGATGACGCCATTCTCGCGTACGAACGCGCATTCGAGCAAGCTCAGAACGATTCAGACGCAGAGGCGGATCAGAACAGCCATGTCAACGCCCAGCAGATTCTCCAGGATGTGCGTCTTCAGACAGGACTCTGCCGTTTTAAACAGGCCCGCTATGACGAAAGTATCGCTCAATTCTCTCAGCTGCTCGTGTACGCTGATCATGAACTGCCATATAAGGATCAAGTGTACTATTGGATCGGTGAAGCGTCTTTTCACCTTGAACGTTATGAAGCTGCCCTGGAAGCCTATCAGCATGTTCTGCAGGAATATCCGCAAAGCTCGGTCTCACTTGAGGCGCTCTATGGATTGGGATGGGCCTGTTACGCGCTGGGGAAAGGGACAGAGGCTCTGGACGCATTTGAGCGGGCCTATCGCCTGGACCCGAAGGGAGACCTTGCTTCCGAAGCCTTGCTGCAGGCAGGGAATAACGCCTTGATGCTCGAAAAGTATTCAGACGCTGAAATGCTGTATCAGCAGGTTCAGCAAGAATTTCCGGAAAGCTTGCAGGCTTCTCAGGCGGCACTTTCTCTTGGAGAAACTTACTATCGCAGCCAGCAATATGAAGATGCCAAAACGACTTTGCAGCACGCGCTCGACAGCATTCCAGAAGAGAGTGAGCTTTCTCCGGAACGTCGTGCCGACGCATACAATATTCTCGCTCTGGCGTATGCGAAAACAGCTTCTCCAGCCTTGGCAATTGCGCAATTTGAACGGGTTTTAGAGCTGACAGATGCTCCGGAGCTACGTGCGAACATATTGTTTAATATTGCTGAGACCCACTATAAAATGGGCGAATACGAAGAAGCCAGACGTTTTTACACGCGGCTGCTTGACGAATATCCCGACGCATCGATAGGACAGGACGCTCAATTCAGTCTTATCCTGACTTTCCTTCAATTGGACGAAACGGAGCGTTATGTTCAGGCGTCACAAGAATTTCTCCGGCAACACCACGCTCTGCCAGACGACGAGAACGGGGAACGTGACGATCCTCCGGCAGTGTCGGAATCCTCTGATCATCCTCATGTCCCTGCTGTTTTGTATCAACTTGGTGAACACTATATCATGCAGCAGGACTACGAGCAGGCCTTGAGCCTCTTTCAGCACGTTATCGCGAACTTCCCCGACAATGAGCTTGTTGATGAAAGTTTGTACGCTATGGGCTGGTGCTATCTCAAAATCGACGATCATTCCAGCGCGATGTGGCAATTCAAAGATCTCCTTTCCCGCTATCCTGCGAGTGAACACGCAGCAGATGCGTATTACGGTTTGGGGAGTGCATATTTTCATCTGGACAATTATCAGGAAGCAATTGAATACTATCGTACGCTGTTAGAAAAATTTCCCGACTTTCCTTCACGGGATCGCATCTTGTTGGATCTCGGCAGTTCTTATCTCCATGTTGCTGATGCTGAAAACGCGATCGCAGTCCTTCGACAAGCGGTCGACGCGTACCCGGAATATGCCGATATTTCAGAAGTCTACCTGAAATTAGGCTATGCGTTGAGCATGCAGGAAAAATACGACCAGGCTGTTGCTCAATTCGGCCTGGCCGCTGTTGAGACTCACCCGACGGTTGCAGCAGAGGCTCAATTTCGCATCGGAGAGTGTTACGAAAAATTAGAACAGCGTGATAAGGCGATTGTAGCCTACATGAAGGTTGTGTATCTTTATCCGGATCAGCAGCACTGGGTCAGCAACGCCCGATTGAGAGCGGCTCGTATTTACGAAGAAACCGGAAAAGAAGAGGAGGCCATGACACTGTATCAGAACATCATCGACAGCGCCGGGGAGCAAGTCTTGATCGACCAGGCCATGAAACGCCTCCAGGTGTTGAGTCAGTCGGAGTGAAACAGAACGCCTGAATGATGAGCGTCTTTGTTCATGGGATGCGCCTCCCCGCCTCCATGTCTAAACAGAAAACGCCGTCAGATCGATCTCCGTAGAGATTCTGACGGCGTTTCTCATGCTTGCCTGTCAGGCGGAAGCGCTTAACCCTTTAATAGTTTTTGGGAAAACAGTCATCATAATATGACGATTGTCCCTGAAAACGGGGCGCATACCGTTGGCAGCATGAATAATGGCAATCTCCTCTTCTCTCTCGGCCGTAGCAACGATGTGTCCAACGATGCGCCTTGTGTGCCGATTCAGATGCCGGAAACCTAGTCAACAGTTGATTCAGAGCCTGACAGGCTCGACTCCTGTTTCTCAGAGAAAAATAGGACAGAGCTGTCTTCAGCAAAGCATCAGGCGTTTTATTTCCATGAGGATATTGATACGGAATTTTTTCGAAATACGAGAGTGCAACCCGATATTGTTTCATGGCATAATAACACTCACCAGTCCAATAGATGGCGTTATCTGCCAGACTTGAATGCGGATAAAAGTGTAAGAATTGCGTAAAGGCTTGAATCGCGTCGCGATACTGCCTGGCATGTACCATCTCCAACGCCTGCTTATACATACAGCACTCATTATTCCGGCAGCCTCCGCAATAACGGACTTCAGGATAGTAGACGACCGGCGGGACCGGCTGCGGGCACTGATAGTGATATTGGTATTGATAGTGCTGCGGTTCGGAATATTGTTGATAGTACACCGGAGGCTGCACCTGCGGCGTATAGCATCCGGTCTGAGCGGATGAGGACATGCCTCCGACCGCCATGCAGATGGACAGCACAAACGTAGATGTTAAGATGGCTCGTTTTATCATAAGTCTCTCTCCTTATTATTGATACAAACATATCATGATGGTGGTAAAGCGCATTCTGGAAATCGTTTCACCAGAGTATACAACGCATGATTTTTTCGTATATTCTAAAATCCTAAGCGATCTATCGGGAAATGTCAATAAAAAAGTCTTTGAAAAAAAGTTGACGAATCACTGGGAGTTAGAGCTGCTGGCATCGAATAGGTTTACAGCCCGTAGATTTACGTCGAATGATCCCGGAGGCATAGGGGAAGCGCCCATGCTTCTCCGGGGGACATGCTCGAAAGCTTGTTATGGAAAAGAGTCTCGGAACGATTATCAGCCGGCTGGCGCAAACCAATATTGCTCTGTGGCATGAAGAAGATAAGGCGCGGCTGGAGGATGACCACATTGTAGCCCGGGCAAAACGCCGCATAGACACGCTCAACCAACAGCGGAACGATCTTATAGAACAAGTCGATGAACTGATAATTCATTTATCAGCAGGAGACGCAGCACAGGGAACGACCAGCAGCGAGTCATAAAAAGATACCTCAGCTGCCCGGGCTTTCTGATGCACAATTCGTCATGGCCGAAACAGTAGGAAGTTTAGCGGATAAGATCAGTATTATCGAATTGAAGCGCTATTACATGGCGCGGCAAACAGAGCGGCAGGACGTTGATGAGGAGCATCGCAGAACCTGTCTTCACAAGCTCGGGATTCTCACAGAGCAGCGTGACGACCTCATCGATGAGATTGATACGCTGTTTCACGCTGTGATGTCGCACAGACAACAGCTTAAAGTCTATCGTCAATACAAAATGTACAATGACCCGGCGTATCGGGAACAGTGCTCATAAGAGCCGAAGCTCTGCGCTTTCCTGTGTTGGCAATGTTTACAAGCCATACTCTTTGATTTTGTACATCAAGGCTCTGTGACTGATTTGCAAAAGCCGGGCAGCTTGGCTGCGGTTGTTCGAGGTCTGCTGAAGGGCGCGTGTGATGAGTGTACGTTCAGTCATTTCCGTGACTTCCTTCATCACACTCTTGAGTGACATGCGGGATTCCGGGATTTTTAGCAAAATTTTCGACGATGCTCCGAAAAGTTCTTCTGGCAGAAATTCTGGGCTGATACAATTGCCATCGGTCATGACAATGGCACGTTCAAGGACATTTTCCAACTCTCTGACGTTTCCCTTCCATTCATAATCCAGCAAGAGCTTCATTGCTTCCGGAGAAATATCGAGCACGTCTTTCTGCATTTCCTGCGTATACTTTTTCAAAAAGTGCCGGACAAGCAGGGCAATATCCTCTCGTCGATCCCGCAGAGGAGGAATTGCGATCGGGACGACATTTAAGCGATAGAACAAATCTTCCCGGAACAAACCATGCTCAACGGCTTCAGCCATATTGCGCGCCGTCGCCGCAACGATCCTGACGTCGACGCTGACCGTTTTCGTAGCGCCGACCTTTCGCACTTCGCCTTCTTGCAGAAATCGCAAGAGTTTCACTTGAAGATTCAAGGGTAACTCCCCGATTTCATCAAGAAACAACGTGCCGCGATCCGCCTGCAGAATCAAGCCTGAGTGCTGACTGATCGCGCCGGTGAACGCGCCTTTCACATGTCCGAACAACTCGCTCTCCAGCAATTCATGCGGAATCGCGCCGCAATTCACCGCCACAAACGGCGCATGCTTGCGTTTCCCGGCATAATGGACGGCTTTAGCCACAAGTTCTTTTCCTGTCCCGCTTTCCCCTGTCACCAAAACCGTTGTTTTGTAATTCGCGATCTTCTCAATTTTCCGGAATACCTCCTGCATCTTCATGCTTTTGCCGATAATATTTTCAAAGCTGTATTTTTTTTCCACCTCCTGCCGAAGAAACTGATTTTCGCGACGCAGACGTTCACGTTCTTCAGCTTTTTTGAGTGTCAGCAGAATCTCGTCTTTTTTAAAGGGCTTTGTGACATAGTCATACGCCCCGTATTTCATCGATTCAATCGCCGAATCAATCGTACCGTAGGCTGAAATCATGATCATAGGAATGTTGGGGGATGACTCCACGACTGATTCTAAGACCTGCATACCGCTCATCTTGGGCATTTTGATGTCGCAAATCACAAAATCAAAATCTCCCTGCTGAATTTTCTCGAGTCCCGCGACCCCATCGCTTGCAAGCTCGACCTCGTACCCTTCATCTTCAAGAGTTAACTGGAGCATGTAGCGCATATTCTCTTCGTCATCAATCACCAAAATTTGTGGATGTCTTTTCATAAAATTTTCTTTTCAGCATGTTGCTGTGACAGCATCGGCATGGCCGGAGTGTTGAACATCGGCGTCGCCTGTGCGTTTCCTGAAAGGCGGTAAAAATATGGACACGTCTGTTCCATGTCCGACTTGGCTGTGAATTTCCATTTCTCCCCCAAAGGATTCTATGATACGATGACACCATGACAGACCTAGGCCCATGCCTTTTCCAGGCTCTTTTGTGGTAAAAAACGGATCAAAGACTTTTGACACAAGTTCCTCCGGGATACCGCTGCCTGTATCCTCAATCTGAATTGCGATTACCTCTGAACCTCCTGTCATTGCACCGGATTCCCGGATTTTCCGAAAGGTACGGATCGTAATATCACCACATTCTTCAATTGCGTCGATACTGTTTCCGATCAGATTGAGGAAAACATTCCTCAGTTTACATTCGTCAACTTCGGCCCATAAAGGGAATTCGGTTAATTTCAGCTGGAAATGAATCTGTTTTGTCTCAGGGGATGGGTGCAGCATACGACTTGTTCTGATGAGAGCATTCACATCGAGTTTTTGCAGACGGACAGCATGGGGCCGCGAAAAATTTACTAACTCCTGAATAATACGTTGAATTCTTCCGATATCCCCTTCAACTCGTTCTAAGATATCGGCGGTATTTTGCGGATCGAGTTTGCCCTTTTGCAGAAGTTCGACATAGCCCAGAACGGCTCCCAGTGGATTTCCAATCTCATGCGCGATCCCCGCAGCCAAATATCCCAGAGAAGCCAGCTTTTCAGAGGTATATAATTCTTTTTTTGTCTTTCGCAAGCTTTCATTGGCCTGTTGAAGCAAATACGCATACTCCTCAACTTGCTGCTGCTTGGCCGCAAAACGGCGTGAGAATTTTGTGAAGACCAGTACAACTCCGTACAGCAAAAGAGCTCCGGCAGAAGCAACTGCACTGTACAGTGTAAATCTGGTGACGCTCACATATATCTCCTGCGAAGAGGGTTGCAAGAACGTCCCTCGTAAAAAACCTCTGTGTTTATCCCCTGGCTGTAACTCCAGTTGAACTGTGAAGAGCTTGGGAGCGGCAAAGGAAAGATATTCTCGGTGTCCCAGGTCTTTTCCTCTGAGCTGAGAGAAGGCCTGGAGAGCTGTCGTCTCTCGTGGGGACGTTGCTTGCCTTCCCCAGAGCACCGATCCGTCATGACTCAGAAGAAACAGCTCGACAAGCTCGGAAGAATTCTCAAAACTTTGCTGAAGAATCCTTGTAATGTGTTCACGCCGAGCGTTGTGCAGCTCTTCGAAAATTGATGAAATGGATGGGGAATGCAGCAATTGTTGCCGGACGTCGTGCAACTCTTTCCGGCAGAGGCTGTATTGTTGCTTAGTCTCTTTTTTATAACGATGCTGAACGAGCAAAAAGATAAAAAAATTCCCGCCGATCAGTGTCAAGAGCAGCAGGAGAAGGATCTGTTTCCATAAAGAGAAAAGTTGCCGGGCAAACGTTTTTTCAAGCATAATGGGGAAGATACTCAAGGGATTTTGTGAAAGAATTCAGGAAATTGACACTGGATGTAAAAAAATGTTGCATAAATCCAAAGTTTCTTTAAGAAAGATATATAAGACTTTTACACGATGTACAGCATGAAAAGGTTTTGCTCATGAAGAACAAGTTTCTCATATGTACGACAATACAATGATAAAATCGCATTTGTCAACTATAAAGATGTGTTGGGGCATTTTAAGCTCTCCCCATAAGGGTGCTTTTTTCTTATTGATATTCATGAATGGGATGACAGCGAAGGAAGAAGGAAAGCATTATGGCAGATATCGTATGTCCGAAATGTTCAACTCTGTATCGTATCAGTGACTCGCAATTAGCGAAAGCCAGTAAATTGCGCTGCAAAAAATGCAGTACGGTGTTTCAGTTGCAAGATTCTATGCCACCTGAAAGCCTGTCCTCTCCGGAACCTGCTTCAGAGCTGGCAGAAACGTCTGATGCTGGAGCTAATACGCTGGATTTCGATTTCTCAGCTCTCCCATTCCGCCATTCAGAGTCAGCGTCTGAGCCTGAAACACCAGAAGATTACGGTGACTCGGACTCGGCCACCATCACACACCAGGGCGGCTTTTCGTTTGATATGAATCACGAGTTCGGTTCAGCCGCAGAGGAAGATCTTCAGACAACTGATGAAGATATTCACAACTCTGCTCCACCTGTACCTGCTTCAGGGACAGGGGAAGACGAGTTTTCAGGATTTTCTCTTGCCGGAGGAGATGATGAGCAGGATCTTTCAGAACTGCCGACAGTGGATTTTGCGTTTAGAGTGGCCTCTCCCGGGGATTCTTCTGAAGAGCCTGAAGATTATGATGCCAGGGATTGGGCTGAAGAAGAAGGACAAGCTCTTGAAGAGCACGAACAGGCGGAAACGCTGGAGGCAGGAAACTCCATAGACGATCCCCTCAAGGAAGAAAGCGGTGATGAAGAGTATGACCGCAGGCTTCCTGAAGACGATCTCTCTAATTGCTGTATTGACAGTCTTGCCATGGGGCTTCCGCGCTGCGAGCTCTGTGGGCGCGAGCTTGGGAGGCACAACTCGCGTTATGCGCAAAATTTGCAGCGTCTGCGGCGTGACCAGCTCAAAGAAGATTTGATCGAGAGCGACGTGCAAATCAGTTTTTCTGAGGAAGGCACAGGACCCCGGCATGAGACGCCGGTATCGACGACAGAAGATTTTTCAGATGTCGAAGATGCCCTTGATGCTCTGGCCGATGGAACGTTTCAGCAAAAAGTCAAAAGACGAGAAGCCAAGAAGAATCTTGCCAAAACCGTTAAAATCTTTCTTGAGGTGACTGCGGTCCTCTGTGTGCTGGCAGCCCTTGCTTTTATATTCTTACTCCCCTCACGTCAGGAAAAACTTCATGCACGGTATGAAGAATTTATGACCCAGGGAGGCAATGATGGGCACGCCCTTTCACAACTGTTTTTAGACTCAGTCGCTCAAAAAGATGAATCGCTGTTCCATAAAGTAAGCATCATGAAAACACTGCCTGCTTACACATCCGGTGAAGTCATCAGTGTTGGAGAGCCTGAACAAGACATGTCACAGGGAGCGCTTGCTAGGCGTTGTGATGAGCTTGAAGCTGGCATTGCCGGACTTGAACAGCAAATCTCTGACAAGACTGGTGAACTGAAGGCGTACGAGTCGGAAAATCTTTCGGTAATTCTGCTTGAAGAGCGTATCAAACAGACAACAAAAAAATTAGCGAATCTGACTGAGGAATATGAGCAAAAAGACTCGGAATCGTCCAAAAAATTGCAGCGTCTGCGCAAAGAACTCCAAAACGCTGAGAATGAGATTGCCGAACAGCGCCGAATCTCACGGAAATTTATTGATGCGATCGATCAAGTCGGCAGAGCTCTCTATGAGAACAGTATTTCCAGGAAGGAATATCTCAGCGAACAGAAAGTCCGGCTGGTCAGGCAGATCCAGGACGAGGAGCCGCGTTATCAAGAACGTCGTCAGGCCCTTGATGAGGAGTATGAACCTGAATTGACGAAAGTTAAGAAACGTTTAGCGACAGAACAGGCTCAACTCAAAAAAGCACATTTACTAAACGATGCTGATCGTTCTCCGGTAGTCAGTCTCAGGAAAGAACTTAAACAGCTGTCAGAACAACTCGTCGCTCAAAAGGCTCAACTCAGAAAAATTACAGGGCAGCTAGATGAGGTCCTGAGCTTTTTCGACCCGCAAGTCAGGCAGCAACTTACAACACGCCGGCAAGAAGCAGAATTCTGGTCAACGACTCGCTACGTGGCGGCACAAGTCAAGACCGAAAACGGAGAGGGAACACAGCAGATCTCGATCGCACTCAAGCGCTATCGGGCAGTACTGCCGGACAAGAACTTTCATAGCAGGTGGTTCGTTGAAAAGAGTGGAGAGTGAGACAACGATTAGGTCAGCATTTTTTAGTCGATCCTCGAATTGTTGAAGGAATTCTTGCCGAAACGCAGATAGCGGAATGTGACTGTGTTGTGGAGATTGGTGCGGGCAAAGGAGTCTTAACAGAAGTGCTTGTTTCTCAGGCGCGTTTTGTCGTTGCCATTGAGTACGATCAAAAGCTTACCGAAACCCTTCAAGCCCGTTTTGCAGCTGTGCCTGATCTGCGCATACTCCATGCTGATGCCAGAAGCATGAACTATGCCGAACTGTTTCAGAAAGAAGAGTGCCTGGGACGAAAGATGAAAGTCATCGCAAATTTACCGTATTATGCCGCGACTCCGATTCTGCTTTCGCTCTTTGAATCTGCCCGATTTGTGTACTCATGTACCCTGATGTTCCAGAAAGAGGTCGCTGAACGCATCAGCGCCTCGCCTGGTAGCAAAGCGTATGGCACACTTTCAGTGCTTGCGCAATACTATAGCGAGGTGCGTTATTGTTTCTCTGTGCCGCCCGAAGCCTTTTGTCCGCCTCCAAAAGTCGATTCTGCAGTGGTCCACTTACGATTTTCTGAAACACCAAGGGCTGATGTCGTCGATCGCGCGCATTTTTTTACATTGGTTAAAGCAGCGTTTATCCAAAGGCGAAAAACTTTGAAAAATGCGCTCGTGAAAGGGCCCCAGCCGGTTTGCAGCCGTGAACGGCTCGTTGCAGCATTTCATGATTTAGGTTTTGACGATCGAATACGTGGGGAGAATTTATCTCTGCATGATTTTGCGCGTCTGAGTAACCAGCTTTCAGCACGGGAAACATAGATGTTATCCATGACAAGGAGAGATTCGTATGCGAAAAATTATTTTAGCTGTCATTCAGGGCTTGACGGAATTTCTTCCGGTGAGCAGTTCCGGTCACCTGGCCCTCATCCAGTATTTTTATAAAGGATTGGACGATGGGGACCTCGTATTAGACGTCCTTCTGCATGTCGGGACGCTCTTAGTTGTGCTTCTTTATTATCGGCACGACATTTTCAAGCTTTGTCGGGCAGCACTTTCCTTTCTCCCTTTTGTTGCTCAGAAAACGGAAGCACCTGTTTCGGAGAAAGCGCCATCCCAAAATTTCCTTCCCGAAGCTCGCCACATGATCCTTCTGATCGTCATCGGTTCGATCCCGACTGCCCTTATCGGATTGCTCTTAAAATCGATCATTGAGGCGCTATTCAGCTCTCTGGTGCTTGTGGGGATTGCGTTAGTCGTAACCGGTACCGGGCTCTACGTCGCCGAACATATTCAAGGCAGTTCCGCAGCAAAATCCCACATCTCTTATCGTGACGCGTTAATTATCGGAACGGTCCAAGGCATTGCAATCTGTCCTGGTCTTTCACGTTCCGGTTCGACGATTTCCGCTGCTATTGTATTAGGAATTGACCGAAAACTTGCCGCCCGTTTTTCTTTTTTACTTTCGATACCTGCAATTGGCGGGGCGTTACTTCTTGAGGGGAACAATATCATCCATTTGACATCGACAGCTCATGGTCTGTCGTATGCGATCGCCATGCTTGTCGCGTTTATAACAGGATATTTTGCCATACACACCCTCATCAAACTGGTTCTTCGGAAAAAACTCTCCTGGTTCTCATGGTACTGTTGGGGGCTTGGTCTGCTTGCATGTATCGTCGGAGCAATTCTGTAATCCCCCCGGCGTTCTTGTCACAACGACACCACCGGGGGGGTAGGTAAGTTGTAGTTCTGCGTCCCTAAACGCGTTCGATATATTCCCCTGTACGCGTATCGACTTTAATCGTATCGTCGATATTTAAGAATAATGGAACCTGGACGGTTGCCCCGGTTTCCAAGACAGCCGGCTTACTGCCGCCCGACGCTGTATCGCCTCGAATTCCAGGATCAGTTTCTACGATTTTCAGTTCGACAAAAATCGGGAGATCGACGCCGATCGCCTGACCGTTGTAAAAAAGTACGTCGGCAATAATATTTTCCTGGAGATAATTTTTAGTGCTGCCCAGCTGCTCTTCCGTCAAAAAAAGCTGCTCGTAACTTTCCGTATCCATGAAATGGTACTGATTGTCAGCCACATACAGAAATTGCATGTTTTTCTCTTCAAGCTCTGGTTTGCCGACTTTTTCTCCAGAACGGAACGTACGCTCCAAAACATTTCCGGAGATCAGGCTTTTTAATTTTGTTCGGACAAACGCTCCGCCTTTTCCAGGCTTCACATGTTGAAATTCTACAATCACAAAAGGTTCTTTATCAAGTTCGATTTTTAAGCCGTTTCTAAATTGATTCGTTCCGTACATAACTTGTGTAGATAAATCCCATCATCGCGTTCCTCGCCGTCAAAGACCGCAGAAAGACTTGATGCGCAACAGGAACAACCGCTATCGTGTTGTTGCGCATCAGAAACAGCCTCTGCTCCACGAGTACGTCAGAAGGTATTACGGTTTGATATGTTATTCTCGACCCTCAATATACGCTTGTAAAGCGATAGCTTCTTCCATGACTTGTTGAATAGATGCATTTGTCGGATCGTTGTCAAGAATTTGCTGATAGATTTTAACGGCTTCATCAAAAAGATCTTGCTTGATGTACAGTTCAGCTAAAGACGTCGAAGACAGTTCTGCTTCCTCAACGAATTCTTCTTCTCCATCAAACTCTTCAATAATCGCGTCATCGTCATCAAATTCTTCGATCTCTTTTTCAAACGCCTCGTCCGCAATCTCGAGAGGGGCTTCAGCCTGTTCAGCAACAAAGCTGCTGTCTTCTGTCGAACGGAATCCTTGTGAGGCATTGCTGTCATTCAAAAGCTTTTGTTCAAAGACATCAAAGTCAAAATCCTGGAACACATCGCCTTGTTCCGCATCCACTTCCACTTCTTCGATTTCTTCTTGTGATTCTTCATCAGCAGCAAGTCCGAAATCCTGTAAAATTGAGGATTCTTCATCCTCTGTTTCAGCGATGATCTCTTCAGAAGCGATCATATCCTCGTCCTGTTCGATCTCCTCTATCTCGACAATTTCCTCAAACTCTTCATCGTCAAATTCATTGAGATCATCGATGTCTTCAAACTCTACTTCCTCATCTTCGATCTCGTCCTCTTCATAAATTTCTTCGAATTCTTCAGTCTCATCAAAATCTTCGACCTCTTCCAGCTTTTCAGCGTCTCCTGATTCGTCCTCGTCGTCCTCGCCCTCTCCGAAATCTTCTATTGCCTCGAGCCGTTCAAGCTCCTTCCATTCTTCACTGCCTTCGTCATATTCTTGGTTGCTCTCTTCGAAAACCTCTATTTCTTCCAATGTTTCTTCAGCTCTTCCAGCTAATTCTTCCATGCTGGGGACACCATCGAGATCGATCATGTCTTCCAATTCTTTCCTGTCCAAGCCGTCCATTAAAACATCAAGTTCGCTTTCACCGTGATCGTCGAGTGCGCTGGCCTCGGAATCAGAAGTATACTTACTATCAGAAAGCTCCTGAAAAATTTGGGAGACCAGTTCATCACCAACGTCCCCACTCTCTTCAAACTGATCGTCACTGAGAGTCTCAAGTTCCTCGTCTTCTTCGAAGTCTCCAAAGTCCTCGATTTCTTCGATCTCATCATCACTGAGTGTATCGAAGTCCTCTTCCTCAAGCGGGTCCTCATCGATTTCAGCGTCGAAAGTATCCAATTCATCCTGTTCGACCGAATCGAGTTCTCGCATTGCAAAGTCTTCGATTTCTTGGTTCCCAAGTTCTTCAAGCTCATCATCTTCCAGCACTTCAATGTCTTCGATCTCGTTGAATGCAGGCTCCTCGTCAACATCACCAAAATCCTCAATGTCTTCAAAGGAGTCAAAGTCCTCGATGGATTCAAGCTCTTCAGGCTCTGCATCGATATCGTCCGAGAATTCTTCGAGCGTCTCTAAACCGAACTCCTGGGCAGCGTCGAATTCTTCTTCCGGTTCGACAGCAATAGTTTCACCGGCAGCAGCTGGAGCAGAAGGCACTTCAGTGATGTCCGTGCTTTCCTTTCCACCGTCCAGTTCGGCGATCAAATTCCGGTTCAACAGGCTGCCGATGTAATCGAGCATAACCTTACATTCCGGATCGTTCGGTTTTAATGCGTATGCGGATCCAAAACGTTCTGCAGCCCTCTCGTGATCTTGTTTCTGCATTGCAATCTCACCGAGCAGTTTATATGCCACAAAATTTCCAGGATCTCGTGTAATCACTTCCTCAAATTCCTGTGTCGCAACATCGACCTGTCCCTGCGTTAAATACACTCTGGCGAGTGCCAGACGCGCCTCAACAAAGTCAGGATGACGTTTGAGCCCTTCCTGGAGGATTGTCGTCGCTTCTTCCGCCACGCCAAGTTTACGATACAATTCCGCCAGCGTCAGAAATTCCCTGGAATTCGGGTCTTTCTGCATAATCTCTTTATATTTGTCAATCTGAGCCAAGAGCTCTTGATCTAAGGACATAGTATCTTTTACTCCTTTTCACAATCTCCACAAAACCTGTCATGCATCGTTGAAACGCTCAAACTTCGTGTTCCTCAGCAATAATCATCTCTCTCGACAGGCGACTTTATTGAAATCCAGAGCTTGAATATGAGTTAATTGTTAATTGTAATCACTCCGGATGCCATATCCTCTGACGAACCTGATGCCGCGCGGACAGTATATTGACACGACCCCACTGCTGTTCCGGTCACTGTTATCTCATACGAGGCATATCCTCCAGCATCGCTGACGGAGCTGTAACTCTGCGGTGAAAAGCTCACATTGGAGCAATTCTCACTGACACTAAAGGAGACCTGGACTCCCTCAACAAAATGTCCTTCCTTATCCTGTAAGGTCGCCGAGGCAGTAATTGTCGAGCTTGTTTCAGTATTCGTTCCCAGAGTAAGCGTTGTTGACGGGACGGCAACCGAAATCTTCTCAACTCCTGCCGCAATCTTGAATGTAACCAATTCGTTCACGGAACCTCCGCTATAATTCACAGTGGCATAGACAGTCGCAGTTCCCGGAACACTGCTTGTAAGCGTTGTACTCGCGATCCCTGAGGCATCAGTTTCGACAGAAGAAGGTGAGACCGTCCCCAAGGTTGTTGAAAAATACACCGTCACACCTTGAAGCGCCGCCCCGTTACTTCCGAAAACCTTTGCCGTAATCGTGCCAGAGTCAGCCGTTGTGAATGAGGCATCACTGGGGGACGTAAACAATTTGAGCGTTGGCATACCTGTGATTGGGGTACTTCCAGTGACCATGATCACTGTCGTGTCAGACAGTTTTCCGATCAAATCCGAGATAAAAGTTGTTGCCGTAATCACATCGCTGCCCGGTGTCTGCCCGAAATACCAGAGAGACACGCGTCCGCTTGCATTTGTCACAGCGCTTGCGGAAGTTGACGGACCAATCGTGTTAATATCGTTCGATAAATATCCTGACTCCGCCGTAAAGTCAATCTTAAAATTTTCTACCGGCCCACCCCTTGAATCTGAAATCTGGGCACTTACGGCTACAGGAGTCGAGGCATCCGCCGGAGTCGTTGTCGGGTTTGTCCACACCCTTATCGAATAGGAGCCTGCCGAATCTGGTGGGCCTGACGCCGTCAGATTGACGGCGACAGCGTCACGGAGATCGGCTGTGCCATCGTCATCTAAATCAACGGTTGCAGTCACAACGAGCCGCCCGGACTGAGAGCCATAGAGGCGTGTGCTTGCGGTTCCCTTGGCATCAGTAAAAGACGTATCTGTAGGCAACAAGATACCGGTCACCGGCTCATAAAACCAGCCGATGTTTCCGGATGTTGAGAACACGATTGGATAGCCCTTCACCGATCGACCCGATTTATCCGATAATACTGCTGAGAGGATGCTGTAATTCGTAGAGTCGGCCGGGATTGAATTCGGGCTTGCCGATAACGACAAAGTATATGTGCCGATTTTATCGGTCACTGACACATCATGAGACGTTCCACCGGTCGTGCCAACCGGCGTACTCGGTTGCCCGACGTCGTCGCTCAGCTTGCCGCAACTCCACAGCAGGCTCAGCACTGTGAGGCAAATCAGGCTAGACAAGAGCCACGAACATTTTCCATAACGTCTCCGTTGGCGAAATTTCACTACCTGTGTCATAAGGTTTTACTCTCCCTTTTCTTGAAAAATAGTAAAATACGTTCTTAATGACTTTGGTGAAAAACTCAATAATCGCTAAACCAGATAGGAATCGTAATTTCCCCGTACGCTGATCTGCCTGTCAAATCTTTTCCATAGAACTGGACAAACGCACTCATATAAATTTCTCCTTCACCGCCGCCAAAGGCCAGCTCTTTTAACGGAGATTTCAATTTCGCAGAAGCACGGACAACGACGATTTCCAAATTCAGCTCACCCCCATTCGGCACAAGGTTATTCGGGAGCGTAATCATAAACGGGTCGGGAACATTCGGATTTCCGTCAGAACGATAATAGGTGACACGTTGCTCCGTCAAAAGAATATCTGCGAAGTCTGTTTGTGTTGAGTCTGTCGGGTCACGATACACCGATTTCACGACAACGTCGGTTGAATCCATCGAAACATTTCCAGCAAAAGACGAATTGTACACATCTGAGCTAACGCCATAAATATCGTCGGCCTGAACGCTCAGAAAGACTTCACTGGTCCCTTTTCCCCCGACCGGGTCTCCACAAGACGCAAGGAAGCTGCTGCATATTAGTACAAGGCTGTAAGAGAACCATCGTATATTTTTATATCCTCCGAACATATATTTTTCGAACGCATCAAGATAAACAATAAACGCACTGCTTATTCTTTATCCAGGCATTCTGGCAGAATCAATATGATAAGGACACATCGGTACTTTCTTGTGACTCCGGGCTCACGACGCTCCGGTCCAGAATTCTCGGCGTTAAGAACACCAACAGCTCCTGTTGGCTTGTCGCATTCGGAATCGTCGACTTAAAGAGGTGGCCGAGAATCGGGATTTTATGCAAAAACGGCACTGCCGTAAAATTATCTTGTTCGCTGGTCGCATAAATTCCTCCAATGACTACCGTGCCCCCATCCTTAACAGTAACCTGACTGTTCAGGTTCTGGCCTGTGACTGCCAAATTTGTTAAATCCGAGGAGTCAACAAAGCTCGTATTCGTCACATTCACCGTCATCGTGATATAGCCGTCATTTGAAATACGCGGTGTCACATTTAAGGTTAAGGGAGCCACGACTGTTGTCGCTTCCGTGTTATCACCAAAGCCGGGGATGGTTCGTGTTTGCGAAGAGGTTACATTTGCCGGAACGTTATCCTGCGTAAAAATTTTCGGTTGCGACAAGGTTTTCGCTTTATTATCAATTTCAGCCGCATCGATTTTGGCAAAGAGGGTAAAGACATCGTCAATACTGCCAAAACGCATCCAGCCGGTCGATCCTACTGCCGTAGACACAGAGGGCAAATTGACGCCGAATCCATCGTTCGTATTAATACTATGCGGCCAGCGGAAGTCTAAGGCGTTGCCGTGCTTAGCATCGATATTAAAATTGCCCAACCACTGAATACCAAGTTCTTTGACATACAGAGTGCTCAAGGTGACAATTTTTGCTTCGATCATCACTTGTGGAGTCCGACGATCGAGCGTTGCAACGATCTGTGCAATCTTCGCGATATTATCGGCAGTATCCTGCACGATGAGCGTTTTGGTCCGACGGTCAACAGTAATTGTTCCACGACGACGTCGGATATTGTCGTCTTCGACTTCCTCGCCCTGGAAGTATTCGTCGATCAGCGTAACAATATTATCCGGATCGGCAAAATTAATGGCGATTAACTTCGTTTCAAGCGGCTCAGCCTGTTCCAGTAACTTCCGACGGTTAATCTGATCCTGAATCAGTTGATCCTTTTGACGAATTTCCGCATTGAAGATATTGGCTTCAGCCACCCTGAGAATATTTCCTTCTATCTCAACACTTAACGCCGGATCATTCATCTTTAAAATAATATCAAGCGCCTGATCCCAGGGAATATTCGTCAGGTGGACAGTCACTTTGCCTTTCACTTTCGGATGCACGACAAGGTTTAATCTGCTGACTTCAGCAATGACCTGCAAGACGTCTAAAATATCCGCTTCTTGAAAATGAAGGGAGATGAGCTGACCATGATATTCATTTTCGTCCCCGGCTTTAGGAGCTCTGATGGTTGGCGTCTCCGACACCTGGCCGTCCAGGGCGCTTTCTTGCCCCCTCTTGCCTTCCAGCGCTGACGCGATTCCTGTGGTCAAAGGGACTTCAACAAGCTCGCCATCGCTGCTCTCGATTTCAGTTTGCGTGAACACCGACTGATTCTGAAGAGTTACAATCAGCTTTCCAGGCTCGGTAAGAACGTCGTGTTTCGTTGGCCGGAGAAGATCAACGAGGACCCTCACGACATTATCAGTCCCGCTCGGAGTTCTGCGCAACTGAAACACACGCGCCTGACGGACCGTTGTTCCAACGCTGTCGGGAATCAACAATTTTTCGCCGCCCGGAGGAAGATCGCTGTGTTTCAAATCAATAGTCAAACGTGCAGGCGAATCACTGCGCTTAATGTCGAACTCTGGGGTCATGCTTGTATAAATTGTAAGCCGGGTTTGACCACGTAATTCGCTGAGTGTGATATCCTTGACAGTCAGGCCCTGTGCCTGGGACGGCTGAAGGGCAGGAACAGGGGTGATAAGCGGTGTTTCCTTTACGCTGTCGGCATGGGCTACCGGATGGATCGCTACCGGGCGTGTTTGCGAGAGCACAGAAGCGTCCTGGTCGAAAGACTTTAGCTCTTCAAAACCAGGAGGCAGCACATTTCCGCCGGGAGCTGAACCTATTACACCGCCCTGTCCGGGAGTTTCCAAATCAATATACAACTTGTTCGCATCACTGAAGACCTGATAGGGCGCAAGACGCGACAGAGCGATTTCGATACGAGAGTTCACTCTCTCACCATCTCGAAATTGAAACGGGGTGATTCGCATTAATGGGAAACTATTCTGATAAGAGCGTTCCGCAACAGCCGAGGTATCAACATTCGGCAAATCAAGAACGAGGCGTAACGGATCGGAGAGCTTGAAGGCCGTATATGACATTTCAGAATCAGCTGCCACTGTAATCCGCATTTTCCCGGCAAGCCTCTCTGTAGAAATTCCCGATACCCTTACTTCTCTTCCCTGCCTCTGAATACTTCCTCCCCCATCTCCGTTTAAGTCCTGGGGAGGCTCAAGCCTGATGTCCGCACAGCCAGACAGTCCGGCAAGCAGCAGACCTCCGAGAAGGATCGTCAGGGCAGATAATTGTATATATCCTTTTTTCATCATTCATTCTCCTCTTCCTCAACAGGATTAAGATAAAGCGGAGTTTCAAGTTCCTCCACCTTCCCACTTTCATAACGAATGGTCTCTCTTATAATAACACTATTCTCTGAGATCGAGATTACTTCTCCCTCATGTATTCCGGCAAGAGTTCCCACGTCTATGGTATAGGACTTTCCATCGGGAGCTTCTATACGGGCATAATCCCCCAGACTCCCAAGAATGATTCCGGTCACTCTCAATGTATTGACTTCAAACTTCTGAAGAGGGGTTCTTTGTATCTCCGGATCGGGGGGGACAATGACATCAGGCAATTCAAGAGTTTGATCTTGCACTAGTGAGCTGAACGGTTCTCGACGACCAGCCGGATCATACTCATACTCAGGTTCTTTTGAAGCGTCCTCATCAAGCGTCATTGCCTCATCCACAACGTTATTCTCCGGAGGTGGCGGGGGTGGTTCGGTTTTTTCGATCTTTACAGGAGGCGGTGGGGGAGGAGCCTGTTCGCACCCGGCGAAAAACACCATCATGACGACGCAGACAAGGCCACACACTAGCAGACAGGTGCTACGATTATTTTTTTCAAACATAGTTCAGACTCTCTCTCTGCGATAATATTCCTGACAAGAAACTGTTCGGTGGGGAAGACGCCCCATTCCACTGAAAGCAAGCCGATCAGTCCGCAGCAGCCTCCTCCTGTGTCTGTCTGAAGGTCACAGCGCGGCACACGATATTCAATTCCTCTTCTTGTGGGAAAGGAGCCAGTTTGATATCACGCAACGTGACGATTCGTTCCATCTTGCCGATCACATCCGCAAACATCGCAAAGTTATGATACCCCCCTGAGACCTGAATGTCGATAGGAAGCTCGCTGTAAAAGTCTTTCGGGCTCTGACCAGCGGGCTTAAAAAGCGAGATGACGAGTCCAGCATCAATAACCGACTCATTTATTTGATCGAGAAGGTTCGGGATTTCCTTGCCTTCGGGTAACTTTTTCAGGGCATCTTTCAATTCCAGGTCGACAAGACGTAATTCTTCCCTGAATTCATCGTAACGAGCAGCAAACGCCTCTGCTTTTTGCAACTCAATCTGTAATTGCTGCAATTGCACTTCAAGCTGCTCGATCTCCTCTTGTTTTGGTATCACAATCCGCCAGTAAAACAACCCGACAAGCCCAAATACCACTCCAAACAGAATGAGATACTTATATTTTGTCGGAAATTCGGCAAATCTATCGAGAAATCTATCCATCGTTCACATCCTTCCTGTACTTGTGCCTGTCGTCAACCCCGCTCGTATACTGCGCTACTCTGCGTCTTTTGTCGTTTCATCATTCTCATCATCAAGAGGAGTCAACTTCATCTTAATCTGAAAATCACGAACAGTCTGTGCCCCGATAGTCTTCCGTTGCGAGACAACAAGCTCAACATTATCAAAGTACTGAGATTCTTCCAAATTCCGAAGATAATCCGAAAGAACAGGGTTCGACAGGGCTGTACCCGATATGGTGATGTTGAAATTTCCCTCTTGAAAATTTCTCAGCCAGAGGTCATCTTCCAGCGTGAGATAGACTTCGTCAAGCAGATGAACGGGGAGCTTTTGTTCTTTTTCCAGCTTTGCAATGACCGCTAATTTTTGTTCGAGGGCTTTGCGCTGCGCTTCAAATTGATTGATCTCATCAATAATTTTTTGTAATTCCTGCAAGCGTTCTCTGGTTTTTGCAATCTCAGCGTTTTTTTTCTCAATGACGTTATCCAGATAGTTCCACGTAAAGCCGATAGCCACAATTGTCGCCAGCAGCACCAGAATGATCATTGCGATCTGCTGCCCCAGTCCGGCTCGCTTTCGCGCTTCCTTCGGTAATAAATTGATTTTGATCATTGGGTTTCCAAGCTCCTCAAAGCGAGGCCAACGGCGACCGCAGCCTGTGGAGCGATACTTTCCAGATAGTCCTTATCAAAGCGCTTTGGGATGTGGACATACCGGAAAGGATTCAAAATTTCGACCTCTACCCCGAGTTTTTCTTCAAAAAATCGATCGATTCCACCAAAAAGAGCGCTCCCCCCCGATAAATATAATTTATCAACCGCGACGTCAAGTGCTGATACACGGAAAAAATCGAACGAACGCTGAATTTCGACGGCAATATCATCAGAGACGGTATTCACGATAGCCAACACGTCTTCCTGAGAGACATCTTCAATCAGCTGCCCGCGTTTCAGTCGTTCAGCGACCTCGAAGTTGACATTGAATTCCTTCTGGAGCGCCTCCGTATAATGATCGCCTCCGATAGAAATATCCCTCACGAAACTCGACACGCCGTCCTGCAAGATATTGATATTCATCGTTCCGGCGCCAATATCAACAAGGCCGACGATCAAATCCGGTTCAATGTCGTAATTCATTTCATACGCGTTTTCAAGCGCAAAGACATCAATATCCACAACAATCGGATCAAGATTTGCTTCCTGGACCAGCTCAAGGTGCTCGTCAACCTTTTCTTTTTTCACGGCCACCAGCAAAATCGCCATTTCGCCGGACTCCAGCATGTCGTCCGACTCCAGAATCTGAAAGTCAACATTTACATCTTCAATATCGAAGGGGATATACTGTTGCGCTTCAGTCTCGATCGCGTCTTCCAACTCGTCTCTCGACATATCGGCGACGACGATTTTTTTGACAATGACTGAATGACCGGCAACGGAAATCGCCGCATATTTTCCTTTTACCTTAAATTCCTTCACAGCTTGCCTGATCGTATCTATCACGACTTCAGCATCCATAACAGCCCCATCGACAATGACTTCAGGGGCAAGCGGCGACATTCCGAAGGCCGTCAACTCAGCACCTTTCTTGCTGTGGCGCAGCTGAACCACTTTTATTGAGCTCGCTCCGATATCAAGTCCTATCACATGCTTTTTAGATGCAAACATACCAAAAAACCTACAGTCGAAAGTAACAAATAAGATGGCTGAACACCCTGGTTTCTGCCTGATTGTTAGATAAACTAGCACAGGCAAACTCAGGTGTCAAGGAAAAAAGAAAAAAATATGGCAGTTCAATCGACACACAGGCCATGTGCCAGGATCACCTTCAGGCAAACGTATACAGCGCGAATATCACTGCACTGTTCACGAAAGTCGTAAAAGGCAGTCGGGAGAGAGTGTTATCACCACAGAGAGATGCTGATTCACCAGAACGAATAAGATTGACAGGCGGTCTTGCAAAGAAAATAAACCTTGACTTTCTTTTCCGGCCGGTCTGTATCAACAGACTGACGCTTTTAACGAGATCTGAAAACACTGTTGCGAACATGGTCCGCTCACACGTCAGAATGAACTCCCAGTATCGCAAGAGCCGTGCAAACGATGGAAACTGGTCAAGCAGGACAACCGAACTGTCAGAAAATCTGCCAACAGCTTAAAACGCTCAGTCTGTATGGGATCATTTTCTTTACTCCCATTTCAATTGCCTTCTCAAGTATATGTCTCGCACTGTTAACCTCAGTGTATCTCGTTGAAATGATAGTGACACGACGAATCCCACGCCCCCAGAGTCCGCTCAATCGTCCGCTTGTTGTATTTATCCTGGTGACGATAGGTCTCACCCCGTTCGCGCTTCACGTTGAGAAGAGTTTCATCAAGCTGACCAATTTGAGCAGTGTGGCTGTCTTTTTTGTCTTGCTGACCGCAATGCAAGAGGGCCGGCATCTCCGGAAATATGTGGCGATCCTGATCGTTTCCATGTCTATCGGCTCACTGTATGGTGTACTTCAGCATTTTCTGCGGATCGATGTGTTCCGTTTTAATCACCCAATCAGCTTTCTCAAACATCTTAATAATGATCTCACCGCTCCTGTAAGAATATCTGGATTCACCTCGTATATGACTTTTGGCGGACAGCTTGCAATGATTCTGCCTTTCATCTTTGCGTATCTCCTCCTTAGCCCGACACTGCGGGATAAAATCCTCTGGAGTGTTGTCGGGTTGATAAATGGAAGCGCATTGCTCTGGACCTATACCCGAAGTGCCTGGATTGGTGGCAGCCTGGCGATAATCGTAATCGGCCTCATTGCCACAGGAAAAAATTTTTGGAAATATCTGCTGCTGACCATCCTGTTCCTGGGACCATGCTGTATGTTACGTCAAAGCCTTGACTCTCGCCCGGTCCCCCCCCCTTCCCACAAAGTTGAGAGCCTTCCCGTCTCACGGCAGGGCGCATCGCTCTCTTCCGATACTCAAGGACCGGTCAGGCGAATGCTCGAATCGGACATTGTTAAACGCCTGTTCAGCATTGTCGAACTGCAAAGCAATCTGGAGCGGCTATACACTTGGCAAAGCTCTTTTCAGATCTTCAGGGATCATCTGTTTACAGGTATAGGGCATGGGAACTATTCGGAGACCTGCGTGCCCTATCGAATGCGCTATGGCGACTTCGAATTCACTAGTGATGCTCACGCGCACAATATGCTGCTTCAAATTGCTGTGATCGGTGGAATCCCATTGCTGGGAGCGTTTCTCTGGCTGTGGGTGACGTTGTTTCGTTCGAGCTATCAACGCTATCGGCATACGGCTGCAGACGATTGGAATGGCCGAGCCTTGACGCTCGGGGGCTTTGGAGCGCTTATGGCTTTTTCGATACATGGAATGTTTGAGCATACGTTTGGGGACTCGGAAGTTTTGTTACTGCTGTGGCTGCTCTATGCACTCTCTCAGGTTGCCTTCGAGGTGGGTGATGACGCGCAACGATGTCCGCTTGACGCTCAGGGCGACGTGGTGATGCCGATTTGACCGTTCTCTGCTCCGAATTCGTTCAGCCAACTCTCAAACACGTCTAATTGGCGTTCTCCGTAGCGGCTCGCAAGTTTTCTCACGTCTGACACGCTTTTTTGCACCCAAAGCAGGTGGGGGCTTTTACTGAAAAACAGATCAGCCCAGCAGATAATCCTCTCTTCCAGGCTTTCAGCCAGCATATTGCGGCGAGGAAGCGGCAGGCGCTGCTGAAGGATTTCGTCGCGGGAAAGCCCCAGTCCGATATGCCGTTCTGCGACAAGCGCATGACGATTTAATCCTTCACTCTCAAGCAGCGCCCTCCCAAGCGGACCGTGACAGAGGTAAGGGGGCACAGATTCGTCCGTTCCGGCGGCATAGGGTTTGACCTTGACGATACCGATATCATGCAGCATCGCTGCCTCTTCGATAAAACGCTGCTGTTCTGCCGAAAGGCAAAGTCGTTTGGCAATCGAGAGAGCTTGGGCTGTCACCAGCGTCACATGAGGGATGTAGACTCGGTATAGTTTCGAATCAGGGGGGATATACTTATGGATAATGGCAAAATAGTCAATATGCTGCATGCGCTGAAAAAGAGCCAGGCTTTCGGGGGCTTCACCCTGAAGGCCGAAAGCCTGGCCTGGGAAAAGAGAGACTATTCCATCATATCTTTCAACTTATCTTCAATGATACGTTTGGCATTGCCAGCAGGAACACCGATCAATTGCTCTGTGACCTCACCGTTGTGAAAGAAAATCAATGTTGGAATACTCGTCACACCATAACGGCTCGCAATCGCATGGTTTTCGTCAACATTCAGCTTTCCGACAACCGCTTTGCCTTGATAGGCCTCAGCCAATTCCTCAATAATGGGGGCTACCATACGGCATGGAGCACACCAGGGGGCCCAGAGATCGACGAGAGCCGGCAGACTGGAATGCAAGATATGCTCTTCAAAATTTGATTCATCTAAGATCACAATTGAACTACTCATAATGCTGTCTCCTTTATATCGTCAATGGTATCGTCGTTATAATCATGAGCCTCCTGAAAGGTCTTAAAAGGCTGCATAAAGGTAAGATCTGTCTTTCGGGGATTCTCACCGGAAATTTTTTCAGTAACGCGACATGCAGAGGATGGAGTTGTCAAGAGAAAAATCACTGTGCGTTGTTTTGCCGGGTAAACGCAGAGTCTGCACAGAAAGGAATCTTTGGGGTCTCCTTCTTAAGCGCCCCGTCGACTCTGAAGCTGCTGCTGAATTGCGGAAGCGGTTTCCTGCACCTGAGCAAGCTGCGCGTGATTTTCCCGAAGCCGCGTGTGTAAGGCTTCCACATACTCCACTAATTGAAAATATTGAAGCTTCGCATTCCCAAAAGTTTCGTCCATACTCGCCGAGAGTAAGCGCAGGCCGTTTTGTTCATCCATCAGGAAATGCTTCATATCATGGAGCAGGGAACTGAGCAGGGTATGAGATTCGAGCAGTCTTTCGTGAACATCGGTATTCTTTTCAATTGGACGTTGAATATGTTGTTGAGCGACCTGAAAAAATTCCCGGGAATCTGTTTTCACACTTTGCAGCATCTCCTGTAGTCCTTCCGTCGTTTGACTGAGCATGGCATGCTCTTGCTGGATTGTCTTGACAAACTGCTCGAACAACGTGTTGTTGTCCTGCCACACCTTGTGCATCTTGTGGATCGTTTCGTCCATTCCGCATAGGCGTGTTTCAGAGTGCTCGAAATACTCACGAGTCATATTAAGGCTTTCAGTGAGCATATTCTGGTTTTTTTCAAGATGTGCCAACGCCTGTGAAAATCGCTGTACGCCTTCGCTAATCGACTGCTGGCTGTCCACGAGCTGTGCGCGTCCTTCCTGAAAACCGGTAAAAAATTCAGCAAAGGCCGTCAGGGTTTCGCGAAAGCTTTGCTGGCCGGCCAAGATCCCTTCAGCAGCCTGCTGAAGGTAGAGGCCTGTTGCCTTAAGATTTTCCGAACTGCCGCCTATTGTCTGATGAATCACTGTTTCAAGAGAGCGTCCAAGCTCACCTGCGACTCGGTCCGGAAGCGTTTGCAGGACGTCTGCTGCATTCGATGACGGATCCTTTGTACATTCCTGATAGATCGTGCTGAAGGTCGGAACAAGCTCTTCAACTGTCATGTTTTCGACCTGATGCAGTACATAGGCTTGTTTGGCTTTGAAGACGACATTCAGATACCCCAGGACAAGATAGGCTGTGATGCCTCCAATACTCGTTCCGAAGGCTCGATCCAGTCCGCCAAGGGTATTTTTCATGTCGGCGAACAGAGAATTGAAATCAACACTTGGAGTCGTGACAAAGAAATTTTGCAGATATTGTACGGATTGTACCAGCCCGAGAAACGTGCCCAGCAGCCCGATCATAATTAAAATTCCGGAGATATAGTGCACACGGCTGCCTTTTACCTCGCTTTGCTGCTGAAGGAGCAATGACAGAGTGCCCTGCTCACGTGCTGTCCCGCTTAAGGCCATGCCGGCGATGTGATAGATACGGGTTTTGATCAGGGATTTTTTACGGTGTGAAAAGTGTTTGTCAACGGTTTGTCGGAGATTGTCGGCAAAGTTCTCCGCCGAAAGGGTGGGGCGATTTTTCAGCAAACGGCTCAAGTCCATCTTAAAGCTGGGGATCTGTTGGCCGACTTCAGAGAGTGCGCGGTCTTCTCGATAAAGACTCCGGAGATGCAGCAGGAGCATCAGGGCTCCCAGAAAAAACAACAGCACGATCAACCAGCTGATTTCACGGTTGTACGTGGTAAAAATATAGGCTCTCGACGCGAAAAAGAGGATCAGCAGCGAATAGACGATAACGACGGTGAGCCACTCCGAAAAATAAAATCCAAAGCGTTTGAAAGTTGATTTCATTATAACGCAGAGTTCAGGGGCGGCGGGATGTACAGCAATGAACTCCACGTTGCCTGTGTGTTTGGTGCAGGCAAGGGTGTTGAAAATACCGCGAGCCTCCCGCCGTCCCTTGAAACGACTTGTTCGGGCAAAAGATTAAAGGCCGAATACTGTATTATAAAGATTATAACATACCAGAAAAGCTAATAATCCTGCCATTCCTTTATTATAGAAACCAAGATACTTTTTGCTAAAATTTCGGGTGATTAGATAGCCAAAATAAACCCATGACAGAATTGAAAAAAAGCAAATGATGAGGTACACGCTCACAAATAGAAGAAGTAACGCCTGGAACTTCTCGCCTTGTAGATACATTGATGTCCCTGCCATTGATACAAGCCAAGCTTTTGGATTTACATACTGTAAGAAAGCCCCTTGAAAGATACTTGGCATGTTTTGCCTACCGTTTTCGTCCTCGATATTGATATCTGCTTTTGACAATTTATAAGATAGATACAATAGATATAAAGAGCCTGTTATCGTAAGAATTAATTCCAATCTTTCATCTGTTTGCAATAACTGCCCAACACCAAATCCAGTTATTGCTAATATTGTACAAAAACCAATTGTTGCACCAAGTACATACAGCACACTTCTTTTCAAGCCATATTGAGTTCCATAAATGCTTGCCAATATATTAACTGGACCTGGTGAAGCCGAAGTCACTAATGCGAAAATAGCCATTTCTATACTTATCATTAAATCTCCCTGCTTTTTGATGGCCCTGACGTCTCGAATGGATGTTGGAAGGTCTAGCTGATTTCAATCCCAAGCGGACAGTGGTCTGACCCCGTAATATCAGCGAGGATGAATGCGTCTTTGAGCCGATGCCTGAAATGCTCATTGACAAAAAAATAATCGATTCTCCAGCCCACATTCCGCTCGCGGGCCCGCGTTCTCATACTCCACCAGGTATAGTGTTCGGCATCGGTGTGAAACAGACGAAACGTATCGAGCCAGCCATGCGCTAACAGTGAATCGATCCAGGCCCGCTCCTGTGGCAGAAAGCCTGATGTTGTTTCATTGGCTTTGGGACGGGCGAGGTCGATCGCTTTATGGGCGGTATTTACATCTCCGCAGATGATCACATTCTTCCCGGACTCCTTCAATGTATCTGCGTACTTCAAAAAGGCGTCGTAAAAATCCATCTTATACTGCAAGCGCTCATCAGAGGCTTGTCCGTTCGGAAAATAAACATTCAACAGGATGAAGTCGTCGTAGACCGCCGCAAGCGTCCGCCCTTCCCGATCAAAACGCTCGATTCCAAAGCCATCGTAAACCTGTTTTGGTTCTTTTTTGCTGTAGAGAGCCACGCCACTGTAACCTTTTCGCTCGGCTGAGGAAAAATAGACATGATACCCTTCCACCTCAGTGAGCTCACAATTCAACTGGCCGGGATGCGCTTTGGTCTCCTGAAGGCAGACAATATCCGCCTGGTCTTGCAGCAACCATGCAAAAGCGCCTTTTCGCTGTAAGGCACGAATTCCGTTGACATTCCATGAAATAAGCCGTTGCGTCCGTTTCATGGCAGATCTCCTAATTCCGCTTTTATTTGCTGATAAACTTTTGCAGTCAACTCTTCATAACTCATGCCCTTAGAAGGCGGGATCGGCGGCAGGAAACGTAATTGAATCTCTTGCCGAAACTTCGGCCAGTGTGAGCCTTTCGGCATCGCATCATAGGCTCCTATCAGGACGACTGGCACGATCGGGACGCTTAATTCAACACTTAAAATCGAAAAAGTCTTTTTAAACTCCGCCAGATAGCCGTCACGTGTTCTTGCTCCTTCCGGGAAAATCAGCACATTTTTTCCCTTGCGCAGCACGGTCGCCATTTTCTGAAGCGATTGTTTCAAATCACGATTCAGATCCATGATAATGACATTGGCTTTGTCGGCGAAAATTTGCAGCCAGCGTTTCCGAAAATGGCGTTCTTCAGCGTAAAAATAGGTTCGCTTGAGCAGCGCACCTTTGAAAAAACGTGAAATCAGAAACGGGTCGAGAAAACTTTGGTGATTGGGCGTAAAAATACACGGTGTATTGGGAATATACTCTGTTCCCGACACAGTCATTTTAAAATACAACCTTCCCACAAGTCCTGTCAACCTGTTGCCGGGAACATGCCACACAGACCCCCTCGGCAATTCTACATGAATGTTCTCGTTCAGGATGGTATGCCAATTGACGCCTTCGGTTTCGATTTTCACTTTTCGTTCCCGAATGTGTTCGGCAAGTTGTTGCACCGTGAAATGATGCATCAACTCGTCGTCTTTCAGTTCAACACCGAACGTCGACTTTAAAAAGGTCAAAAAACTGATTTTATCCAAAGAGTCAAGGCCGAGATCGATTTCAATATGATCTGATGGAGAGATCGGCTGATCCGTCTGTTTCTGTAAGAACTCTTTAAGAAGCCGATATTCTTGAAAATCCGGCTCTTCGATCGGGCCTGAATCAGGCCTGTCCTTTTTGGTTATGTCCGGAAGCTGAAAACGTCTCAATTTGCCCAGACGGGTTTTCGGCAGTTCTTCCTTGACGATCGTAAACTTCAGAATTTTTTTTGCAGGCGACACGCTGTGATTATACGGGTCGAGCACATCCCAGCGGATATACTCCTCAATATGGTGAATTCCATGCTCTTGCATCACAGAGAAGTTTGGATAGACAACCGCGTGCAGCAGGCCGTCGAGCATACACACCCCGATCTCCTTCACAACAGGATAATCATCGAGAATTTTTCTCTCAATCTCCATCGGGTTGATGTTTTTCCCGTTTGGCAGCACGATAATTTCTTTTTTTCGTCCGGTGACAAAGAGAAAGTTCTCCGCATCCACATAGCCGAGATCGCCCGTGTGCAGCCAGCCGTCCCTGATGACCTCAGCGCTTTCCTCTGGACGGTTATAGTAGCCTTGCATCACATTGCGGCCTTTGATCGTAATTTCCCCGTCGATAATCCTCACCTCATTATTAGCCAGGACCTGGCCGCTGGCCCCGCTTTTCCAGGCTCCGGGATGTGTGAAGGAAATCAGTGGGGCCGCTTCGGTCATACCATAGCCGGTCAGGAGGTCGAAGCCCAGAGTTTTATAATCGCGGGCGACATCAGGGTCAATGGCCGCACCACCACAAGGCATGTGCTGAATTTTTCCGCCGAAGCGCTGGTGAACTTTTTTAAAAACCATACGCGAGAAGGCCGGTGAATCTAAGGATTCCGCCACTTTAAAAAGACTGCGGGTCAGCCAGTGAGCCTCGATTTTCTCTTTGATATTTTTTCGGATAAGATGAAACAGGCGGGGAACACCTAAGAAGAGCGTGACTTCATGGTTCTGGAGTGTCGCCATAATATCTTCAGAAGCCATCGAAGGAGAAAAGACACAAGTCGCCCCAACATACAGTGGTACAATTAACGTGCCCATGAGAGGGTAGACATGATGCAGGGGCAAGAGAATAAGCACTCGCTGCTCTGGGGTATAAATCTTGACGTCCTCGGAGATCGATTCCGCATTTGCGGCGATATTATCGAAGGAGATCATGACGCCTTTGGGGCTGCCGGTTGTCCCAGAGGTGTAAATAATCATCGCGGTGTCATCTTTTTCGCGTTCGAGAAAGGTGGAAGCAATTTCTGGGTCGATCGCTTCAAGCTGTGTCCCAAGATCTTCGAAAATGAGGAGGGTTAAGTCGTATGACAGTTGAGTGAGCATGTCCCGAAGTTCCGCCGCGTTCTCTCTCGACGCAAACAAGATCTGCGGCCGGCAATCTTCAAGAATATATCGTACCTCATCAGGAGGCGCCATAAAATCAATCGGGACAACCGTACTGCCGTTTTTCCAGCCTGCATAGAGGGCATAGACCCACTCAATTCTATTTTCGGAAAAAATCGCGATTTTCGAGCAGGAGTCTTCTGAAAACACGCCGGCATAACGATGGACCTGCTCTAAAAGTTCAGCATAGGAGCACTGAAAATCTTTTCCAACACAAGCGACTTTATCATGTACTTGTAATAACTTCATTATAATCCCTCTCGCGAAATGCATCGTTGACATCTATCTTTCATAATCACGATCACGCCATCACTGAATCTTGTCAAGCTTCAGTTTCCCGAATGTTGCGGATCGCACATGCCAAGCGTTCCGTGTCACACTGAAACATACTGGTCCGGAAGGGAAAAATTACCAGAATTCTATTTTATCTATGACAATTTTGGCCTGCTGTGTGTTCTGCGTCTTCTCATGCGTAATTGTCAAGGTCGATTGCAAGGTCTTCGGAGAAATGCTTACAGCATAGCTTTTCCAGCCGGTGGAATCGACGGGAACTTTTTCGAGCGTGCTGCCGTTTAAAGCGATCCGCAACACAGGAAAGCCATCAGAAAAGTTCTCCTCTTCCCCGTACTGCAGTCTGGCGAAAATTTGCATCTCCCGGGAACTGATTTTTTGCCGCATAAACGGAATGCTCCAGGCAAATTTAGGATGGAGAGCAAGAGAATCGCCGGGTGCTAAGGCCCATGCGCTGTATTTCCATTCACGCAGATAAACCTGGTTGTCCCACGGATCGAGACTCCTGGGGACGCGTTCGCCGCCTTCATGGCTCACGCCTACCTTGTCCTCAGCTTCAATCACTCGTGTCGCCAAACGTTTTCCGAGTCCCAGGATACCCGAACAAAGTCCTATAAAAAGCAGGAGGCTCATTATGGCAATCAACTCTGCGGACAACTGTTTGCGAAAAGAGCTGCGAGGTTTGCGGGCCTCGAAGCGGCAGGCATAGACTGCACAAGCCACGCATGCCAGCCCCAGCAGTGTTACGGGCCAGGTTGTTGAACAAGGGCGCGAAAACGACGGAAAAAGCCTGGTCAGATTCATTGTCAAACGAAAACTCTGCGCTTCAAGAAAGTTATTGGTCCCGTCCGCCCAGTTATAGCGCCACCATGGGTTCAGGGTCAGACTCCAGGCTGTCAGAACGGTCCATATCCCGGACACTCCCAGGAGAAGCGCTTTGACATAGCCCCCTCGAATATCGAAAAATTTTGTCATAAAAATCCCGAGGAATGGCAAGACTGGCAAGAGGTATCGGCAGGGCGGCGTCGGAGCTGCGTGCCAGAGCGACCAGGCAGCCACAACAGATGCATTGAGAATAAAGATGACGGCACAGGGAGCCGTCCTGCGCCACTCATGACGTGTAAGAAGTCCCATTCCAAGCAGCGCAAGCCCATAGAGCGGGGTATAAAAGAGAAGGCCGTATTCCTGATCGAACAAAATCCCGAACAGTCCATGGATCGGGTTATGGCCCTTCAGCATCCAAAGCATATAGTTCCGATCGCCAATTCGATCAAAGATCATCCCAGCAAGAAACAATGTATCCGCCGCTAAGACCAGTCCCACTGCCAGAAAGATCGTTATTGCCAGACCGAATACCGCCTGCATCCTCCGGGTGCTTTGTATATGTCTCCGGACGAACGCCCATCCCCAGAACAGCAGTAATGTGCCGGCCAGGGGTACGTAACGAGTTTTGAGCAGTACTATCAGCGCAGATGTGAGGACGATGAGCACGCTTTGCCTCCAGAACGCGGCAGATCGCGTGTCAGATTTTTCCAGAAGACGTATGCGCCGTACACACCATACTGCTGGTAACGCAGCCAGTACTTCAGGATAGATCTGTCCCATGTACACAATAAACGGGAGGCTGAAGGCCATGCAGCACCATGTGGCAAACGATGCCGTCAGGGCCTGAAAACTCTCGTAGGACAGCAAAAACACCTGCAGCATCAGGAGCGCCGTTATCAGATTCATCTGCAGTGTGGCGCCAAAACGGCCGCCAAGCCCGTAGGCGGGAATGAGCGTTGCGGGAAACCCTCCTTTATGACGGTAGGAATACACCTCGGTGTCACTCACGCGATCTCCCCAGGTTGGCTTCAACTCATCCTGAAAAAAATGCCGATAATCCCGATGCTCGTAATTGTTATGTAAGTTGCTGTCGTGATCGTGCAGGAGACTGTGGCTGATAAGTAAATAATGCGGTTCGTCGCCGGTCAGACCGATTCGTTGCTGAGAATACGCAGAAATCAGACAATAGGGCACAAAGGCTGCGAGGAAGAGAACGGCTTGTAACACACGCGGTACTCGGCCTTGTTCTCCGGCCAGTGCGCGACTACGCTGCACAGAGAACAACAGACAGACAAGGAAGAGGGCGCTTTTCAGGACGACAATTGCCAAATAAACTACTGACAAACAAAACAAGACATGCTTCCATAAGGAACCGACAAAAATCACTGTAAGAACAGCAAAAGTAAAAAGATACGTATACTCATCGTATAGCTTGAAACGTTCAAGGACCCGAAGAAATCCCTGACGTTTCCTGTCCGTCGCAGCCCATGCCTGCAACAGAACATACGCGCTGCTGAACGCAGCATACATGATCGGGATCCAGACGGCATAAAAGCTTCTCCATCCTGTATATGCGTGCAGCCCGCTGTAATCCCACAGGGAAAATATGGCGAAGCCTAAGCCTATAAGCACGATATAGCGGAACAGTAAAGGCATTGTCCGACTGACTGTTCCTCTCTCCTTAGTCATAGTGTCCTTTTAAAGCATAATAACGGATTTTTAGCAGATCCCGAAACATGTGGACAGCATCGTAGAAAGCATGCACTCGGCTGTGAGGTTCATCAAACCATTGAATTGGGACCTCTTTCACCCGATAGTTCAAGTGTGCTGCAATAAAAAGTATTTCCACATCAAAGCTGAAATGATCGATCCGCTGACGGACGGCAATATCGTGGGCAACAGCGCCTCGAAAACATTTAAAGCCGCATTGGGTGTCTGAAAACGGCGTCAATTTCAGTGCGCGGGCCAGACGGTTGAAGACCTTTCCCATCCCTTCACGGTACCATGGTTGATGAACACGAATGTCAGACTCCCGCAAAGCGCGTGAACCGATCGCAATATCATAGCTGTCCTGCAAAAAGGGCAGTAACTTTTCCACTTCCTCGATCGGAGTCGACAAATCAGCATCGGAAAACACGACATACTCTCCGCGACTGTGCAGGATTCCGCGCCGTACACTAAAACCTTTGCCCCGATTAATAGTGTTCTCAAGGATTTCGAGGGTTCCGAAAGTCCCCGGCATTGAACGAAGCTTTTCTACAGTAGCATCTGAGCTGCCGTCGTCAACAACAATCAGTTCAGAGAGATAATCCTGCTGCCCGAGGTAGCGCGCGATGCGCTTCAAGCTGCCCGGAAGCCGAGCTTCTTCGTTATACGCAGGAATGACCACTGAAAGGAAAATTGTTGATGTCATGCGTTTACACACTCATACTCTTGTAGAAACCCTGAAATTGAACACGAACTCGTGAATTGAGTCCTTATCGTACAAGCTCGTGCTCCTGTCAAAAGATTTCTTGCAGCTCTGGACTTTTGAGCTTGACAGAGTGAATGAACTCTCGCAGCCTGTGCATATGATGAGAGAGTAGGGAGTAGGTAGATGCTGACTGAACACTAACGAGCTGAGGAGAGAGGACAGATTATGGATAAGAAAATCGCCCTGTTCGCCTTTAACGGCGATCCCATGTGCTTTGTTCATGTGCTGTTGAATGCTCTGGATATGCACGAGCGAGGCTATGATATAAAACTGGTGATTGAAGGCAGCGCAACAACTCTTATAGAAACCCTGGCAGCCCCTGCTGCCCCTTTTGGAGAACTTTATGAGAAGGTTAAACGCATGAAACTTATCGATGCCGTGTGTCGGGCCTGCGCCTCTAAAATGGGGACGCTGAATGAGGCCCAGGCCCAGGGACTGCCGATGAATAAAGAACTTTCCGGACACCCCAGTATGGGGAGTTATCTCGATCAGGGATACGAGATTATCACATTTTAAACTGTCGAAACAAAGGTGAAGCTTGAATGTGTCGCGATCCGGTAAGTTGTCACTTGTTCGAGCTTCACACGATCTGCTTGCGAAGCAGACTTCCGCGAGTACATATGCTGCATCCGATCCAGCAAATCACTCTATGAGACAGTAGTCTCCCCCTCTTTTTTTCATTTTTTCAAGATAATGTATGTTCATATAACGGTATATTTATAAACTATTAACGTATGTTGTGTGTTAATTTTTCTCTCATTCGCCAAAGGGGAGCCTGCCAAAACGTCCTCTTTTCCCCTCAAAAAAAATGTACTTTTTTATGGAAAAATTTTTGAATTTCAGAGAATTTTTTATTCAGTCATTTTTTAAAGAAACACTTAAAAAACAATAGGTTATAAAGAAAAATTTTTCAAAAAACGCGAAGTCATTTTTTTCAAAGAGTAAAAAAAATGAGGAAAAGTGAGGAAAAATGTGGACTTTTATTAAACTCTTTATTTATAATGACGTCGAAACCAATCGGAAGTGATAGGCACTTCCAGTGATGCTCTCGCCATATATGGGAGGCTGCTCAAATGCTGGTACCATACGTGGTGGTTTCAAAGGACCTTTCTGGTGTCTGGCAAATTGGAGAAATTAAAAAAAGATCCACAAGATCGTACTCCGAAACGTCCAGCCGTCTGGATGGTGTTCTCTTGTAGGTTCTTCCGGAATGTTTAAAGTCTAGAGCCCATATCGCGAAAAGACGCACCTGGGACAGCAAGAAAAAGACTTATTCGTAAAGACAGTCCGGAAGAACCGTTTTTTTTGTTAGTGCGCTTTGATCTCTGTCCAGGTCTTATCCCACAAACGGGTCTCTCGGCCCAGCTCTTCAATAAACTCGAGTTTATCGGCAATTTCGGGTGTCATCGCTTCCATCGCGCTGCGCAGGCGTTTATCCAGAAGCGGCCAGGCGGCTGTATTAGGCGTTAAATATTGAATCTGATTGTGAATGCGGGCATCAACCTCCGGATCCAGCAAAAAATTGATAAATGCATGGGCTAATTCTTTATTCTGCGCCTTTTTCGGAATGGCGCAGTTATCAATAAATTTTGACGTTCCTTCTTTGGGGATGACATAGTGAATTGTCGGGTCTTCGGCCGCGACGCGATAAATGTCCCCATTCCAATTGTGCACCAGCCAGGCATCGCCCGAGACCAGCATTTGCTCGCCTTGTGCGCTTACATAAGCCTTTATAAACGCTTTTTGTGTGATAAGCAAGTCCCTGGCGAGTTCCAATTCGTCAGGATTTGTCGAATTCAGAGAGAATCCCAGAAATTTTAATGCTGCTCCCAAACTTTCACGAACGTCGTCGAGCATCACAATGTGACCGGCATACTTTGGGTTGAACATCACGTCCCAACTGTCCACCGGCTCTTCGATCATATCGCTACGATAGCCGATTCCAGCAGTCCCCCAGGTAAAGGGAAGCGAATACTGGTTCTCCGGATCAAAGGCCTGATTGAGGAAGGCCGGGTCCAACAGGGCCATGTTCGGGATGAGACGTTTATCAAGCGGCTCCAGCAGTCCCAGCTGAATCATAATCTCGACCATATAATCTGAAGGGAAAATGACGTCAAAACCGCTCGCCCCAGCTTGAAGCTTCGCAAGGAGCGATTCATTGCTGTCATAGACATCATAATTCACCTTGACTCCAAACGCGTCCTCAAATTCCGGAATCGTCTTGTCATCGATATAATCATCCCAGTTGTAGACGTTCAACACAGGCCGATCGTCGGCAAAGGAAACAATTGAGAAAAGCGTAATGCCCCAGACAGCCAACAGCAAAATAGAGTGTTTCATGTATTATCCTCACCTGTTCGCTCATCGAAAGCCCCGTCAGGAGACGCTCCATGCGCGAAGGTGTTTCTTTAACGACGTGAAGAGTGATACAGCGTAAACATTTTGTGAGTGATACGGAGCCTCGCAGCGCTCCGCATTTCCTGAGCGTTCAGTCTCTCATATCCTTAGGCCTCCTTTTCAAGCCTGCTGATCAGAATAACCGTTACAGCGGTCACCAGCAGGAACAAGGTTGAAATCGCATTTACCACAGGGCTGACACCGAACTTGACCATCGAATAGATTTTCACCGGCAACGTCGTTGAGTTCGGGCCCTGCGTGAAAAAGGTGATCACAAAATCATCGATCGACAGAGTGAAGCAGAGCAGTGCAGAGCTGATAATTCCAGGCGCAATCACCGGAAGGGTCACATAAAAAAACGTCTTGTAGCGCCCGGCCCCGAGATCCATTGATGCTTCTTCCAGGGAGAGATCGAGCCCGTGCAGACGAGTTTGTACAACAATAATGACATAGGACAGGCAGAATGCGATATGCGCCACTGTAATCGTCCCGAAGCCAAGCGTGATTTTCAACAAGGCAAAAAATGAGAGCAGCGACACACCGACCACAATTTCCGGGATGATCACAGGAATATAGATAATACCAGTCCACAGCATTTTTCCGCGAAAGTGGTATTTATGCATTGCCAGAGCCGCCATCGTCCCGATTCCCGTCGACACAAGCGTTGTCGCAAAGGCCACGATCAGACTGTTCTTCAAGGCAATTCCCAATGAGGCGTCTTGGAAAAGCCGGGCATACCATTCCAGGCTGAAGCCGCGCCAGACAACGCCGCCTCTGGAGGCATTAAACGAGAACACGATCAGGGTCAAAATCGGAAGATAGAAAAACGAGTACATCACGACCGCCCAGGTCAGCAGGCCTTTACGCTGACCGTTTTTCACACTGAAGTCTGCCATATTATCGGATAAACTCCCCGTTTTTGCTGAAGATAAAGAACATTCTCAAACCCAGCAGCACAAAAACCACTAAGATACAAGTGATCGCCGCGCCAAAAGGCCAGTCACGTGCCGTCAGAAACTGATTGCTGATGATGTTTCCAATCAAAATCGATTTGGCGCCCCCCAGGAGATCGGGAATGACGAATTCACCAATGGTCGGAACAAAGACCAGAACCACACCGGCTGCAATACCCGGAGCACTTAGAGGAATCGTGACATTTAAAAAAGTTCGCATCCGGTTGGCCCCTAAATCCATTGACGCCTCTAATAAGGCCGGTTGAAGTTTCTCAAGCGACGCGTAAATCGGCAGCACCATGAAGGGCAAATAGCCGTATGTCATGCCGAGCATCACGGCCTTCAAATTATATAACAGGCTCAAAGGCTCGCGTATAATGCCGAAGCGCAGCAAGCTCGAGTTAATCAGCCCCTGCTCCTGCAATAATACGATCCAGGCGTAGGTACGAATCAGAAAATTCGTCCAGAAAGGAATAATCAAGAGGATCAACAGAAGATTTTTCCACTTCGCAGTCGCAGAGGCGATAAAGTAGGCCAGGGGATAGCCGCCTGCCAGGCAGAGTACGGTGGTCAGCATCGCGATTCCCAGTGAACGCCATAAAATTTTGATATACAGAGGATCAAAGGCCCGGCTGTAATTTTTCCAGGTCAAGACCCATTCAATTCCGCCGTATATACCTCGTTCGACAAGGCTGTAGACCAGGATGATGCCTAGGGGGAGCAGAAAAAAGAAAAAAAGCCAGAATCCCGCCGGAAACAGCAATCCCCAGAGTCCCCAAAATCGTTTCATGGTTACGTACGACAAAGACTGCGATGCAGAGAACGCAAGCCAGGCCTGTCCCTCCATCACAACTTTGTGATCTGTGGTTTATTCTCGAATTAATGAGGTATTTTCAGCTTCCCAGCTAATGTAGACCTTATCGTACCAGGTAAAGTTCCGTTTGGCAGTATGCTGGAAATTCTGCGCAAAGACCTGGAAGCGTATCCCGCTGGAGGGAATCTTCACGAAATAGCGGGTATCTGTGCCGACGTAAATAATATCTTCAATCTCGCCGAAAAGACAATTCGGGGAAGAAAGATCTTTCTCAGGCGAAATCGCCAGCTTTTCTGGACGGATCACCACAGTGACCTTTTCCCCCGGGAAAAGATCCACATCAGATTTCACCAGGACATCGTGTTCGGAGGTCACAATGCGTTTACAACCATCGATGTCCCCGCGATAGACCCCGTTCAGGAAATTGGACGTGCCGATAAAATCCGCGACAAAGCGTGTGGCCGGAAATTCGTAAATCTCTTTGGGGGTGCCGATCTGTTGGACGTTACCGTCATTCATAACGGCAATACGGTCGGAAATCGTCAACGCTTCCCGCTGATCGTGGGTCACAAAAATAAAGGTGATATTCACTTGCTCCTGCAAATCGATCAATTCGATCTGCATGCGCTCTTTCAATTTCTGATCGAGTGCGCCAAGGGGTTCATCGAGCAGCAGGACCGCCGGATAGTTGACCAGAGCGCGGGCGAGCGCGACACGTTGCTGCTGGCCGCCGCTCAATTGCGTGACGTGACGCTGCTCAAGCCCGGTCAGCTTGACTTTTTCAAGAATATCCCGCACTGCTTCAGCGATTTCAGCCTTTGGGGTATGTTTCATCTTCAGCCCATAGGCCACGTTTCCATAGACTGTCATGTGGGGAAAAAGGGCATAGCTTTGAAACACCATGTTCACATCACGCTGATAGGGAGGGACATCGGTAATGTCTTTGCCGTTCAGGAGGATCGTGCCGGAATCGGGTGTGTCAAATCCGGCAATCATACGAAGTAAAGTTGTTTTGCCGCAGCCGCTCGGGCCGAGCAATGAAAAGAATTCGCCTTTTGTAATAGCGAATGATACGTCGTTCACTGCCAACGTATCCGAACCAAAGTTCTTGGTCACGTTCCGTAACTCTACACTATGCGTCATTTATCCAAATCCCATAAAAATACGTCGCCGTAGTTTCAAAATGAGAGTATTGAAATATACTTTCATAATAAAAGTTGTGCAATAAAGGGTTATTGATACAAATACTTTCAGGGCAATCCTATGGAGCAGGAGCTGTGCTGTCAATGAAAAAGAAAAAAGCCGGTGGAGATTTTTCCGGAATAAATACGTGCCTGCTTCGGGATATGGACGGGATTGTACGAAATTCTGGCGATTATCTTTTTCTACCACGTGTCGTCGTCTGAATATCTGTCGCTTTCATCAAGCAGCGACCACAGATCAAGGTGATTGCGGGAAATCCCTTGCAGGAAACGCGACGGCCTGGAAAACGAATTTCCCCATTGAGTATCGAACGAAGGATACGTCAGATAGAGATTCGTCATGGCGCGCGTGGCAGCAACATAAAGTAAACGTCGCTCTTCCTCCAGAGCGTCGTGATCGTCAACGGAGTAGACACTGGGAAAACGCCCTTCCAGCAGCCAGATCACAAATACGCTATGCCATTCCAATCCTTTTGCAGAGTGAATCGTCGAAAGCGTCAGCAGCTCTTCATCTGCATCGTCCGTCTGGGCGATGTCATCAATACTTCGGCTGGGAGGCTCCAAGCTCATTTCCGTCAAAAAGCGCTCCAGGCTGCTAAACTGCTCGATGATGAGATGAAGCTGCTCCAGGTCCTGATCGCGTTTCTGCGCGTCATCATAGCGGCTGTGCAGGATCGGTGAATAATACTCTCGCAGAGCCTGCACCTGTTCGGCTGGCGATAAATCGAGAATGGCTGCTAGAGTGCGTCCAAGGCGTTGAATATTGAGAGTATATTTTGCTGTGTTCGGAAAGTCTGCCAGCCAGGCCGGGGCATTGTCCTCAGCCTGAATCTGCGTAATGATTTTTGAGGCTGTTCTGGGGCCGATCCCATTCAGCAGCAGCAGAATTCGCCGCCAGCTCACGATATCCAGAGGATTGATCAGTACCCGCAGATGCGCCAGAATGTCTTTGATATGCGCCGCCTCAATAAACTTGATTCCGCCGACTTTCACAAAACGGATATTTCGATTGTTCAGTTCCAGTTCCAAATCGAAAGAATGGGAGCTGGAGCGGAACAGGACCGCCATATCCGAGAGCGGCACGCCCTCGTCCTGAAGTTCCAGAATCCGCTGGGCGACAAATTGCGACTGTTGCCGCTCGTTCAGCGCAGGAACCAGCACCGGCAGAGCGCCGCCGTTTTTGCGGGTGAATAAATGCTTCTCAAATGATTCGCGGGCTTGGCTGATCACATCGTTGCTGACATTCAAAATCGGCTGTACACTGCGAAAGTTTTCTTCCAGCTTAATAATTGTTGTCCCGGGAAATGTCCTGGGAAATTCCATAATATTCCGGTAGTCGGCCCCTCGGAAAGAATAAATGCTCTGAGCCTCATCCCCTACGGCCATCACATTGTCGTGTGTATCTGCCAACAGCCGGACGATTTGCGCCTGAATCGGGTTTGTGTCCTGATATTCATCCACCATGATGTAGCGATACCGATCCGATAATTTTCGGCGTAAATGCTCGTGCTCTTGCAGCAAGGTTCGAGTGTATACGAGCAAGTCGTCGTAATCCAGAAGCTGATGTTGCAGCTTGTGAGCACGAAATTGCCTGAAGAGCGTTTGTATATCGCCGATCGCAAGAAGATAATTCGGATAATAACGCCCGACGATCTCTTCAAGCGCAGTATCTTTATTCATCGCTTTACTGAAAATCGCCTGCAAGGTCTTCTTGTTGGGAACGTGCTGGCCTTTTTTCCCAGAACCACCTTGATCCAGAAGCAGCTTAATCACATCTTCAGTGTCCCCCTGATCGAGGATGCTGAATTCTGGTCTGAGCCCCACGGCCTTGCCGTAGCGACGTAATACCATATTACCGAAGGAATGATACGTCCCTCCCGCGACCTTCTCACAACGTGAATCCAGCAACGCGGCGGCCCTGCTCAGCATCTCCTGCGAAGCTTTGCGGGTAAATGTCAACAAGAGAATCGTTTCCGGCGGGATGCCGCGTTCGATCATACGGGCGACCCGGTAGGTCAGGGTTCTGGTTTTGCCGCTGCCGGCTCCAGCCACGACAAGGATCGGACCATAAAAATTTTTGACAACCTCATATTGAGCTGCTGTCAACTCGTCTTCATAGTTTAGAGAAAAATGCGTTTCCTGCGGACACGTATTATGCTGAGAACGATGTAAGATATAGGTTGTTTTCATGAATCGTATTATGATACAAACAGCGCGGGATCGCAGAGTTCACCGGCGCCGTCCTGTAGGCGGCGTCCGGGGAAACGATTTGGTAATCTTCAAATTTTTAAGCCGTAACAGAAGATACGTTGTTATTAGGGATAGTAGGCTCCAGAAATTCTTCTAAAAGTATATTTCCTGGTGTGACAGGAGAGAGCTTATTTTTCATGGGTTATCCTTTATGAGGGTCAACATTTTCAACATAGTATGCATTCCCATTTTCCCATACAAAACAGATTCTCCATTGGGAATTGATTCGAATACTATGCTGGCATAATAGTACGGATTACGTAATACATCAACAAAGATTAACGAAAAGATACAACGAATAAAGAGGGAAAAGGGAAAGAATGCCCCCAGGAGGATTCGAACCTCCGCTTCTGGTTCCGGAGACCAACGCTCTATCCCCTGAGCTATGGGGGCATATTCGTCTACTAAGACAGGATGCGGGACAACTTACAGGCTTTGAAAACGCTGTCAAGAAAAATCCAGGAGAAAAGAAAAGTTCGATCGGCATGAAGGAGTGGAGCTTGGAATTTGACGTCCCACAGCCCCGTGATTCCAACTTAGAGCAGTGCCTGAATTTTTGCCGCCAGGCCGGGTTTTGGGGCGGCTCCAACCATTTTATCAACCAGCTTGCCGCCCTTGAAGAACAGCAGCGTCGGAATGCCCTGAATGCCATGCTGAACGGCAGTCTGCTGATTTTCGTCTGTGTTGAGTTTCACGATTTTTACCCGACCGGCATACTCTTCAGCCAGTTCTTCCAAAACCGGAGCGATCATCCTGCACGGGCCGCACCAGGGCGCCCAGAAATCGACCAGGACCGGAATCGACGATGCAGACACTTCCTGTGAAAAGCTTGCATCTGTAATGCTGACAGGACTTGCCGCAAGACTCGTCGATGCCGTGAAGGACACGCCGCATTTTCCACATTTTGCCTCTTGCCCGATTTTCTTATGTGGGATACGATTTTTTATCTGACATTCTGGACATAACACATATAATGTATCGGCCATTGCGCTACCTACCCTTTCCTTAACATAAAGAGACCCGTCATGCTGCATTATCGAGAAGCAGCATGACGGTGTGAGTTCAGCTCCATTTTTTTCATGCATCCTCAGGCTTGTCCTGCGTTGTATATTTCTGTCGATCCTCGACAGAGCACGCTGACGACATTCAGGTCGACACCCCTAATTTCGGCAGAACGTATCGCATGAGGACAAAATATCCAATTACAAACACGATCGGCATTAAAGATTCCAGCATAGGTATATATTCCTCAATTATTGGAGTGTCGGCATGTTGCAGGTATGGTTCACATCGGCTTGCTCAGCCTCCAGCCCGTAACATGTCCGTACTCCCTGAAAACGTATCTTGCAGAGCCCCCGGCTCCGCTCGTTTAACACGGCGCTCCAGCTCAGGTAAACGGCGATTTCGAAGATGTCGCGGGACTGTAAGAATTCCCTTCGGAACTGCTGCCAGCCGCAAAACTCGAGAATTGTTTGATCGGTTTTAGTGTCCCGCATAGTTCACAGCTTAACGTCTCATTTCCTTCTCCTATACGCTGTAACACTGCAAATCGGTGATTGCAGGATGGGCATTCATACTCATAAATCGGCATAAACTCTTTTAACCTCCTCCGAATATGTTGCAATTTACTATGGCAATGCGTTGCATATATACACCCGCTGGTATGTCCTTCTGGAACAACAGAGCCGCAGTGAGCTATTCATACAGCTCAAAACGGCAATACACGTCCTGAAGCACATCGATCAAACGGAACATGGCGTCGTTCTTCACGCCGTAGAACACCAGATTCGACTCTTTGCGCGTTGTAAGAATATCACGTTCACGCATGATACCAAGATGCTGCGAAATATTCGACTGAGTGCATCCCAGTAACTCCTGGAGTTCACAGACCGTTCGTTCTCCCTTTCGCAGGTGACATAAAATTCCCAGACGCGTAGGGTGCGCAAGTGCTTTCAAACAGCGCACAGCTTGCTCAAGTCCTTCCTTATAAATCATAACGATACTCTCCTCGTACACACAATATACGTATATTCTAATATTCTGTCAAGCTATTTTTTTTAAAAAGCTCTTTTTGCTTGATCTCACAGACGATAAAGAGCGCTCTGTCACAGAGCGGATACTCAATGCAACATTGTGTTCTGAGAAAGGGATGACGTCTGATTAAAAGAATTCTTTCAAAAAAAAATATTGACAGAATTGTGGCATTTTATCTTTGTATATTTTAGGATAATTTCAGGGAAGTTTTCGCTGTTGTGAATCTTGAGATTGAGATGTTGTGCTGTGATCTTGTGAACGAGTGACAAGATGCCGTCTGGGGAGTTAATATGATAAAGGGTGCTGGTGAAATATACGCGACAGTATTTGAAACCGTCGATTTCGTTGAAATGTTTGAAAAAGTGATCGGCCGTCTGCCGCTGGAAATCGCGTTTTTGAATCAAAAGGTGATGCGAACGGTGGTACATTCGCTCTGGCCGGCAGCAATCGGAGCGATCTATTTTTTCGGCTGGCGCGTTCTGGCGGTCATGGCAGTTTCCATGCTGACTTGCGTGTTGACGGAATGGATGTTCGTACGAAATAAAAAGCCTGGCAAAGTTTCTGAAGCGGTGTTTGTTACGGCAGTCCTGTATGCGATGACATTACCGCCCACGATCCCGTTTCCGATGGTTATTCTGGGAGCGATGTTCGGCATCACGTTCGGAAAGATGGCCTTTGGCGGCTTTGGCATGAATGTTTTCAACCCGGCTTTGGTGGGACGCGCGTTTGTCTACATCACTTTTCCGACCTATGCTACTGCCCGATGGATTCCAGCGGCTAATTTTTCGGACTTTCCGGGCGGTTTTCTGGCCTGGCTGTATTCTCCTGGGCGTGCGTCTGTTGAGGCTGTCACGGCAGCAACGCCGTTGAGCGCCTTCCGCAGCGGTGCTGAAAGCCTTCCGAGCTATTGGCAGATGTTTTTTGGAAACACCAACGGACAATTCGAAACCTTGGGAGAAATTACTCAGATCGGCGGTGGATCGATCGGAGAAAGCTCAGTGTTTTTGATCGCCCTCGGAGGCATCTACCTGCTGTATAAAAAAGCGGCTAACTGGAAAATTGCCGCCGCTTTTTTTGGTGCCTTTTGGGTATTGCAAAGCATTTTTCATATTGCCGACCCTGCTAAAGCCGGAAATGTGCTGTTCGGTCTGTTTGCCGGCGGCGTCGTGTTCGCCGGTTTTTACATGTTGACCGATCCGGTGTCCGGCCCGAGAACAGAGGCTGGCTATGTCTTTTTCGGCGTATTGGTTGCCTTATTAACTATACTTATTCGGGCCTATTCATTGTTTGCTGGTGGTGTCATGTTTGCCGTGCTGCTGGGAAACACGTTCAGTCCGATTATTGATTACGCCGTCAAGAACCTCAAGAACAATACATAACATGAGAAGGGGCTATGGAACAAGGAATTAAAACAGTGCGTTTTATGGTAGTGGTGTCGGTGGTTTTTATTGCAATACTGGCCACAGTCAATGAGGCCACGCGAGCCCGTATCGAAAAAAATTTCGAACTCGAACAGGCTAAATCAATGCTGTATGCCTTTGACATCTTTCCTCAAGGCGTTACGGATGAGCAGCTATCGCCTTCTGCAGTTACGGCAGATATTCCCTGGACAAATGAAGATGTACTTCATGCGATCAGCACTCAACTCAAGCCGGTGACGATCCAAATTCCGGAGTCGATCCGGACGGATTTGGCCGGAACATTCCTGGAAGGCCGCAGTTCTCTCGAGGTGTATGAAGCCGTAGATTCGGAAGGCAAGGTTGTGGCCTATGGTGTTCCGCTTTACGGCAAAGGTCTGTGGGGTTCTATCGAAGCTTTCGGCGTGATTTCAGCGGATTTGCGTAAAATGAATGGTATCGATTTTACAAAACAGAGCGAAACTCCAGGATTGGGTGCGCGAATCATGCAGGAAGAATATAAACATTTCTTCCGTAATCTGGATCTGTCCGGCTTTTACCGGCAGGATGCCGTTCAGACACCGATTGTCATGGTGAAGCAAAAAGATCAGAGTAATATCGAGCAATCGACGAACAGCATTCAGGCGGTCACAGGAGCAACTCTGACCTCACAAGGCGTCTTGAAGATGGTGAACGATAATTTGGCGATCTATATCAAAATACTTCACGAATATCAGAAGCAGGGCTGAAAAATTTTGAGAGTTCTCGCGTACACGCGCAGGACGGTCTCGAATTTTTGAAGCTGGATGTATGGCAGGGAGAACGCAGATAATTGAAATCATAAAAGAGGACCTGTGGAAGAATAATCCCGTAACCGTTCAAATCCTCGGGATTTGTTCGACACTGGCCGTGACGAACCTTTTCCTGAACACCTTGATTATGGGTTTAGGCTTGACCTTTGTGACCGCGTTTTCAGCCCTGACGCTCTCCCTCATGCGGGAGATCGTCCCGCCGCGTGTCAGAATGATGGTGCAGACCCTGGTGATTGCCGGCTTCGTCATCATCGTGGACATTGTCCTCAAAGCTTATGTCCCTGACATCAGTCGGGCGCTCGGTCCCTATGTCGGCCTGATCATTACCAACTGTATTATTATGGGACGCATGGAAGCCTTTGCGTCATCGAATGAACCGCTGATTTCTTTTGTTGACGGCGCGATGTCGGGCATTGGCTATTCCTGGGTACTGCTGACAATCGCCTTTGTTCGCGAGCTGCTTGGATTTGGCTCAATTTTCGGCTTTCAGGTCATGACTCCTCTCATGCAGAGCCTCGGCTTTGCCGGCGGATGGGTACAATGGTCGTTTATGATTATTGCTCCGGGCGGTTTTTTTATGCTGGCAACGTTTATCTGGATCACCAACACTCTTTCAGTTCGTAAAATTTCACATTCCGGAAAGTAAACGAGATAGGCATCGGAGCTATGTAATTATATTCTTTATCAGGAGGAGCGTAGCGGATTATGGAAAATTTATCACCCTGGGTTATCTTTTTTGCCTCGATTTTTACCGGCAACATTCTGCTGGTATATTTTTTGGGGATGTGTTCCTTTCTTTCAGTGTCGGCACAGGTCAAAACGTCTTTTGGGCTGGGAATGGCGGTAGTATTCGTTCTGGCTGTGACCTCGGCGTTGAATTATCTGGCCTATTTTTATATTCTCGAACCGTTGGGAATCGAATATCTGCGTTACATCGTATTTATCGTGATTATCGCAGCAGCAGTGCAGCTCTCGGAAATGTTTATCGAGCGTTATTCTGAAACCTTGTACCTGAACCTTGGGATTTTTCTGCCGCTGATTACGGTGAATTGTGCAGTGCTCGGTGTGTCACTTTTTATGGTCATTCGGCAATATAATTTCACCCAGAGTGTTTTGTTCGGGACAGGCAGCGGTCTTGGATGGATGCTCGCGATTCTGGCAATGGCAGGCATTCGGCAGCGTGTGAATGAAAAACGTCTTCCGCAAGCTCTGCACGGTCCGGGAATCGCCTTGATTATTTCAGGCATCATGGCGATGGCATTTGTCGGGTTCTCCGGCATTGTACAACTCCAGTAACTTTATGTCACATTTAAGTTCGACGTTTTGAAGGTTGGAACAGCCGACAATTTCAAAGCTCGAATTTAACATACGTGCTATGGCTTTTCTTATGGTGCTTAAAGCAACGCTCTCAGTGGCCGTAATTAGTGGTATTCTCGCCACTTTGCTGGTGATTGCGGAATATTATTTAGCCAATTACGGTGAGTGTAAGCTCGATATCAATGACGGCGATAAAGTGCTCACTGTGGAGGGCGGCGCAAGCTTGCTGGCAAGTCTGGGCCGGCAAAAAATTTTCTTACCTTCAGCCTGCGGCGGACGTGGAACCTGCGGATATTGTAAATGCAAGGTCCTGGATGGCGTCGGCCCTCTCCTGCCGACCGAGGAACCGTTATTGGACCAGGAAGAAATCGACAATAACATGCGTATGGCTTGTCAGGTGAAAGTCAAGCAAGACATGAAAATTGCCGTTCCGGAAGAACTGTTCAATATCAAGCAGTACGATGCGCAGGTGTCATTGATTCAGGATTTAACGTATGACATCAAGTTTGTGCGTATCCAGTTGACCGATCCGGATGAGATCAATTTCCGTGCCGGGCAGTATGCGCAGCTCTCATCAAAACCCTATGAAAACGTGGGCGATTCCGTCTCGCGAGCCTACTCAATCGCGTCACCGCCTTCTCAAAAAGGTCATATTGATTTTATGATCCGCCTTGTTCCGGAAGGTATTTGTTCAACCTGGGTGCATCATCACTTGCAGGAAGGTGAAAACGTGAAACTCATCGCGCCTGTCGGAGATTTTTTTATTCGGGAAGGCGAGAAAGAAATCATCATGGTGGCAGGCGGGTCCGGCATGGCACCTTTGGCGGCGATGCTCTACGATATTGCCGAAAATCCGATTGATCGAGCGATTACCTTTTTCTTCGGGGCAGTCACCATGCGGGATATTTTTTATCTCGAAGAAATGCAGGAACTCGAAAAACGTATTCCGAATTTTCGTTTTGTTCCGACCCTGTCAAAGACTTTGCCGGAAGATAACTGGAACGGAGAAACCGGACTCATCACGGCTCCGTTGGAGAATTATCTCAGAGGAAAAGATAACGACGGGGTGCAAGCGTATATGTGCGGCAGTCCCGGGATGGTGAATGCCTGTACCGGCGTGTTGACCCAAAATGGGATCAAACGTTCGGATGTTTTCTTCGATCCTTTTGCTTAGGAGAAACGAGCGATGAAACAAAGTCCGCAAGACAAACAATTGTATGAAAACTTCCAGCCCGGTAAGATCACGAAAGAAGGGTTTTTAGGGAATGACAGGCGTCAAATACACGATATTATCGAGGCCGACGAACGTATTCTTTCTCAGTTAGGTGTGAGCCGCGAGCAGATTGCCGATCGTCTGCAATACTTTATCGAAGAAGGGAAAAAAGGGATCGAAACTCCTGTGGAACTCGAAGGCTTCATCACGACAGTCATTTGGCGGCGTGGTATGCTGCCTTCTCCCTTTGGTGATCCGAAACGCCTTTATCATAAACTTGTCGCAACAGTGGTGAATACCAGCCAACAGAAAGAGTTAACCTATACACAGCTGAATGTACATATGATTCGCGATCACGGATTCTTTGAAGGGAAAGGCAGCCTCTACCGCCTGGAACCCGAAGAAGTGGTTGAACTTCTGGAACTTGGCCCCGAAAAACAGCAGTAGCGGCATATCATGATGGAAAATTCGTGAAAGACCTGCTGCGTTCCGAGCGTATTTTTCTGCTTGCAGTGTCCTTTCCGTTCACGTCGCTGGACCGGGCTGAAGGCTGTCTTCTGCCTTCAGCTTTCACAGCATGAGAGCAAAGGTTTGAGTCTCAGAACTGCGCCTTACAGTTGGGAATGACATGGGTGACGTGAATCATCCCTCCCTCCCTGGAATTTGCGATTCTCCATACACAAGGCAAAACTGAAAGATCGTTACCTGGCTGAGAATACCGAACATCAGTTTCGATTTGTAAACAAGCTTGACAAAAATGTGTCGACAAGAATAAGCACACTCAAGAGCAGTGTGGTGTTTGACTGAAGCTTTCGAGATATCTTCAAAATCAGGGAGTCGGCAACATGCAGAGTGGTGGAGAGCACAAGAGCTATTCGGTGACGTCAGTGACACACTTCCCAGGCAAATGCAGTGTAACGCGCAGTGATTTTCTGTATGGGATGTCCATTCAAATGCGCGATCTTCTGAAGGTCATTCCCTTTATGCGCGGAGAGGGGCGAGATCGCCGTAATTATTCGAAACGTTTTTACGAATATGTCAGCAGCCAGGCTGAGCTGGCGGAAATCCTGCTCGACAGCTGCGGCGCAAAGGAAAACCGAGCCTGGTTTTTTCTGCGCGAAATTGTGGCGGCCATTCGCAGCATCAGCAAAGCCGCGTATGTTTTACGTTACCTGGAGCTGCGCATATCGACCTACGATATTCTGGATGAAGATATCTCTGAATTCGAGGCGAGTACTGTTGATGTACGGAAAATGTTTGACGGTATGCTGCAAAAGGCCTTTTTCTATTTCGCGAATGAGGCTGAAGCGCTCGCTATTGAGATTCCTCAGATTGGGGTCACAAGCAAGGAGTTCCCATTTTTTTACACGCCGGGCCATCTCAATACCGACATGTGGGTCGAAAATTCCAATAGTGAAAATGAGGCCATTGTCAAGATTGCCAGCTCTTACCTCGAAATCGCTGATGAATATACTTCACTCGGGTATTCCCGGATTTTCTCGCCTGAGGAATTGATTCGTCTGGTGCCAGAACATGTGAACGAAGAACGGCTGCGCAGCTTTGAGGCGGATGTACACAATCTGCAGTCGGTCTACGATACCTATATCGGTTACAGTCGGATGGAAGCGAACGATCCCCGTTTAGGACAATTGCGGGGATGTCTGTCGATCGCGCTGCATTTGTTGGAGATCGCAACGGTGCTCGTGCATTTTCATGAACGCCACGAACGAAGCTCCAGACATGTTGTGATGTATCAGCGACTTCAGGAGATCACCGGAACCTGCCAGATTCTTGATGCGATGGGGAACTATGCGCTGTTCTACTGTACCAGATTTCTGCAGAAAGGCAAGGAACTTGGTGAAGAGGCAGTCATGGATTATGCCCAGATCACCTCAAAGCGTATTCCGGTCCCGATCTATCGCGGTTTTCATGTCCGTCCCTCGACCTACATCGCCAAGATCGCCAGGCACTATGGTACCGACGTGCAAATGCATCTGGGGGATGAAGTTTACGACGCCGCGTGCGTCTTCGATCTCTTCCGAGCCAACGAAAAGATCAACATGGAAAAGCGGCGTACCATTGCAAAACACTTAGCAGAAGATCAACAAATCTCCCCGACTGAGGTGGATATGCTGCCGCAGACAGTTGAGCGGAAGATCAAAGAGCTTATCGCTCGAAAGCTCATCGCGGGGCACCAAGCTATTGATCCTGACGATCTCCGGATTCCGAATCTGGACAAAAGCACACTCAGTGCCGAAGAAGTCCGGGGCGTAACGAATGAGGTGATTACTCGTCTGTTGGCCCTGGGGAAAATCGATATCATCATGCCCCTGCAGGTGACCTTTATCGGTGATCGCCGTCCACTGGCAGACATTGAGGTCCTGGCCCGACACGGCTACGGTGAAGACGAATGCGGTAACAACATCCGTCTGCCGGAACAGATTTCTTACCTTTATAAATAGCTCAATACCCGAATGGATTCGCCCCTCTCTTTCCATGTCGACAGCCTTGCCTGTGCTTGTGATCATGGATTTTTGGCCTGCTGAGATTGTTATTCCGGGACTTTCTTTTGACGGAACGAATTTCTTTTCTTGACATTTTTTTTAAATAAGGCTAATGTACTTGATAATAAAGGGTTTTTCAGGATGGATGAGCAAGAGGAGCTTGAGAACGTGCATATTCCCGTTCTGCTGAATGAAGTGCTGGAAGGTCTTCGCTGCCGGCAGGCGGGGATATTTCTCGATGGAACGCTGGGCTGTGGCGGACATACGAAAGCGATTCTCGAAACGCATTCAAAGAACCGTGTTATCGGCATTGACAGGGATCAGGACGCGCTTCAAACAGCAGGCGAACGTTTGCAGTATTTCGGGGAACGAGTGAAACTGTTTCATGGACGTCATGAAGCGTTTGAAGAATTCGTGATGCGTTTTTTTCAGACCGTGACTCCAGGAGAAATCGACTCATGCCTGGATGGTTTTCTCTTGGATCTCGGCTTGTCATCCCTGCAATTGGATCGAGCTGAGCGCGGCTTTGCTTTGCAGAGCGACGCTCGGCTGGATATGCGCATGGATGGTCAGGGCAGCGGCCAAAGCGCGTATGAGATTGTCAATACTTATTCAGAAATGCGCCTGGCAAATATTTTCTTTCAGTATGGCGAAGAGCGGCAGTCGCGGCGTATTGCGCGGTTCATTCTTGAGGCTCGGACACATGGTCCGATAGAGACGACAACGGAATTGGCTGATCTTGTCTATCGTTCGATCCCGAAACGCTTTCATCCGAAGGGGATCCATCCGGCCACCAGGGTTTTTCAGGCCCTGCGCATTGAGGTGAATCAAGAATTGCGGGATCTTGGGGATACGCTGGAACGAGCGGTTCACTGCCTGGTTCCCGGGGGGCGGATGTGTATTATTTCTTTTCATTCACTGGAAGATCGGATCGTCAAGCAGAGCTTCAGTAAAATGGCAAAAGGATGTGATTGTCCCCCTGATTTTCCAGAGTGTGTCTGTAGAAAATCCCCGGTGCTGAGGATTCTTTCACGAAAACCGATTCGGCCTTCAGACAAAGAATGTAAGGAGAACCCCCGTTCCCGGAGCGCAAAACTTCGGATTGCAGAAAAACTACCGGCTGAACGACTGTGACGTTCAGCACAGAAATGCACAGTACACAACGAGAGTGTATGATATGTTAAGTTCGACTAAAACTCTCGGCCCTGATGCAAAATTTGCACGGGGCCTTCAATCCCTGAGTGAGCGTTGGAAAGATACGGTGCTCAAAAAATCTGTCCTGGTCATGCTGCTGTTCAGCATTCTCATCTTTGCGACAGCCTTATATTACGTCGAACAACAGGTCCGCTTACAAACGCTGAACTACGACATCATCGAGTTAAAAAATCATAGAAAGCTCTTAGTTGAGCAGCAGAGGAGCTATCAGCTTCAGCTCGATCGGTTGAAGAACCTGGAACGCGTCGAGCGGCAAGCAAAAATGCGAGGTTTTGTTCCGATCGAAAAAGAACAACTGCGGATTGTCCGCTAAACTGAATTTTAGAGGGCTATTTCATCATGCCGAACAGGCAAGCGCTGCTTGAGTGTTCATGAAATATCCTTGTTCTTATGGCAGTTACGAGAAAAATCAGACGCCGCCTGTACGTCGTCATGACATGCGTTCTCCTCTTGTTACTCACTGTAACGTTGCGCCTCTTCCAGCTCCAGGTGCTCCAGAGTGCCCGCTATGCAGAGCTGGCGCAAAAGCAATCCCAGGGCAATATCTTAACGCTTCCGGTGCGGGGAAACATTTACGACCGCAATATGAATCCTCTTGCTGAAAGTATTGACACCAAATCAGTGGTCATGTCAGCCTCAAATTTCGATCCCGGGGCTGAAAGCTTACAGCGGGTCTCTGATCGGCTCGACATCAACCTGGAGCGTGTTTCATCGTATCATTCCGATCGAACGCGCTTAACCTATTTAAAGCGCAAACTCGACCCGGAAGAGCTGAGAGAAACGCGGGAACTCCTGCTGGATGAAAGCGTTCGTCAATCCGGGATTTTTCTGGTTCCCGACACCAAACGGGTTTACCCTGAGACAACGCTGGCTTCTCACCTTTTGGGCTTCACCGGTCTGGATGAAAAGGGCTATGACAATCATGGGCTTGAAGGACTTGAATACCATTATGATGATTATCTCCGCGGCCATGCTGTTCGTTATGCTGTGCCGATGGATGCGCGACGTAATTCTCTGGAATGCTGGGAACTGGAGGTCAAAAATTCCGGCCACGATCTGATCCTCACGATCGATAAAAATATCCAGCACATGGTTGAGAAAGAGCTGGAAACGACCTTCCGGACCGAACGAGCGCGCCATGCAACGGTGATCGTGATGGATCCTCACAACGGCGAGATCCTGGCTATGGCGAACTATCCCAACTATAATCCGAATGAATTTTCCCGCTACCCTCAGTCTCATTACAGAAACTGGGCCGCGTCCTGGGATTACGAGCCGGGATCGACCTTTAAAATCATCCAAGTGGCCGCTGCCTTTGAGGAGGGTATTCTCGGACCACACGACCGCTATGATAACAACGATGGATTTCTCGAAGCCTCTTCTCGAAGCCCTGAAGAGTGGCGTTCTTCCGGACTGCTGTCGGTGGAAGAGATCTTAATCAAATCGAACAACACTGGTGCGGCTGCAATCAGCCGTCAGTTGGGAGGACAGCGTTTTTACGATTACATCAGGCTGTTCGGCTTCGGTGAGAAAAGCGGTATCGATCTGCCGGGAGAGCTTGCCGGCACCCTGCGGGAGCCGAGCGAATGGTCGAGTCTTTCCCTGCAATCCCTTTCGATCGGACAGGAGATTTCCGTGACACCTGTGCAAATCACCGGAGCGTTTGCCGTAATCGCCAACGGTGGTGTGCTCTATACGCCTCATCTGGTCAAAGAAATCCGCCGGAAAGACGGAACTCCGGCGCTTCGGGTCGAACCCACGAAGATTCGGCGGGTGATCTCCCGGAAATCAGCGCAATTCATGCGGGACATCCTGACGAAAGTTGTAAAGCGGGGAACGGGAAAACGCGCGGCAGTGCCTGGTTATCGTGTTGCAGGCAAGACTGGCACCGCGCAGAAATTCAACCATGCGACCGGAGATTACTCCAGCACGAGCCTGGTGACCTCTTTTGTCGGTTTTGCCCCGGCCGAGTATCCGCGAGTGGTGATTTCGGCCATCGTGGATGAACCTGCGATGAATGAGTGGGGCGGGACAGTCGCAGCTCCTCTGTTTCGACAAATCGCTGGCCGGATTTTGCCCTACCTCGATATTCCTCCTGATACGCCGAGCCGTGAGTTCGTCGCGTTGGCCAGATAGAGCTTGATTTATGTTTACGACCGTCCATAATCTGAAACTCCATTACACAGCTTCAGGAGCAGGATACGATCTTCTGTTTCTGCACGGTTGGGGGGCGCAAGGCAGTAGTTTTGCCCCGGTTCAGGCTCATTTTGAAAAACATTTCCATTGCTGTTCGCTCGATCTTCCCGGTTTCGGCCAGAGCGATCCGCCGCCGACAGTCTGGGGAACCGTGGAATATGCCGATATCGTGCGTCAGTTTATTCAAAAATTGGGATTGCAGCATCCAATTCTGCTTGGTCACTCCTTTGGGGGACGGATTGCGATTCGCCTGGCCTCGGCAGCATCATTTCCAAAAGTCATTCTGGTTGACAGCGCGGGGATTCGTCCAAAACGATCGTGGGGTTATTATCTGAACGTCTACAGCTATAAAGGGATGAAAGCCGTTTTAAGCGCCACACCAGTCATGAGAACACAGGTGGAACGCATTTTGGAACGATTTCGTCAACGCTCCGGATCCCTTGATTATCAGCGTGCCTCGGGAATTATGCGGGCCATCTTGGTAAAGGTGGTGAATGAGGACGATCTGCGTCCGCTTTTGCCGGGAATTACAGCGCCGACCTTGTTGGTATGGGGTGAACGCGATGACACGACACCGCTTGCCGACGGACGGCTCATGGAACGCCTCATTCCCGATGCCGGTCTCGTTGTTCTGAAAGACGCCGGACATTTTTCGTATCTCGACCGTTTGCACGACTTTCTCGTCATTCTCGATTCGTTTCTGCAAAATGAAAGGAGCATAGCCTCATGACTGCCGTACTGAGTATGTTTGTGCTGGGCAGTTATCTGTCCTACAGCATCTGGAAACTGAAAAAGCATTTGCATATGCTGCAGTTGAATTCCTATCTGAACGAGCGCTATGCTGGATGGTTGGGGCAGCATCTTCGACAGAGTTATGCTGTAAAAGAATTCCTTCCCTGTCTTGCATGTTTGCCTCTGGTATTTGGCAGCGCGATCTTGACGGCAGGCAGCTGGACAGTAGCGTATCTTTTTCTCTTTCTCTTCCGCGAACACGCGCAGGAGAAGAAAGCGCTCGTGTTTACGCCACGGGCGATGCGGCTTTACGCTGCCATGATTCTCGTCCTCCTCGTGATCTGTGCTTTATCGGTCCAGGGCTTGATGACGAGAAATAATTTTGTAATCTTGTTTCAGATGGCGTTTCTCATCTTTTTCAATATTGCGTCTTTTCTTGTGGCGCTTATCGCGAACTTCCTGGAATCTCCGCTGGAAAGACGCATCAACCTCTGGTATTTTCGCGCTGCCCGCAAACGGATCAGAGAGATGCCGCGTTTACGCACGGTGGGCATTACCGGCAGCTATGGGAAAACCAGCACTAAGGCCATCCTGCAGAGTATGATGGCACAGCGTTTTCACGTGTTGATGACGCCTGAAAGCTATAACACTCCCATGGGCATATCGAAGGTCATCAGAGCCGATCTGCGTCCGGTGCATGAAATCTTTATCGCTGAGATGGGAGCGAGGCAGCTGGGCGATATTAGCACCCTATGCGATCTCGTATCCCCGCATTTCGGAATTTTGACTTCAATCGGCGAACAGCATCTTGAGACATTTCACACGCTTGATGCGATTAAGCGGACAAAATTCGAGTTGATTGACGCCCTTCCCCCGGACGGCATCGCGTTCTTGAATATGGATAACGAGCATATCCGTGACATGGCTCCTCACTGCCGGGTGAAATGCATCTCCTTTGGCATCGATTCCACTGATCTGCATTATTCGGCACGACATATTTGCATGGATTCGCAGGGCTGTTCTTTTGATTTTTGCCTGCCTGATGGAAGATCTCAGGAATTTCGGACAAGCCTGCTGGGCCGGCACAACATTTACAATATGTTAGGGGCAGCGGCTTTGGCATGTGAGCTTGGCGTGGATGTCAACATGATTCAGAGCGTTGTTAGAAATCTGACGCCGCTTCCTCATCGTTTGGAAGTAAAAAATACGTCGCAAGAGATTACGATAATTGATGATGCGTTTAATTCAAATCCCGCAGGTGCTCGATCAGCTCTGGAGGTCTTACAGGCAATCGACGGAAAGAAAAAAATACTCATTACGCCGGGGATGGTGGAACTGGGAAAATGGGAGTATGAGTTGAACAGACAATTCGGCTGTCAGGCGGCTGCATGTTGCGACTATATCATTCTTGTGGGACGGAAGCAAAGTCTGCCGCTGCAGGACGGGCTGCGGAGTATGAATTTTTCCAGATATTATGTTGCCCGGGACCTGTATGAGGCAAATCAGCATTTACGGACGATTGTCACAGCCGGCGATGTGGTTCTTTATGAGAACGATCTGCCGGATACCTATAACGAATAAAAAAAACTTATGCGCGCTGTGACACGCAAGCAACAACGCAGCATGGAGGCCGAAGCGTCTGTTTTGACAGCTGAGACGGGCAGTTCGTCTCCATTTTGCGTCTTTATATGAAAATTGCAGTAGGAGTAATTTTTGGCGGAAGATCGGTGGAACATGAAGTCTCGATCATCTCAGCCGTTCAGACGATTCATGCGATCGACGCAGCAGAGTATGATGTGATTCCGGTCTATATTTCAAAAGACGGAAGCTGGTACAGCGGTGATGTCTTAAAGGAGATCGAGAATTTTAAAAATCACTCGCAACTTCTTGCACAATGTAAAAGAATTTTGCCGTCAGTCAATTCCGGGGAACATACGCTGTTCCACTATCCGCAACGCCTGATTCAGAAACGGATTTTCGAAAAGATCGATGTGGTCTTTCCCGTGATGCACGGCACATACGGTGAAGACGGCATTTTGCAAGGAGTGCTGGAGATGATGAACATCCCGTATGTTGGCAGCGACGTGTTGTCGTCTGCGGTCGGGATGGACAAAATTACGCAGAAAATGATTTTGAAGTCCGCCGGACTGGACAGCGTGAAATGGACGTCCTTGTACGGGAAAGAATGGTTGAACGATCATCATGCCGTGCTCGAACGCATCGAAAAGGCATTGCCGTATCCGCTCATAGTCAAGCCGGCAGCTCTGGGATCCAGCATTGGGGTGGCCAAAGCCGAGAATCGTGAGGACCTGGAGACTGCAATTGAGATGGCCCGCGCAATCTCCCAGCGAATTTTAGTGGAAGAAGCGATCGTCGACCTGAGGGAGATTAATTGCTCGGTGCTGGGGGATTACGAACATGCGGAAGTGTCGGTGTGTGAGGAACCGATCGGCAGCCCAGACCTACTCAGCTTTGAGGACAAATACATCAATACCTCTTCACACAAAGGTATGAGCGGCGCAAAACGTCAACTGCCGGCGGATCTTCCCGAAGAAAGCGCCCGCGTAATTCAGCAGATGGCGCGGCAGACCTTTCAGGCTCTGCAATGTCAGGGAGTCATACGAGTAGATTTTCTGCTGGATACGGCACGAGACATGATTTTTGTCAATGAAGTGAATACGATCCCTGGTTCTCTCGCATTTTATCTCTGGGAAGCGTCCGGGAAATCGTTCAAGGACCTGACGAGCGAGCTGATTGCGCTGGCATTGAAGCGGCATCGCGAGAAAAATAGCTTGATTTTTTCCTATGACTCGAATATACTTACAGGCTATCGGGGTACGAAGAGCCTGAAAAAATAGAGGATATCGTTTACATCATGTTGTATCATATACTGGATTATTTTCGTGATCAAATCCCTGCGTTTCGGGTGTTTGGCTACATTACGTTTCGCACCTTTGCAGCGATCTTGACGGCAGTGGCGATCAGCTTGGCGCTGGGGCCCTGGCTGATCCGGCGCTTGCAGCGATATCATATTGGGCAGCCCATCAGACAAGAAGGTCCGGAAACACATTTCCAAAAAGCCGGTACTCCGACTATGGGTGGCTTGCTGATTTTGATTGCGGTCTTTGTGGCGACTCTGCTCTGGGGTGATTTGACCAATGAGCACATCTGGATCGTCTTGCTTTCCACTGCCGGATTTGGTGTTATCGGTTTTCTGGACGATCATCTGAAGCTCGTTAAAAAGCACTCTGAAGGCTTGAAAGCTGTCTATAAATTAAGCGGGCAACTGCTTATCTCACTGCTGGTCGGGCTGTATATATATTTTAATGAGGATGGCAGCTTTATGACGACTCTCAGCATTCCGTTTTTGAAAGATGTCTATCCGGATCTGGGCGTGTGGTATATTCCCTTCATCATTATCGTGATCAGCTCAACGTCGAACGCTGTGAATTTAACCGATGGCCTTGATGGGCTGGCCATCGGGCCCACAATCGTGGCGGCATTTTCGTTTGCCGGGCTGGCCTATGTGACGGGCCACAGCCTGCTGGCAGAATACCTGAATATTACATATATTCCGGGAGCTGGAGAATTGACAGTCTTTTGTGGAACGATCCTGGGCGCTGGTCTGGGTTTTTTGTGGTTCAATACCTTTCCGGCTCAGGTCTTCATGGGAGATATCGGCTCCCTGTCGTTAGGCGGGGCGTTAGGCACCATCGCCGTCTTAACGAAACATGAAATGCTTCTGGTGATTATCTGCGGTTTGTTCGTTATGGAGGCCCTGTCGGTCGTCATTCAGGTCGCATCCTTTAAATTAACTGGAAAGCGCGTGTTCCGAATGGCCCCGATACATCATCACTTTGAATTAAAGGGCTGGGAAGAACCCAAGGTTATTGTACGGTTCTGGATTATTTCGATCCTCTTGGCACTCATGAGTCTGGCAACATTGAAGATACGATAGCACAGGTGGACGCAGGTGGGAAGGGACGGACAATCTTCATAGAAGTACACTTCCACCTGTCATTCACTCACGATCCATGTCTCCGGCATCAGATAAAATTTTTTTGGCGATTGTGCTGATTTTAGTGGCGTTCGGCATTGTGATGGTATATAGTACCAGCGGTATTCATGGTGAGTTCGAGGGCAATTCTCACCATTTTCTCCTGAAGCATGTGTTCTCGATCCTGCTCGGACTTTTGGCGATGACGCTCGCTTCACTGATTCCTTATACCTTTTACCGCCGGCCTCCTGTTATCCTGTTTCTCCTTTTCCTGGCATTCACACTGCTTATCCTGACTCTGTTACCAGGCGTGGGCATGAAAATTAATCATGCCCGACGCTGGCTGCCGCTTGGCACGTTTCGCACTTTTCAGGCTTCAGAGCTTGCCAAGCTGATTGCAGTCTTATATTTTTCCTATTATATGGTCAAAAAGCAGGATAAAATCAACAGTTTCACTTTTACAGTGCTTCCAAGCCTGATCATTCTCAGCACTTTTTTCTGCCTGATCATACTTCAGCCGGATCTTGGGACAGCCATCAATATTGTGGCGCTTGTGCTGCCTTTAATGTTTATCGCTGGTGTTCGTCTGGGGCATTTGCTCGGTGTTGCCGCAGTCGTGTTGCCGGTCCTCTCACTGCTCGCCTGGACCAGACCCTACACGAGAAGCAGAATCATGATGTTCAGTAATCCCTGGCAGGACCCCCAGGGGGCCGGCTATCAGCTCATTCAATCATTAATCGCCATCGGAAAAGGCGGTCTCACCGGGGTCGGCCTGGGCCGGGGACAGCAAAAGCTTTTCTATCTGCCGGAGCCCTATTCTGACTTTATTTTCTCGACAGTTGGGGAGGAACTCGGCTTCCTGGGAGCGGTCGTGATGATTGTGCTCTTTGGGATGCTGGTATGGCGCGGGTTCACAATTGCCTGTAACGCTCCCGATCTCTTTGCTACGTTTGTTGCCTTTGGTCTGACCATGCTGATCGCTGTGCAGGCCATTGTCAATCTCGGGGTAGTGACCGGCATTTTCCCGACAAAAGGTTTGCCGCTGCCGTTTATCAGTCATGGTGGGACCTCGCTTATTGTCTGCCTTGCAGGCAGCGGCATTCTGTTGAATATTTCGAAATCTTGCGCGGAACACTCCCGGCATCAGCGTCCTCGAGCCGTGAAGCGATTCCGCAGCTAGTTTTTTCGGGGGTTGCCTTCGATTCGGGCAAGGGCCTGTCTCGCCTGTTCTGCAATAGCGGGAGTCGGATGCTGATCGAACACGCTTAATAAATGCTGATAAGCGGCAGTGGGCTGTCCCTGTTTCAGGCGTATGAGCCCCAACGCGAGGTAGACCTCGGCAACGTCTCCAGAGGCGGAATGCTGTGTCAAACAGACTTTCAGTATTTTTGTCGCCGTTACCGAGTCGCCAGCTTCGTCAAGCCAGTTGGCCAGGACAGCGCACTCTCGTGCTTGGAGCTGCTCCATCTCCTGCCGATTTATGTACATCAAAGCGTCGATAGCGCGTGCTGCCTGCCGATTGGCGAGAGCTTCTCGAAGCACTGCAAGAGGACTCCCCTGGAAATATTCTGCTGATACCGTGCTTCGCGCCTTGTTCCGGTGCACAAACGATCGTGCCTGCGTTGTCCAGGGCCGATACCAGTCGAAATACTCTCCGCCCCAGGCAACGGCCAGGCCAGCCAGAAATCCGCCGATATGCGCACCGTACGCGACGTGAGACTGAGAGTTGAACAAAAACGGAACTACGTTGTCAATGAGAAGAAAAATGCCCAGTACCCAGCGAGCCGGGAGCAGAATGACATTAAAAAAGATCGGAAACAGTGCGACAAAAACCTTCACCTGATTGCGGGGAAATACCACAAAATATACACCTAAGACTCCGGAAATCGCTCCGGAGGCTCCAATCAACGGCGTCATCGAACCGGCAGCAAAGATGCTGAAGAACAAGGTTGCCGTCACTCCGGAAAAAAGATAAAAGAGCAGGTAGCCCAGACGCCCGAGGCGATGTTCAACATTGTCGCCGTAAATCCACAGGAACAGCATATTTCCAGCCAGATGCCAAAAACCGGCGTGCAGGAACAGCGATGCCCACAGAGCGCTGAATTCCGGAGCTCCGGGCTTATAGCCGTGTGCGAAGACAAAAAGATCGTATGCGCTCATGTGCGCTAATAAGTGCCTGAGCTGCGCGACTGATGATAAAGACGGCGCGATCAGTCTGATATATTTTTGCAGGAGGGGATCGTCCAGATTGACTCCTCTCGAAGATAAAGGGACTGTAAGCAGCGCAAAGGCTGTGATGTTGGCGGCAATCAAGGTCCAGTTGACCCAGGGGGTATAGTTACGCGGATTCGGCGTATCGCCGACAGGAATAAACACAGATCCAATCTCCTCTCAAAGCGGACTGATAACAAGTTTTGTACATGCTATACTCGTTTATGCTCGTTTTGTCCAGAACTTTCTCATCTCTCTCTGATTCTGCCTGGTCACCACGCGAGCGAAGAGCTCCGCACGCCAACATGTTAAGACAAGTTCGGATCTGGACCGTTTGTATCAATTCTGAGACGGCATTTATGGGAGCTACCTCTGGCAGAACTTCTGCGCCCGGACCCAAAAAGACCTGCAGAAGCCTTCTCTTTGCCTTCATCCATTACAAAAATATTGTTGACAAAAGTCTCTTAATGCGACAAGTATTTTTGCAAGCTTTACGTTCTCATTTCGCAATTCGTCTTTTTTTCCGACAAAGGAAACGTCATGACCCTAACGTTTAAAACAAAGATTATCCTATCGGTCAGCGTCATGATTCTGGGCATCCTGCTGATAAGCACTTTTGCATATGTTAATTATATGAAACAGGGCTATTTCGAAGCGATCGAATGGCGTTCGGAAGCTCTTGCCCAGAGCCTTGTCATGAGTATCAAACGAAAATTCAGATCCCTTCCCAATATTCAATCTTTTCTGAATGCCGAAATTTCTCACTGCACTCAACTCTACGATGTCAATAAAGAGAAGAACCTGACCCATATCGCAGTTATCAATACCGCACACAAGATCGCAGTCCATAATGATCCGAAGATGATAGGGCGCTCGGTTGACAGCCCGGTACTGCGCGAACAACTTGAAAAACGAGAACAAATCACTGTTCTGGATGACACGATCTACCATACGCTCGTACCGATCTTCGGCACAGAAGAAGGGGTCTATATCGGTACGGTGGATATCGGCTTTGCAAAGCACGCCGTTGATATGAAAGCGCACTATATTTTTCTGTATGCTGCAGGAATTTTGGCAGGTTCCCTGCTACTGTCTTTTTTCGGGATATCATTTCTTCTGAAAAAATTCGTCAGCTCTCCAGTCAGTGAACTCGCCGGAATCGGACAAAAGATTGCGGCTGGTGAAGGCGTGAGCTTATCACCTCCAATCCGGCAGAATGACGAGATTGAGGTGCTTCAATCAGCGTTTTATGAGATCGCCAGCTATCTCTCTCATATCACTGATGTGGCATCAGATATTGCTGAAGGGGTGTTGGAAGGTGAGATTCAGGTTCGTTCGCAAGGCGATCTGCTGGGAACTTCCGTACGGAAAATGCACAGGTATTTAAGTGAAGTTGCCTTGCTCACGGCTCAGATTTCAGAAGGCAACCTCTCGCAAACCATTCAACTTCGCTCAAAGCATGATACCTTCGGTCGTGTAATGCTGTCAATGACTGAAGGTCTGCGATCTTTGATTACGCAGATTCGATTCAGTGCCAGGCAGATCACTGCCACAGGGCAAAATATTGTAGATTTGACCACTCAAGATATTGATATCGTGCATAATGTCGATCATTCGATCGAACAGGTGGCTTCGACGATGGAGGGCATGAGCTCCAGTGTCGAGAAGGTCATTTCAAGTATAGAGGCCCTGTCTTCATCATCAGATCAAACCTCTTCATCAGTCGCGGCGATGGCATCCTGCATACATGAGATCGCTACGGAATCACTTGAACTCAGTGACAAGACAGATGAAAGTCTTGCATTTCTTAAAGACGCCGTAAACAGTTTACGAGGAATTGTCAAATATACTGATGATTCGAAAAAGTTATCACAGGAAACGATCGATGATTCTGTTGCGGGTTGGAAAGCAGTTAAGGACGTGCTCCTGAACATGAAGACCATCCATCATACCGTCAATATGTCGGTGGAATCGATCACGCGTTTTGCGAAGCGCTCTGAAGATATTGGTTCGATACTTGATGTGATTCGAAATATCAGTGAGCAGACCTCATTGTTGGCCCTGAATGCATCGATTATTGCGGCTCAGGCCGGAGTGCACGGACGTGGTTTTGCAGTGGTTGCCAATGAAATCAAGGAACTCGCGAACGGAGTCGCATCATCAGTCAAAGATATTGCCGATATCATCAAGAGCCTCCAAAAAGAGACGCAGGATGTGGTTCAGGCGATTCATGAAGGCGCTGAATACGTCGAGCAGGGAATGGAGGAAACCAACCAGGCGATGGCGACACTCGAAAAGATCAGCAGGAGTGCTGAACGTTCTTCGTCTGTCGTCAACGATATTGCAGAAACCCTGCACAGCTTACTTGGCGATAGTCTCAACGTGGTGAATTCAATGCAGCGTGTGAATAAAATGACCTGTGATATTAAGCAGGCTACCAGTGAACAGGAACTCACAAGTGCTCAAATTAGTCAGGCGATTGACCATATCAATCGCATGACCTCGCAGGTTCACCAGGCCACATCAGATCAACTGAATGCGATTCTCCAAGTGCTCGATATGACACAGTCCGTGTCAGTATGGACTGAAAAAAATCGGGAAAGTTCCAGCAGAATCGCTGATACCACTGAAGAATTAGCTGTTCAATCAGATGTGCTGCTCAGTTCGATCGATCGTTTTATACTGCATGAACAGAACAAAGAGCTCGATTTGAAGCCGGAAAGTGATTCCGACGGCTTAGGCGCTCTTGAACAACAGAGCTCAGCCGCTCGGATTTCAGGTTGACGCTGGCGTTTGCGAGAAGGTCTCGATTTCCGGTCTCGGCATGTAATCTTCCTCTTCAAGTAGTTCTACAAGCTTTGCATGGTCTTTACGCTGAATGACAAAGTAAGTCGGAGCGATCTGTTTGAGCAAGAATTTTGACAGTTGTTTTGACTCAAGGAGTTCTTTTGCCAACGATTCTGAGTCGCAATGCAGCATCAGAGCGTCAACAAAGCTGATGCGTCCATACGTACTGGTCCACTCATGTATCGTTTCTTTCACATTGGCCGGAAGATCATCCTCAGCATGATTTTCCAGAAACCCCATAATATCATCAATCGACTTCCCTTCCTGTAAGGTATGATAAATTGATTGTCGGGAGAGTTTATAGACGACGTCATCATGAATCCGCACAAGATCGGCAATCTTGCCAAGCTCCCAACGGATAGAGGGATCGAGGTCTTTCGATGCCGAGACTTCAAAATTGGCTCTGACGGAAAAGTACTTTCCGGCCTGCTTAGGGAATAAGGAAATATCATTGACCAGGATTGCAATCCCAAGAGGACTGATCCGGATACCAAAGGCGTCTTGCGGGACGTCGTGATGAAAGCTTTGTTCGATGCCTCCGATGTATAATAAAATTTTTAAAAAGTGCTCATCGCGAACCTTAGTCCCCTGCTTGAACCACTTCTGCTCAGGCATCAAGACCTCAAAAACCCGATCGACCGATTCCGAAGTTAACCACTTTCCACGCGGCACAAGAAGCAGCAGACGAAGGATGAGCTGCGCTTCGGCAGAGGACGTCATGTAATGATCCTGCCAGAATTGGAAGATCTCTTTCATTTTAAAGAAGTCAGTCTGCTCCAGCCATTTTTCGACGGCAGCGGTAATGCGGAGATAGTTCCCATCGATTTCAGTTAAACCCTTTGCTTCACAAAAACGATAGATAAAATCAAAGCGTGAGGGATAGTAGCCTTCTTCACGCTCCTTATCCGTATCTTCCAGAGGTCGTTCCGGCAGTTCGAACGAGTCCAGAATACGAAGCTGTGTGCGCTTAAAAATCACAAATTCTTGGGTCAGTTTGACATTATCTCGTTTTAAAAAGGCCAGAAATGTAAAAATATCCCGGATAATTGCAAGCCCGTCAAAACGGTTACTGCGTGGCTGGCTGTCATAAAAATCAAGGCGTTCCAGTAAATCCTGGCTGATTATTTCCAGCAGTGAATCCGCCAGGTCGACCGGAATCGAATAGCTTTGCCACGCTTCAGATTCTTGGCCGTCTTCTTCAGCGCTTTCATCGGTGGACACATAAATGATGCCGCGTTTGAGTAACGAATTCATGACATCAGCGGCTTCGAACTCTCGATCGGGAAAAATTCGCCGAAGCTCATCATGATATTTTTCAACAGAGAAGCCCTCTTCTTCCTTAAAGAATAAGGACATCATGACTCCGGCTGTCTGCATATCGGAGAGTTCGTTAAATAATTTTTTCAGGAAGTGTCTATCACGGAATTTCTGGGTCAACACTTCAATAAGCCTGGCCTTAGAGTAAAGATTACATTGAAGACTGTTTTCTAAAGCAATTGTTTGGGCAAGTTCAATTTGTATTTGAGATAAATATTCCTGGAATTTGATATTTGTTCCTAAATTCAAAGTCTTTGGAATGAAAAATCAGGGAGAAGAGGCCCGCTACGACAACAGCCTCAGCCCTCTCGTCCCTGAATGGACATTCTTTATCTACTTTATCACTCTTCCAAACTTAATACCGAACTTTAATCCTATCTCCCGGATGGAGGACCGTTCCGCTTCCAATGCCGTTCCATTTACGCAACTGTCTCACACTCACCCCGTAACGCGCGGCGATCTTACTTAACGATTCTCCCCGCTTGACCTTATGGTGAAGGGTCTGAGCGCCTTGACTGTTTTTAGCCAGGACATGTGTTGATGAAAGCGGAACACGTATCTTCTGTCCAATTTGCAGCCGCCGTGCATTGCGAATATTGTTATAGCGTTTCAACGTTTTTGTGTCGACATGATAGCGCTTTGCGATTTTGGCAAGCGTTTCGCGCCTCTGGACGGTATGCGTAATAACAGTCGGTCCATTCGCTTCAGGGATTTTCAGAGCCTGCCCGATTTGTAAAGATCGTACATTGTGGACATTATTGAGTTCCCTGAGGGTCCCGATATCAACACCGTAACGTTTGGAGATTTTTGAAAGATTGTCCCCTTTTTTTATCCGATAGGTCCAGGCTTTTTGAGCATCAGATGCACGTTTTTTGTCTGCAGCAGGAACGGATTTTTTTCTGGGGACGGGTCTTTCTGTGTTGGCAGTGCTGATAGTGCCTTGCACGAGAGCAATATTCCATGCATCGGTATTCGGCGGAACTCTCAGAGAATACAAACCTTTTCCCGGAGGAATGTTCGTTTGTTTCAATTCAGGGTTGAGACTTCGCAGGAGCCTATAGTCAATTCCCAGTTTCTTGGCCAGAGTCTTCACATTGGAACCGCGCTTTACCGGCACACGAGCATAATTCATCAGCCTCGGCCTCAGGGGTCTCAGTTTCAGTGGCTGCATCCCGTATTGTTCGGGATCCATCGCAAGAATGATCGCCGCTTTCAGCCGGGACACATAATGTTTGGCCCCGTCGCCAAATGCCCGAGTCTTTGCCAGCGCACTGATGTTGCGGGTTCTGTACTTCCCGATTGCCTTATGCACCTTATACTCTCCCATATAATACCCGGCCAGGGCCAAATCCCAATCGCCCAACATCTCATATAAGTCGCTCAGATACTGAGAGGCGGCTCGAGTCGCTTTTTCCGGATCGCGCCGTTCGTCGACCCAGGTATCCACTCGCAAACCATAACGTCTTGCGGTGGTTCGTACAAACTGCCACAAGCCGACTGCTCCGGCGGATGAGACGGCATCTTCGCGATAGTTACTTTCGATAAGCGGCAGCATTGTAAGCTCGAGTGGCAGTTGCTGCTCTCTAAAAATTTCCAGCATCATCGGAAGATATCGGGTCGCTCGTTCCATCCCCTTGCGATACTGTGAACGCGTACGTGAAAGATCCCGCACATATTTTCTGATGGTCGAGTCTGTCGGGTCGATCGATATCTCACCAAGGGTATCGCCAAAATTTTGAAAGATTCCTCGATCCTCGACAACGTTAACGGGGGCTGGAGCTGGGGCTGGAGCTGGAGCTGGGGAACGCTGCGCTTTAACCTCAATGGAAGAATAGAATGCCTCGAGCTGATCCGTATTTAACTCCTCTTCAGCGCCCTCTGTCTCTGTCTCAGGCTCCAGCATCTGGAGATATTCCTGCTTCAACTCCAATTTTCGCAGCTTGAAAAACAGTTTGTCATAGGTTTGACTCAGACGATAATGCGTCGCGGCATCCACGTCAGCCTCGAGCAGCACCTCAAGCGCCTGCTCAAAGATATCGCGTGCTTTCGTCCATTGACGTTCTTCATAGAATTTGCCGCCTTCATCATACATGGCCTCGGCCTGTGAGATGACTTCATTCAATTCCGGAAGCTCATCATCCCACATAAAATCATCTTCGACAACAACGTTCTCCGCCTCAATGAGCCTTGTTAATGCGAGTCCGCCTGTGTTTTGTGTCGGCATACAGCCTGTGACAATAAAAATTCCCACAAAAAGACTAAAATATACACTTTTTACGAACGAGCTTCTTAACATATATATTCTCCCTCATGTGTGTCGGCGGACGATCATGACTCTTAGCGTCGATCCCCCAGCCCGTGCAATGACAAGTCAGTAGAAATGTGCTGTCTCATAAAAAAATCACTCCACTCGTCCTATGCTCAGGAAACAGGAGAGCGTTGCGGATTTCCTTTTCACATTGCCAGGTCACATATATAACATACTTTTTCTTTGATGTAAAGAAATAAAATGTATCACCAGTGATCCAGAAGGAACGCTTATACAAGTTTCCCTCTTTTCTTCATCTGATCCTCAAATGTCTTGTGATACATGACATCCCATTCCCGCGATCCTTCCTGAATACTTCGTTTATACGAATGCAGAATTTGGCGGACTTCCTGATCAACCTCGTCTTCGACGTGTAAATCTTCGAGCATTGTATCCGCAATTTCCTTTCTCAGGGAGTTTTTTTCGACAAGACATGTCAGCAGGTCCGTGTGGTACAGAGCATCTGCCAAGAGGTGGGACAGGTGCATGATTTTATCATGACTGAGCCTCATAATATTAAATTCCGCTCTTTTACAATTTTGCGCTTCACCATCTGGAACATTTCATGATACGAAATATTCTGCCGGCGCATCTGTTGAGCGTAGTCTTCTAAAATCCTGCGAACTTCTTCATCCAGATCGTCTTCAACCGTTAAATCCTTGATAATCACGTTACTTATCGTCGATTGAAGGAGCGACAGATCGGCATGAAGTTGAATGAATTTCTTCTGAACAAGACGCTGGGCCATGCGTCCGCTGAGAGATTCTATATAATCCCGTCGTAGTTTCATAGTCGCATCTTTTAGAAAAGTGTTAAAAATATTTTTTCATAAACTGGACGCATAGAAACTGACTCTGTAAAAAACAAATATCATCCAACCCCTCATAACGTCAAGAAAAAAATGGTGTTGTGTTGTGAACCACTTCAGAGAAAACGTGCGACAAATGCATACAAATCGAAAAAGCCGCAGGTGAAGACAGCAGCCGTTCATGGCTGAGTTTCGTGGAGAAGCGCGTTATCTTCGTCAGCGATGTTTGCATATCGCTCTGATGAAAAACAGGTTGACAATGGAGGGGGAAAAAAGATATATTGGCGCAGAATTGTGCAAAAATATAGCGGAGATCCGCAACCCTTCACTTATAGCGGACTTTCAAGCTGCCCTCTTAGGCCTGCGTTCAAGCATAATGTAAAAAGTTTCTGTGGTGAAGAGATTTTTTGCTGCTGCTTTGCTGGAGGACGATTTCTCAGATTTTGAGAAATCGTCCGGTCTGCGATCGCGAAAGCCTGTAGACGTGAAAACGCTACGCCAAGCCCAGTAAGCGCGGAACAAAGAGCACAAGATCGGACCAGTAAGCGATAATGAAAAGCGCCGTGATTTCCACCACGATAAAAGGCCAGATCGCTTTGCTAAGCTGCTCGAGAGTCAGTTTACTGATCCCGCAGGCCACAAACAGGCAAGCGCCTACTGGTGGCGTCATCAGAGCGACATTTAAGGAGAGCACCATGATAATGCCGAAATGAATGGGGTGGAGCCCCAGATGGTTCACGGCAATCGGGTGTAAGATCGGACCGAGAATAATCAAGGCTGCAGCAATATCCATGAACATGCCGACAATCAACATCAGGATCAGGATGAAGAGGAGAATGACGTGAGGGTTATCACTCATACTCAAAAATCCGGCAGCAACAGCTTCAGGAACCCGTTCCATCGTAAGCACCCAGCCGATGATAGAGGCCGAACCGATAATGAGGAAGACGACCCCTGTGGTTTTCCCGGTCTGATAAAGCAGTCCAGGAATATCGCCTAACTTGAGCGTCCGGAGTACAAAAAAACCGATGATGAAGGCATAGGCCACCGCGACTGCTGCAGCTTCGGTCGGCGTGAACATCCCGCTCAGAATTCCTCCAAGAATAATAATCGGCATCAACAGAGGAATAATCGCTTCTTTCGTTGCATTCAGGATCTCTTTGAGCGTCCTGCGAGGACTTTTTGAATACCCGCGCTTCATGGAGATATAGCCGGAGAGCAGCATGAGAAAAAAGCCTAACAGCAATCCTGGCAGAAAGCCTGCCGAAAAAAGTCCGGCGATCGAGACTCCCATCAGCGAACCGTAGATGACCATCATATTGCTCGGAGGAATCGTCGGGCCGATGATTGATGATGCCGCAGTCACTGCCGCACTGAAATCTTTATCGTAACCGTCATCGACCATGGCCGGGATAAGCATCGTACCGATGGCTGCCGTGTCCGAGACCGCAGCGCCGGTCATGCCGGCAAAGAAAATACTGGCCACAATATTCGCATGGGCCAGGCCCCCTCGAAGGTGGCCGACAAGCACATTGGAAAATTTTACCAGGCGATGTGTAATGCCGGTTTTGTTCATAATGGCACCGGCAAAGATAAAAAAAGGCATCGCCATCAACGTAAACATATCCAGGCCGGCATAGAAACGCTGCGAAACCATTTTAAAAATGAACGCATCGGAACTGGGATTCAAGAGGTACGGGAGTTCCGACACACCCGACATTTTCGCCAGTGACACGACCGCCGTAATGCCCAGCGCAAAGCCGATCGGCGTTCCAATAAATAACAGTCCGAAAAAAACAAGGCTTATAAATAGCAACATAATTTCACTGATGAATTAAATATCAACAGAGCCCTTGATATCTAATCCTTCTTTTTTCTCAAACATATCCAGTAAAATTTGCAGCACGGTCTGCACCATCGCGAACGCTCCGGCGACCGGGATTGCGAGAAGTGACCAGAACATGCTGATTCCGTAGCGAGCCAGAATTGGAGAAAGCTGTGTTTTGCCCTCAATCGCCATAAAATAGCCGAATTTCGTGAGCACCCACAGAAACCACAATACAATCACATTCACCAGGACTGCCGCCGCTTTCTGTACCGGGTGCGGAAGTCGGTGAATGAACATCGTAATTCCCAGATGCTCCCTGCGCATGATCCCAATACTGATAGCCAGGGAAGCAGCCCAAATCATCAGATAGCGTGCAACTTCTTCTGACCAGGAAAGCGGTTGCCGGATGGCATAACGGAAGAACACCCCCAGCAACACAACGATTGTCATGCCGGCTGTCGCAGCGATACACGGATACGCCGCGGCACGTTCAAAAAATATGCTTGCTCGCGTGATGACTCGTACTATCGAATTGTTACCCGTGTCTTTCATAATAAAGAATACTCGTGGAAGGAATTCAGGAATGAGCTGCCAGACAGTTTCACACTACCTGGCGGCTCGTTGTTCTCTACTGATCCATCATGGATGTTTTCACGTCTTCAATGGCGGCAAGATACTTCTCGACCCAGGCTGCTCCTTCCTCGCCGAGGGTTTCAGCAAAAAAGGCTTTTGCAGCTGGAATGGCAAGCGCTCTGAATTGCTCGATTTCATCAGAAGTCGGCGTGTACACTTCTGCATTCGCTGCAATCGTGGGCAGCCCCTTTTCAGTTGCTGTAATAATGCGATCGATTCCTCGTCCGGCGAGGACGGCAGCTTTTGCGGCGCCTTGCACGGCCTCTTGCTCTTCAGCACTCAGGCCGGCAAAGAACTTATCATTCATCACCCACACATAGAGACCGGCCATGTGGTTCGACAGGGTTACGTATTTTTGAACTTCGTAGAGTTTTCCAATGTTGATCACGGTAATCGGGTTGTGCTGGCCATCAACAACTCCGGTTTGCAAAGCCGTATAAATTTCAGCCCACGCCACCGGGGTGGCTGCCGCTCCCAGAGAATTCATAAATTCCATGTGGAGCGCATTGTTCATGGTGCGCATTTTAAGGCCTTTCATATCTTCAGGGCTTTTGATTGGGCGCTTTGAATTGCTGAACTGGAAGAATCCCTGCGGAATGAATCCCAGAACCCGCAAGCCGGTTTTGTCGAGAATGTCCGCTGCAAATTCTTTCCCGAAGGGGCCGTCGTACAGAGCGCATCCAATTTCATAGGATCCAAACGCAAAAGGCATACTCGTAATATCAATGATCGGGTAAAACGGTGCAATGCCGCCTACCGATGCGATATAACTCTGTGCGATTCCGGCCTTCACCTGCTCCATGGTTTCGCGTTCATTCCCCAGTGTGCCGTTAGGGTAAATTTCAACAGTCACAGCTCCTCCGGTCCTGGCTTCTACTTCACTTTTGAATACAGCACTGACGGCTGCTGTGGCGACATCAAAAGGCATTTGCGGATTGAGATGTGCCAGTTTGATGACTTTAGCGGCTTCAGCCATCATTCCGCCCATCACCATAAAAGACAGCAGCAACATAACTGCGGCAAACTTTTTCATCAGTTCTTCCTCCTTGCAATAAAAGTTACACTCGTGTGAATGACTCACTTAGGTCGACAGAAGAACCATCACCATCGCGGGAGAATATAGTCAAGAGTTTATTTCATGCTTTTATGAGAATTTTAGATCTTTACGGAAGATCGAGGTTGACAATCTTCCCGGCATTTGAAAGCTGGAAACAGACAGAAATGAGAGATATTTTCCGTAGACAGAGTAAACGTTTATGAGCGATTTTGCATTCCTCAACTCCCTCGACCGCAACGCGCCGTTTTGTCGTATCGGCGGGTTGTGGGGATCGTCGCATGCCTATGTGTCGGCTCTGATTGCTCAACGACTGCAGAAGAACACTGCGCTTTGTATCACGGCGACGGCAAAAGAGGCTGAAGAGTTGTACGAGGATTTGCTGTTCTTCCAGCAGCTCGGTCTGCTCCCCTGGAAGCGTAGGCAGATTCATCTCTACTCTCCATGGAACATTGCCCCCTACGAGAACAATTCCCCGCATCGGGAGATCGTCGCAGAACGCCTGAGTGTCTTGGATAAGCTGCGTCATAACGAGCGGATTATGGTGGTTGCCCCGATTGAAGCCGTCATGCACCGTAGTCTGCCGCGTAGCGAATTGGAGCGTTATACCCTGCACCTCGGATTCGCTGAAGAGCTGGATCGGGACGCATTTGTTGCTGCATTAGTGGATACTGGCTATACACACAGCCATCTGGTGGAAGGACGCGGAGAATTCAGTGTCAGGGGCGGTATTATCGATTTTTTCCCCTCTTTCAGCGCGTCTCCGATCCGCATTGAGTTATTCGGCGATGAGATTGAGTCAATTCGAAAGTTCGATCCGGAAACACAGCGTTCTTTTGAAGAACTGGAATTGATCAACGTGCTGCCAGGACGTGAGATCGTTCTGTCGGCAGAAAGCAGCCGGCTTGCCAAAGAGCGTATCAAAAAACGGATCTCCGAAGTTGGCGCCTCTCTCAATACGATCAACACGCTGATGAGCCATATTGACGAGCAGATATTTTTCCCGGGAGTGGAATGGTACGCGCCGTATGTGCATGGTCCGCTCGACACTCTGCTGGATTACCTGCCACAGGATGCTCCGATTTTTTTCAATGAGCCCTTTGAAATCCACAAGAAATGTGAAGCATTTTCAGAAACGGTTCAGCGGCATTATCAGAGTGCTCAGGAACAAGGCTCTCTGTTTCCCGACCCGGATCAGCTTTTCTTGAACGGCTCCGCGTTCGAATCGCAGCTGAAAGAACGGCAGCAGATACATTTACAGTATTCAGGAGCGAGCAGTGCCTTGGGACATGGGAAGCTTCAGCACTATGACGTTGGGATCAAGTCGATCGAGTGGGCCTATACGATCGTCCCTGGCGACAACAAGGTGGAGGACCGGGATCAGCGCATTGCGTCCACCGCAAAACGTGTCCGGGAGTGGCTGGAGGATGGGCTGTCAATCGTCATTTCCTCTTATACCGGGCATCAGGCCACCCGCCTGGTCGATATTTTACAAGACTATCACATCCCGGCGAAAATCTCTCGGTCTGAAACAGGTTCTCCCGAACGGATGAACGATGCTACGCCTATTTTACGGCCCTTCTGTCTGGAAAAGGACAGCCCCCGGGTCGTGGTGCTCATCAGCGCGCTGAACTGTGGTTTTATCCTGAGTTCTGAGAAACTGGTCTTTCTGAATGAGGACGAATTTCTCGGCAAGCAGACGGTCCGGCGCCGCCATCTCCAGCGTAAGGCCACTGGCCCGCAGATGAGCCTGGGAGAACTGGAATTGAACGACTATGTCGTCCACATCGATAACGGTATTGGAGTGTTTCTGGGCTTGAAAAAAGTGACGGTGCGGGGTGTTGCCATGGAATGTCTGCATTTGGAATACAAAGGCGGCGACAAGTTATACGTCCCTGTGGATCGATTGGACTTGGTACAAAAATACAAAGGGGCCGATCATCGCAAGCCAAGCATCGATAAATTGGGCGGTACGGCCTGGGCCAGGGTCAGAGAACGGGTCAAAGCGTCGGTGGAAAAAATGGCGCAGCAACTTGTGGAGATTTACGCTGCGCGTCAGGCCATGCCTGGCGTTCCGTTGTCGATCGATGAGCATCTGTATCGCGAGTTCGAAGCGTCCTTTGAATATGAAGAAACGCCGGACCAAGCGCGCGCAATTGAAGAGGTCGCACGTGATATGTCCTCCTCTAAACCGATGGATCGCCTGGTCTGTGGTGATGTGGGCTATGGCAAAACCGAGGTCGCAATGCGGGCCGCCTTTCGCGCGGTGCTGAACGGCAAGCAGGTTGCGATTTTAGTCCCAACAACGTTGCTGGCGCAACAGCACTACCAGAATTTTGAGCGTCGTTTTGCCGCGTTCCCTGTTGAGGTCGGAGTGTTAAGCCGTTTTAACAGCCGAAAGGAACAGCAAGAAACCATCAAAGGTGTCAAAGACGGCACGATCGATATCGTCATCGGCACTCATCGCCTGTTGCAGAAAGACATCGCTTTCCACGATCTGGGACTGGTGGTGATCGACGAAGAGCAGCGTTTCGGTGTGACGCATAAAGAGAAAATCCGTCAGTATCGTAAATTGGTCGATGTGCTGACGCTCACTGCGACTCCAATTCCGCGCACACTGCACATGTCGCTTATGGGAGTCCGCGATTTGAGCATCATCGAGTCGCCGCCGGAAGGACGCCTGGCCGTGCGTACGTATGTTATGCGTTTCGATGATGCGCTGATTCATGAAGCAATTACTCGTGAACTGGATCGCGGCGGACAGGTGTATTTCGTGCATAACGAAGTCGAGACCATTGAAGGAGCTGCACTGCGGATCAGACGTTTGCTGCCGCATATCAACGTTGCCGTTGCCCATGGCCAAATGAAGGAAAAAGAGCTGGAAAGCATCATGCTGCGCTTTGTGAAGAAGGAAATTGATGTACTGATCAGCACGACGATCGTGGAGTCTGGAATCGACATTCCGACTGTCAATACCATGATCGTCAACAAAGCGCACAAATTCGGCCTGTCCCAGCTCTACCAGTTGCGCGGACGCATTGGCCGTTCCAACGATCGGGCCTATGCTTACCTGCTGATTCCGAACGAAAAGCTGCTCTCCGTTGATGCCAAAAAACGTCTGCGGGTGATTCAGGACTTGAGCGAACTCGGTTCAGGATTCAAACTGGCGGCCCACGATCTCGAAATCCGGGGCGCCGGCAGTCTGCTGGGCGCTGAGCAGACCGGGCATATCGCCGCCCTTGGCTTTGACATGTACTGTCAGGTGATTGAAAACACTGTCAGGGAGCTGAAAGGTGAGGCTCAGGACGAAGAATTTCACCCGCAGATCGATCTGCAGGTTTCGGCTCATTTTCCGGAAGAATACATCTCCGATATGAAGTTGCGGCTCGAAGCCTATAAGCGTCTGATGTCGGCGCGAGATTTCACGGACCTGTTCGATGTGGAAGCAGAAATCGAAGATCGCTACGGGAAACTGCCGGATGAAGCCCGCAGCATCGTAGCGTTGGCCGAATTGAAGCTGATCGCTACACGATTACGCATTCAGCACATTCAGGCCTGTGAAGAATATATCAAAATCGTTCTTGGTGAACGCAGCCCAATCGACGGCGATCGCATCCGCACAACGGTCGACCGCTTCGAGCGCAAGGTTCAGCGACTCTCATCCGGAGCTGGTCTGCTCCTTGATAATACGCGCCTGAACGGCCTCGCTCGCCTCGAATGCGTCAAAAAATTACTCAGTACCCTGCAAGGGCAGTGAATCGTAAGGACACTCGCTGTCTTTGCAGGACAAAAAACGTCGCACATTATGGAATCGATCAAAGAAATTTATCGGATTGGCATGGGGCCGTCCAGCAGCCACACGATGGCGCCGCGAAAAGCAGCTTCGCTCTTTCTCGAACGTGCGCCGAAAGCAGCAGTGTATCGCGTAACCTTATACGGCAGTCTGTCGGCGACCGGACGCGGCCATCTGACGCATCAGGCCATTACTGACGCCATGACGCCGCATACCGTCGAGCTGATCGATGAACCGGATGTCACACTTCCCTACCATCCCAATGGCATGCGTTTTGAAGCGTTTGACGACCATGCCAATCTGCTGGATTCGTGGCAGGTGTACAGCATCGGCGGCGGCGCCTTGAGCGAAGGGGAAGAGCACGCCCGTCCCGTATATAAGCTGAGCAGCATGAATGCACTGATTCGCTGGTCTGAGGAATCGGGACAACCGCTTTGGATGTATGTGCAAGAGCGGGAAGACGACAGTGTCTGGGAGCATCTGGAGCAGGTCTGGCACGTGATGCAGGAAGAAATCCGTCGAGGTCTGGAGGCGGAAGGCGTGTTGCCGGGGAGTTTGAAACTGCAACGCAAGGCCCATCAAATCCATCAGCAAACCCGACGGTTGAACGATCTTTCTCAGCGTACCGGCCGAATTTCAGCCTATGCACTGGCTGTTTCCGAAGAAAATGCTTCCGGCGGTTGTGTTGTGACAGCCCCTACCTGCGGGGCCTGCGGTGTATTACCGGCCGTGTTATTGTATTTACAGCAGCACCATAATTTTGCTCATCAAAGAATTCTGCGCGCTCTGGCTGCTGCCGGATTGATCGGTAATCTCGTCAAACATAATGCCTCGATTTCAGGCGCGGAAGTCGGCTGCCAGGGCGAAGTGGGAACTGCCTGCGCGATGGCAGCAGCAGCAGCGGCCTATCTCCTGGGAGCGTCGACCTGCCAGATCGAGTATGCCGCCGAAATGGGCTTGGAACATCATCTGGGCCTGACCTGCGATCCGGTCGCCGGATTAGTGCAAATTCCTTGTATCGAACGCAATGCCGTGGCTGCGACCCGCGCGTTGGATTGTGCGGAATACGCGCTCCTGTCTGACGGACGTCATCGTATTTCTTTCGATCAGGTCGTGCAAACCATGAAGCAGACCGGCCATGATTTGCCTAGTCTGTACCGTGAAACCGCTGCGGGCGGTCTGGCTTCGACATATGGTATCATGCAGGCCGCAGAAAATCGGTAACATCCTCATTTCGGCAGCGCGTCATGTCAAGCTGCTGCTCCTGTGACAAGGCTGACAAAAAAACAGTGATTCCAGTTGCTTGCTATGGTGGGAAATTTTCTCATAAGCTGTAATGTGTTGCAAGCGTTTAAAAAAAAGAGTTTTTTATATTGACAATATCATAATATTATAATATATTGATTTATTGTCGCGACAAATGTTATAGATAGAATGCACAAGACAACAAGGAGGTCTGTATGAAGGCATTACTTTTTCAACGTCGCTGGAACTGGCGTGTCAGTGGCGTTGCTCTCGGCATCGTGTTTCTTCTGGCTGTGACGCTCGTAAAGCCTATCGGAGTTTCAACCCAGTTTGTCATCTTTGACGGTATTCTCTGGAACATGTTTTCGGGTGACATCGTTGTAAAGAACCCGGACTCGGAAGGCAGTTATTCGAGTCCGAACGCATACTTCAATAAAAGCGGCGGTAAGTATGCAAAAAGTGTCGCCAACCCCCTGAACTATTCTTTCATTTTTGTTGCGGCCATGATCCTTGGCGGCTTTCTGGCAGGAAAACTCCAGTCTGAGAAAAAGACTGAAGACTCTTCGACGATTCCGTCTGTCTGGCGCGAACGTTTTGGCGGTTCAGCAGTTAAACGTCATGCCGCGGCTTTTTCAGGTGGTCTCCTGGTATTGACAGGAGCGCGCCTGGCCGGTGGATGTACAAGCGGCCACATGATGAGCGGCGTGATGCAGACATCCCTGAGCGGGTATCTGTTTATGCTGGGGACTTTTCTTGTTGCTGTCCCTGTCGCGCGTTTCATGTATACAAAGGAGGGAAAATAATAATGAGTATTGTTTTAGCCATTATTCTGGGTGTTGTGTTTGGTTTTGTGCTGCAAAAAGCAGGGGCAGCTGATCCGCAGGTGCTCATTACTATGCTGCGCTTAAAAGAATTTCATCTGATGAAAGCCATCCTGCTGGCGATCGGGCTCAGTAGCTCAGGACTATTTGTTCTACTCGCAGCTGGGCTGATCGATCCTTCGCACATCAGCGTGAAATCGTCGTATGTCGGCGTTATCATCGGAGGCGCTGTTTTAGGGCTGGGCTGGGTCATTTCAGGATTCTGTCCCGGGACTGGTGTGGTGGCGCTCGGCGCAGGCAGAAAAGATGCCTTGTCGTTCCTTCTGGGCGGCTTGCTTGGAGCACTGGCGTTCACAGTGAGTTACGGAACGCTAAAAGCGTCGTTGCTGTTTGCAACACTGGGCGGCAAGAGCACTCTGGCCGTGACCGGCAATGACAAGTTCCAGGCCCTGCTTCCCGGGCTTCCCGGCATTGTTGTGGCGGGTGTTATCGCTGCGATTTTTCTCACCCTTGCGTGGAAGCTGCCTGAAAAAAGTCATGCCTGACAGACATTATGATGACAATCCCCGTGCCCGGAGGTTAGGGCGGCACGGGGGAGACGATCTGATACGTCGCGTTCTGAGAGAATTCTTTCGTATGGTCATACTGACATCGCGCTATTTAAGGAGCAACGTGCTCGGATCGTGGAGGTAAATGCGCTCACCTTCTGAAAGTCCTTTGGTCACGATAATAAAATCATCGTTATACGCCCCGTTCTGCACAATGCGTTCTTCGGCCTTGCGGCCATTGACCACATAGCAGCGCTTTTCCCCGTCTCGTTCAAAGACGCCTTCCAGAGGAACGTAGAGGACATCTTCAAAGCTGTTCACCAGAATATCCACACGTGCCGTCATCCCCGGGCGCAGACGGGAATCGGATGTATCAAGCAGGACCTGTACCTGAAAATATTTGCTCCCGGTCCGTTGATGGTCGTCGGATTTGGCCAGCGATCCGATGAGATGAACTTTCCCAGTATAGACGTTGTCCGGGTAAGCGTCAACGTGTATCCGAACGTTCTGGCCCAGACGGACGTAATGAATATCGACTTCCCGGATCTGCGTTTCCACCAGCATGTGGGAAATATCTGGAAGGCCGATCAGCCCCTGGTGACTCCAGACCGCGTCACCAACCTGAATTTTACGGGTCTTCCCGGAAGCAGGAATCTCGTTGTAAATTACAAGACCTGGAATTGGCGCGTAGATCGAGGTTTTCTGCAATTCCTTGAGGGCGCGTTGATATTTTTCCTGCAAGCCTTGCAGACGAGCCTGTTCTTTCTTGAGATTCGCCTGTTGTGCGCTGATTAAATACGCGGCAACTTCCTTCAGCTGGCTCAGATGCTCCCGCCGTTCCCGGGCATTGCTTTTTGCCTGTTCGATCTGGCTCGGGCGGGTGAACTGCATGAAAATTTCTCGTTTCTGTTCGATAAAATGATACTCGGATTCCGCCTCTTGCAAGTTCAACTCGGCTTTCTTTAATTCGTTCCGGGTAATAAAGCCGGATTGCAGCATATCCTGCAAATCCGCCACGTTCTGCACAGCTCGATTGTAAGCGGCCTGACTGCGCTGCTTTTTCATCTCCAGCTCTCTGAGCGTGATGACGCCCTCACCTTCCTGGATATTTTTTAACTCGGCGTCGGCCGCAAGAATATCGGCTTGCGCTTCTTTCAGGTCGCTCTCATTTTTCACCCGCTGGAGTTTGACGTGGTCTGCGGCTTCCACAATCGCCGCTTTGACCTGGGCGATCTCATGCCGAAGTTTCCGCAGCTCTTCCTCGAAAGCCGTCTTGTCAAAGGCGATTACGAGGTCACCTTTTTCGACATAACTGCCCTCTGGCGCGATACTGACGATTTTAGCACGATTACTCGTAATTTCTGAAGCCAGCGTCACAGTTTGCAGGGCCTGCAGCGTACCACTTTCGGTAATGCTGATGCGTAGTTCGCCGCGTTCGACCGTTGCCGCCGGAACTGCGTCCAAAGAAAGCTCTTCCTGAAAAAAATTTCCAGCGGCAAAAGCAATGCCTGCCAGAATTACCACTCCTGAAACGATCCATATCATGTTCGATGTCATAGCATGAAATATTGGGAGAAAGCCTGATTTTTGGCAAGGAGAAAATGTAACTGAAGCACTGTGGGGGCCGTTCGATGTGGAGCGTGGAGAATGGTATGACAACAGGCCTCGTCACACCATTCCTGGGGAGAGTCCCGAGCGCTATTCCGCAGCAGCAGAGGCGGTGAACGCTTGACGTGCAGCAAGATTGCTGTCCATCATGAACAGGCCCTGTGGACTGTCGCCGACCATTTTGAGCCTCTCAAGAATGCCCGATGCAGTACTTTCTTCCTCCACTTGTTCGCTCACAAACCATTGCAGAAAAATTCCTGTCGCATGATCTTTTTCCTCAATCGCCAGACTAGCAAGGTTGTTGAACAAACCGGTCACATGCTGTTCGTGCTTCAGCGTCGTGTCAAATGCATCGACTGCGTTCTTCCAGGATGTTGGCGGGGCTTTGATGGCCTCTAATTTGATTGTACCGCCTTTTTCAAGGATGTAATTGTAGATTTTCATGCCGTGGTCCCATTCTTCCTGAGCCTGCATTTGCATCCATGAGGCAAAGCCTTCAAGATTTTTGGCTGCGAAATCAGCAGACATCGACAGATAAAGATACGATGAATAAAATTCAGCAGTCACCTGTTTATTCAACGCCTCTTCCATTCTTTTGCTTAACATAGCGTAATCCTCCTTCTTCACAGTGACATGTCGTGGTCACTAAAGCGTTCAGTTTTTATCACATAATACGTGCCCAGCATCGCGATGTTAGCTGATTATACGCAGGCGAGAATTGTCAAGAAGGAAAGCGACAACTTTACTTGAGGACGCGACTATTTTCCAGAGCGTGGCGCAGAGAAGAACCTCTTATGTTTGAGCAAGTTCGTACCTGGAGGCTTTCGTAGATTTTTCTCTTGACTTCTCTCCACAATGGAGATATGGCTTCAATGAAATCTGTTTGTCATAAGTGCTTATATATTATTGAGTGGACTGCTCTACTGAAACATAGAGCGTGAAGAGATCGAAGATCAACGGAGACACGACGTTATGGCAATGGACGTAATGCAGTTACTTGAATTTGCAGTCAAACAGGGAGCGTCCGATGTTCATCTCAGCGCTGGCGAGCCGCCGATGTTCCGCGTTCACGGTAACATGAAAAAACTGAATGTGCCGCCTGTCACGGATGAAGAAGCTCATAAGATGATTTTTGACATTATGAACGATAATCAGCAGAGAAAGTTCACCGAAGATCTGGAGGCTGATTTTTCGATCGAACTGCCGGGCGGAGAATCTCGCTTCAGAGTCAACGCCTTCAATCAACGACGCGGTGAATCAGCCGTCTTTCGCCAGATTCCGACGAAGATTTTGACTTTCGAAGATCTTGGCCTGCCAAAAGTGCTCATAGAAGTGTCGAAAGCCAGCAAAGGTCTCGTGTTGGTGACGGGCCCGACCGGAAGCGGGAAATCCACGACTCTGGCGGCAATGGTGGATTTGTTGAATAAGGAAGAGTTTGGGCATATTCTTACGATTGAAGACCCGGTGGAATTCGTGCACAGGTCTCAGAACTGTCTGATCAATCAGCGTGAAGTCGGGCCGGATACGCACAGTTTTGCGCGGGCATTACGCGGGGCCTTGCGCCAGGATCCCGACATTATTCTCGTTGGAGAAATGCGCGATTTGGAAACCATCTCACTGGCTCTGACAGCTGCCGAAACCGGTCACCTTGTGTTCGGGACCCTTCATACCAGCAGCGCCCCGAAAACTATTGACCGTATTATCGACGTTTTTCCGGCCACCGAGCAGGGACAGGTCCGGGCCGGCCTTTCCGAATCTCTACGCGCAGTCGTCTCGCAGACCTTGTTGAGAAGATCCGACGGCAAAGGCCGGGTGGCGGCGCTGGAAATTATGATCGGGGTTCCTGCCGTGAGAAACTTGATTCGTGAATCGAAAATCCACCAAATCCCGTCGATTATGCAGACCGGAAGTCAGCACGGCATGCAAACCATGGATCAAGTGCTCATGGAATTAGTCATGAAAAAAGTGGTGACGATGGAAGAAGCAATGACGAAAACCGCCAACCTGGATCTTTTCAAAAATTTCAAGCAAAAGCAGCGGGAATTTCAGATGAAGAGACAGCAGGCTACGGCTGCCAGACGAAAATAAGACGACCGGTACAGTGCGAAGTGCTGTACAGAAGGAGAAGTATAATGGGTTTAAAAATCGAGCAACTGCTGGAATTTATGGTAAAACATGACGCCTCTGATATCTATCTGACCTACAATGCGCCTCCGATGTTTCGCATTGAAGGCATTACCCAGCCTGCCGGAAAGTACAAATTGACTCAGGAAGATACTCGGGATCTGGCTCATCAGATGATGAACAAGAAGCAGCAGCAGGAATTTGAAGATACCTACGAATGCAATCTTGCCCTCTTCTATCCGAAACTCGGCCGTTTTCGCGTCAATATCTTTCGCCAGATGAATTGTGTCGGTGCTGTGATCCGCCAGATTAAAATGGAGATTCTCACCACCGAGCAGTTACATCTTCCTTCCACGTTAAATGATATTGTCATGGCTAAGCGCGGTCTGGTGATCGTCGTGGGTGCGACCGGTTCCGGAAAGTCCACGTCGCTCGCTGCAATGATTGATTATCGCAACTCCAACTCTTCTGGGCATATTATTACGATTGAAGACCCTGTGGAATTCGTGCATCCACATAAGAACTGCGTCATTACCCAGCGTGAGGTCGGCACGGATACCTTATCGTTCAAGGCCGCGTTGAAAAATACTCTGCGCCAGGCGCCGGATGTCATTCTGCTTGGAGAAATCCGGGATGCGGCAACCATGGAGCATGCCGTTGAATTTGCCGAAACCGGCCACCTGTCGATCGGAACGCTGCATGCGAATAATGCCAATCAGGCGCTTGAACGTATCATGAACTTTTTTCCCATTGAGAGGCACGAACAGATTTATATGCAGCTTTCCCTGAACCTCAGAGCGATTATCTCGCAACGACTGGTCCGAACCGTTGATGGAAAACGCCGGGCGGCCGTGGAGATCTTGATTAACAAACCCCGCATTGCTGATCTGATAAAAAACGGCGAAATCGATCTGATTAAAGAAGCCATGGAGCAGCTCACGATTGATGGTCTCCAGACCTTCGATCATGATCTCTTTCAACTGTATCGGGATAACATCATCAGCTATGAAGACGCTCTGGCCAATGCGGACAGCGCAAACAATTTGCGCCTGAAGATTAAAACTGCTGGATTAGTAATTCCCGGAGAGGAAAATGCAGCCAAAGGTTTTTCCTTTCGAGAAGCCGCTCCGGTCAATCCACAGACGGGCGTCGGACGACGGCGTCCGAAAATGAAACGATAGTCAAGCCTCCTCGTGTCAGGAGCTGAGGATGATGTATAATACCATCCTTTGCCATCTTATCCACATGAGGGAGGAGGAGGAATCATGATGAACGAGAATCGACGTCTCTATGCGATAGTCAGCCTCTTATTCAGTGTGTTTGTGTTCTGCGCTTCAGCCGGGGAAGCCGAGATGAAAACGTTCAGCCCGGCGTACGGGGAACTCATGACGATGCTGGAGAATTTCAGGCCGGAGAACAGCATCGATGTCAACATCGGAACAGAGTTCGAGGAGTACAAGATCGGAGATCCTTTTGAAATGCGCTTCATGACTAGCGAAGCATGCTATATCGTACTGATGAATATCTCGAGCGGTGGTGATATAACGTTTATTACGCCAAGTGCCGTAATGCCGGATAATAAAGTGGATGGAGGACGTGTGTATTCAACTCGAAGTGATTTTGATATGGACATCAAAGTCGCCGCGCCGGAAGGTATTGAGACGATCAATATTTTTTGCAGTTCGGAGCCTCTTGATCTGTTTCATTATGATGGCGAGAAAGAACCGTTATATACGATCAAGAGCTCTGACGAAGTCCGTCTCACAAAACTGATCGAGAATCTTAAACGGCTCGAACAAATCGATTGGTCCGGCAACAGTGTGAGCTTTAAGATTACCGATCCTGCAAGCACAAGACGGACGCGGGCAATCTTCAGGAAACGAGGTGGCGGAGCCTTGCTGCCGATTGGTTCGACCGGTACTACCGGCAAGTTTTTTCCTCCGATTGGAACAACTGGCACGACCGGGAAATCAGAAAACAGGCCGTCAAACTCAGAACATGAGTAGAGAGCTGGCTGAAGATCGTGCGCTGAGGGTCAGGGCGGATCTGTCCGGTGCGGTCGACATTGCGTCATGATGACAGGCGAGATCTTGTTGCTCAAACGTCCGTCATGCAATCACACTTTCCTGAAGAGTGAGTCAGGAAGCTTAGATGTGTCGCGGCATTCATGACGTGACGCCCAGTTCTCCGGAAACATTTCGCAGCTATGAAACGCAAACGGATTCCCGGCAAGCGCTTTGCTCTGACTCTCAGCCTAAGTATGATTGCATTGAGCCTTGTGATCGTACTGAGCCTGCTCTTTCCAAACCAGTTTCGTGAGTGGGAAGAGAAATCTCTGGATTACCGTTTCCGTCTTTGTCCTGCTGTTCTGAAATCTTCACATATTACGCAGATCGGCATTGATGACAGGAGTCTGGATGCGGTCGGCGTCTGGCCCTGGGATCGTACATTTTATGCACGTATGCTCGATATTCTCACAAAATTCGGCGTGAGAACCGTCGCTCTGGATATCCTTTTCCCCAGAAAATCTTCGCAAGCTGGGGATGCGGCCTTCCTGGCAAGCATCAGACAGGCCCGGAACGTCATTCTGTCCGCAGCGTTTCAGCTTATCGATCACCCCTGTTTTACCCAGCAGGAATACGCAGATTTTTTGCGACGTTTTCCACATACGCGGGAGATGCTCGAAGCGTTCAGCTCAAAGAACGCGCAGGGGAATCTCTGTATTGCCGTGGAACAGTTCTCCGATGAACAGCTCGAGATGCTTGACGAACAAGCCTATGGTGATCTGATGATGAGCAACGAGTTTATTTATACCGGCGACGACGATCGTCAGCGTTTTGAAGAGCTGTTGCAGCATTTCCACTATCCGTTTTCCGTCAGCGATTTCGGCAGGATGTGGTATGCCAATCGTGTGCTGGCCCCCATGAAGGGCTTGGCAAAGGAGGCTGCCGGGCTTGGACATATTACAGCCACTCCGGACTCTGACGGCGTGTTTCGGCGTGTTCCCCTGGTGATACGCGCTCAGCAGCAGCTGTTTCCTTCGTTGGCGCTTGCTTCGGCCCTCAAATTTCTTGATGTCGCGCCTCACAATGTCGTGCTTGTACCGGGAAAACACATTCTGCTCCGTGCGGCAAAATTTCCTGGCAGCACAGAGCGCGAAGACCTCCGTATTCCGGTTGACGAGCGTTTTCAACTTCGAGTGAACTTTCCCAAACAGCAACGTGTTCATTCGTTTATCGATGTGTTGGAGAGTCAAAATTCCCCTGAGCTGTCTGCCGCACTGCAACGCGAATTTCAGGGCAGTATCTGTACGATTGGATATATTTCCACCGGCACAGGTGATATCGGGCCGACTCCGCTCGAAACCAATTATTCTCTGGCCGTTATTCATTCTGCTACGCTGAACACAATTCTGACAAAAAATTTTCTATACGAGACCAAATGGTATGTTACGTATGGAATCACCCTGCTGCTCTTGATCGGCATGTCCTTCATCTTTCATCGACTGTCGCCCCTGCGCTTTACGCTGGCTGTGATTTTGACGCTCAGCGGATATATTGCCCTGAGTGTTTTCCTGTTTTATGCCTACGGTCTTATTCTTCCGGTGGTTTATCCGACTCTGTTCTCCTGGCTTCTCGCTTATACACTGCTGATCGTCTTTTGGTACGCTACCGATGAGCGCGAACGCAAACAGTTACGGTCGGCGTTCGGTACGTATGTCTCGCGGCAAATGCTGGCGCAGATCCTGGAGAATCCGAAAAGTCTGACCCTCAGCGGACGTCGAAAGGAATTGACAATCATGTTTTCCGATGTGCGCAAATTCAGTACGCTCTCTGACAAAATTGAGCCGGAAGTGATTCACCGTCTGCTTAACATGTATTTCAGCCGCATGACAAATATTGCATTTAAATATGATGGATTTGTTGACAAATTTATCGGGGATGGCTTGTTATGTTTTTTTGGCGATCCGATTTCCTATCCAGATCATGCGTTACGAGGCGTTAAAGCTGCGATTGAAATGCAGAAAGCGGTGCGCGACATTGGACCGGAGATTCAGGAAAAATTCGGTTTGGACCCGATTGTTATCAGAATCGGCCTGAATACCGGCCATGTAATTGTCGGCAATATGGGGGCTTCCGAACGGATGGAGTATACTGTTCTGGGTAGCGAAGTCAATCTCGCCCAACGCTTGGAATCCTCTGCGACACCTGGTGAGATTATGATCAGTCAGAAGACCTATGAACAGGTGAAAAATTTTGTGAACACCCGTGATATGGGTGAAATTCACGTCAAAGGATTTCAACGTCCCATTAAAGTCTACGAAATCGAATTACCTTTCGAAGAATAAGATTCTTCCTGCCGCCGTTGAGATTTCAGGCCTGCGTACGCGATGGAACAACTCACGAAAAAATCGCTCGAAAAACTACCGCCATGTAATGTCGAGGCAGAACAGGCAGTGCTCGGAGCCGTTCTTCTCGATAATCATGCGATTTTAAAGGCCCTTGAGGTCTTTGATCCCGCTGATTTTTACCGCCCGAGCCATCTGAAGATTTTCGATGCGATGTATGCTCTCAGCGAACGGGGAGATGTCATCGATCTGCTGGTGTTGCGCGATGAGCTGGAACGCAAAAAAGAGCTGGACAATGTTGGTGGTCCTGCGTACCTGGTCGGCCTGGTCGATGTGGTGCCTACGGCCGCTAATATCGAATATCATGCCAAAATCGTTCATGAAAAAGCCATTGCCCGCCGTTTGCTGAACGCCTCGATTGAGATTGCGACCCGCTGCTATGATGAAGCTGAAGAGGTTGACAGCACCCTCGAGTATGCCGAGCAAAAGATTTTCGAAATTTCTGAAGGGCAGAACAAACAATCGTTTACCACTCTTGATGAGATTATCAAACGCGGGTTTGAAAAAATCGAAGAGCTGTCCGTTCGCAAAAGTCTGGTCACAGGAGTTCCCACCGGTTTTGTCGAACTCGATAAGCTGACATCCGGTTTTCAACCGTCGGATCTTGTGATTTTAGCAGCACGTCCTGCGATGGGCAAAACCTCGTTCTGTCTGAATATTGCGCAAAACCTGGGAGTGAAAGCCCAGGTGCCGACCGCGATTTTCAGCCTTGAAATGTCGAAAGAACAGCTAGGGATCCGGTTGCTCTGTGCTGAATCCAGGCTTGATTCGAATAAAGTGCGGATTGGCGCACTTGAAGACGAGGATTGGGAGCGTCTGACACACGCGTCGGAAGTCCTTTCCAGCGCTCCAATTTATATTGATGACACGCCAGCGATTTCCATCCTGGAAATGCGGGCCAAGTCGAAACGTTTGAAAATGGAGAAGGGGCTTGGAGCAATTATTCTCGACTATTTACAGCTTATGGACTCCAGAACCCGGCGTGAGAACCGCCAACAGGAAATTACGGAAATCTCGCGGTCCTTAAAAAAACTTGCCAAGGAGCTCGACGTTCCGGTCATTGCGCTTTCCCAACTCAGCCGCGCGGTTGAAAGCCGTCCCGATAAACGTCCTCAGCTCTCGGATCTCCGAGAATCTGGCGCGATCGAGCAGGATGCAGATATTGTGATGTTTATTTACCGGCCGGATGTCTATTTTGACGACGCGCCCGAGGGCATTGCGGAACTTATTATCGGCAAACAGCGCAACGGCCCGGTGGGGACAGTCGAATTGGCCTTTATTAAAGAATATACCCGCTTTGAAAACCTTGATACTCATCATCACGCGCCCGAAGAAGGGGGGAACGTCTTTTAGCGTATGGAATTCTTCGTGAGTTCGTTTATTCTGCTTCTGTTTTTGCTGATGTGTTCCGCCTTTTTTTCCGGCAGTGAAACCGCCATGTTCTCGCTGAATGCCATCCGGCTCCAGCGTCTTGAAAAAGAAGGGGCAACGCCTGCGGCCAGGATCGTTTCAAATTTTCTCAAACACCCCAGTAAACTTCTGGTCACCATTTTGATCGGAAACGAAGTGGTCAATATTTTTGCTTCTTCAACAGCTGCGTCGTTCTGCGTACGATTTTTTGGCGAGCGCTTCGGGCCGATAATTGCCACCGCCGGCATGACGATTCTGCTGTTGATTTTTGGAGAAGTGACCCCGAAAACATTTGCCGTGCAGTTCCCCATGAAATATGCCTTTTTCGTCTCAAGGCCGCTGCAATTCTTTTCGAAAATCGTGTTTCCGGTCCGCGCGGTCCTGACCAGCATTGCCGACGCGATCCTGAGACTCATCGGCGGGTCCCGAAAAAGCCATGAACGGCTTCTGACCGGTCAGGAGTTTCGGACCTTGCTTACTGTCAGCGAACGTGAAGGAGTGGTTGTGGCCGCTGAGAAAAAAATGATCGATAATCTTTTCGATTTCAGCGAAATGACGGTGAAAGAGATCATGATTCCCCGTACGGATATGCTCTGTTTTTCGCTTGACGACAGTTTCGCCGATATTCTTGAAAAATGCCGATCTGAGCTGCATGCCAGGGTGCCGGTTTACGAAGGGATGTTAGATAATATTGCCGGCGTTGTGTATGTCAAGGATCTGCTCCCTGTCATTCAAAAAGAGCCAGAAGACTTTACGTTACGGGATGTTTTGCGGGAGGCGTATTTTATCCCGGAAAGTAAAAAGGTTCAGGAACTGTTAAAGGATTTTCAGGCGAAAAAAATTCATATTGCGATTGTTGTCGATGAATACGGTGGAACGTCCGGCTTGGTCTGCCTGGAAGATATTCTTGAAGAGATCGTCGGAGATATTTCGGATGAGTTTGACAAGAATAATCTGCCCTGGTGTGTCACAGTCGAGGAAGGGCGGCGTTATCGCGTCAACGCGATGATGCATATTCACGAATTCAATCAGGAGTTTCATACTGATTTTTCTCAAGAATTCTACGGAACGGTTTCCGGACTTTTTCTTCATGAATCAGGACGTATTCCCAGGAAAGGTGATACCGTTACGATTGAGGACCTTCGCTTAACGGTAAGCAAGCTTCGGAATATCAGAATTCTCGAAGTTCTTGTAGAACGGGAGCCCTTGAGAGAAAAGGAACGACCATGACAGCATTGATGGTGATTGAATACGCAGCGATTGTGTGTTGCGTACTGTTCGAAGGATTTTTTTCCGGATCGGAAATCGCGATTATCTCTGTGGATAAAATCAAACTGCGTCACCTGGTTTCGCTAGGCTCAAAAGGGGCAAAACAGGCTCAGCATATGCTTCATCAGCCAGAGCGTTTTCTGGGAACAACCCTGGTGGGGACAAACATTTCCGTGGTCCTCGCGTCTGTGCTTCTGACGACGATTTTTTCACAAATGCCGCGATTTTCACACAATGCCGAATTATATGTGGCACTTATTTTAACCCCCTTTGTCCTGCTTTTCGGCGAGATTATTCCCAAAAGCATTTTCCAGCAGCATGCCGATACGCTTGTCCCCATTATTGCCCGTCCTCTGCATGTCGCCTTTAAAGTGTTCTACCCTGTCGTCTTCTTGGTTTCGACGTTTACCAATGCTCTTTTAGCGATGCTTGGAGTCGAAAAGACTACGCAACGGCACAGTTTTACGCGGGATGAGTTGAAATTTCTCGTCAAGACAGCTCCGCAAGCCGATGCTGAAGAACAGCATCGGCAGGAAATGATGCGCCGGGTGTTTGAGTTCGGCGACAGCAGCGTTGAAGAGATTCTGGTGCCGTTGGTTGAGGTGACTGCCTTAGAGAAAGGAACAAGTATTGCCGATGCTGTTCACACGGTGCAATCCTCCGGGTTCTCGCGTTTTCCGATTTATGAAGACCGTGTCGATCAGATTATCGGGGTCGTCCATGCTTTTGATCTCTTGCGTGCAACTGCTGATGACCGGCAGATCGATCCGTTTATCCGTAAAGCGTATTATGTGCCCAAAATGATGCCATTGGTGGACTTAGTGCGGAATATGCAACGTCACGGGACACAGATCGCAATTGTGGTGGATGAGTACGGTGGTTCTTTAGGGATGGTAACCCTTGAAGATTGCCTGGAAGAAATCGTTGGCGATATTGATGATGAATTCGATGAATTGGATGGTGAGATGTATCAGAAACTCCCTGACGGCAGCTTTCGCGTGCATGCCAGAATGGAGATTGACGAAATCAATGCCAGCTTCGGCTTTGAACTGCCGGAAGATGGTTTTGAAACCCTGGGCGGCTTTCTGCTGTCAGAGTTTCGTCATATTCCTCAGATCGGGGAAACATTAGAATGGCAGGGGCTTCGTTTTCGCGTTGAGGAAACGACGGCCCGTTCAGTCCTCTGGGTCAATGTGTGCCCTCTTGAGGAAGCAGAGTGACCGCTGCCCTTCTGACGGAAGAAGGGCGCACGGTGTTAGACGCCGCGATCACGCCCTTTAAAGCTTTCGGTCGCTTCCAACGCCTTCCCGATACGGCCTTTGTTCATGACTCCGAGACTGCCAAGCATAATCCGTAAATCTGCGATGAAGCCAGTTGATCCTTTGAATCTGGGATCGTAGAAGAGAATTTCCTGCTGCAACTGCTGCGATTTGGTCAGGCCATAGTTCGTCTTACGCATGGAGATGCTTCCCGGACTGGTCATGCCTCCGGGGATAAAGCTCATCAGAGCTCCGGTCAGCCATTGTGTGTCCTGATCTGCGAGAATTTCATGTTCTGGCATGGTGCGAATGCCAAGCCCCCCCATATCTCCCAGGGCCACATTAAAAAATTGCAGAAATTCATCAGGCGAATTTTTACGCATCCAGTTCCCAAGTTCTGTCGCGCGAACCACATCTCCGACGGTCATCGTGCGAATTTTAAAAATCAGGAAGCGCTGGAGACGAAAGGTAATCCTCGGCTGCATGAAAAATGCGCTGGACATCTTGATGCGCTCTGCCCCAGCATTTTTTTCCGGGTCCTCTCCGTCTGCGTCGAGATGCTCTACCTGCCATTCCGTCCGATGTTTTTGCGGCACAATATGATCCTTCACCGTCTGGATCCAGATCGCTAATATCAGTAATTCGAACAACGGGTGCCCGCATTTCAGAGCAATCCTGGCAAAGATGATGTCGGCAACCCGCATGAAGTGCCGATGAATCGCGACATAGACCTTGCTTGATTCTGTGAGAGGATGCTTCTTAAGGATTTGTCGAAGTTCGTCAACGGATCCAATCGCTGTCGGATCGAGGGTTCGCCGGCAAGCAGGCGTTCTCCGAAAACATTCTTTCAGCTTTGTACCCACAAAGCGGGGTAAGAGATCGAATAAAATGACATGCAGATGATGGCCGACAGACATTTTCATTAAGAACTTATAGGGGATCGTCCGGTATTCCTGAATCAACGGATCGTTTTCAATGACTTCATCCAGCTGAAGGTAGCGTTTTTGATAGTCGGAAATCGCTGTCAGCGAGAGCTGCTGTGTCGATAGACGACTTTCATGGGTCACGAAAATTAAGTCATACAAGCCCTGTTGTTCGATAAAATACGAGTATAAAATGTCGAGCGCATCTTCCTGGACTTCCAGTGGGGTTTTCTGGAGTTTTTGAATGGTTTGACGAAACATCACCAGAAGCTCACTCAGTGAAAGATCCACTTCTTCGGGGGAAAGGTCTTCGTAATCCAGCAGTTCAGGAGCTGGAGAATCAGGGTGAAGAAGTTCTTCGAGTAAGTCGATCAGGCTCAAAATTTTTTCCAGAATCAAACGTTTATTCTCTTCGTAATACGGGCTGTGTCTGCTTTCGCCGATCATGGCATGCACGTAATCGTGAATGCTTTTAGTACATGATTTGATCGCAAACAATGTGCGGATTTTTTTTAGTAAAGACGTTTTCATGAAAAGTTGCTGCCGCTCCTCATGCTGGTAATTTCGCAGGGCCTTCTTCTTTCGAAAGTCTCATAATTATGTATTATGTATGAAGTATAAAAAATCCTTCTGTCAAGTAAATTTCATAAGAAGATGCCTATTTCATCAATTATCGTCATATACAGCGGCAGCTCGGATTGGGACACGGACTGTTTTCAGAATGCAGTGCAGACTGCAGAGCTTCGTAACAGGCAATCGAAAGTGCCTCATCTATTGAGACACATCTTTGCGGGGTTTGAATAATACTATTTTCCGAACTCTATAGAAAGACGCGCTGAGCTGCCGAATGCCGGAGAAAATTATTGACTTTATTGCTCTCCTGTAGAGATCGTTTCCCAGACTGTCGTTCCACACCCGTCATTGATTGTTTTGAGGAGAGGGAGGAGACAAGCTTCTTATGATTATTCGCACGACAAGCTATGCCAGAGCCGGGCTGATAGGGAATCCGTCAGACGGTTATTTTGGAAAAACCATTGCATTTTCTGTTCGGAATTTTTGTGCCGAGGTCACGCTCTATGAATCGCCGCAGCTGGAAATCACGTTTCATCAGAAGGATCATACGAAGTTTGCCTCAATACGGCAGCTTGTTGAAGATATCAAATTTTCCGGATATTATGGCGGTATTCGATTGCTCAAAGCTGCAATTAAAAAATTTTACGAATATTGTCAGGAACATACGCTGCCTCTGGAGGAAAAGAATTTTACGATTTTGTATGATTCCAACGTTCCTTTGCGAGTTGGACTGGCCGGTTCCAGTGCAATTATTACCTCAGTGATGAAGGCTCTGATGCAATTTTACAATATCGAAATCGAAAACGCGATCCTGGCCAATCTCATACTGTCGGTCGAAGCTGAGGAACTCGGCATCAGCGCCGGATTGCAGGACAGAGTCATTCAGGTCTATGAAGGCATGGTGTATATGGATTTTAATCGTCAGCACATGGAAGAATATGGTTACGGCATTTATGAGAGCCTGCTTCCCGGGCAATTGCCGAATCTCTATATTGCCTATTCTGACGATTTGAGCGAGGGCACGGAAGTGTTTCACAACAATATCCGGCAGCGCTACAATGATGGTGATCGTCAGGTACATGAGGCCATGCGGGAATTCGGCGAGATTGCGAGGGTTTTTCGGGAAGCGTTGATGAGGGGCGATCTGCTCCAAATGAACGAACTCATCAATCGTAACTTCAATGTCCGCGCCTCAATTTTCAAATTAAGCAAACGAAATTGGGAAATGGTTAATTGCGCCCGCAATGTCGGCGCATCCTCAAAATTTTGCGGTTCCGGCGGCGCAATCGTCGGCATTTACGCTGATGAAAACATGTATCAGGATTTGGAACGAGAAATGACAAGAATTCGAGCTCGCTTGTTGAAGCCAATCATTTTTGAAGAACCTGGAACAGAAGAAGAAGGAGAAGAATCATGATCGAAAAAGCCGTCATTCCAGCCGCAGGATTCGGCTCGCGTTTCCTGCCCGCCACGAAAGCGCAGCCAAAAGAGATGCTGCCGATTATTGATACGCCGACCATTCAATATGTGATTGAAGAGACTGTCAAATCAGGGATTTCGCAAATTCTCGTGATTACCGGAAAGGGCAAGCAGGCGATTGAAAACCACTTCGACCACTCCTGCGAGCTGGAGGCTGACCTCTCCAGAAAGAACAAACAGAAACAGCTCAAGGAAGTGCGAGAGATTTCCAACATGGCGGAAATTTTTTACATTCGCCAAAAGGAACTGAACGGTCTGGGAGATGCCATCCGCTATGCCAAAAATTTTGTCGACAACGAACCGTTTGTCGTCTTGCTGGGTGATACGCTTGTCAAAAGCAAGACCCCGTGTGTTCGGCAGTTGATCGATGCCTATAACCGCCATCAGAAGACCATCATCGGTGTTGAAGAAGTGCCGGCGCACAAAGTCGATCGCTACGGTATTATTGATGCCGCACAGATCGGGGAATCCATTTACCGGGTATCGAATTTGATCGAAAAACCCAGCCTCTCGGAAGCACCGTCCCAGCTGGCGATCGGAGGACGTTATATCCTGACACCCCGGATTTTCTCCTATCTCGATCGCACAGTAGCCGGTAAAGGCGGTGAAATACAGCTTACCGATGCTCTGCGCGACATGTGCAAACATGAAGAAACCCTGGCCTTCAAGTTCGAGGGGAAACGCTATGATATCGGAAATAAGCTCGATTACCTGATCACTGAGGTTGAGTTTGGCGTTGAACGTGACGATCTCGGGTATGAATTCAGGAAATTCCTGCGGGATTTTGTCGGCACACTCAAGGACTAAGCCTCCTGCTCAATGGCGATTTTTTTCCTTGACATTTTGAAGAATGTTGCCGACGGCTTCAGAACGTGATGGGGATGAGCGGGCTTGTGAAAATTTTTTGATCAATTTGCCGTGACCGCATCTGATGAGCATGAATGTCAACATGAGAAGCCAGGGAGGTGAGGCGGCCCAGCAGTCTGAATTGTAATAACAGGTGTTTTTCTCAACGAATCCATTTTCGCAATAAAGATGATTGGCAGAGAGGTCTCATCAGAGGCTCTCTTGAGGCAGTTATCGGAGGAACAGAAGAGATGAAAAATATACTGCTAAGCATACTTGGATGTTTAATGATTATTGGGAGTTCTGGATGGGCAGCAGCAGAGGAACAAATTGTTATACGCTGGAGTGACGTCTTGAGTCCTCCGAACCCACATCCGCTGATGATGGAGAAGGTGGCTGAAATTGTTGCGGAAAAATCGAACGGGCGTATCGAAATTCAAGTCTATCCCGGCGGTCAGTTAGGAAGTTCGCGTGACACTATCGAATCACTCTCGTTGGGCATGCATGAAATGGCGACTGAGGGAGTTTCTCATTTAGAAAGTTGGTATCCTGCCGTCAATGCAATTCAGACAATGCCGTATATCTATAAAGATCCCGCCCATGTCCAGCGTGTACTGGAGAGTCCGATCGGACGGGAGATTCTTGAGACGATTCGGGAAAAATCAGGGATACGAGTGCTGGGAGCCGCATATTATGGAAAGCGAAATGTGACAACAAGCAGCAAAGAGATCAATGCTGTTGACGATATGGCCGGCTTTAAATTACGCGTTCCTGAAAGCGCTGTCTATATTGCGTTTGCCAAAGCCTGGGGGGCAAAACCGACTCCGATTAGCTTTGGCGAATTGTATCTGGCCTTAAAGCAGAGTGTCGTCGATGGACAGGAAAATCCGCTTCCGACGATCTGGTCGGCAAAGTTTTACGAAGTTCAGAAGTATCTTGTGCTGACCGGACACATTCTTGACTGGAGAGCGGTGCTGATTAACGAAGAGTTTTTCCAGAGCCTTTCTCCTGAAGATCAGACACTCCTCGCTGATGCCGTTAAAGAAGGGATCGCCTGGTGTAATGAGACAATTCTGCAGCAGGAGGCCGAGCTTGTCGAGAAGTTGCAGGCTGAAGGCATGACCGTGATCGAGCCGGATGTCGACAGCTTCCGTAGTGCGGTTTTAGAAAAGGTTCCTGCCGAGTTCAAGGATAAATGGGGCGATCTGATCGAAAAAATTGTTGCTATCGACTAAAAGACCTGGAGTCCTCTGACGTGTTATGACGAGAGAGCGTCCCTCTTCGTCATAACACGTTTTCGCCCTTGATGCGCATACTGAAACACATACTGGAAAAAGCTGTGAACGTCGTGGCCGTTGTCCTCTTTATTGTTGTGTTTGTCACAGTGCTGCTTCAAATTTTTTCCCGCTATGTCTTAAACAATCCCCTCATTTGGACCGAAGAGTTGTGCCGCTACACGTTTATCTGGATCGCAATGCTGGGCTGGGTCATGGGAACCCGGCAGAATTCGCATTTAGGCGTGAATGTCGTGTTACATGCCTTGCCGCAACGTGTACACATCCTTGCACAGCTTTTCATCAAATTTCTGACGCTGGTGTTTATGGTGGTTCTAGGGTATTATGGGGCGGTGATCGCAGGGAAAACCATGGGCAAACAGACCTATACACTCTTTTTTACCTATGGCCTCGTGTACGCGATTGTCCCTGTAACGGCAATCTTGATCGGCCTGTATACCATTGCCGACGCTCTGGAACTCGTGAAGCGCTGGAAGGGCAGGCAGCAGGAGGTCACGCAGTCATGATCCTTGTGTTATGTCTCTGGCTCATCCTGCTTTTAGGGGGAACCCCTCTGTATATCAGTTTAGGCATTGCCTCGATCATGTATATTTTCAGCCAGGGGCTTCAGCCCTTGATAATTCCTCAGAAAGTTGCGATGGCGGCAGATTCTTTTCCGCTGCTTGCAGCCCCGTTTTTTATTTTGATGGGCAACATTATGAATCATTCCGGGGTCACGCAGCGAATTTTTCGATTCTCAACGACGCTGGTTGGCTGGATTCGAGGCGGCCTGGGCCATGCGAATATCATTGCCAGTCTGATTTTTGCTGGGATGAGTGGAGCGGCCGTTGCAGACGCTGGAGGGCTGGGGACGATCGAAATAGAGGCTATGCGTAACGCTGGCTATGATGATGACTTTTCCTGTGCGATTACGGCAGCTTCTTCGACCGTAGGCCCTATTATTCCTCCAAGTCTTCCGATGGTCATTTTGGGGGTAAGCGCCTCAACCTCGATCGGTGGTCTCTTTATCGGCGGAATTCTTCCAGGACTGTTGATGGCGGGATCGCTTATGCTGCTGGTGCATTTCCTGGCGAAAAAACGCGGCTATCCCAAAGGAAAATTTCCAAGCGTGCGAGGAGTATGGCAGAGTTTTCTCTCTGCATTTTGGGCCTTGTTGGCACCGTTGATCTTATTGTTCGGAATTTTGTCCGGTATGTTCACGCCGACTGAGGCGGCTGTTGTGGCGGCATTATATGCATTGATCCTCGGGATATTCGTCTATAAAGAGTTCCGAATCAGCGATCTCCCTCAAATGATTATCACGACAGTGGAAACAAGCGGCGTAGTGATGGCGTTAGTGATGACGGCGGTGTTATTCGGCTGGAACTTGACCGTCGGACAGCTTCCGCAACGTCTCGGAAAGATGCTGATGGGCCTCTCGGACAATCCGATCGTCATCTTGCTCATCATCAATCTCTTCTTATTGTTTGTCGGTTGTTTTATGGAAGCTATTGCAGCGATGATTATTCTGATTCCGGTCTTCCTGCCGGTGATTGATGCTTTGGGAATCAATCATATTCAATTCGGCTTGATCATGATCCTCAATCTGATGATCGGGACGATTACCCCTCCTGTCGGGGTGGTGCTGGGGGTCACTGCCAATATCGCCCATGTCCCTTTTGAGCGCGTGACCAGAGCGACTCTTCCGTTTCTGCTGCCCTTGCTGATCGTATTGCTGCTCATCACAGTCATCCCGGAACTCACCACATTTTTACCGAACGTGTTGATGGGGATCAAGTAAGGTGATCGAGAATACGCTCTTTGCGGCTTCTTGTGACAGGTTTGCGGGGGATCGATCCGCTCCCCTCCCCTGCCTGGGAACAAAGATTCTCAGGGCCGGTGATCACCATGATCACCCTGAAAATAGCGCTTCAGCTCGATGTTGAACCCACCGTCCAGCGCGATCAGCTCTCCGGTGACATAATTATCCGTCAGTAGATACAGTACTGCCGGCGTTACGGCAGCAGGATCGACAAAGGACGGTTTTAAATGGGTTTTTGCTTCAACATCAGCTTTGATGTGCGGAAAGCGGTCGTAAAATTTGCGCGGCCCGGCCGTATTGGCAAAACCAGGAGCAATTCCATTTACTCGAATGTTTTTCGGTCCCAGGATCGCGGCCAGACTTTGCATGACGGAAAGTGCGGCTCGTTTTGCGGCAGCATAGGCCAGCAGATCGTCACGCAGCGGGCAGAGCGATGCTTCAGAAAGTGTGACGACAATGGCCCCGGAATCTGGACGGTGTCCCAGCGCATCGGCTTTGACAGCCTCATAGCGGGGAGCCATCACTTTTGCCGCCGCCTGAACCAGCGTCGCCAGCGCGATCGGAAAGACTTCGAATTGCGTCCGAAAGCTTTTCACGAGCTTTTCCGGTGAGAGCTCCAGAAAGGGTTCTTCGAAACGAATAGCAAAACCGGCATTGGCAATGACAAAATCAAGGGTCCCGAAACGCTCAATCGTTTGAGCCACGATCTCTTCGGATGCCCCTTGCGTCATAATATCTTTGGTATAATATTCGAACTCTCCTTTCCCAACGGCCTCTAGTTCTACGCGAGCTTCTTCGGAAAGTTGATCCACTGAGAACACCGCGATCTTTGCCCCTCGAGCGAGCAAAGCCCGCGTGATTGCATAGCCGAAACCACTTGTTCCGCCTGTGAGAATCCCGACTTTCCCTGACAAGGATGATTGAAACTTATTCATAAGTGTTGAAGACCGGCAAGAGCGGAAGAAAACACGCGCACGCTCTCAGTCATGTTGTTTCAGATGCGTTATATGAGTGCCGACACGTCTTTGACGGCAGCCACAATTGCTTCTTTCGTCAAACCGTACTCGGCGAGGAGCTCATGATACTCCTTTGCTGATTGTCCGAACACATCCCGGACTCCCACGGGAACAATGGGGATTTTCGTCCGCAGTAATGATTCAGCGATCGCCGACCCCATCCCGCCGTGAATGTTATGTTCTTCTACCGTGACAACGGCGCCGGTTTTTTCTGCCAGTGCAGTGATCGCGCACGTGTTCATCGGTTTAATGCTGCCGATATTGACCACTTCGGCCGAAATCCCCTCTTGTGTCAAGATTTCTGCAGCTTGTAAGGCTACAGCAACCATCTGACCGGTTCCGAAAATCGTGACATCGGTGCCGGGCTGTATAACTGTCGGTTCCCCCAGCTTGAATTGATAGTGCGCGTCAACAATCAGAGGAGTCTCTCCACGATCGAGACGGAGATAGACTGGCCCGTGATGTTCGACCATGAATCTGACCATCGCGCGGGTTTCGATCTCATCAACCGGTGACAGCACGATCATGTTTGGCAGCGCACACATCAACGCCAGATCTTCAATACTTTGATGCGTGGCTCCGTCTCCAAAATCCGAGAAGCCTGAGCTTGAACCGCAGATTTTAACATTGTTGGCCGGATACGCAACGGACTGTCTGATCTGATCGAAGGCCCTGCCGGTCAGGAAGACGGCAAAGGAATTCACAAAAGGAATCTTGCCTTTTAAGGCCATGCCGGCCGCTGTGGCGACCATATTTTGTTCGGCGATGCTCATTTCAAAGAATCGTTCCGGAAAATGTTTTTCGATCAGACAGCTCATTGTCGATTTACTGAGGTCGGCATCCAATGATACAATGTCCTGATTCGTTTTTGCCAGTTCCAATACTTCTTCTCCGTAAGCGATACGCGGGGCTTTTCCTGATTTCATAAAGTTGCTCTCGTCGTTAAAGGGTAAGTTCTTGCAGGGCCTGTTGGTACTGTTCCGGGGTCATGGCATTATGATGAAACGCCGGATTATGTTCTGCAAATGAGATTCCTTTGCCTTTCACGGTTCTGGCGATAATAGCGGTTGGTTTTCCGATACTGGCTTTTGCCTGATCAACAGCTTCAAGGATGTCTGGAATGGAATGACCGTCGATGTCAATCACATTCCAGCCAAAGCTTGAGAACTTTTCTTTATATGGTCCGGAATCAAAGCGTTCGCTGATTTTTCCGGTCGCTTGCAGTTCGTTTTTGTCGATGAAAGCGATCACATGATCGAGTTTGTAGTGGGCCGCTGCCATGATCGCTTCCCAGTTCTGCCCTTCGCTCAGTTCGCCATCACCGACAATGACATAGATATAGAAATCCTCATTATCCAGGCGCGCAGCCAGCGCCATGCCGTTGGCCAGCGACAGTCCCTGTCCGAGTGCTCCGGTATTCGCCTCAATACCGGGACACAGCGTCATGTCAGGATGCCCTTGAAGAGGGCTGCCCAGATGTTTTAGCGTCTTCAGTGTTTCATGGGGCATGACATGAGCCCAAGTTCGATTAATGCGCCGTATTGAGCCAATACACAGTGTCCTTTACTGAGAATCAAGCGATCCCGCTCTGGTTTTTTCGGATTTTTCGGGTCGAAATTCATCACGCCAAAATAGAGTGATGCAACAATATCGGCAATCGAGTTCGATCCGCCGAGATGCCCCTTATCCGTGTGGAGCATGAGCACGATATTTCTTCGAATGATCGCAGCCTTTTGGATAATCAATTCTCTGTCATAATGCGTTGTCATGGTATTCTCTCATATAGTAAAAGGTGGAGCGCCCAGAGCCTCAACCCGGATGTTCAGACTTGTGAATACTGGCGTATGTCTCCTGTATAACGCTGTTATGAGCTGACAGTCGCTTTTGTCGCGCCCGTACTAATTCCACCATCCACCAATATCGTCTGTCCGGTCATGTACGCAGCAGCATCGGACGCCAGGAACACCACTGTTCCGTCTAGATCGTGTGGCTGTCCAACCCGTTTTAAAGGAATTCTGTCGATAATGTAATCAACCCACTCTTTATTATCATACAGTGCTTTTGTCTGTTCTGTTCTAAACCAGCCCGGTGCCAGACAGTTAACGGTAATCCCATGCGGCCCCCAGTCGTCGGCAAGGCTCATGGTCATCTGCTTTACGCCGCCGCGGCTGGCGCAATACGGCGTAATCCCTGCATATCCAGCGACTGTCGTGACAGAGCCAATGTTAATGATTCTGCCGTATCGGCAGGGGATCATTTTTTGGGCCACAGCCTGAGCGACAAAAAATCCGCCGCGTAAATTTGTGTCCAGCACCAGATTCCAATCGTCCCAGGAGATGTCAACGGCAGGTTTTCTGACATTACAGCCGGCATTATTGACTAAAATATCAATTTTCCCATAGTGTTCGCAGGCGGCTTCGACCATGCTTTGAATGCTGTCATACTCCCGGACATCCAGCGCAAGCGGAAGGGCTTTCCGGCCCAGCGCTTCGATCTCTGTCTTAAACGATGTCAATGATTCCAGCCTCCGACTGGTTATCACAACATCAGCTCCAGCCTGGGCCAAGGCTTTTGCAAAATAGCGTCCCAAGCCCCGGCTCGCCCCGGTAATAACCGCTACCTTTCCGCTTAAATCGAATAAATTTGTACTCATGATCATTCTCCACTCTCTGTTACGGTTCAAGAATCACTTTCATCAATCCTGCTTCGTTCCTGTATAAACGGTCGAACCAGGCAGCGCCTTCGGACAGGGGAGCGAGTGTGCTGATCAAGGCTTCGACGTTGATCTTCCCATCCGCAATCATGTTCAGGCAGGCCGGATATTCCCCACATGAGGCACACGAACCCTGTACCGCAATTTGTCTGGTGACCACAAATTGCAGGGGAAATGCTGCTGTCGGAGCAAGATTGCCGACAGCCGTCACATGACCGCCTTTTCTGAGCGATGAAATTGCTGTGTTCATCGCAACAGCATTGCCAACCACTTCCAGAGCGACTTGGGCGCCACGCCCCTGAGTCGCCTGAAAGACTTCGGCCTGTACATCGACGAGATCGCCTCGTAATCCTATGTCAGCGCCCAGCGTTAATGCAAAATCGAGTTTATTCTGATCAATATCAACGGCAATCACCTTGCCGCAGCCTGCTGCGCGGAGCGCTTGAATGACGAAAATACCGATCATGCCCGCTCCAACGACAACTGCCGTATCATCCAGTGCGATCGGCGTTAATTCAACGGCATGAACGGCAATGGAAACAGGTTCCACCATTGCAGCATGTGGAAAAGCGAGGGACTCTGGAAGCTGGTACAGAATATGTTCTGGGACGGCAACGTATTCGGCAAAGGCTCCGTGCCGGCGGTATGTACCGGGAGAAACTCCGAACACTTTCCGGTTATCGCAGAGATTCATCCGTCCTTGACGGCAATAAACACAGCGTCCGCAATAAATCGTCGAATCGAATGTGACACGATCACCTTCTGAAAAGTGTTGCACATCACGTCCCTTCTTGACGATAATTCCAGAGGCTTCATGGCCCATGATAATCGGCGGAATACGCCTCCCGCTGCTCCCGTCCATGCCATGCACGTCACTTCCGCAGATTCCGCAAGCTTTTACCTGAATCAGAACTTCATGCGCAGCAATTTCCGGCTCCGGCACATCTTTATAGACAAATCTATTATATTCTTCCAGCACTAATGCTTTCATCTCTACAGCCTCTTTTGTTGTTACTGGTCGTTTGAGCTGATTCCCTCATCACGCCTGCAATGAGGTGCTTCTCCCTCGGCGTGCATTGCTGGTATACGTCGATAATTTTCACGGACTCCTCATCGCTTAGGCTTCGGAATTCCCCGTTACTCCCAATTCTCGTGCTTGTCGAAAATAGTCGTACAGGGCGGAAACATTCCCGAAAGCTTTTCCTTATAGCGTTGATCCACAGCACACATCCTTTTTTATCCATTTACAGCAGTTCCAGCATATCATGTGTCATTTCAATGTTCTGACGGCCTTCCAGCTCGGCCATCACGGCTGGGGATACCCACATCTCATCAAGTGTCAATGTATTCTTAATTTTAATGATTTTGGCCGCTGCCGGGTCCTTGATTCCACAGTTCCTCAGCGCGTACTGCAGGGCCAACTGTTCGTTTTCAGCGACGATCGGTAATTTCCCGCGTTCTAGAAAATTGCTTGTTAAGGTATTCTCATACGTCGCCTTAAAATCGATCTTTTCATAAAATTTTCGAGTCACAAGATCGGCAAGCCCCATGCCGACAGCGTTTCCATGCGATGCGTCCGTTAAATCCAAGACAATGATATTCCTAATTTTCGGTGAGTTCGGTTCCTGCTCTCCCCGGATTTTGATCCTGCCGATGATATTGGTATCCATCCCGGAGCCGGATATATCCTTCCCAAATTCATCAACGATCAACACATCAAGGCGATCGATTGGGAGCTGCGGCATGTGTCCTCTGACCCACTCCAGCAGAGCCATCTCCCCGCTCTCGATCTCCGAAGGGCGCAAGGCTCGAATTATGGCCGTTTCATCATACGCATTTTCGGCTAACGCAATGCCCAGGATGATATTCCCGTGTTGTAGGATCTGTCTGGCTGTCATCGGCATCAACTCCTTTAACCCCCGCACACCGTAACTATGAATTTCCAGGGCTTGTGTGTGTTTTCCCAGGCCAATGACACACATTTTCATCAGACCACTTTCCACAGGACCATGAAAATCGGTATGCAATTTCACGCGATTGATTATGATCGTGGCCTCGGCTTGATAAGCCTGAGCATCCATATAGACCTTATTATCCAAGTCGTCTTGAGGAAGTTCCACGACCTCCATTGATGACCTGATCGGAGCACTGGTATATGCCTCCGTGACACCGTAGGTTTCGAGCACTTCTTGCTGGCCTTCAGCCGTTGCTCCGCCGTGGCTGCCCATTGCTGGGACGATAAACGGCTCTCCCCCCAGCTCTTTCACGGTCTGAGCCGTAGCCTTGACAATCCTCTGAAGGTTGGCAATGCCGCGGCTACCGACAGCAATGGCCACAGTTGCCCCTGCTTTGAGGGTAATACCGCTTTGGATGATGCGTTCGCGGACGAGACTTTCAAGCTGCTCGTCATTGATCTGATCTCGCTCAAAGTGTTGTTTGATTTTGAGAAGCTTCATGAGAAAGAGAGTTCGCCCAAGACCCCGGAGCTTGATGCGGACAGATGTTCAGCCCAAGACCGGATTCCTGAAAGGCAAGATCTTAGAGAAATCCGGTCAGTTTCGGGACGATCAGTACGAGATCGGGAATATAGGTGATAACCAACAGGACAAGAATTTCCATCGCCACAAACGGCAGGACTTTGATGGCAATACTTTCGTACGATGTTTTGGCAATCGGGGCCGCTGTAAACAGGCAGACTCCGAGCGGCGGCGTGGTAAGGCCGATGTTGACGTTCACGATCATAATCAGGGCAAAATGCAGCGGATGCACACCGTACTTGACTGCTAAAGGAAGTAAGATCGGCGCAAGCAGGATGATATTAGCGCCAGTCTCCATGATCATCCCCATAAACAGCAGAAACACATTCACAAGCAATAAAAAGATAATTTTGTTTTCTGTGACGGACATCATGATTTGCGCGATTTGGGTCGGAATTCGCTCGATGGTAAGTATCATGCCGAAAAGTTTCGCAGTGGAAATAATTAAGAGAATAACCGATGATACGACAGCAGCTTCCAGCAAGCTTTCCAGAATATCTTTTACTGTCAGACTGCGATAGAGCAAGAGACCGACGAGAAGCGCATATCCACAAGCAAGTGAGGCAGCCTCAGTAGCCGTGAATTGACCAGTCAAAATCCCTCCGATAATAATCACCGGCATAATAATCCCCACGAGTGCACTTTTGGTACGGCGCCAGATCTCGTGTCGCGGGATCGATTCAGTACGGCGTGGATGATGCTCTCGAATTGCATAGACTGATGCCAGGATCATCAGGCCTACTCCGATCAGCACACCAGGGATAAAGCCTCCCATAAAGAGGGCGCCAATCGATTCTCCGGTAATGGTCCCGTAGATGACCATAATAATACTCGGGGGGATGATTGGTCCGATGATTGAGGATGCTGTGGTCACAGCGGCACTATAAGAAGCAGCGTAGCCTTCTTTTTTCATCGCCGGAATCAAAATTGAGCCGATGGCAGCCGTATCTGCCACCGCAGCGCCGGTTAAACCGGCAAAGAGAATGCTGACCACAATGTTAACCTGCGCCAATGCGCCGGGAAGTCGTCCCACAAGCACCTGAACGAACTCTACGAGATCCTTTGTGATGCCGGTGCGGTTCATCAGTTGGCCGGCCAGGATAAAAAACGGAATCGCCAGCAGCACAAAACTGTCAACCCCGTTATAGAGCTGCAGTCCAATCATCGTCAGGGGCATATTGCTTAAAAATAGAAAATAGACAATGGAACTGATTCCAAAGACAAAAGCGATGGGAATCCCCATGGCCATTGTTACAATAAATATTGTAATCAGGATCGTCAGTGTCATAATGCTACAACTCCTCGTTAAGTGGATTGGCTGAGTAAGAACTGTGTCGGATCGTCACTCGCTGTGACTGCAACTGCATAATAGAGCACATGTACTATCATCAGTATCGCCCCTATCGGGATGTGTAATTTCACATAAAGCGCCGACACCGGGATAATGTCGCCGGTCTGAGGCAAGGCCTGAATGGCGGCATCCATTCCAAACCAGACAACATAGGCTAAGAACGTGAGAACCAAGATATTTGACAGTTGAATAATTCCTGTTACCAGCGGGCGGAAAGGAAGGATCTTGATCAATGCGGTAATGCCGATATGCCCCCCTCGTTTCAAGGCAATACTGGAACTGATAAACGCAATCCCAATCAAGAGCCAGCGCGAAAATTCTTCGCTCCAGGAGGGCGCCCGGCCGGCCATACGTAAAAACACGCTTCCTAAGACAACAAGAGTTACCAGGAAGGCATATAATATACTGATCCACATCGCGAAGCGATCGGCCATATCACTGAGCTGTCTGAGAAAATCTGCTGCCTTTGTCATGCAGGTCTCCTTAATGATGAATGATGGTGCGTGCAGAGTGATGAAAATGACACCTGTTCCCATCACTCTACACGCTGTCAGGTCATCCGCTTATTTATATCCGAGGGCCGTTTCAGCTTCTTTAACTGCTTGAAGAAAGTCATCTACAACCTCATCCCCCACCTCTCCTTTTAACCATTCAATCACCGCCGGTTGCGCGGCGTCCTGAAATTTTTTGAGTTCTGCAGGCGTCGGCGTATAGGCTTCCATATGCTTCTTTAAGACGTCCATTCCCATGACCCTGCTCATGAAGGCTTCTGCGACACGGTCTGCGCGGGCACCATGCAAACCAGCCATACGAAGGATCTGTTGATTTTCTTCCGACAGACTGCGAAACTTTTTGGCATTCATCAGCAACATGTTCTCGCTCCAGGTATGACCATCCATCGTGAAATATTTCTGGACTTCATACAGTTTACCGACAAACACGATCGTTGCAATCGGGTTTTCCTGACCGTCGATCACACCAGTCTGAAGTGAAGTATAGACTTCCGTCCAGGCAATAGGAATCGCTTTGGCGCCTAGGGCCTCTACGGTTTTGACGAAGACCGGTGACTGCATCACGCGAAACTTGATGCCTTCCATGTCTTTGGGTTCGTGAATCGGTCTGATATTATTGGTAAAGTTCCGGACGCCGTTTTGTCCCATACCAAGAGAAACCAAGCCAATTTCTTTTTCCATTTTGTCCATTAAATCTTTCCAGAACTGACTATTATCAAATAGCCACCAGGCCACCTCATCGGAGCGAAAGACGTAGGGGATATTGATGACCTGATATTCGGGGAAAAACGGCCCCATTGTTCCGGTTTCAATGCAGAGATCCACTGTCCCGGCCTTGACCATTTCCATCATTTCTTTATGGCTGCCCAGTTGATTTGACGGGTACAATTCAACCTGAATCGCGCCGTTGGTCATCGTTTCGACATAACTTTTAAAAATCTTCCCATACGCATCTTCCGGTTCCGGCATATCCGATGTCTCCGGCCATGTCGCATTATCAGCATAGGCAAAACGTAATACCAACGGTTTTTCAGGTGTTGGGTTCAACTCCGCAGCAACAATCTGAGTCATTCCCACGGTTATGACAGCAACAACGAGCAACAAGATACACATTGTACGAGACATAAAACATTCCTCCAATATTTTGTAATATTTTGTGAGTGATAAGTCGTTTTGTTCTTTACTCAACAACAAACTTCCGTGCTGCACTGAGACAGCCTCTATCTTTCCATAAGCATCACCTCCTTAGAACGGCATGCTACGCATCATAAGCTCCGGGCCGGACGGCGATCGAACGAGGCCCCATTCATACAGACCAAACGCTGCAAGCTATGCGCTCAGGTATTTTTTGATTGCGTTCTCATAAAAGCTCTTGTAAAAGAGAGAGTGTGATCAAAAGCCTTTTACCTGAACTGTGCCGCTCTGCCTGCCTGAAATGACAGTTGCTTGCGGTCCTTGCGGTTCCTCAGGACAGGACACAAGCACTTCAGCCTCGTCATATTTTTCGTTCAGGGTATACCCGTTGACTGTCACGAGACATTTCATGCCTGCTCCTGTGGCTGCCAGCAGCCCATTTTTACGGATGTCTGAATGATCACTGGCGAGCGTCGTGCCTCAGCAGCCTGAATGCTCATTGGATCGACGATGTTAAACGCTCGGACTGCATAATGCTGTTGTGTTGCCGTTGAAAGCATTTCACGTAAGTTGACATAACTCATACAAGCTGCTCTCCTTTATGTGTACATGGTATATAACTGTTCATAGCAAATAAGATCGCGATGTTATGTATAACCTTGTTTCATCTGCTGTTCTGGTGAAGGGGAGAAGACGACCATCTTGTCCGAATATCGACACAGTGCTCCATGAGATTCCGCAATCTATGAGATGCTTTCGCATGATGGACACTGCCGTCTCGTTATCTCTTGATCAAACGCGAAAAATTTTTCAACGTTGCAACATCGTGAGAGGAAGGAAAATGACTCTCCTGTGACATATGTGCGTATGATAACAACTCAATAACTATGACATGATGAAAAGTCCTGTCAAGTGTTTTGTGATTTTTTTCAGCCATGCAGCCAGAGAAAGCTGTGGCCGGAAAAACACAGGGAAGCCCCTTCAGGTGCGGGAGAGGACGACTGTCGTAGAGCACAGGTTCAGGCATCCTGTATGTGCTGGTGATGATACTGTTGACACTGCCGGCCAAGAAATTCCAATTCCTGGGCCTCGCTTGTTATTTCACCATTAAGCCTGGCGTGTAAGACGTCGTTCAAAATACGCTGAAACTCCGGGCCGGGCTTTAAGCCCAGTTGAAGTAAGTCTCGGCCTTTGACGGAAATTCGGATGTCTTGCAGCGTTGAGAGATAGACGGAAGCCGCTTTTTTGACAGATTCCTTTTGGGTTTTCGCCATCCAAAAAAGGATTGCCTCCAGCGGCAAGGCCCTGAAGACAGCATAGATGTCACTATTCTTGAGACTGTTGTGCTTTTCGTACAATGGGCGTTCGATCAAATGATATCCGTTTCGGGCGGTCCGGATTGTCTGCATCATGTTAGCTTGAATCTTCAGGTAATTGCAGAGATCCTGGACATCATGATGACTGAGTTTTTCGATAAAGGCCACAAAATACAGCAGCCATCCTTTCACAGGTTCTTTCCGGTATAAGAGCTGATACCAGGCAATTACTGCGTCGATTGCCGGGAAAAGGCGCTGCATCTCGTCAATTGCAGAGAGCCGAGGACTGATTGCGCGAAGCACGCCTAACTTGTCCAGGCGTTCGATAATGCGCAGGGGCTGCGGCTCACTGAAAATCAGGCGCAGCTCATTCTGTACCCGTGGCCCGCTTAACTGGCTCACAAAGCCCTTTTTGACGGCATTTTTCGTCAAGTTGAGCGTCAGGTTGCCGATCTGAAAATGGAAACGCTGCTCGAAGCGAACAGCGCGAAAAATACGGGTGGGGTCTTCGACAAAACTCAAGCTGTGGAGTACGCGAATCGCCTTCTCTTTCAGATCGCGCTGACCGCCGAAAAAGTCATACACTTTTCCGAATTCACGGGCATTCAGTTTGATCGCCAGGGCATTTATCGTGAAATCGCGGCGCGAAAGGTCGAGGCGGATCGACCCGAGTTTGACAATCGGCATGGCAGCAGGGTATTCATAGCGTTCGGTTCTGGCAGTCGCCACATCAATTTTGAACCCATCAGGAAAAATCACGACAGCGGTACAAAACTTTCGATGGATTCTGACTCGTGCTCCGATACGTGTCGCAAGTGTTTCAGCGAAATGGACGCCGTCGCCTTCCACAACGATATCTATATCCAGATTTTCCTCAGCGCGTAACAGCAAATCCCTCACAAAACCGCCGACGAGGTACACGGCAGTATCCAGCTTGTCGCCAAGCTGCCCAATATCTTGCAGCAATGTGAGGACATTTTCCCGTATGCGTTCGTTCATCAGACGCCGGACATTGCGGGTGTGAGGATCGATATGATGATAATAGGATTGCTCTTCAAGCGTGTATTCCTGAAGCACTTTGAGAATATCGTTTTTCGTGATGACCCCGGCTGCCTGTCCTTCTGGGGTGACAACCGGCAGAATTTTCTGAGGCTGCTGAATCATCAACAGCTCGATTTCGGAAAACGGGGTCTCCGGCGAGACGCTCCGAATATCGGTCAGCATATACTCGGAGACTGCTTCGTCTTCCAAACCGTGATATATCGCCCGCTGCACGATTTGCCGTGTAATATATCCCAACGGACGTCCCTGGTTCACAACCAGCAGCGTATTGACCGTGTAGCCGTCCAGTAAGGCCCTGGTTTGGCGAATACTTTTCTCATAGTCGACGGACAACACCGGCGACGACATAATGCGGCGAGCAATATGAGACTCCTGAATGTGGGCGTGAAGCAGGTGCAGCAGTTTCTCTTCTACGTCATGAATGGTCATCTGCTTGATCGAGGCGGATGCTGCGTAGGGATGGCCACCACCACCGAATTCTGCGGCAATATTCCCGACATTCACTACTGCCCCCCGGCTTCTGGCGACCATGTGGACCGTATTATCCATTTGAATCAAGGCAAAGACAACCTCAAGATTTTGCATCTCTTTCCATTTGTGGACGAGGAACGCAACGTCGCCGATGTAGCGCCTTGACGTTGCCCTGGCGATCGCCACAGGCGTCCCTTCAAGGATAATTTCCCGTTCTGAAAGAATGAGATCATTCAGCAGGCGAACTTGAACCGCTGTCATCTCCCGGTTGATATATTCGGTTATGACACTCAGATCGGCCTCTTGGGCCACAAGATCGGCGACGGCCCTCAAGTCGGCTTCGGTGGTCGAATTAAAGGTCAGAGAACCGGTGTCTTCATAGATACCGAGTGCCATGACAGTCGCTTCCATCGGCGACAGTGGAATCTGCCGTTCCTGTAAAAGACGTGTGAAAATCGTTGTGGTGGCTCCCACGTCCTCGACAATCTTGAGCTCTGCCTCAAAATCGCTCTCAGAGCCGGGATGGTGATCGTACAGATGGATTTTCAGGCCGGGTTTGTGAATAATCCCGGCAAATTCGCCGATGCGATCGGTGTGTCTTGTATCAACGAGAATCAGGCGGGTGATGCGCTGCAGTTCGATCGATTTGATTGAGACTGCATCGAGGTGAAAATCAGCGTGTTGGAGAAAATCCCGAACGTTTCTTGCTTGCGAACCGGGAAACACAACTATGGCATCAGGATAGAGCTTTCTGGCTGCCACAATCGATCCCAGGCAATCAAAATCTGCATTCAGATGTGTCGTGATAACATCCATGGAACACTCATTTCCCGTTCAGACTCCAATCGTAATCCATAAAGCGCAGGCTCAGGCTCTTGTGCTGCTCCTGAATATAGGTTCCGAATTCGTTTCCCTGCAACGCCTTGCTGATGAAATTGAGCAGGCTGTGGCTGTTGCGTTCAAAGTCTTTGCGATACCAGTAAAAACTTCGGCTGAGCCAGATTTCGCCCTGCTTCCGAGCGATTCGCATGCCGTTTGTGTGTAAATACCGTCTTACTGCGTCATCAAGCTGCCGATCGAGATGTTTGGGCTTGTAAAGGGCCAATGATGGTCCGGATTTTGCCGCACGGCAGAGACAACAGTGCACTCGAATATCGGGCGGGCTTATCCTGAATTTTTGACGAGGATCCGCATCACTTAACTGACGGGAGCTCGCAGAGGGTCGGTACTGATTATTGCGCAAAATGCCGTGTTCGATATCATCCAGACTGAAGAGATATTCTCCAAGGCGGTAAGTCGTTTTCGTAAAAAAATCTTTTTCCTCGCGAACGCTTGTTGGAATGTGATATTTGATAATAGCGTCGATCGTCAAAAAGTTATACAGATTGATCCAGAAGGAGAGTTGCAGATCCCTGCTGCCTAAGGCTGCGGGGTCGAATTGCTGTAAAAACGCTGTTGCTGTCTGAAACTTTTGATATTCGAGGGAATTTTTGAGCTGTGAATAGCGGATAATGTTCTGCTGCGGATCGACATAGTGTTCCTTGACAGCGCTTATTGTCCGATAAAACTCTTTGAGGATGCTTTCGGCCCCAATGTCCGAGATTCCAATGCCTTGCAGATTGAGCACTTTTCGGTTTTTGAGGCGTCCTTCTTCACTCTTGAGTTCTCCGATGAAGGAATCGTCTTTAAACAGTTCGGGAAGCCTGCTCTCAAGCCCTGACTGCTCGACGAGCTGAGGGTATATGATGGACACCGGTTCCAGCGCTCTTGAGAGCTGCGGCAGCAGCGTCTCCCTGGGGATGATCGTCGACGCCGAGTCAACGATGCCCGCGATGAGTCGGCACAAACCATCGACAAATTCGCCGTAATTCGCGTTGCCAGTGTAGCTCATACCTTTCCGGCTATATTTGAAATCACCGATGAAAGGATCTAAAAAACCGTAGGAGTCCGCGTAGTGGGAGAGGGTTTTTTTGAGTAATGACTGGAAGGACGTTTTTTTCAAATTTTGATCGATCGTTTTTTCAAGGGCGATCAGTATTGCTTCAAACATCTTTTGTACGTCTTTCGGCACCTCGTTCTGTTCAGGAAGCTCTTGCTGAATTGCATTGCCCGCATCGTCAGATTGGTAGACGTTAAAAACAGCTCCAGAGCTTTTACAGAGGCGATCAAGTTCATCAAGAGTACGGGGTTCCCCGATCGTCATACTGTTCGACGGCGCGAACAGAATATCGGTCACGTCGCCTGCTGAAAAAAAGAGACTGGCGATCCCGGTATCGTGATCCAGCAGAATTTCGATGAAGCCCGAGAGCTGTTTTCTGTTGATCAGACTGAGCATTTTATCCAGGCTTGTCAGATCCGTTGAAAGCCGCTTGTACCTCGGGACGGCATTCCTTACAGCCAGGATCGCTTCAATCTTGGCTACCGGAAGATCGTGCACATGAATTTCGCCGTCTTTCTCCCGTCCTTTGGACAGAATGCTTTTCACTACGCCCAGTCCGCTCCTGTTCTGCATCCCACGCTTCTCAAGCGCATGTACGATGCGGCCGGTATCGAAAAACAGAAAGCCCTCATATTCCCAGAAGCTGATGCAGCAGTAGCCAGAAAATTGCTTGCTCTGAAGCTTTTCGATGAACTGATCGATCTGTGTGAATGCGGTGCTGAGGTTATTGTAAACAAGCACTCCCTTTGGAAACAGCATAATCTTTACCTCCTGCATTATCTTCTTATAGAAGACTTCCTTGCTTTTGAGCAAGTTCTTTTATCACATTTTCTTCTCTGCCAAGACGCTCCTGTCAATGATTTTCTCACTGAATTACAGTCAAGACTTGGCAGTACGGAAGCTCCATGCTGTCAGGGGCTGTTATGAATCCATCCACAACCGAGGACCGTTTCGGCTGCCGATCAGACCGGCTGATAGGCAGCCCGAGTGAGCAGATCGGATTGGAGGATTATTATGGATCGCACGGCTGCAGGCGTCTCTTTAACAGCTCAATGCCGTCGACAACGTATGTTCATATCATCACAGCAGAATCTTGAGAGCCATCACATTTTCTTTGGGCGTGAAGGGACTGAACGGAAATAGAAGGGGGAGTGAAGAACCTTCTCCTCTCGTCCCTGATGTTTTTCAGACTTTGCTGCTGAGCTATGTTGCTGCTGTTCGGCGTGTACGTTCTCATGGGGCGGGACACGTTGCAGACCCGGAGGGTTGGAGGACGGTTCGCGTGGCGGTTCAGGAGACTCTGATGATTCTGAAGAATCCTGCAGGGCTTTTTGGTTATGGTCCAATTCTTTTTGCAGCTCTTGGCCGGTGAGATCGTATAAGTCGTGTGCAAAGGCATCGGTCCTGACGCCACATTCAGGATCGGGAATGCGCATGTTGCAGAGCTGTCGTTCAAACTCGGCAAGCTCCCGGAGTTGTTCTGTCTTGTCGCAGATGATGCTGTCTGCTGTACTATCCAGTTGCTCGAGCTCGCGGCACAGTGAATTCCGCTGTGACTGCTCCATTCGGGAGCCGGCAATCAACCGCCGTTGCTGTAGTTCCTCTTTTCCGCTGTTGAACTGAGAAATCTCACTGACGTCCTTTGCTTTTCGAGTGGTCTGAACGTCCTCAAGCTGTTGAGCAAACTGGAGAGCGCTGTGCCTGCGATCCATGATTTTTCTCGTTCCTCCACTGGCGTTTTGCTGTAGCATTTTTTCTCACCTGCCAAGTATGGAAGCTACAGTGAAAACGGTCAATATAAAAGCGCAGATGAACTCACTTGCTGTGAAAAACAGGAGAGTCACTTCTCTTCACACTGAAAGCCGTTTTGTTTTATGTCGTCCGAAAAAGAAGATCGGTAAAATGAAACTTGACTTTTCATCATACGATTTATAAGATATGACGTGTTTCGGAAAGAGCTATGCTTCTTTGGAGCGTAGCTCTGCCCTGTTAGGCAGTCGGCGCTCCAGATGCCGGATCAGTCGCATGCATTCTGACAATTCCGATGCCCCGAATCGACTGGAGACGAATCGGACTGATGGAGAAGGCTTTTTTGAGTAACAGCTTGGGAGGAGAGAAAAAACGACCATGAAAATTCTGATCGCCGATGACAGCGCCACAATTATCCAAGTGGTCCGTTTTCTTCTGGAAGCTCATGGTTACGAGGTTATTGCCGCCTCAGACGGCATCGAGGCGATTATCAAAGCCTGTGAAACTCGTCCGGATCTCATTTTGCTCGATATTGAGATGCCGAAAATGAATGGGTATCAAGTCTGCCGCCTGTTGAAAAGTGACGATTCAACCCGCGATATCCCCATCATCATTTTAACGTCACGGGGACAGAGAAAGGATCGTTTCTGGGGGCTTTCAACCGGCGCAGATGATTTTATGACGAAAGATTTTGAAAAGGAGGAAGAGTTACTGCATAAAATCGAGACCTTATGCCGGACAAAACCTCAATCGCGGCAAGAGCCTCTTGTTCAGGCAGGGCGCCCAGTGGGATCGCCTGGAGGCCGTGCGCCGATTACCGAAGTCTCGCTGTTGGAACGAGTCAATCATATTCTCGACCGCCAACTTTTTCAGGCCACAATCGTCAATGAACTCAGCTCTATTGCTATTAACATGCACTCCTTCTTCACCACGATTCACACGTTATTTACGCTGCTCTCAAAAGTCTGCGAGTTCCAGACGGCTTCGATTTTCATGAAGGAAGAAAAGGTCTATCATCATTTTCTGTACGTGGTCCCACCGCTGAGCAGTTACTTGGATAAAGTCGTCCAGCAACGTATTATTGAATCGTATCAGAAATATCAGCCCCTCGAAGTTGTCAAAAATATTGATCTGACTATTCTCGAGGATAAGAATCAGAGAAGCGAGAAGCACGAGAGACCGCAGGAGGAAGAGCAGGCAACGTTTTGCGCCTTCCCGCTCAAAGTACGTAACAGTGTGATCGGTGTGCTTGGCCTGGGGAGTGCGAAAGAAAACGTCTTAAGCTCTGAAACCATTGAAACACTGAAAGTGTTTACGAATGAAGCCTCAATCGTTCTGGATAATGCCTTGTTGTTTAAACAACTGGAACAATCAAACCGTGAGCTGGAAGACACGATCGAGAAACTTACAAGTACACAATCACAGTTGGTGCAATCAGAAAAAATGGCTTCTCTCGGGCAGCTTGTCGCCGGTGTGGCCCATGAAATTAACACTCCTGCCGGTGCCATTAATGCGGCAACCTCGAATCTTCTGAATGTCTTAAGCTCGATCGTCGAACATTTTCGTCAGTTTTCCCAGGTTGGCATGCTGCCGGAGGAGAAAGAGGTGACCTTGTCCGTGATCTCCCGCTTTCTCAACGCAACCAACACGCCCCGTAAAAGCACCGCTCTACTTCGCGAAGAGGCTCGAGCGCTCGAACAGCATTTGAAACACGAGGGGATCACGAATGTTCGCAGAATCGCGAAGCTGCTTGCCCGGTTCGACCTCGACCAAGAGACTCTTGACAGTGTGATTCTTCTCTTAAAGCGGTATACAACTGCCAACCTGCTTAATTTTTGGGAAAGCTGTTATAAAATTATCAACGCGTCCCGCGACATCAAAACCAGTATTCGTGTTATTACAAAAATCGTGAATGCCTTGAAACTCTACTCGCGTTTGGATCAGGCAAGAATTGAGGAGGCTGATATTCATGAAGGCCTTGAAACGACGTTGACAATTCTTCAGAATCAGATGAAATACGGCATTGAAGTCGAGCGCCGTTTTGGCGAGCTTCCCAAAATTTCATGTTACTCGAATGAATTGAATCAAGTCTGGACGAATATTATTCATAACGCCGTACAGGCGATGGAAGGAGTTGGCAAGCTGACGATCGAAACAGTGTACATACCCCGGGCATGTGGCACTGAGGCATCTGAAACGTCAACGTCTGCCCCGGATACGACAGAACGGATCATGGTCAGGATTACCGATACGGGGCCGGGAATTCCGCCTGAGATTCAGGCGAAAATTTTCGATCCCTATTTTACGACAAAAGATCAGGGACAAGGCTCGGGCTTAGGACTTGGAATCGCCTTGCAGATTATCGAACGGCATCATGGCGTCATTCAGGTGAAGTCACGAAAGGGGGAAACCGTATTTGAAGTGGTCTTACCCGTTTCCGGAGTGCAAGAGGAATATCTTGAACTATGAATATCGGTATTGAAGCCTGCACAGCAGTCGAACCCCAAAGGACCGGTCTGGGGCAGTACAGTTACCACCTTATTCGTGCCTTGTCCCGTGTGAACGGACGGGAACGTCATCACTATCGCTGCTATTTCCGTCATGCCAACCCGGACCCGTTTTACGTTCTGGGCTGGCAGGATGTTGCGCCGCCTCATTTGAGGCCGTGCATTCTCCCGTTTCCGTTTCTTTGGGCCCAAGTACGTCTTCCATTCGAATTTCGCCAACACCCGCAAGATCTGTATTTTTTCCCTTCATCGGTGATTCCGCTTCTCAATCAGCCGTCCAACAGTGTTGTGACGGTTCACGATCTCGCGTTTCTCTTTTTCCAGGATTATTTTTCTCCTCTTCTGCGAAGCTGGCTCAAACTCGCTACGGAACGCAGCGTCAGGAAGGCGCAAAAAGTCATTGCCGTGTCTGAAGCGACTCGTCAGGATATTCTGGCCTACTATCAAACCGATCCTGAAAAAGTGAAGGTGGTACATCACGGTGTTGCCAAAGCCTTTCAGCCTCAGACAGCCGCCTCGATCGAGGCGGTTAAGCAGCGTTACGCGATTGACGGCGACTATCTGTTATGTGTGGGCACCTTGCAGCAGCGGAAGAATATCCCTCGCCTGCTTCACGCATTCTATCTGCTCAAGCAAAAGCACCAACACTCGCAGAAACTTGTGCTGGTAGGACGGAAACTCGCCGATCTCCCGGAAACTGAAATCTTTTCTACCCTGAAACGCTTATCTCTCGAGCAGGAGGTGATTTGGACAGGCTATATCGATCGCGCCGAAATGCCCGCCATCATGAGCGGTGCCGAACTCTTCGTCTTTCCGTCCCTGTATGAAGGCTTCGGGATGCCGGTGCTCGAAGCGATGGCCTGCGGTACACCAGTCGCCTGTTCGAATACCTCCTCTCTTCCCGAAGTGATCGGAGATCACGGGGTCGTCTTCGATCCTTATAGTGTTGATGATATGACTGAGACGCTGCATTATGTGCTGCAAAAAGAAGATTTGCGGCGCAAACTCAGCGAACTAGGCGTTCTCAGGGCTGCTCGTTTTTCCTGGGACAGCTGTGCGCGCAAAACTCTTGCCGTGCTGGAATCGGTCGGTCAGGGCGGTATCTCATAAGGTAATACAGTCAGGAGGGCTGGAGCGAAGCCATGTCGAGAACTTCAGGCCTCCGCTATTGTGGGTGGACATGCCATTAAAAAATATTTTTTGGGAGATTATTCCTCCGACACGATGTGGGGTCTTCAGCGGCCGCATTCACTGTCCGTGTGAACTACAGTTTTGGGATATGATGGAGCAGGTGCGCCTGGAATACGAGGCGATAACGCCCTGATTGTTCCATTGTTCTATCGCTACCGTCAAGCCATTGCTTAGACACAAACATGGAAACACCTTGCTTGTCATCGGGAGAAAAAACCCTGACAGGCTGAAGAGACCTCGAATTATGACCGATCTGACCGTCATTATCGTCAACTGGAATACACGTCGCTTGTTGCACGGCTGTCTCACCTCCGTGTTTCGGCACACCAGCGGAATATCCTGCCAGGTGACAGTGGTCGATAATGCATCATCCGACGGTAGTCCCGACATGGTGGCGAAAGCATTTCCGGATGTCCGGCTTATCCGTAACCAGGAAAACCTCGGCTTTTCACGCGCCAACAATCAAGCCTTGTGTTCGGCATCAAGCCGCTATTTTCTGCTGTTAAACAGTGATACAGCCTTACAGGATAATGCCTTTAAAGAGATCGTAGCGTTTATGGATGCGCACTCCAACGCTGGTATTAGTGGAACCCGGCTGCTCAATTCAGATGGCAGCCGGCAGTATTCCTGCGATCTGTTTCCCCGGCGGCCGCTCACTATTCTGTTCGATAAAATTCGGGACCGTTTTTTCCCTTCGCTATCAGGGGGATGGCAGGACAGAATGTCGGCTTGGGATTTTCGACAGGATTTTCTTGTTGACTACGTCATTGGAGCTGTGCTATGCATACGTCGTGAAACCTTTGAGCAGATCGGGCTGCTCGATGAAAGATTTTTCATGTACGCCGAAGACATCGACTGGTGCTTCCGAGCCGCTCGTGCTGGATGGCAGACCTATTATCTGGGCAGCATCAGCATCTCTCACTATAATCGTGGCAGCAGTCAAAAAACCCCAGGGCAAGCATTGCGGCTGCAACAGATGCGTACCCATAGTTTGCGAAAATTTTACCGAAAGCATTATGGGCTGCTCGACAGTGTTCTTTTCAGCCTGATTGTATGCTTAAAAAAAAATCACAGCAACGAATGTTGAACACCGGCAAACGTTTCAAACGTCTTTTTCATCTTTTCCTCTGGGGCGTTGCTCTGGGTCTCGCCATTTTTCAGACATTTCCAGACATGCTCATTTTCAAAGCATCTCTTTGGAACCGTACCTGCAAGCAGACTCAGGTGCTTCTCCTGCTTCGTTTTTTTTAAAAGACGGACACTGGAATCCGTGCGGTCACAGTCTCACTGCCAAAATTCTGACAAAATCTGTCATGAATGTGAGCGAGCAAAAGGCCTTTGGTCATAATAGTGCAGAGGAACAACCTTTTCCGCTTAGCAATGTTCCATGAAAATTCTTATTATTACACGAAGTTTCGTCCGAGAAGTCAGCTCTTTTGTCAAACACGCTGAAGCCAGCGCTCCATCATTACAATTCTCAGTGATACTGCCGTATTATCATGACGTTCTTCCAGCAGAGGTCAACATTTTACCGCTCTATTTTTCGCATTGTATAAGAGGCTCGTTCTATCCGTTACGATCATTAGTATCGCAAATCAGAACCTTTCGGCCGGATATCGTTCATGTGTTTGAAGAATACAGCGGTTTAATGGCTTTTCACGCAACGCTTTTTGCCAGACTATGTTGCCGGCACAGTAAAATTATCGTGTATTCCGCAGAAAATATTCCAGATAATATCCGTTCTGTATTGCGGCTTCCCACAAAATATGTCATGGCACAGGCCGACCTGGCAGCTGTATGCAGCCATGGCGTCAAAGAGGTGTTGAAACAAGAGGGATTTTCAAAAAACATTCAGGTTTTTCCTCTGGGCGTCGACACCTCGACATTCTACAAATTTCCATATTCCCCTTTAAAAGCAGAATTACAACTTGACAGCAACTTTGTGCTTGGTTATATTGGACGTCTCTTGCGCATTAAAGGAATTTTTTTTCTCCTTGAAGTGCTTCGTGAATTGCCGGAAAATGTACATCTTTTACTGCTTGGTTCAGGCCCGGAAGATCGACATTTGCGTTATACCGCTGTCAAACTCGGCGTAGAAAAGCGGGTCCATATTCTCGGTGAGATTGCGTACCAGCAGCTTCCTGACTATATCAACTGCATGGATATTGGTATTGTCCCGTCACACACGAGTAAACGCTGGAAAGAGCAGTTCGGCCGGGCGTTAGTGGAAATGATGAGTTGTGAGCTCACGGTGCTGGGCTCGGACAGCGGTTCAATTCCTGAAGTGTTGGGGAACAGGGAGTATATCTTTCGCGATGGAGATGTCCGGCAGCTTGTCACAATGGTTCAGACGCTCATGCATGCTCCGAAAACCCGTCAGAGCATCGGTCAACGTGGACGACAACGAGTGCAAACCTTCTACTCTATCGAACAGATGTATCAGGGCTTTTTCACAATGTATCAGCAACTCTGTAAGAAGCAAGGGGAGACCGGGCTGCGATGAAAGTGTTGGATATCGGTTGCGGAAGAAAAAAAGTTTCAGGAGCGGTCGGTGTTGACCTGAACCCTCGGACAGATGCAGATGTGATTCATGATCTGAACGTTTTTCCCTATCCTTTTCAGGATGGTGAATTTGACGAAGTCTACTGCGACTCGATCCTCGAACACCTTGAAAACTTCTTTCAGGTCATGGAGGAACTGCACCGGGTGACGGTCGCCGGTGGAATCATTCGTGTAAAGGTTCCGCACTATACAAGTTTTGATGCCTATACCGATCCAACGCATCGACATTTTTTTACGTCACGTTCATTCGATTATTTTCGTGAGGATTACGCGTATAATTATTATACAACAGCACGCTTCGAGATTCTGGATATTCATCTCACATTCTTACGGTTGAAACAACTTGGAGGCATTTCCCCGCATAAGTGCCTGGGGATCGAGTGGTTTGCGAATCGATGGATAAAACTCTACGAAGCGTTTTTTGCCTACATCTTTCCGGCGCATATTCTTTCGTGTACATTACAGGTGGTGAAATGACAAAAGCCTCGAACCTGTCAGGCTTAGAGTTGGCAACGGCCGAAACATGTAAATATGTGAGTATCCTCCTTCTGAGCGCAGGACTTGGGCTTGTTTCAGCGTTTTATTCTCCTTTGCTTCCCCTTGTTACGACCTTCCTCTTTACTGCCGGGATGATCGCGTTATACACAAATTCCTATTACCGCTCCACAGCATCGGAGACACTCGCAAGGCCTGTCCCTGAAGAAATCAGACGACATGGTGTTCTCTTTTATCTTTTCTCTTTTGCCTTTTTTGTTTCGATTACAGTCCCAAAATCTGGGAAAACCATCGGAAGTATTCCGGTCACGACAGCGAATATGCTGATTCTGCTTGCTCTCTGCTTGTGGTTTATTCATGTGTTATTTTCTCACCACGCCAATATTACGATTCCCGTATCAAAGCCAATCATCGCGTTTATTCTGTATGGCATCGGGTCTGCGCTGCTTGGATTGATATATCAGAATGATCTCAAGCAGCTCGTGCTGGAATTCGTGGCATTTATCGGCTTTATTCCCATTTATTTTTTGACATGCAGTCTGGTACGGACCACAAAACAAATCCAGCTCCTTCTTGTGGCAGTGGTCGTCTCATTTATCCTGGTCTGCGGCTATGGCGTGTTACAAATCAGACTGGGATTTGCGACGGTTGCCGTTCCAGGCCTGACCGAACAATATGGCCTTATCCAATATGCACAATTTGGCGGACGCTGGAATATCATTGAGGGGGGCTATAAACTGTACTCAACGTTCCAAAATGGGAATATTCTGGGGAATCATCTCGCGACCTTTATTCCACTTTTAGGAGGCATACTCATCGGGATGCGAAGATTCTGGAGAAAAGCACTGGTATCGGGGGTGTTTCTTTTGGCCTGCTATACGCTCGTGCTCACCTATTCTCGCGGCGCAGCCGTTGGAACATTAAGTGGGATTTTCGTCTTCCTGGTCCTTTCAAAGAAAATATCGGTTCGCATGGTGGTATTAGTCATTGTGCTTCTTGCTGTGATCTCCGTGCTTATCTATCAATTCGCTGATCGACCGGAGATGAATCGTTTTAATCTCCGCCGCATTTCAGAAAACCCGGATCAATTCAGTGCAGGACGACTGAAACGCGCTGAACAGGTTCTTTTTGGATTTAAAGAATTCTCTCTGGTGAAAAAATTGTTTGGAGTCGGATTCGGAGGGACGATTATCACGCCGTTCTACTGGCGTTTTCAATTAGTAGACAACCTGTATCTTTCTTTCCTCTTTAAATTCGGTCTGGTCGGTCTGGCGATCTTCCTCTGGGCGCTGGCAAAATTATTTTTCAAGATACTTGCCTATCGCTCTGACATCACTGATACGAGAATACGAGGGGTCATTAATGGGGGAATCGCCGGCTTATTTGGGTCGCTCGTCCATAATCTGGCGGATGCGCTCTGGTTTTTCCCGCCGCTTGCGGCAAACTTCTGGTTTTTAGCCGGCATAACAGTCTGTCTTGCCACAATTGGTAGACGTCAGGCAACGCTCGAAATGAATCCGGGATTCTTGCAGAAGTCGACGAACACTCATCAATAGCTTGCGTATGTTTAGCTTCATAAAACATCTCTTATTAACACCTGCGTTTTCCCGTCGGCGTATTTTTTGGGGGATTCTTGGATTCGCATTTTTTGTTCGACTATGCGCGATCTGGCTTGCCGGAGAGTCTATCGCCGAACGTAACATGTCTGTCGATGCGTCATCGTATCATCAGATTGCTAAAAATGTCGTCGAAACCGGAACCTTTACCAGTGCTGTCGATCCTCCGTATAATCATGACATTCCCGGAACATTTCGCCCGCCTCTTACCCCCTTGTATCTTGCCGTGTTTTATCGTATTTTAGGCACGAAACTCTTGTGGGGGCAAATTGGGCTGGCGTTTGCAGGAGCTCTCTCATGCGGCCTGACCTATCTGCTTGGCATACACGTGTTCGATGAACAAAGCGGCATTATTGCGGCTTTGATAAGCAGCGTGTACCCTTTCTTCATTGTGTTGACGCTTGTTCCTTTAACCGAAGGGCTATCGCTCTTCCTGTGTCTGTTTCTTCTCTTTCAGCTCTATTCTTCATACTTTTCCCCCAAAACCTTCAAGCAGGTGCTAGGGGTCGGATGCGTCGCCGGCTTGCTTCTTTTAAATAAAGCTGCGAATATTACGATCATGCCATGCATCGTCCTTTGGGGATTTTCCCCGAGCTTTACTGCATGGAAAAAGGGATTGATGAATGTGGGATTTGTTCTCGTGTTCGCCACGCTGATGGTTCTGCCCTGGACGATCAGAAATTATCGGGTGACCGGGAAGGCTGGACATTCTATCTCGGAAATAACCCCTATACGGAACACAATTTGGATGCCTTAGAACAAGGCACGAGCAATGGATGGATTCCGCCCGAAGAGGTATTCTTACCGTTTTCCGATCTCGAATTTACAGATACTGCAGCCTGGGAAGCTCGATCTGTTCGATTAGCCTGGCATTTTATCCTCGAAAATCCGTTACGTTTTTTGGAGCTTGCCTGGCGCAAAGTCAAAATCTTCTGGAGTCCTTATAACCATATCTGTGATAAAATCAGCTGGATTCCTCTACTATTTTTCAGTGCGATCGGACTATATGCGACCAGAACGTCTTGGCGAAAGCAGTTCCTTGTGTATATGATAATCCTTTCAGCTATGTTGATTCCGGTTTTTTTTACCTCGATGCCCCGCTTTCGGGCACCAATCATGCCCGTCATAGTTTTATACGGCGCTGCCGGCCTGCTTCACTTCTATTCTCAGGGGAGACGAATTATCCATGCGAATCGGAATTGACGGCAGAATGCTGGGTAACACGGGAATCGGTCGCTATTTGCGCAACCTTCTCGTCCACCTTGCCAGGGAGGACCACGAGAACGACTACATCGTGTTTATGAATGATGAGAACAATCAGGGGGTGGATCAGGAGAATTTTCGTTTTGTCACTCTCCGGCCTGCCATTCCGATTTACGCTCTCAGCGAACAATATCGTCTCCCTTTTGAGATTTGCCGAACACAGCCGGACCTGATGCATTATCCGAATTTCGATCTTCCGCTTCTCCGGTGCTGTCCCTATATTGTGACCATCCACGATCTGATCTACTACCTGTATCCAGAACAATGTCCTTCAAAAGCTGCGCAGTATTATGCGGCCTTTATGCTGAAACATGCCACACAACACGCGCGAATGGTCCTTACCGACTCCCAGCATTCAAAAGATGATTTAATGGAGCATCTTCAGCTTTCTGATGAAAAAATCAGAGTCATCTTCCCGGCGGCGGAGGAAAGCTATGTTCCCAGACAGCCCGAAGACCGCGAGCAAGCAGCGCTCCCTCAAAAATATGGTATTACCCGCCCCTATATTTTTTACGTGGGCAAACATCATGCATATAAGAACATCGAAGCTTTAATTTATGCCTACGTGCAGCACAACGAGATCTACCGCTCGTTTCAGCTCGTGATTGGCGGAAAACGCGATGAACGCCGAAACGATCTGTATCGCCTTGCCGAATCCCTTGATCCCTGTGGACAGATCTGTTTCACGAACACACTTGCTGAGGAAGAACTGCTTCAGTTTTACCAGCATGCCGCTCTTTTTGTCTTTCCGTCTTTGTATGAAGGCTTCGGGCTGCCGCCGCTGGAAGCGATGGCCTGCGGCATACCCGTGATTTCGTCGAATGCCGCTTCGCTGCCAGAAGTCGCAGGTGATGCGGCTTTACTGGTGAATCCTCACAATCGGGAGGAATTGGCCGATGCAATTCGCAAGGTGCTGACAGATCGTGAGCTGGCTGAGACGCTGCGAACAAAAGGATTGGAACAGGCCCGGAGCTTTTCATGGACAAGCGCCGCAAAAGAACATCTGGCGGTGTATGAGCAAGCCGTTTCCCAGAGGAAAGCACGCTAACAAGGAGTACCGACGACTGTTATGGCGGTCCTGAAAGCGTGTTTCATCCAGGCAGAGAGTTGCATGAGGACAAAATACACACGCGTCAGCTTAATCTACCCTCCGAATTTCGAGAGCAGATGGGGTGCCATCCGCCCGCCGGTAGGATTGGGCTACCTTTCAGAAATGTTGTTGCAGGCCGGTGTCGGGCACCAGATTATCGACATGAGCCTCGGTTATTCAGTTCAGAAGACGCAGCAGAAAATCCGTGATTTCCAGAGCGATCTCATCGGTATCAGTATGACGTCGCTCTTTCACCAGTCGGTCTATAACGCGCTCCATCGTTTTAAGCAGGCGTTTCCAGATATCCCCATTCTTGCCGGCGGACCGCATCTCTCCACCATGCGCCACCAGGTCTTGGAAGAATGTCCGGCAATTGATTATGCCACGACCCTCGAAGGGGACGATAGCCTCGTCGAATTCTGTCAGGGGCAAGAGCCCGAACGCATTCAGGGGCTGCTCTATCGTGATGCAGAGGGGGAAATTTGCTATACCGGTGACCGGCCTTTTATTATGAATTTGGATCGGCTGCCGTTTCCGAAATACGAAAAATTCGAGCTGAAAAAATATGTGGCTCGCGAAATCGGAGTCATTACCTCACGCGGCTGTCCGTATTCCTGCACCTTTTGTCCGGTCAAAACCACGATTGGCCGCACGACACGTTTTCGCAGTGTGAACCTGATTGTCGACGAATTCGAATACTGGCGGCAGCAAGGCTACCGCGATATTCTGATTCTGGATGACAATTTCGCCATGAAGCAGGAACGGGTCTACGGTATCTGCGATGAGATCGAACGGCGCGGCCTCAGGGGCTTCCGTTTCCGTTGCGGCAACGGCATCCGGGCGGATCATGTTGACGAAAAATTGCTGCGGCGTATGCATGAAGTAGGGTTCCGGTTTCTCTCATTTGGTGTTGAAAGCGCTAATGAGCATGTCCTGAAAACGATCAAGAAGGGAGAGAAGCTGTATGCGATCGAGCAAGCTGTCAAAGCCGCCTGTGCCATCGGGTATGATGTCACCCTGTTTTTTATTATTGGTCTGCCCGGTGAGACAGCTGAAGACGCCGAAAAATCGCTGGAATTTGCCCAGCGCTATCCGGTATTCGACGCGAAATTCTATAACCTGATCCCTTTCCCTCACACTGACATTTTTCGCTGGGTACAGAGCAGTGAGTACTTCCTGCATCCTCCGGAAGAATATCTGAATAACGCCTCCCATTGGGATGCGGAACCGTTATTTGACACGCCTGAGTTCCCAAAGGAAGAGCGCATTCGCCTGCTGGAAAAATCCCATCAGGTTCGCAAAAATATCCGCAAACGCGCCATGCAGCGGAAATTGCAACAACTTGGCCCTCTCAGCTCGCTCGCGGCTTCGATATTTATTAATGACGATATCCAGGACCTCCTGCTGCACAATAAAATGATTCGGCGTATTGCAGAAAGCGGATTTCGGATGATTACAAGGAAAGAGCGCTGATGAAACTCGCTATTGTGCATGATGGGCTGGCGACGGACGGCGGACGCGGTGGAGCGGAATGGGTCCTGACCGTGCTGAAAGAGGTATATCCTGAAGCGCCGGTGTATACGACGGTGTACAATAAAGAGCGTATGCCGGGTTATTTTCAGGATTATGATATTCGTCCCTCTTTTCTTCAGCACTTTCCCTATGCGCGCAAAAATCATCGGCTTTATCTGCCGTTGATGCCGACGGCAGTGGAACAGTTCGACCTGCGGGAATTCGATGTGGTCCTGAGTTGCAGCCATTCGGTGGTCAAAGGCGTTGTCACGCCGCCGCATAGCCGGCATCTCTGCTATTGTTACACGCCGCTGCGCTATGCCTGGGACATGTATCACGAATATATGGCGCTCGGGTGGAAAAATCGCTTTGCCCGGCTGCTGATTCCCCCGCTGCTCACATATATCCGCACCTGGGATTGCTTGAGTAGTAACCGGGTGGACGAATTCATCGCAATCTCCGCTTATGCAGCGCAGCGTATCAGAAAATATTATCGTCGAGACTCAAGAGTAGTGTATCCGCCAGTGGATTGTGCGCGTTTTAGAGCCTCAGACACACTCGGCCCCTATTTTCTGGTCGTTTCGCGCCTGGAATCCTACAAACGGATCGATGTAGCCGTGCAGGCCTTCAATCAGCTGGGGCTGCCTCTGGTGATTATTGGCGACGGGAGCGAGCGGAAACAATTGCAGAATATCGCACAGAAGAACATCCGTTTTCTAGGAAGGCAGCCGGACGAGATCGTCCGCGAGCACCTTGCGGCTTGTCAGGCTCTGATTTTTCCAGGAGAGGAGGATTTCGGCATCACACCAGTCGAAGCCCAGGCCTCTGGCCGGCCGGTGATTGCCTATCGTGGCGGCGGAGCCCTGGAAACTGTCAGCGAAGGAAACACGGGAGTCTTCTTTGACGAAAAAAATGCTGTGTCCCTGGCCGAGGCTGTCCGGCAATTTGACGCGACCCAATTTGACCAGGCTGTTGTTCTGCGCCACGCCAGACACTTCGATATCAGCGTCTTTCGGAAGAAAATGCAAGATATTATTGGAGGTGAACTTGACACGCCTCGGTGTTGAACTCTCTGGGACGGAGGGCTCTGCCTTGCACTCTGCGACCATCATCGTCGTTCCAGGATCTGCCTGCTCCCATACTTGCCCGCGAGATCGACATGCCACACAGTATCAGAATCTGGGAGATCCGCTTGGGGGCGAGTGGGAGGAGCATTCTGCGTGTCTCTGCATCTGTGTCGTGAAACACGTGTTCGGGACTAAGACCGTTGTCGAGACACAGACTTTACAGATATACTCCATGTCCCAAGCTGCCGATGCCGTCTTCTTCGTAAGAAAACCCCTCCCGCTCTGGAAATTGGACGATCGAGCGTACATTTGCCCACGGAATTAAGACATTGGCGAGATATTGCTCTTGTTTTCGCAATTCGGGCGGAATGATGTTTCCGTTATCATCCCGGACCCGCGTTGTCGTAAATTCAGGATTCTCAATCCAAAGGCCGATGCGATCGTATCCGACGATTTTGGCGTAAAAGTTATTTTCCGTAATCCCGATTTTCCCTAAGCCGTCTCGATTGGTCAGAACCACCATGACTCGCGCATTGATCAGTTTTTCGATTTCTACCATGACGTTTCGTTTAATAAAGTTTTGTGAGTTCCTGCTGCAAGTTTTCGGCCCGTATCACTCAGCGTTTCGTGTGCGATGTGTTTTTTCCAGCCAAACAGCAATAATTGAAATTGCTGCCGGAGTCATGCCTGAAATTCGAGACGCCTGGCCGATCGATAATGGGCGAACCGCTTCAAGGCGGCCTTGAATTTCATGAGAAAGCCCCTGGACTTTAGAATAATCAAAATCTTCAGGGATCCGTTGTTGCTCCAGCTTTTTAAATTTTCCGACTTGTTCGATCTGACGTTTGATGTAGCCCTCATATTTGCATTGCACTTCGATCTGCTGTTCAACAGCCGGATCGAGAGTTCTGACCAGATTTTCCCCCAATAATTTCAGATCCCTGTAATGCAGTTGAGGACGCTTGAGCAGTTGGTCCAGACTGACGGGATGCTGCAGTTCCGGGGTCCCTCGCAGTCTCAGGATCTCATTCAGTTCAGGATTCGCTTTGATCCAGATCGTTCTTAAGCGCTCGCTTTCATCCTCAATCTGCCGCTTTTTTTTCTGAAAATTTAGGTACTGTTGCTCTGAAATCAGTCCGAGGCGATAGCCTTTTTCCAAAAGCCGCAGATCGGCATTGTCCTGCCTCAGCAAAAGGCGGTATTCCGCTCGCGAGCTAAACATACGATACGGCTCTTCCGTACCGCGTGTGACCAGATCATCGAGCATAACGCCGATATACGCTTCGGAGCGATCCAGAATGAAGGGATCTTCTCCACGAATGTGCAATACCGCGTTAATTCCGGCCATGAGCCCCTGGGCGGCGGCTTCTTCATAGCCTGACGTCCCGTTGATTTGACCGGCATGATAGAGTCCCCTGATCGCTTTTGTTTCCAGGGTTAATTTCAACTGCGTCGGCAGGACAAAATCGTACTCGATGGCGTAGCCGGGGCGAATGATCTCCACATGTTCAAGCCCTTTGATACTTCGCAGAAACTCGATTTGAATTTCTATCGGCAGGCTGTTACCCGTCCCGTTGGTATAAATCTCTTTTGTCGTCAGTCCTTCCGGTTCCAGGAACACGCGATGCTGATCCCGATCGCTGAACTTGACGATTTTATCCTCCAGCGAGGGACAATAGCGGGCACTGACACCGGTAATCGTTCCGTTATACAACGGGCTGTGCTGCAAATTCCTTCGAATAATCTCATGAGTTTTCGAATTTGTGGAGGTCATGTGGCAATGAATTTGCGGCAGCACCACCTTGGGGCTGAACAGGGAAAAGGGCAGCGGATTTTCGTCGCCCGGCTGATCTTTTACGCGACTGTAGTCAATCGTTTTAGCGTCCAGACGCGGATTCGTACCGGTTTTCAGGCGGCCGATCCGGAAACCGAGAGCGTTCAAACTGCCTGTGAGGGCCACAGCAGCGGCTTCTCCTGCCCGTCCGGCCGAAAACTGTTTCTGGCCGATATGAACCAGACCATTCAAAAAGGTTCCAGTCGCGAGAATGACTGCATCGGCATGGTAGCGGACCCCCAGATCCGTTTCAACTCCCAGAACCCGGGCGTTTTTCACCAGGATCTTTTCAACAAAGGCTTGTTTGATATCGAGTCTGGGCTGATTCTCCATGACTTCTTTCATGCCAAGACGATAGAGCTGCTTATCGACCTGAACTCTGGTTGCTTGCACAGCCGGACCTTTGCGGGTATTCAGAGTCCGGTACTGGATCCCGGTTTTATCTGTTATTTTCGCCATTTCACCGCCAAGAGCATCAATCTCTTTGACCAAGTGGCTTTTGGCCTGTCCGCCGATCGATGGATTACACGGCATCAGGCCGATATTGTCGGCATTTATCGTAAAGACCAAGGTCTTACAGCCCATACGGGCGCTTGCCAGCGCAGCTTCGCACCCGGCATGGCCGGCCCCAACGATAATAACGTCGTAATGTGTGGAATACATACTCATACAAATCGTATCTCTCGTGACAAGGTGCAAAAATCCTGCAAGGCAGTTATGGAAGCGGAACGGACTTGCAGCGTGCAGCGCCTAACTGACTTCCCTGGCGACTGTCGCGGCGAATTAATTCCTCATCAATTGCACTGACCGACTGGGATTTTTGCAGACACCAGTCTGGAGCGAGAAATCGGGCTCTGGGAGCGTCGGCAACCAGGCGATGAACGATAATCTGCGGCGAAAGACGCTCCAGAAAATCACAGACCACGTTCACATACTCTTCACGTTCCATAGGGCGATATTCGCCGCGCTCGTACATGTTGGCCAGTGGAGTGTTCTTGACCACGTGCGCTGAATGAATTTTCACACCATCCACAGCAAGTTCAGAGAGCTTCATCGCAGTCTCCAGCATTTGGGCGTTGCTTTCTCCGGGCAAGCCTAATATGACATGTACGCAAATTTTAATCTTCCGCCGTTGTCTTGCGCGGAAATAAGCATCGAGGAACTGATCAAAATTATGTCCGCGATGCAGGCTGGTCAGAATGCTGTCATGAATTGATTGCAGCCCGAATTCCAGCCAGAGATAGGAATCCTGCGCAAGCTCTCCAAGCAAGTCCAGCACCGGTTCACTGACGCAATCCGGCCGGGTACCGACAGACATACCGACAATATAGGGTTCTTCCAGGGCAGCACGATATAAACGTGCTAACTCTTCGACCGGAGCATAGGTATTGGTATACGACTGAAAATACGCCAGGAATTTATGCGCTTTGTATTTTCGGACCAGCGCCTGCATACCTAAACGCATTTGCTCTCGCATTGCGGGCAGATCCAGCAATGTGGTGCTTGTGCGTTCGCCATAGCAATAGATACAGCCGGTATCTCCTTTGGTCCCGTTACGATTTGGACATGTAAATCCAGCATCAATACCAATCTTATATATCCGTTCGCCAAAGAACTCTTTTAAATGCTGATTAAATGTGCGGTAGCGTTTATCCTTGATCTTTATCATGCTGTTTTCAACATTTTTTTCTCTTTTCCTTCTGTCAATGCTTTTTTTCTCCATGGCGCGAAAGACGCTCAGAAAAGCTGCTTCGCAGAGAGCCTGGCGGTAGACAAATCACGGTATTGGGCACTGTTGAAACAGATGAAAGCCTGGGAGATATTTGTGTCTTGAACGTAGCAGCAAGCTGGGAAGAAGATGAAGGCCGGCAGCATATCTGCCGGCCTTGTCCCACAAGAGAACGCTGAAACTTAAAATGTGAAGCCAAGGCTTGCGGCAAAAATATTGGCAGATGTTTCGTAGTCTCCGATCGGCTGGGTATGACGAATATTTCTGCTGACACTGCGGTCTTTGATAAAAAGATGAGCATACGCAATATCCAGAGTCATATTGTTCCAGGCATAGCCGACACCTGCGCTAATCCCATGGCGATCATTGGTCGGCAGTTCCGGTCCAATACTCTTATCAGGAATCGGACTCTGATCGAAGAGGTAGCCGGCGCGTAAGGCGATATGCTCTTTCAGCATATATTCTCCACCCAATCGAAACGTCCAGGTGTCTTCCCAGTCTCTCGGATTTTCAGTATCCGGGAAATAGGGGGTATTGTCACTAAAGTCGAAATCGATGTTTTCATAGACGCTCCAGTTGAGCCAGTTGAGGTCTGCGATGAGCTCCAGGCCATCTGTTGCCTGGAAGGCGAGGCCTGCTCCAACGATCTGGGGCAGCGACAGCGTTGTGGCTCCCGTTGTGTTGATCGATTGCATTAAGCCGCCGGACAGAGCCGTTATCGCCGCAGGGATATCCAGAGTGACATCGCCTTCAAGATCGAGGTCAACGCCGCTTCGCCACGTCAAACCGACTTGAAGGTTCTCCGCCGCTTTCCACAGCAGGCCCAGGTTTCCGGCAACTGTATTGTCAACAGCATCAGTAATATCAAGGATGCCGTCATAGTCCGGATTCTCATTCAGCATCGGATTCAATACGCCGCCGTAATTGATCTTCTGGCCGATTTCGGCTGAGGCATGTACATATTGAATACCAGCTCCGATCGAAATATTCGGCTTAATCTGCCATGCGGCATACGGTCCGACATAGATGGTAACTAATGAAATATTGTTTGAAATATAGCGTTGAGGCCCCATATCATCATATTCATTGCGCAGACCAAATTGCGCGTTTATGCCAACTGCCAATACGAGGTTTTCCCACTTGCCGAAATCGCTTGAAAGCATCAGGCTTGGTACAAGGATGAGATCGCTCTTATTCTCAATTGAATCGTAGCCTGTCCGGGTATAGGTCGCGCGGGGAGATATTCCGCCACTGTTGACAAAAATTTGTGTTCCTGTGGACTGGATCAGGCCTGCAGGGTTCTGATAGGCCGCTGAAAGATCGTCAGCCTTGCCAATACCGCCCATTCCCATAGCGACTGACGCTGCTCCTTGTTCCGGAATTTGAAATCCCGCACCGAAACTCATCCCAACTACAGACATGCTAAGACTTATACTAACAACAATGGCCATCAAACGTTTTTTCATGTGTCCCTCCTCTGGGGAAGATATAGAGTGAAGTATGAACAAGACTCGCTCGGTGAGGACCCCGGCTCATCAGAGCGGGGAATACCAGTGGTAACCTCCCTGGCAAGAAATTATACGGCACGTCGTATGCGTATCGTCATTTTCGACATACATCCTCCACGTACGCGAAAATCATGCCAAAGAGAGAGCTGAAAAAAGGTATTTTCTCAAACGTCTTCAGCCATCCAGCTCCACATGCCGTCTGAGGCGCTAAAACGCTGAGAAGGTTTAAGCACACATTATTATGTATATGAGGCAGGACGCGTCTTCAATTTATGATTGTGAGAAAGAATTTCCAGGATATTTTTGTGTGTATATATGTCTATAATACAACATATAAAGTTTTAGACTCTTGACAAGGATACCTGATTTTAGATACTAATATACCTTCTGTTTAATTTAAGCCATATATGTATGATATATAACATATTCCATATTCAGGCAATGCGTGTCTCACGATACATCGCCGGACTCGAGTTTATATTTGCGAATTTTCGAATACAACGTACTTCTGGTGATTCCAAGAGCTTTGGCAGCCTGGTACTTATTCCACTTAAGCGCCTGCAGCGTCTTCTTGATCAGGGCTTTTTCATGCTCGTATAAGCTCGTGGGAGGGGGCTCGTCGGCGCATATAGCGCTCTCTTGCAGCTCGAAATCACTTTCTTGACGCAGTTTGAGTGGTAAATCAGCCGGGCCGATCACTGAACCGGATGTCATGACAACGGCGCGTTCGATCGTATTTTCCAGTTCCCGTACATTTCCATACCAGCTGTAACGCATCAGAATTTCAAGAGCCCCTTGCGAACAGTTCAGGACCTGCTTATGCGTCGCCTCAGAATACTTTTTACGGAAATGCTCCACCAGGTGGGGAATATCCTCTTTCCGCTCTCGCAGAGGAGGCACTTCAATTGGAATCACATTGAGACGGTAATATAAATCGCCGCGAAAGCGTCCGGCCTTCATCTCTTGCTCCAGGTTTTTATTGGTGGCCGCGACAATTCGAACATCGGTTTCAAGCGTTTTTTCTCCTCCAACGCGTTCAAATGTTCTATTCTGCAGGACTCGCAGCAAGAGCACCTGACTGTGGGGAGGAATTTCGCCGATTTCATCCAGAAAGATTGTGCCACCCTTGGCTAATTCAAAGCGTCCGAGTTTTCTGCGGTGCGCTCCGGTAAAAGCCCCGCGTTCATGACCGAACAACTCACTTTCCAGCAAATGTTCGGAATAGGCGGCGCAGTTGACGACAATGAAGGGCTTGTTATGACGAGGACTCGACGCATGAACCGCCTGGGCGATCAGCTCTTTTCCAGTCCCGCTCTCCCCGTGGATCAGTACTGTTGAATCGGTTTTTGCCACGCTGGTGATGAGTTCGTAAATCTCTTGCATCTTTCTGCTACGGCCGATCAGCTCGTGTAAGCCGTCACGATCGGGGAGGCGATGCTCTGAGGGTGTTGTCATATCCTGAACGATCGCAAGCATGCCGACTGGTCGGCGACCGTCTTCAAAAATCGGACGGGTATAAATCGAAATCGTGAGCTTCCTGCCGTTTTTGTGCATGACCCGGAATTCTCCGGACAAGGGTCTTTCATTGCGCATTGTCAGCCGAAAAGCGGCTTTCGCTTCCTCCAGATCCGTCGGAATCACGCGGGTGAAAAAGTTCGTACCGGTTATTTCGTCGGGTGTATAGCCGAGAATGTCTTGAACACGATGGTTGACAAATAAAATCGTCCCCTTTGGATCCGCCTGAAACACGATTTCATTTACGTTCTCAATCAGCACTCTGTAACGTTCTTCCGATTCTTGGAGTTGGGAGACTTTGTTCGAGACATCTTCTTCGAATTGCTTGGCGAGTAGAGCTTTTTCTTCGCACAGCCGCAGATGTTCCGTCAGGATCGTAAAAAATTGGCGATCGGCTTCGGAGTTGCGATGCTGCTGTTTTCCAGCAAACCACAGCACAGTTTGAAGCGAGCCGTTGACGACGATTGGAACATAGGCAAGCGAGTGAACAGAAGCTTCGATACAGGCTTTCAGGAGTAGGGCGTCGCCAGCATCCTGTCGTTCAGAAATGTTCGATATGGTTGCACATTCCTCTAACTGAAGAGTACAATCCGTGATGTCTTGCTCGTGAAACTCGGCCTGTAAGGTGAATACCTCATCATGACCGTAAGACGTGTACAGAGAAAAGCACTTTTTGGAGGGATTAAAACGATACACGGCATACCCTTCTGCGTGAGTATAGTCTCCGATAAGCGCTCCCAGTCCCTGGACGCTTTTCTCTAAAGATTCGTGGTGATCCTCATGTTTCTTCACAATGTGAGTGAGTAAAGCCAAGGCTTCAGCTTCGCCTTTAAGCCAGGGCCTGTGTTTTTTTCTTCGTGTCAGCACACCGAGGCTCCTCCCTGTATGATCGATTGTGGAAAAATGCAGACAACACGACGTTCTCTGTGGACGAATGAAATTTTTTGTCTTTTTTATTGACTTTCGTACTGTGCTACAGAAAGTTATTCCATAATTCCGAAAATCATGATTCTGTCAAACGAATTTCCCTATTGTGACTGGACACGCTTAATCCCTGTTGTCATTCGGAAAAAGAAAATGCTCATGATACGAACGTGTCGAAAAATGCTGCTGAGGATCCTTGCGCTTCTGTATCTCTTACTGGTCCAGGCCGCATTCTGCAGTGCTCAAACTTCGTCAGACGTGGCTCGAATGGATCAATTGTTGCAAGATGCCCAAAGCAGCTTCGATAAACAGGAATTTAGTGCGAGCTTTGACCTTTACCAGCGTGTCCTTGCGCTGGATCCGGACAACCAGATTGCTCGAAAGAATATATTCGAGATGGCCGCGATATACAAACATTTGGAAGAAGTTGCCCGGAAGTATGGAGAGCGAGAAAAAGCTCAGATTTTTCAGCAGCGACAAAAAGACATCACCCGTTATCTGTTGAAGATGTTCACGTTACAGCTTGAGATATCGATCAAGAACTACCGAACACATAAGGCCGTAAACGAAACTGGCGAGGACATGGAAGAGCAGATCGTGCTGGTGTTGGAGAAAATTATCAAAGCGCTGAACGATTTGAAAGGTTTGTATAAAAAAGAAATGACGGGCGACGAAGAACGTGCGAAGCATATGATTGAAAGAATCGACAAGAGTTTACAGGTGTATGAACGAGAACTCACACAGTATACAAACAGATTAACAACAGAATCTGAGCCTGAATAAAATTTTTTGCAGAAGATTCGCTCAGAGAGCTCGTCATGAGGAGGGAGAACTGGATGATCATAAAAACGCATATAGTGAAGTATCTCATCCCAGCAGTCATCGTGTTATCCGTATGCAGCGGATGCGCTTTGACTGTAGACGTGGAAAGTGAAGAAGCCGTCATTGATCCCATGCTGCAACAAAAAGCTGAGAAAGCGGTTGAATCGGCTCGTGAGAGTTTTAATGTGATCACCGAATTGCCGGTTCAGGCTCGCTATTCCGACGACGTTCAAAAAGCCCGGCAGGAACTCGTCAATTCTGAAAAATTTTTGATACAGAATTTGCTCGATGAAGCCTATGTTTCAGCAGAGAACAGCCGGAATATTTCACAGCGGATTGTGCAAAATTTTTATCAGCATGTTCTGGCTCAGACAGCTCAACAGACCAAAGCAGACATCCAGCGGATCAGCGACGCAGATCCCGATAATCCCCTACAGGATTTCCTGCCCAGATTGGATGAAATTTTAGACTATTCTGATTCAATTTCCCAGGGAGAAGAGTTGCTCAAATTCGACAAAATGCTTGATGATCTGGACCGGCTGACCCAGATCGAGCATAACACCAGGGAGAATGTGGCTCGCACTATCGGAATCGATGTGAGTTTTAAGTCCGGCAGCTACGAGCTGACGGAAGAAGGCAAACAACTTCTTGATGACTATGTCGTTGAGATCATGGCAAGCCGCGACCGCTTTAAACGCCTGTACCCCGAGTTCCCTGTCACAATCACGATTAAAGTCGTGGGATACGCTGATCAGGCAGGATTCATCCCGGGCACAAAGTTAGTTGATCAATTGCTTGAACAAAGCGAAGATGTTCCCGACGCTGAGCCGGATCGCCGGAAATTTTTAAATCAGGAACTCTCAGAACTCCGCGCGAAAATGATTTCCGAATATGCTGTTCAGATCATCGAGCAGTACGCTTCAGAGCAAAGTATCGTCAGTATCACGCAAGATATCAAGGGTTTTGGTGAGAGCATCCCTCCTGCTGTGCCTGAACCTTACCCGATCGATGATGCCCGACGCCGTATCTGTAAAATCTACAGCTACATCACGACGCCATAACTGCTCAGATCTTGCGGCAATACAGTATCTTCTCTCTTGTTATCCTTTTGAGTGTCTCTGCTGGGGGCCAGCTTGTTCGTTACAGCTGTTGCAGCAGTTCCGGCAGGACCTGAAGACTTTGAGCGGCGAGATGAGCAACGCTGCCCACATCGTTTTTCCGGTGTGATTTCAGCTCGGAATCGCTCAGAAGAATGGTCTTGCAGTTCAGAGTACGCCCAGCCTGAATATCTTGCAGTCTGTGGCTGATGACAACGCTTTTGGCTAAAATCACATCCTGCTCGTCGGCAAGTGTTTCGAATAATTCTTCAGGAGATTTATCACTGCGGCAAAAGCTGATCGTGAATTCGCCGGCTTCCGGCGCTATGTTCTGCTCGGAGGCTATCTCCTTTGTTTTTTCTGAGAGCTTGCCGGAAACCGTCTGAAACACAAAAATCTGAAAATTCTGCTGTGTGAAGTGCGTAAATAAGGTTCGAACAGCCTCCTGACTGTGTTCCGGGGTTTCGCTCTCCGCCAATGCCAATGTCAGACTGTCGACATTAAGAAAGACCGCCATTGCCGGTGTGTGGGCAAGGCTTTCCTGGATACGTCCAAGCAGCTGGGTCGTGGAGAGCGCGGGGACAAGACGCGCCAGATGTATGCGCCCTCCATACTGTTCTACGGCTCCGCGTTCAACGCAGTCTTTGCCGTGTTCCGGCGAATTGACATGAATATGCGGCTGAATCACATTCACAAATTCGATCGGCGTCAACTCGTCGAAAATCGTAATATAATCGACGCATGCTAATGCAGCCAGCAGACCGGCCCGGTGCGCTTCGGGACAGATCGGACGATATCGCCCTTTATAACGCCTGATTCCAGCATCGCTATTCAGTCCCACAACCAAGACATCTCCCAGAGACTTCGCCTCCTGGAGCATCGCGACATGTCCCAGATGCAGTAAATCGAAACTGCCGTTGGTACTGATAATCGTTTTGCCGTCTCGCTTCAAAGACTGTACACGATCGGCCAGTGCCTGACGCGAAAGAATTTTCTTCGACTGAGGGAGCGTGTGACAATACTGCATTGCAATCCTTTCATCAGCATCGATGTTTGCATATTTTAGGAGCACATTTCGATCGCATTGCTGCCCCAATCGCTAATATACGTCTTCTCCCCAAAAGATCAAGCAAAAGCCCGTAAATTTTAGAAAATTACGCTGAAACACATAAAAGTTGACAGCATGGGTGACTCTGAGTATGGGGTGAAGGACGATGGAGTATGAGTCAAAGCACTGAGTGCTTCTGGCAAGCTTACACAAATGACAAGGAAATCGTTCCATGAAATTCGTAGAACCTGCTGTATATCTCATTGCAAAAAGTCAGCTTGACAGCACAGAAGTCCGGCGCTGGCTGGATGACCTGGAAGTAAAGAACTTTGAAGCGCCGCAACAGGCCACAGAGGCCGAAAAGCTCACTCTACTGGCAGGCAAACGCTGCTATATGTCCTTTGAAGCGGGCCTGAACCCGAATGTCAGCAGAGTCCGCAAGGATATTGTGGCGTTTATCGATAATATTCTCAGTTCCCGTCACGGCAGCGTCCTGGAGCATTCCAGCTATTCTTTTGCCATTGAGAACGTCAGCCGCGTGTTCACCGGCGAGATGAACCGCCACCGTGCCGGATGGGCCGTCAGCGAAGGATCGATGCGTTATATTCGCTTTGCTGATATTCCTTTCTGGATGCCGCATTCAATTCGGGAAGACACTGGAGACAGCCCTGAGATCGCCGAGGCGAAGCGCCGCACCCGGGAAATCTTCGAACGAGCGTTTCAACAGATGGAAGATCATTACCGGGAGTTGGAAAATATCTGGCGTGTCGACTCGTTAAAGGCCTTTAACACAAAGAAAAAAATCACGTCACTGATGCGGAGGATTATCGGCATGGGAGTGGCGACCGGCGGCATCTGGACCGGAAATCTGCGGGCGATTCGCCACGTGCTGGCTGTCCGGGTGGATGTCGCAGCAGAAGAAGAGATCGCGTACGTTTTTGGTTTGGTCCTTAAGCGTCTTGTCGAAGCTGAGCCGACGATTTTTGCAGATTTTGAGCAAAACGAAGAGGGCTTCTGGAAACCGAAGTATTGGAAAGTGTAAGCTTTCCTGACCTGTCGTCGGAGTGTTTTCGAAGAGGAAAATAAGGTTGGCTTCTCATTGGTCATCAACTTTATTGGACGGCAACCGGGGGAACGGCCTGGACTGAGATAACGCCGGCTTATGCGGATCCAGGCTGTATCTTTTGCCGATGCTCAACAGGGTTGGATCGTGACGAATGAGCTTGATGCCGCCGGAGAAATGCAGTACACTCTTATCCGTACACAAGACGGCGGCAGCAGTTGGCAGCGCATACCGCTTTCATTTCAAGCGGATGCCCTCAGCAGTCAGGATCACTTGTTAGGCGGGATTCAAACTCTCGCTATGGCTACACCGGAAACCGGATGGGCCAGATATTTGCTTGGAACCTGCACCGCTGAAAAGTCAAACGGCGATATTCAATGCAGCTCTGATACGAAATTGCTCCGAACGGCTGATGGTGGAATTTCCTGGAACGCCTTGAATTTGCCGATTGATTTGCAGCAGACATTTACAGTATCCGGTGCTGAAAGTCCTGAAAATTCAGATTCTCATGCTGTCGGGCGGGTGAAAACCTGGATCGGCTTAACCTCTTCGAATCAATCTGATACGATTATTTATAATGACCAGACACCGACAACATTGATCGGGCCTGATGCACTGGTGGAACTGCTGCTCCCCCCCTCCACCACACGAGGGTTGAAGAAGTCATTGAAACACCAGAGAGGCCACCTGAATGCCTCTGTTCCAAGTGCGTTGCTTATTGCCTTGATACTTCACATCCCTCACAGCAACCGCAATCATCAACGAATAGACTTTTGTTCATTTCTTTCTGGAGAGAAATCTCTCTATATTTTGCTTGACAAGGAACATCACTTTCTACAAAGGAAGAGCTTGTCTGAGAATTATTCACAAAATTTTATACAGGTTGCTGAAAAGCAATATATTCAATAAAGGGAAGATGGTGTAAATCCATCACGGACCCGCCACTGTAATCGGGGACAACCCCAGGTAAAACCACTGTCCGGAAGATTGACGATGTCTGATTGTCGATTACTGATTGATACAATCGACAAGCATCAATCCACTGGATGGGAAGGGCCTGGGGAAGGACGATCCGTCAGTCAGGAAACCTGCCTGTATGAAGATAATACGTTTAAGCCTTCGGTGATGAGGAAGAGCGTATAAAGAAATTGTGGATTTACGCAAGTCTCTTGTTATACCTTCGCTTTGAAGGGCCTTTGTACACATAGTGGTTGAATTGCTGTTCTGCTGCTATTGAAGTGTGTTCTTGCCTGATTTCCATTCTTTATAACCATCTTCTCATTCACCTCTTGTAGACTCGTGAACGAAGCGTCAGACACGGTTCAACGTCATTTTTTAAAAATAACGAAATATCATGTCTGGAGCTTGTTATCCGTGTTTAGGAGGAAAGAATGATGAAAAATGTTTGTATCAGCCTGATAATCTTATGTGGTGTGTGTATCCCGTTATGGGGCTTTGCTGAAGAGCAAACTCAAGGAGAAGTCTCTGTTGTATTAGATCCGGTTGTTGTGACTGCAACCCGTGTGGAAATTCCGAAAGATCAGGTCGGAAGATCCGTCTCGACAGTTACTGAGGAAGAAATCGAACAACAACATCCGACCTCTCTTTCGGACTCCTTGCGCAACCAAGTTGGTATCCGTTCGAAACAATTACGGGGACCGGGTTCACTTCAAACGATCGATATTCGAGGAACCGGCGCCCGCTATACACAGATTCTCATCAACGGCCTGCCCATCCGTGATGTCTCGGATCCTCAAGGCTCTGCCATCGAATTTATGAGTGACCCTCTGGTAGAAGATTATGCCAGAATCGAGGTGGTTCGAGGAGCATCCAGCACACTATACGGCTCCGATTCTATTGGGGGGACGATCAATATCATCCCCCAAAGGGGCACGGAAGAGACGGAGCTGTTCGGGCTATTCGAAGGCGGTAGTTTTTCGACCTATCAGGGCGCTGCCGGATTTCGCGGAGCCACAGAGCTTGTCAATTATTCCCTGCTCGGTAAATATCTCAGCAGCGATGGCCTCGACGATCATTCCGAGTACGAGAACCGTGCATTCGCCGGAACGATCGGCCTCAACATGACCGATAACATGTCGCTCACATTCTACGGGAAATATTCGGATGCCGAAATGGATCTTAATTCATCGCCTTCTGTGGACGTCGATGGGAATGTGGTCGCCGATCAGGACGACCCGGATGACACTAAAGATGCAACCTTATTCAATGGGTCGGTAATATTCACACATCAGGTCACGGAACAGTTCGATTACGACCTGAAATTCGGCTACGTCGATACGGAACGCAAGTTCTATTTCGGACCTGAAGAGGATTTCGGCTATGAAAATACATCGACTTACAAAGGCAATACCCAAAACTTCGACGCACAGGCAAACTACAGCCTGAATGAAAACAATCTATTCACCGTCGGATACGAATTCGAAGCAGAAGAGATGGAGATGGATCTGACGCTTAAAAAAGAAGAGCCTGATGCCCAGAGACATTCATTCTATCTGCAAGACACGATCTCGCTCCTGGACGAACAGCTCAACCTTGCCCCCGGCATCCGCTATATGGACCACGATCAGACCGGCAATCGTTTTGATTGGCAGGTCAGCGTCTCATATACCGCCGGTGAATCCGGTTTTCGTCCCCATGGACAAATTGGCTCCGGTTTTCGCGCACCGGCCCTGTATGAACTCTACGGCGCGTTTTACTCATCCTATTCCAATTCGATTGTCGTCATTGGCAATACAGATCTCGATCCAGAAGAAAGCCTGGCCTGGGACATGGGAGTGGAATTCACCAATCAAGACGAAACCTTCCTGGCGGACGCCACATATTTCTCGACCGATTTCGATGAAATGATCGCATACGGAACCACTGGATACGAGAATACGGACGGTGGGAAATCGCAGGGAGTCGAAATCGAGCTGAAATACGCCCCCTCTGCTTCGCTGGTGTGTAGTGGAACCTACACTTATACAGACGCGGAAACAGCAGATGGAGAGGATACGCCCGGGATCAGCTCTCATAAATTCGGTCTTAACATTCACTGGCAGGCCCTGGAAAATCTGGGAACAAACCTGGCGATTACGACGGTCAGCGAACGCGACACCATGGTGTACGACCCGAATATCTACGAGTCGAAACGCTTCACGGAAGACGGCTATGTCGTCGTCGATCTGAATGCTGACTATGAGATGAGCGATTCTCTAAAAATTTGGGTACGCATCGACAATCTCTTTGATGAAGACTATACAGAGAATTTCTATCGTGCTCCCGGCATCGGAGCCTATGCCGGCGTGAAATATATGCTGTAAATCGAAGGTTACGCCTCCGTCTTCCATCGGCCGAGGCGTAACTCTGCCCGACCAAGGCTACATGCGATCCCCCACCCTTACCACTTACCACTCCCAAGAGAAACAAGGGGTGGGGAAACGCTCAGGCCTATGTGCAAATATGACCATCAGACGCCTACAAAGCTTCTTGAGCCTCACCGAGTTCTTCCTTATCAGTATATTCCTCTCAACAGGCATAGCCGCCGACCAATTTCCCGATAAGGTCTCCATTCAATATGCGAAAGGGTTCAGGGTCGAATATCACGACAGCTATAAGGTATTAACCGTGCTGAAGCCCTGGAATCAAGCACAAACGATGTTCCAATATGTGCTTGTGCCGCGTGGCAATCCCAGGCCTTCAGGCTACGAGGAGTTTCAGTATATCGACATTCCGCTGCGATCAATCGTGACCATGTCAACGACCTATCTCAAGCAATTAAGTGAACTACAGGTTTTGGACACCCTTGTCGGCCACAGTAATTTTCAGTATATCAACACACCAGAAGTCATCAACATCATCAAAGAAGGCCGAATTGAAGAGGTCGGAGACGGGATCAACGTGAATATCGAGTTACTGATGGATCTGTCGCCCGATGTGATTATGACCTACAGCGTCGGCAATGTGTACGACAGTCACCCGAAACTGCTGGAGGCGGGATTACCGACCGTACTCAATGCCGCCTATATGGAATCCACGCCATTGGGACGGGCAGAATGGCTCAAATTCATTGCGATATTTTACAATAAAGAGGCTGAAGCCGAAAGGATCTTCTCAGCGATCGAACATTCCTATAATGTGCTGAAACGAAAGGCCGAACAGGTTGACGACCGACCGACCGTACTGCTCAATGCGCCGTATAATGGCAAGTGGTGGATCCCGGGCGGTCACAGTTATCTTGCTGCATTTATCAACGATGCCGGAGCCAGGTATCTGTGGGAAGGCATTCCTTCCAGTGGAAGCCGGGAAGTTGATTTCGAAGCGGTTTACGAACGGGCGTCGGAAGCCGATTTCTGGCTCAATCCCGGCCAGTGGCGAACCCTTGAAGATGGTTTGCGCTCTGACGAACGCCTGACAGAATTT